>Ga0209471_1002198_pt1 | contig 11351 bp, 10 predicted proteins | sample GraSoiAngelo_128_FD_185885 | JGI IMG/M metagenome (GOLD analysis project Ga0209471, IMG submission 185885) | Grasslands soil microbial communities from the Angelo Coastal Reserve, California, USA - 14_0927_12_20cm (SPAdes) (version 2) | ecosystem: Environmental > Terrestrial > Soil > Grasslands ... | reverse complement strand
GTCCTCGTGTCGGGTGGCCTGCGGGTCATGGCGTGTGGAGCTACGCCTCGCCCATCGACTGACGCCGGCGTGCTAAACAGGCTTGCATGCACGAGGCGACCGCCGGCGTTCCGCGGCGCGCGATGAACAGGCGCGCTGGGCAGTTGCCGCGGCTGTGCATCGTGGGTCCGATGGTGGGCCGCAATCCCGGATATGTGACGACTCAGGGCGAGCTTCTCACCGACTACTTCCGCGCGGCCGGTTATGACGTCATCTCGGTGTCAAGTTCACCCAACCGTTATATGCGTCTCCTCGATATCACCGCCACGTTGGTGCGCTGCCTGCGTCGTGTGGACATCGTTCTCGTGGAGGTCTATGGTGGGCTGAGCTTCCTCGTTGAGGATGTCGCCAGCGCGCTCGCGCGGGTTTCGGGCGGCCACACCATCATGCATCTGCACGGGGGAGCGATGCCGGAATTCATGGCGCGTTTCCCGAGGTGGACCCGACGCGTCTTAGGCCGGGCGGATGCGATCGTCACCCCGTCCGGCTTCCTCGCCACAGCTGGGGGGACTTACGATCATGTGCTGCGCATCATTCCCAACGTAATAGACTTGGCTGCGTGTCCCTTTAGGCAACGCAACCGCCTGCGCGCTCGATTGTTCTGGATGAGGAGTTTTCATCGGACGTACAACCCGCTTATGGCGCTTCGAGTCCTGGAGCGTGTGCGGTCTGTCTACCCCGATGCGACGCTGGTCATGGCTGGGCAAGACAAGGGACTTGAGGGGATGGTGCATAAGGAGGCCGCGCGGGTTGGGCTCGACGGGGCGGCGCGCTTCGTGGGATTCCTGAACCCGGCCGCAAAGGTACGTGAGGGAGACGCCGCGGACATTTTCATCAACACGAGCTCCGTCGACAACCTGCCGGGCGCAGTGATTGAAGCTTGTGCGATGGGACTACCGGTTGTCTCGACTGCAGTGGGAGGCGTCCCATATCTCCTCACCGACAACGAGACCGGGCTGCTGGTGCCGGATAACGACAGCAACGCGATGGCGCAAGCGGTCACGCGTCTACTCGGTGATCCGGCGCTGGCCACGCGGCTGTCGAGCAATGGCCGCCGAGTGGCCGAGCGGTTTTGTTGGGAGCAGGTGGGCCGGCAGTGGGAGGAACTCTTCGCCCAGCTCCGCGCCGCACGGAGTGACCTCCGCGAGGAATCGGAAACCTGATGTGTGCCCTTTGTGGGATCATTCATTGTGAGCCATCTCGCCCGGTCGATGAGCGTGAACTGTTGCTCATGCGCGATACCATGAGGCATCGTGGACCGGACGACGCTGGGCACTATGAGGGTCCTGGTGTCGGTCTAGGCTCACGTCGGCTGTCCGTTCTCGACCTTTCGGAGCGTGGTCGGATGCCCATGCAGAGCGCGGACGGGCGCTTTCTCATTGTCTATAACGGTGAGGTCTACAACACGGCCGAGCTACGGGAGCGACTGCTCGCCAGGGGGTATTCGTTCCGCTCTCGCACTGATACGGAAGTTGTATTGCATCTATACGTCGATGAAGGACCGGCGATGCTTGATCGCCTGAACGGAATGTTCGCCATCGCGATATGGGACACGCGGGATCGGGCGCTGTTCCTGGCCCGTGATCGCCTCGGTGTCAAACCTCTCTACTATGCGCTAGAGCGTGGCACGCTCCGGTTTGCCTCGGAGCAAAAGGCATTGTTCGCAGCCGGCGTACACCCGGATCTCGACCCAAGCACCTGGGAGGAACTACTCTGCTTCCGATTCGTCGCCGGCGAGCAGACTCCGTTTGCGGGCGTGCGACGGCTGTTACCGGGCCACTTCTTGCTGTGGCAGGATGGACGAATTCTCGTGCGCCGCTGGTGGCATCTTGCGGATCGCGCCCGCCGACGTCAAGAAACACTGCCTCCGAGCGCGACGGAATGGTTCCGCGAAACGTTTGACGACGCCGTCAGGGTGCGGCGCATCAGTGACGTTCCGGTGGGTGTGCTGCTAAGCGGCGGGTTGGACTCGGGCAGCGTGGCGGCCTCGCTCGCGCGCCAATCGGGCTCAGGCGTCGATGGCTTCACGGTAGCGTTCGATCAGGATGGCTATGACGAAGGGCCGCTGGCGAAACAAGTGGCGGATCGTTGGCACCTGACCCATCATCAGGTGCGAATCCCCCCGAGCGAGTTATTGTCCAGGCTGCTTGAGGCATCTTGGCTCAACGACGAGCCGTTGGTTCATGGAAACGAGTTGCACCTAAGGGCGGTCTCTGCGTGTGCCAAACCGTTCGTCACGGTTCTCTTGTCCGGGGAAGGCGGAGACGAAACCCTTGGGGGTTACATCCGATACGCGCCACTGAGGCACCCCAGCGTCCTGGCGGTCGCGCGAGCGCTGGTCCCGAGCGCCGCGCTGCGGCTCTCGGTCAACGGGAGGCTGCGGAAGCTGGGAAGGCTGTTGGAACTCGATTCCCGTGACGCGTTCGTGTTGTTCAATTCCTGTACCGTGTTTCCAGCGGATCTTACTAGCATCGGCATGCGGCCGTCTGGGAGGTTTCCGTACCGGGAGGCTGCCTTGGCGGAGGCGAAGACTCTGTATCCAAGCGAGCCATTCCGTCAGGCGATGTACATGGATCAGCACACCTTTCTCTGCTCGTTACTCGACAGGAACGATCGCATGACTATGGGGGCGTCCATTGAGTGCCGAGTTCCGTTCCTCGATTACCGTCTCGTGGAGGGCATGGCAGCTCTGCCAACGTCCACTCTTGCCGCACCGCGCCACACCAAGACGCTTCTCCGCCGGGCCGTGGGGGACCGGTTGCCGACGCAGGTGCTGAGGACGCCGAAGTGGGGATTTGGCGTGCCCTGGGAACAGTACATGCTTAATGCGCCCGGGATACGTGACGCGGTTGCGTCACTGCCGGAGTCCGCCCCGATCAGTGATGGTCCCTTCGAGCGCCGGACGCTACGACGGATGGTGCGCGCGTTTCTCGCTGGGGATTTGCGCGGGTATCATGTGATTAGGCAGCTGCTCATGATCCAGCTGTGGTACCAAGCATGTGTTGCTGAGAAGCGATAGAGCGATCCCATACGAGTCTCGGGAACGGTACCAGATGTCCGACTTCGTTCGCAACATCTTCCACGCTCTTCCGCCGTCGGTGCGAATGCTCGCAGCGACTGCGGGAGGCGTGCGACTCCGCTGGCGGAGGTACGGTCCTGGATTCTCGCGATGGGTGCGGCTATTCCAAGAGCGACAAGGCTGGACTCGCGCACAGTGGGATGCGTACCAACGAACTGAACTGCGCACTTTGCTCTGCCGTGCGGCGGAGCAAGTCCCGTATTATCGGAGCTTGGTAACGAACGGGAGGCTTTCGTCGAGCGGCGGCGAAGTGGAGCAGTGGCCCATCCTCGACAAGCAGCCGGTGCGCGCGCGGCCCCTGGACTTTGTGGGGCGAGATTGTCGCCGCGGTCACCTCGTCCACGTGCACACGAGCGGCACCACTGGAACTCCGCTCCTTGTGCTGCGGAGCGCTAGCACGGAGCAGGCCTGGTACGCCATGTTCGAGGTTCGAGTCCGCAACGTTTGGGGAGTTCGATGGAGCGATCGATTCTTGGGGGGCGCCTCGTAGCGCCAGCGAGTCAGCGGGAGCCCCCGTTCTGGACCGCTAACTGGGCTCTGAATCAACTCTATCTCTCATCGTATCACCTCAGCCGGCAGTTCGCCAGCGCCTACGCCGACGCAATCACTCGCTTCGATGCGCGGTACTTTCTCGGGTATACGTCGGCACTCTGCGCACTGGCACAGTTCGTCCTTGAGTCCGGCCGAACAGACCTTCGGCCGAAGGTCGTGATCACCAATGCGGAGCCACTGTACGCGCATCAGCGCGCCTTGATCGCGCGAGCATTTCAGTGTCCGGTCGTGGAAACATACGGAATGACGGAGATGGGTGTCATGGCCGTGAGCTGCCGGGAAGGGTATCTACACACCTGGCCGGACCTGGGCTATTTGGAGCTTGTGGGCTCCGACGACCGACCTGTTCCGCCGGGGCACGTGGGCCAGGTGGTCACCACCTCCCTCATTAATCGCGAGCAGATGTTGATCCGCTATCGCACCGGCGACACGGCGGTCGGCTTGCCGGAGGGCTTCGAGTGCCCGTGCGGGAACGCCGCACCCGCGCTGGCGAGGATCGAAGGGCGCAGCGATGACTTATTGTATACGCGCGATGGGCGTCGAATCGGTCGGCTCGACCCGATGTTCAAGGGCGATCTTCCGATCCGGGAGGCGCAGATCATCCAGGAAGACTGGGGTCGTTTTGTGATTCGCTATGTGCCGGGAGACGGGTGCAGACCAGCGCATGAGGCACGCATGGCCAGCGCGTTGAAGGCTCGTGTGGGTGAGTGCGAAGTCTTGTTTGAAGCGGTCGACATGATCGAGCGAACACGCGGCGGAAAAGTCCGAGCCGTCGTGTGCAACCTCCGGCCGCACGCAACCCCATGCTGAAGGCTGTGTTTATCGGATCCAGGAACGACTTCGACCAGGTGTTGGTGCACTGGCTCTCTCAGCGCACGCAGCTACTCGGCGTGGTCTGGACGCAGTCGACAGCCTGGCAGCGAAGTTGGCGAGGGCGGTGGCGATTCGCTCGGCGGCGTTTGATACGGTATGGTCTCGCAAAGGTGTTCGACGAAACACTCTTCTATCTGTACTATCACTCCCTGCTCAACCGGCGAGATCAAACTGCGCTGCGACGCGATGTGATCACGCCGTATCACGCAGAACACGGCGTGCCCCGCTGAGATGTTCGCCGGGCACCTCAACGCGCCGGAGGTGGTGTCCTTCCTCCGGCACCGCCGGCCTGACGTCGCCTTTGCCATGTGTGTGAGCGATTACTTCCGCAAGGAGCTTCGCGCCACGCCGAAACAGGGCGTGTTCCTCTGGCATGAAGGGATCACTCCCGAGTACCGCGGCCTCTATTCGCCGTTCTGGGCTGTCCACAATCTGGAATTCGAGGCAATTGGATACACAGTCCTGTGCATGGACGACGCGGTGGATGCCGGCGCCGTCTACGTCCAGGGGCGGGCGCAGAATGTAGACCCATTACGGCACGGCCACCTCTACCTGGGACACAAGGCGATTATAGACAGTCTGCCGGCAGTGGCACGTCTTCTCGGAGAGCTAGAGGCAGGCACTGCTCGGCCCCTGCAGCGAGCGGGAGGCATCGCCAGAGCCTATACCTATCCCGGACTGTCCGACTTCATCCGGCAGCGGTGGCGCTTGTGGGCGAGTGCGCGAAAGGCGCGCGCTCAGTCTGCTAAAGGCTAGCTCGCCATCGACCAGCTCGGGCCACGCTTGGCTGTCACAATGCTGGTCACTAGATCTGTCGCGTCGTCGGGTCAACGCTCCGCGCCCTGCCACGCTGGGTAATGGCACTCCGCGACGCCACAACGCTTTAGGATCGCCTACCCAAGGCCGGGGCGCCATTCCCGGCAGGTACAGCTGTTGCGCTCCCTACCGTTCGCCCTGTCGGGAGTAAGGCTGTGAACGTCGCGATACTAACACAATACTATCCCCCCGAGGTCGGCGCGCCGCAGTCACGCCTGTCGGCGTTGGCACGCGAGTTCGCGCGGCGTGGGCATCGGGTCACGGTCCTCACGGCAATGCCCAATTATCCCACCGGCAGGATACGTGAGGGCTATGGCGGCGTCTTCACGCGGGAGGAGCGTGAGGGCGTGACCATCCTGCGCACCTTCATCTGGCCGACTCAAAAGGCTGACCTCCCGCGGCGTCTGGCCAACTACTTCTCCTTCGTCCTGTCGGCGGCCGTGTGCGGAACTGTCCGGCTCGATGCGCACGACTACCTCCTGGTCGAGAGTCCCCCCCTCTTTCTCGGTCTCACCGGCGTGTTGCTCAGCTGGCTGAAACGAGCGCGCATGGTTTTCAACGTGTCGGATCTCTGGCCGGATAGTGCCGTGCGGCTAGGGGTGTTACGGGACGCAGGTGCGGCTTATCGGTTGGGCAGCTGGCTCGAAGGTTTTTGCTACCGGCACGCCTGGCTGATCACGGGTCAATCCACCGAGATCGTGAGCAGTATCGTAGGCCGCTTTCCCCGGTGCCGGACCTTCCACTGGTCAAACGGTGTGGATTGCGATGCATTTGGACCGGACAAAGCCACACCCGAATCCCACCAGCTACTCGGCCGAAACGGGAATTGCGTGGCCCTGTATGCGGGACTGCACGGATTCGCTCAGGGACTGGAGGTGCTGGTCGACGCCGCTGCCTCGCTCCCGTCAAGCGCTGCCTTGGAAATGGTCCTAATGGGAGACGGTCCGAAAAAGAGGACCGTCGTAGATCGCGTGAGAGATCGACAGGTTCAGCGGGTGCGGTTCCTCGGATCGCGCCCACATGTGGAGATGCCCGCGCTTCTCGCGGCTGCTGATGTATTGTTGGTGCCCCTCGCGAGCTACATCCCCGGAGCAGTGCCCTCCAAGCTATACGAAGCTATGGCCAGCGGGCGCCCTGTCGTCCTCATGGCCGAGGGAGAAGCCGCGCACATCGTGCGTCGTCATGACGCAGGAATCGTCGTCGCGCCAGGCGACGTGGCAGGGCTCGGAAATGCCCTGCAGGCATTGTCCTGTAACGCAGATCTTCGAAGCAGGTTAGGTGCCAACGGGCGGGCAGCGGCTGTGCAGTTCTTTAACCGCGATACAATTGCCGCACGGCTGATCGGTGCTCTTGAAGAAGGCTTCTCCGGGACGACGCGGCCGGCACGCCCATGGCTTCTCCATCGGAGATCGGCAACGGCCCCAGGTCCTGGCATTCTCGCACGTGACAGTGAACGAACGCGGTGAGTGCCACGACCGTGATTAGGCCAGCTCGAGCTACAGGCCGAAACGCTCCAGCGGCTGGCCGCGAGCTGGGTGTCCGCGCGTCTCAGGAGGTCGTCTCTCGTGAAGCACGAACGCGCGAAGTCTCGACCGCAAGACTCACGGCGGGCACCACGGACGACTGGCATGCGGACTACCAGCTGGACGTAGACCTATCCCTTCCCGACGTCGACCTGGCGAGAGTCTCGATCTTCTTGGATTGTGATGCGGCGTGGTACTTGACCAGTGATCGCCGCCTGTCGCCGTTGACGGGAACGGTCGACCCACCATTCCCCGTCGGACGATTCGTTGTGGTCCAGCGCAGCGATGGGCTGTTCAAGTACAGCTTTCCCTGGGGCGGGGACTTTCGGCTCTCCACAAGAAACGGTGGCGTGGAGGTGGCGGTTACCCTGTTGGACTGGCATAGGTGCGGGCTAGCGCTGTGGGGGCGCCGAAAGCTCGTCCGTCCACCCGCCAGACAGACGTTACCCATTGCTCGCGATACATTGTCCGCCCTGTCGGACTGCTTGTGGCTCGAGCCATATCCTGCTGGTGCGCGGGCGGCCATTTGCCTCACCGATCACGCAGACTTCGATACCACCGAGAAGCTGCAGCTCCTGGCCGACCTGTTCGTGAAAACGGAGTTTCGGTTGACGAAATCCGTCTTCCCTCGAAGCGAGCCGGTGGGCAGCAAGTGCGAGCCTGGCTTGGACGTCACGCCATACGCCGCAGCAGTCGCGAGGCTCCACACGCATGGCAGCGAGGTTGCGTATCACGGTTTCGGTCCTCGCGTCGCCGCCCCACCGCTCGCAGAATGTGTTCGCAGGGCGGCGACTTTGCGCCAATTCCAGCCCAGCACATGGATAGATCACGGTACCGGATCGTATCTCTTCTCGCGAGGTGGACTTCTCGAGGATGGTCGGGAACTGATGAAGTTCCTGGAACCCTATGGGGTTCGCAACTATTGGTCATACGTCGACACATGGGAGAACCCGTTCCGCGATCTGTCGTCCTGGCGCGCACGCGCGCAGGGGGACGTGCTCTGGGATTTTCTAGCGGGTGCGCGATTGCTCAGACCGACCCGACCCAGCCAGCTTGGAATGTTGCTGATCCAGGGCCTCAAGAATTCCTACGGACCGCACCATGTGAGTGCCCTTCGGAGGGCACCACTTGCCGTCGGGAAATGGGCCGATGCTTGGCGCCACGGTAGACGCCTCCAAGCGCTCCGGGCCAAGCCCTTCGTGCTCTACGGTCTGGACGGCCGGGATTTCACGTTGAGCCACGCCGGCACCTGGGTTTTCGACACGGTCTTGCTGAATCACCCTACGGTTCAGCTCCAGCCGGCGCTGATAGATCGGCTGTGCGCCGATTCCGGACTCTTGCTCGGTCACTCCTATCTGAGCTGCGAACACAGCTACATCGCCGGAAACTGTGTGACGAGATCGAGGGGGAGCCTGCGTGTCTCTCCCTCGTTCGCCCAGAACCTCGAGCACCTTGCGGAACGTCAACGCGCGGGTGACGTGATCTCTATGAGCTTCGCTCGCCTGCGCGCTGCGTTGACGGCATTCTCGCGAGCGTCGCTGGCGCGCACCGAGGCCGGGTGGTCCGCGCGTGGAGCCGAGCAAAGTGGTGTGGCTGTCATCGCTGGCGACCGCCGTGCCACATCAGGTTCGCGCCTCGAGGGCGCTGCAACGCTTACGCTCCGTGATGACTTGAGTGTGGTGGAGGTGCCGCCTGGCCGCGCAGTGACCATCGTGACCAGCCAGGACTGGTCGACGCGTCCAAATGCATCTTGAGTGGCTGACACCGGACGACAGTGAAGGGCTGCGGCTCTGGGACGAGTTTCTGCTCAACACGCCACGTGGTCATTACTGCCAGCTGTCTACGTGGCTGAGATCGTTCGAGGCATATCGGTTCACCTTCACAGTCTTGATCGCGCGAAGGCTTCCGTCCTGTCCGATTGCTGGTGGGGTCGGTGTCTTGCAGTTCGGAAACGAGACGCTCGGCTTGATGACCGTACCTATGGGACCAATTCTCGATATCGGGTGCGAGGACCTGGGTCAGCCGTTGCTGGAGGAGACGTTGCGACACGCGCGCAGCAGTGGCGTGTTTTTGCTGCAGCTGCAGTTTCCGTGCTCGGTGGATGCTTGCAGCGCCGCGCTGCTCGAAACTATTCCCCTACCTGAAAGTACCCAAGCGCACGCTGGCTTGCCATTTTCGACCGCACACGCACCCAATCAGATGCTGTGGATTGGATTCCCCAGGGAGTCGGATGGCGAGGTTTGGGATGAGCAGATGCTCCGTGGCTTCAGTACGATGACCAGGCGGAACATTCGGCTGTCCCAAAAGCAGGAGCTCGAACTCCGGGAGGTTGTCGGCGAATCGGAGATGCGGCAGGCCTACTCGATCATAGAGGCGAACGGCCGTCAGCAAGGTTATGCTACGCGCTCATGGGACGACTTTGGGCCCACGCTCCTCGACCAAGTTGCCAAACGTCAAGCCATCATGCTTGTAGCACGGCACTGCAACATGCCGGTCGGCGCCCATTATGGGGTCCTTGCCGGAGGGCGATACAGCTATCTCTTGGGCGGGACGGTAAGGGATGGGGGAGACCTGAAGATCGGCCATTTCTTGCACTGGATGGCCATGAGAAAGGCAAGAGAGCTGGACTTGCTCGGGTATGATCTGACTTCGGGCGGAAGCGCTGGCGTAATGCGCTTTAAGATGGGATTTCGTCCAGAGCACATCGCGTTCGTATCCCCCCGCTACTACGTTTTCTCGCGTTGGCGCTTTGAACTCTTCACTCGATGCTACCCGTGGTTGCGCAAGCACAAGTTGTTGGTGTCCCGCGTCCTGAGCCTGCCCGCATTGTCGCGCTGACGGTCACCTCGATTGTCGCCCATGCGGGTCAAACCCGCTGTGGTTGCATGCGCCGCCGATCCAACGCCCTCTAACGCACAAGATGTCATGTCACCTGAAGTGTACCGGCTAAGCGTGGTACAGTTGTTGCCGCCCCACGGCTGCGCTATGTCCCTTCGCGACAAGATTCCAAGCGTTCAAGCTCCGACCGGGGCGCCGCTCTCGGTGATGCGGCTGCTTGCCCTGACTGTGGTGCTATACACTTTCTTCGTCCTGTACATGAAGGGAGCGCTGGCCTTCGAGCTGTTTCAGGGCGACGTCGTTTCGTACTGGAACGATAGCCTGACCCTCGCGACTCCTTACAGCACCTGGTGCCGGGCTATCCGGCCATGATCGCGTCGGTGCGGGCGGCGACGTTCGGCGTGTTGCCGCCGCTCGCCGTGATGATGTTGATCGCAGGCTCCTCTTATGTAATTGGAGTGGCCGTGTTCGCCCTGCTCGCGAGCGAGGCCGGGATTACATCCCCGCGCGAAGTCAGCTTGTTGTTTGCCGTCCACCCGTTCGTCGGCCTGACCAGCGCTGTCTATCCGGACGCTGACAGCGTCGCCACCGCGCTACTCTTGTTGTGCCTACTGTATTATCACAGGGAGCAGTGGGTTTCCTGCGCCGTGTTCTTCGGGCTGATGATCCTAACTCACAAAGCGATCTGGTTCTTCGCGCTTCCTCTGGGGGTAATCGCATTCATCAAGCATCGGGAGTCCCGCCTGCCGCTGGTAGTCGCGTCGGTGCCGCTATTGGCTCTGATCGCGGCGGGGGCCGCGCACCACAACGACATTTTATGGGCCGTGCGTTCGAGCATGAAGAACTTGCTCACCTCTCAGACTTCCTTCTTCCCCGTGTTCGACGGAATCGTCGCCTCTTTGATCGCTGGAGGCTTTGCCAAGGTTTCGAAGGTCGTACTCGTGCTGTCAGCCTTGTCGTTGGCGGGGATGTTGCTCCTGCCATGCTACCGGCGGAGGTTTTGGATCGGGGTATCTGTCGCCGTTGGCTTGCTCATAATGGCCGTCGTTGTCAATCGCGACAACGTCTGGGCCATCTTCCGGTTCAGCAAAGTGCTGCTGCTTCCTCTAGGTTACGTGCTGCTTACTCCTGACTCGGCGTTCGTTCGGCGCTGGGGGGGACTGACTCCTATTCGGTTTCTGCTCCTGTCCGTGGGGGCAATCGCCTCAAATGTAGCCTTCGGCTACTACATGGCGAAGATCTACTTCGTGCGGTAGACACGCTTCCGCCGCGACCGTCACCAAGGCCGCGACGCTACGGTCGCGGCCTCCCACGACCGTGCGTGAGGAAGTAAACGAAATACCCGGTTTGTCCGATGGGTCGCCATCCGTGTGAATGAACACTAGGCGGCATGTCGGCGGCGACGGCGATATCCGCTTGCGCATGAGCGAAGGTCTCCAATATGCGACGCTGGGTTGAATCGTCAGCCATCCAGAACTCATTCTCGGCCTCCTTTGTGAAGGCGCGCTCCACATTCGGGAAAATCTCAGCAACAATCTGCGCTCTGGCTAGCCGCGCCCACCCGCGGTGGATTCGATTCGCGCTTTGCAGGGAAGCCACGTTCGCTCGCGGGGGCACTCCCATTTGGGCTA
>Ga0209471_1002193_pt1 | contig 11356 bp, 10 predicted proteins | sample GraSoiAngelo_128_FD_185885 | JGI IMG/M metagenome (GOLD analysis project Ga0209471, IMG submission 185885) | Grasslands soil microbial communities from the Angelo Coastal Reserve, California, USA - 14_0927_12_20cm (SPAdes) (version 2) | ecosystem: Environmental > Terrestrial > Soil > Grasslands ... | reverse complement strand
AGCCTGCGCTCGGGCAGCGACTCCGCGATCAACGCGAGCGACTTGCGGATGCGGAACGGCGATTCGAACGCGACCGCGGGTCGCGGGTCGGCGCGCAGCGACTCCAGCAGCCGGCGCATCTCGCCCGGCTTGCGTGGCAGGTAACCGACGAAGGTGAAACCCGGTCCGCCGTAGCCTGCGATCGAGAGAGCGGCGGTCACCGAGCTGGGGCCCGGGATCGGCACCACCGTGTGGCCGGCCGCCCACGCCGCGGTGACCAGGGCCTGGCCTGGATCCGAGAGGGTCGGGGTGCCGGCGTCGCTGACCAGCGCCACGTCGCCCTCTTCCAGTGCGGCGACCACGCGAGGCAACCCTCGGCGCTCGACCGGCGCGCGGTAGCTGAGCATCGGCTTGCGGATGCCGTGTCGGGCAAGCAAGCGCGAGGTCACCCTTGTGTCTTCGGCGGCGATCGCCGACACCTCACCCAGGATGCGAACGGCCCGTGCGCTCAGATCCTCGAGATTGCCGATCGGGGTGCCGACCACAAAAAGCTTGCTCAATCCCCTTCGAGCCAGGCTCCGACATGCTCCGCCACCTGCGTGCCCGGACCGACGTAGCGCGACGCCGGCGGGAGGACGTCGAGAAACGCCTTGCCATAGTCGCGTCCGAGGATTCGGTTGTCGAGGATCACCACGGCGCCGCGGTCGGTCGAACGGCGAATCAGCCGTCCGAACCCCTGCTTGAGTCGCAGCGCCGCTTGCGGCAGCGCGAGCTGCGCAAACGGATCGCGGACCAATTCGGCGCGCGCGGCGTAAACGGGATCCGTCGGGACCGGAAACGGCAGGCGGACCACGATCACGCAGCTCAAGCGCTCGCCAGGGATGTCGATCCCTTCCCAGAAGGTCGCCGTCCCGAGCAGAAGGGGCCTCGCCGCTTCCTCAAACGTCTTGAGCAGCTGGCGCCGTTGACCGTCGATTCCCTGGCCGAGAATGAGCACCTCGTCGAGGTCGACGCGCTGCTTCAACGCGGCGTGCACGTCGCGCAGCTGCCGGTGCGAGGTGAACAGCGCCAGCGTGCGCCCACCCACACGCCTGGCTACGGTGGCGATCAGCTCCTCGACCGCGGCGTCGAACGATTCGTCCTCCGGCATCGGGAGGTCGGTCGGCAGGCACACCAACGCCTGGTGGTAGAAGTCGAAGGGCGAAGGCAGGATGAGCTCCTCGATCTCGGCGCCAAGGCCGACCCGCGAGCTGAAGTAATCAAAGGTTCCGCCGACCGCCAGGGTCGCGGACGTGAACACGGTGGAACGCCGCTCGGAGTAGACGCGATCCCGCAGCAGCGTGCCCACATTGATCGGCGCGGCCCGCAGCAGCAGGTTTTCGGCTCGCGACACCTGGCTGAACCAGTACACGCGGTTCACATCCGGCTGGAGCAGCGCCTCGTCCAGGACGCGAAGCGAAGCCTCGAGGCGGCCGCGGATCATCTCCAGCTCGCGGATGCCCTGGTCCGCCTCATCGCCACCCAACCACTCGCGGACACCGGCGACGGCCCTTCTGAGCGAGACGTCGAGCGCGGTCAGGGCGGTGGCTGTGTTTTCGGCGGACTGTCGAATCGCACCCCAACCTTTCTCCTCCCGCAGCCCGGGCGTGATGCGGACCGATTCTTCTCGTCGCTCGGCCTCACCCAGTCGAGCGGCGACCCACTCGTCGGCGACGCGGAAGAGCTCGCGCACGCGCTCCGCCGCGGCGATGGCTTGGGGGACCGCGTCGCCGAACGCGTCATCGGATGCGCCGAGATGCGGCTGGCGCTGCAGGTCTCCAAGCAGGCCGTGCCCGAGTCGCTCGAGAAGAGCCAGCAGCCCTGGTCCGTCGACCTCCTGACGCAGGCCCCGCGTGGCCGCATCTTCGAGGTGGTGCGCCTCGTCGATCACCAGGTGGTCGTACTCCGGCAGCAACCCACCCCCCACCTCCGCGTCCGCCAGCAGCAGCGAGTGGTTGACGACCACGACGTCGGCCGTCTCCGCCTCCGCTCGAGCGCGATGCACGTAGCAGTCCTCTCTCGTGCAGTGGACGCCGACGCAGTCCATCGGATCGCTCGCGACGCGGTTCCAGAAAACTTCCTCGCGACCGTGCAGGCGCAGCTCCGAGCGATCACCGCTCTCGGTCGTGTGGAGCCAGATCAGGACCTTGAGCTTGAACATCAGATCCTCGGCGTCCCTGCACGGCTCGGCGAGGTAGCGCCGCCAGCGCCGCAGTGACACATAGTTCGAGCGACCCTTGAGGAGGACCCCTTTGAAGTCCCACGGCAGCCACTCGCGCAGAGCCGGGAGGTCCTTGTTCATCAGCTGCTCCTGCAGCGTGTGCGTGTTCGTCGAGACCACCACGCGCTCGCGATGTCGCACCGATCGGGCGATCGACGGAACGAGGTACGCGAGGCTCTTGCCTGTTCCTGTGCCCGCTTCGACCACGAGCGTCCCGCCCCGGGCCTGGATCTGGGCGACCGCGAGCAGCATCTGCATCTGGGACTCACGGTGCTCATAACCGGGCAGTAGATTGGCGAGCGGGCCTTCCGGCCCGAGCAGCCCCGCGACCGCGGTCGGGTCGTCGGGCGGGGGGTCGGCAGCTTTCCCTCGCCGCGCCGGCTCCACGCTCACCGCCGTGTCCGGTCCGGGATTTGGGTTGGATGCCGTGAGCGCGTCCGCGAAGAATTGGGCGACGGGCCACGGGTACGGCGCGACCAGGGCCAGCATCGACTCCTTGAGGCCCTCGTCGAGCGCAACCGCCTCCTCGCGCAGCCGCAACAGCAGCTGGCGGGTGGCGTCGGCGTCGTCGAGGGCGCGGTGCGGCCTGGGCTGGCTGATCCCCATCTCCGTCGAGAGGAGCGGCAGGCTGTGGCTGAGGGCGGCCGGCAGCAGGATGCGGGCGAGGTCGAGCGTGTCCAGGATCTCCTGCGAGGGGTCCCACAGGCCGGCGGCTTCGAGAAACTCGACGTCCAGCCGGGCGCCGTGGCCCACGGGCTGCCGGCCGCGCAGGAAGTCGGCGAGGAGGTGGAGGGCGGCGTCGGGATTCGTTGCCCCCCTCAATTCGTCCTGCTTGATCCCGGTCAACCGGAGGACGGTGTCGGGCACCGGGCGGCCGGGATCGACAAGGCGCTCGAGCGTGGATGTGACCCGGTCCGAGGTGAAGGCGACCGCACCGATTTCGATGACGCGGTCTCGGGCCGGGTCGAGACCTGTGGTCTCGAGGTCCAGGGCGGCGTACTCCGGCAAGTCTCGTGCGATTTTACGAGCCTGGAGGGAACCTTCCCCTATGCCGGTTTGAAGGTGAGTCCCGAAATGTAATATGTGCGCCCGATGGTAACCGGGGCAATCGAGGCTCCCAAGCGTCTCGAAGACCTGCACGTCCGGCGTGACCTCATCGCCAGCCTGCTGCTGCGCACGCTGGCCTTTGCCGACCAGCTGACGGGCGCCGCGCTCGAGCAGCGTCTCGGCCTGCCGTGGGAGACCTTTTCTCCGCTGATCGACGAGTTCGAGAAGAACCAGCTCGTCGACGAGCGTGGCGTGTCCACCGATCCTGGCCTGGAAGGCAGACCGTTCCGGGTCAAGGCGAACTTCGCCATCTCGGGCGCCGGCCGGCAGCGGGCGGCCGAGATGTCGGCGGTGCAGACGCGTTATCTCGGTCCCTGCCCGGTGAACTTCGATGACTACCTGGCGCTCATTCGCTCCCAGGTGTCAGGCAAGTCGCCGGTGACCGACGGGCAGCTGAAGAAGGCGCTGGGCGAGCTCGAGCTGGAGGAGCACGTGATCGACCAGATCGGCGGCGCCATGGTCTCCCGCGCATCGCTTTTCATCTTCGGCGCCCCTGGCAACGGCAAGAGCACGATCACCGAGCGCATGGCGCTGCTCATGGGCGCGCCGATCGAGATCCCGCATGCCGTGGCCATCGGCGATGAGATCGTCCGCGTCATCGACCCCGTCTATCACAAGGTCGCCGAAGGAGAGCAGCCCATCGACCGCCGGCTCGTCAAGGTCGAGCGACCGGTCGTCACCGCCGGCGGTGAGCTGAAGCTTCAGCAGCTCGACCTCACGTTCGACGCACAGAACCGCTACTACGAGGCACCTCTGCAGTGGAAGGCGAACGCGGGAGTGTTCGTGATCGACGACTTCGGCCGTCAGGAGGTGCCGCCCATGCGGCTCCTCAACCGCTTCATCGTTCCGATGGAAAAGAAGATCGACTACCTCGACCTCTCGGCGTCCGGCCGCAAGATCGAGCTGCCGTTCCTCTGCCAGGTCGTGTTCTCGACCAACCTTTCCCCGACGGAGCTGGTCGACGAAGCCTTCCTGCGCCGCATGGCTTACAAGATCGGCATCGGCAACCCGACGCCTGAGGCGTTCGGCCGCATCCTCCGCTTCGAGTGCGACCGGCAGGGCGTGCCCTGGGACGAGAAATCGATCGGCTACCTGCTCAACAACCTGTACGGGAAGAAGCCGCTGCGTGGCTCGCACCCACGCGCGCTCGTGGCGCGATTGGTCGACCTGGCGAACTACCGTCAGCAGCCGCCGCGGCTCACGCCCCAATCGCTGAAGGAGGCTTTCGACGCCTGCTTCAACCCCGCGCTCGGCAGCCTGGTCGAGGACGACTGGGCGCGACCCGCTATCGGCTAGAAGCAACTCCTTCCAGCTTCCGCCGCCACGATTCGACGTCGCGATAGCGGCCCCTGTTCTCTGGAGGAAGCAGCTCCGCGATCGCGAGCATGATCGCGTCAGAAGCTTCCTCATGGGAGATGCGCTCGCCGGTCGGCCTGCGCTGGGGCAGCAGGAACGGCTCGCCGAACCGCAGCGTGACCGGCACCCGGCGCGGCCACCGCGCTCCTTTCGGCAGGCACTCGCGCGTCCCGGTGAGAGCCACGGGAAGGACTGGGCACCCTGCCTTCTGGGCGATGAAGCCCGCCCCGGGCTCCGGCGTGGCCAGCTCACCCGACTCGACCCGCGTCCCCTCCGGATAGATGATCAGCACCTCGCCCGCTTTCAACAGGTCAAAGGCGCGGCGCAGGGCGGCTCGGTCGGCGCTGTGACGAACCACCGGGAACGCGTGATACCGGGTGAAGATCCACCTCATCAGAGGTTTGCGGAAGTACTCGGACTTGGCCATGTTCCACGTGTCCGCCCTGGGCAGGAACGCGGGCACCATCGGTGGGTCGAGCGTGGCGAAGTGGTTCGCGCAAACGACCAGCGGGCCCTGGCGCGGAACATTCTCCAGGCCTTCGACCTTGAACAGGCCGACCAGGAAGGTGCGGGTCATGAATCGCATCAGGCCGCGCATGAACGCGTAGGTCATGCCCGCGCCTGCACGCGGCCGACGATTCGATCCACCACCTGGTCGAGGTCAAGGTGGTCGGTGTCGATGATCACCGCGTCCTCGGCCGGACGCAGCGGCGCCACGGGCCGCTCCGAGTCGACGCGATCGCGCAGCTCCACCTCCTTGCGCATCGCCTCCTCGTCGACCCGCTCGCCGCGTCGTTCGTACTGCGCCGCGCGGCGCCTCACCTTCTCCTCGAGGCTTGCCACCAGGAAGAACTTGTGGCCCGCGTCGGGAAAGACGACCGTGCCGATGTCCCGCCCCGCCATGACCACGCCCGACTCTCCCATGCGCCGCTGCTCCTCGACCAGCGCCTTGCGCACGCCCGGGATGGCGGAGATGATGGGGAGCGCGTCGGCGTAATCCGCGTCGTAGATGCCCTCGGTCAGCTCCTGGCCGTCCGCCCACACGCGCTCGCCGTCGATCCGCAGCTTGGTGGATTCGGCAAGTCTTGTCACCGCAGCCGCGTCGCGGGGGTCGATGCCCCGCTGCATCGCGATGCGCGTGATGGCCCGGTACATCAACCCGCTGTCGATGAACGGCAGGCCGAGCTTTTCGGCGACCCGCTTGCCGACCGCGGACTTGCCCGACGCCACACCGCCGTCGATGGTGACGATCATGTGACGTCGAGGCCTGTCGCGCGGCGCAGCGCTATGACCTCGCCGCTCGACAGCACGCGCCAGCCGCCGGTCTTGAGGCGGCCGAGGCGCAGCGGTCCAAAGCTGGTCCTTCGCAATCCCAGGACCTTGTGCCCGATCGCTTCCACCATGCGACGCACCTGACGCTGGCGCCCTTCGCGAATCACCACGCGCAGCTCGGCGCGGCCGGAGTCGCGTGCTCCGGTCGTCGCTCGCATCATCTCGACCTCGGCCGGAGCTGTCATTCCGTCGTCCAGCTTCACGCCCTCTCGCAGCGCCTTGAGCTCGTTCGATCTGGGCACTCCAGCCACTGTCACCACGTACTCCTTGTCGACCTTGTAGCGAGGATGGGTGAGCCGGTAGGCGACGTCCCCATCGTCGGTCAGCAGGAGCAGCCCGGTGCTGTCCGCGTCGAGCCTGCCCACCGGAAACAGGCGATGGCCTAGCAGGCCCTCCTGGCCGATCACGTCGAGCACGGTAGTGCGCGCGGACTCGTCGCGCGACGTCGTGATGACACCGAGCGGCTTGTTCAGCATCACGTAGCGGTGCTTGGAGGGTGGTTTGACCAGCCTGCCATCAACCGTGACAGTGTCTTGATCCGGGTCGATCTCGAGTCCTGTGGCAGGCGGTCTCTTGCCATTGACTCGGACCGAACCGGAAGAGATCAGCTGGTCGGCGGCGCGGCGGCTGGCCACGCCGGCACGCGCGAGGAAGCGGTTCAGCCGCTCCGTTCCGGAGTCTCCGCTTCGTTCTTGGGCGTGGGCAGATGGTCGAGCGACTCCAGGCCCATCACCTGGAGGAATCGCATGGTCGTGCCGTAGAGCTTCGGCTGGCCGGGACCGGAGCCACGCCCCACCTCGACGACGAGGTCGCGCAGCTCGAGGTTGCCCAGCACGCTCTCGCAGTTGACGCCGCGGACCTCCTCGACTCGCGCGCGGGACACAGGCTGCTGGTAAGCGACGATCGCCAACGTTTCGTACGCCGCTTGCGAGAGGCGGCCGGAAACCTCGGGCCGCAGAGCGCGGCGCACGGCGGCGGCGTACTCCGGTCGCGTGGCGAGATGGATCTCGTCGTGGTGGCGCATGAGCATCACGCCGCGGCCCTCGAGCGACTCGCGCAGCTTCTCGAGGGCGCCTTCGATGCTGTTGCGGTCTTCGTCGGTGGCCTGCTGCAGCTCGCGGACCTTAAGAGGACGGTTGGAGCTGAAGAGAATCGCCTCCAACGCCGCCGAGACGTTGCTCACGTGACCGGCTCCCGCATCTCGACGTGGATCGGACCGAATCGCTCCTTCTGCCGGACGCGGATCAGCGAGCGTCGAATCAGCTCGAGCACCGCCACGAACGTCACCACCGCCTCGAGGCGGTCCTCGGACTCGAGGATCAGCTCGATGAGCTCGAGCGGTCCATGTCGAACCCGGTCCGTGATGAGGTCGAGTTTTTCCTGCAGCGTCCAGGTCCGGCCGTGCACGACCAGCGGACGCGGCGGAATGCGCGCTAGCACGCTGTTGAAGGCCGCAACCAGGAAGTCGACGTCGAGTGGCGCTTCCTGGCCGCCGGCCTCGACCGGCCGCGCCGGCGGTGGAAACGCGAACGATTCCTGCTGCGCGCGTTCGAGCAGCTCGCCCGCGATCTCCTTGTAAGCGCGGTACTCCTCGAGCCGCTGCCTCACCTCGTCCTCCCAGCCGAGCAGCTCGGTCTCCTCATCGCTCGGCGTGTCGCCGGGAAGAAGCCGTATCGACTTGAGCAGCAGCAGCCGCGCGGCCATCCACAGGAACTCGACCATCTCGTTGGGGTCCGGTATCTCGCGCGCCGCAACCTCGGCGAGATACGCGTCGGTCACCTTCGCGAGCGAGACCTTGAAGATGTCGACCTCCTCGCGCTCGACCAGCGCGAGAAGCAGCTCCAGGGGACCTTCGAAAACCGGGGTCTTGACGTCGATTCTGCGGGTCGGACCCCCGACCGGCGGTTCCACGACGAGGTAGCCTACCCGAGAGTCACGGGGCACCAATGTCTGCCTCACAAGCGTTTCGCTCGCTCACGCGCCAATTCGTGCCGAGCGATACGACGACATGATCGATTCATTCTTTTCATGCTCTCACCGAGTCGCGGGTTGACCCCCGTGATGTCCCGTATTCGCTCCTGGACATAGGTCCAATCGAGTCGTGCCCAATTTGTGACCGCGACCGCCAGGAGGCTCGCGAAATGTTGGTCGACAGTGCTCTCCGTCATTGTGGTCTGGCCAAGGCGGTCCAAATAGAGGTCATCGACTCCGATTACCTTCACCGTTACATCGCCAACTCGTGCATCAAGCGTCCGTCTGACTTCAAAAGTCGTGTCGTGCGGAAACTCTGTAGCGACGGGAGTGTCCTGGCTTACCCAGTGTCGCCCTAGTTTCTTCAACCCGAGTTTTCGAAACGCCTCCTCATCAGCCTTCGACGGTGTCGGGATGAGGTCCAAGTCGGTCGGGTGGTACTCATCGCGAGCCCAGTACTCCTCGGCCGTCCCGCCAACCACAATGGGCGGCGTTTCCATAACAGTCGAAAAGGCAGCGGCAACCAGGAGCCGCTGATCGAGAGGTCGCTTCGCTTCCTGCGCCTGTCTCAGCAGACTGCGCGCATGTTCAAGTCGGCGTTCATCCACGCCGAACGGCCTCTCCCTTCGTACGTCGTCCCAGAGTCGCAGTCAGGTAGCGCCGCTCGGGTTCGACATTCAAACCGCGCGCTCGCTTGGCTGCCAGCCTCTCCCACGGATCGAACACATCAGCACCAACGACATCGCGAACGAGTCGGCCCTTTTGCAGTGGCGTCAAGGACTTCGAGTTCTCGCCCACAGTGAGCGGATAACCGGTGGTCGCCACCCATCGGTCGACGAAAAGGAATGACGGCACGACAATTCCGGCCTCAATCCTCGCGACCGCAGGTTGGGTCGTCTCGAGAGCCTTTGCAAGCTCGGCTTGCGTCAGACCAGCCTTGACCCGCCTGGCACGAAGTTCGACTCCCAACTGTGCTGGACTCATGGCGGGATCCAATATACCATATTTGATATATTCATCAAACGTTCGGAGGCGCTGGCTGCGGTGTCCGTGGTCGGCCGGCTTCGTAGAGGAGTTCGTGGGCACGGGCAAGGCCTTTCGCGGTGACGCCGCCGCTCATCATCCGCGCGAGCTCGCGCGCCTTTTCATCGTCGGTGGTCAGCTCCCGCACGGTCACCACATTGCGACCGTCGCGGCCTGGCGCCTTTTCCACGATGAGGTGATGGTCGGCAAACGACGCGATCTGCGCGAGGTGCGTGACGACCAGCACCTGGTGTCGCGCGCCGAGCGCTTTCAATCGCACACCGACCTGGATCGCCGCCTCGCCGCCAATGCCCGCGTCCACCTCGTCGAAGACGAGCGTCGGGATCTTGTCGGCGCCGGCGCCGACCGTCTTGATCGCCAGCATGATGCGAGCCAGCTCGCCGCCCGAAGCGACCTTCGCCAGCGGAGCGATCGGCTCGCCCGGGTTGGCGGAGAACATCATCTCGATAGCCTCGGCGCCGAACGCGGCAACCTCATCCAGAGCGCGGAGCGCCACCTCGAACCGCGCGCCTTCCAGGCGCAAGCCCTCCAGCTCTGTGGCGACAGCCTTTTCCATCCGACTCGCAGCGGCGGCGCGCGCTTTGGTGAGCCGAGCGGCGGCCGCGTCCAGCTCCGCCTGGCGCCGCCCCTCCTCTGCCGCGGCGGCGGAGACGGCAGAGTCGAGGTCCTCGGTCGCCCCGACCTGCACTTCGAGGCGCTGGCGCTCCTGCACCACCGAGTCGATTGACCCCCCGTGCTTGCGTTTGAGGCCGTCGAGCACGGCGAGGCGCGACTCGATCGCCTCCAGGCGGGTCGGGTCCGAGTCGAGGAGCTCGACGTAGCGCCTCACGGACGCGGCGACGTCAGACATCTCTTCGGCGAGCCCGTCCAGGCGCGACGCCTGCTCCGTCAGGCGCGAGTCGAGCGCGGCCGCCAAGCTCATCGCGGCAGCCGCTCGGGCGAGCCCGTCCTCGTGCAGTGCGTCCATCGCCTGCTGACCGAGCTCCGCCAGCCGAGCCGCGTGCCGCATCGCGGCGCGTTCAGCCGCGAGGGTCTCGTCCTCCCCGGGCTTGGGGTCGGCCTGACGCAGCTCGTCGAGCTGCCAGCGCAGGTACTCCAGCTCGCGCTGACCGCGCGAGCGCAGCTGTTCGAGATCACGCACCGCGTTCGACGCCGCGACCCAGGCGCCGTGGGCCGCAGCCACACCGGCGCGAAGGTCCAGCGCGCCTCCGTACGCATCGAGCAGCTCGGTCTGGGTATCGCTGTCGAGCAGAGCGTGGTGTTCGTGCTGCCCGTGCAGCGCAACCAGCCTGTCGCCCAGCTCACGCAGCTGGCCCGGGGTGGCCGACCGACCATCGATCCGAGCCGCCCCACGTTTGCCGATCTCGCGCAGCAAGCTCACCGAATCGAAGACTGCTTCAATCGTGGCTCGCTCCGCGCCGTGGCGAACCTGGTCGGTGGAGGCCCGCGCGCCGAGCGCGAGACCAAGCCCATCGATGAGCAACGACTTCCCGCTGCCCGTTTCGCCGGTAAGGAGGTTGAGCCCGGGCCCGAAGCGCAGGGTCGATTCCGCGACCAGGGCCAGGTCGCGCACCTTGAGCTCCTTCAGCACTACTTCTTAGGGACCAGCGGCCTACCCCATCCCAGCTTGTCGGCCAGCCTCTGGTAGAAGCTCTCCGGCGGGCTGAACCGGATCACCTTCAGGCGCTTGGCGTGTGATCTGCAGCTGACCACGTCGCCGATGGCCACCACCTGCCCCCGCCCCTGGCCATCGACACGCATCTCGCCCGGTCCCCGCACAACAGTCACGCTGATCTCCTGGCCCGGCGCGAACACGATCGGTCGCACCGTGAGCGCAAATGGGCTCATGGGCACGAGCACGAGGTCCTCCAGGGTCGGCTCGAGGATCGGTCCGCCGCTGGCCAGCGCGTACGCGGTCGACCCGCTGGCCGTCGCCACGATGGCACCGTCCGCGTCGATCACGCCCACGCGCTGCCCGCCGACGTCGATCTCGAGGCGAAGGATGTTCGTCTCGCCCGAATGGTCTACCACGGCCTCGTTCAGGCCGATCTCCTGAATCAGGGTTCGGCCTTTGCGTGACAGCGTCACCTCGAGCATCGTCCGTTCCTCGATCCGGTATGAACCGTCGAAGAACCGGCCCAGGCCCACGTCCATCTCGTCCGCTTCGATCTCGGTCAGAAACCCAAGATGGCCGTGGTTGACGCCCAGGACCGCGATGTCCCGCGGAGCCGCCACCCGCGCGCCTGCCAGAAAGGTCCCGTCGCCGCCCAGCGTGAGAATCAGGTCGGTCTCCTTCAGGAGTTCGGC
>Ga0209471_1002186_pt1 | contig 11372 bp, 10 predicted proteins | sample GraSoiAngelo_128_FD_185885 | JGI IMG/M metagenome (GOLD analysis project Ga0209471, IMG submission 185885) | Grasslands soil microbial communities from the Angelo Coastal Reserve, California, USA - 14_0927_12_20cm (SPAdes) (version 2) | ecosystem: Environmental > Terrestrial > Soil > Grasslands ... | reverse complement strand
CTACCCGCGCCGGCGCCATGGCAGGCTCCACAGTCCGTGCACCGAGAGGATGGCTGAGAAGACTCCGAGCACGCCGATCAAGAGCAGCGAATAGACGAAGAAGAAGTGTCCGGTGGTGTGCGCCATACGGCTCGCAACGCCAAAACCTTTCCCTTGCGCGTGGACGAGCGGAACGACCAACGAAAACAGCGAGAAGAGCAGGGTGATAATGTACCCCGTCCGACGTCCGGCGAGCATCAGCGTTCCGTACAGCCATACGACGGCGATGGGCACCACCAGGAGATTATTAATGTTCCCCGGCTCGTACCCATAGGCAACGTCCTGCGCCAGGTGAGCGATGGCTAGAGCGATCAAAAGTAGAGAGGTGATGGTCAACATTTGGTTGGGTTTCATTTGATCTGTCCTTTGTCAGATTTTGGGTGCGCCTCTCAGTGAGGCATTTGATCTGCTGACATTATTCGATCGATCTGTCGCAGTTTGCGACACGCTGCGACGTTGCGCCTTTGGGTGAGATACGTTGGTGGCAGGCGGTTAGTTCGCGTTCTCCCTCTCCCGTTGGGAGAGGGTTGGGGTGAGGGCTTACAGCGCGCACCAGACCCTCACCCTTCGATTCCCTCTCCCAGCGGGAGAGGGAAGATCCAAAGAATCTTGATCCGCGATAATCTTGTAAAGCTCGTAGTTGACGCGCCCGACTCGGCGAGCAACCGCCGCTGGATGAAACAGTAAAGAGCACTGGTGTCCACAGCTTAATCAAGTTGAATTGTGGATGGTTAGTTATGCGGTGGATGTGGATTAGCATCCCCTGACGTCGAACGCACGGCGCAGTAGGCCCGATCGTGCGGGAGGGCGTCGAGCCCACCGCCAAAGGCGCGCAATGTAATAGTCTCGCACCCCAGCCGAGATGCTCGGCTGGGGACCCCGCCCTGGGCCAACGGCCCAGGACCCGGCGATTTATTTCCGTCCAAGCCGCAACGCGGCGAAATGATCCGCATTACATTCAATGAGTGGATCTATTTCGCTCCTTCAGAGCTTCATCAATCGACCAACGATCTACCTGGGGCGTTGCCCCAGGCTTTCGCATTCCGCGCCTTCGGCGGTTGTCGAGCTCCTCGTCCGCGTCAGCGGTGCAGCAGGACCGATTGCGGTGATGATCCAAAGCGCCGTCGCCGCTTCGCTCTGCCGGTGCACTCTAAATGTTCGAGGAGCGGCATGATCGTCCGCGTCAGCGGACGATTGAAAATAGCCCAGGCTCTCAAGCCTGGGATCATGATTAATAATAAGATCGAGAGCCCGCTTTAGCGGGCGAGAGACTTCTTGCGTTCAGATGCCGAGTGTGTTCCGTAGCGCCCGATTGACGGCGCTCATATCACTGATCGTCCCGAGCCTTCGATCAATTTCACTCTCACGAACGGTCGCAAGGTTATCCGTCATCACAACTGAATCCATAAGAATGCCGGCCTGTTTACCGTCGGGTGAATTCAGCAAAAGCGTGACACGACTCGGATGACCGGCGCGCGTCAGGTTGCTCGTGATCATAGCGATGATTGTCTGAGGTAATCCGGTTGCGAGATTGTCTGATTGAACAATGAGAGCAGGACGGCGTTTGGCGGTGCGAAGGTTTGAATCAGGAAAAAGCACGAGCATTACATCGCCGCGCTTATAGGGCATCGTATGCTCCCATTTCCGGTCGCTCCCAATCTTCCGCAAACGTCGCTAAACGCACGCGCAAATTCACAGCGGCAGCTTCGTCGATTCCCCGTGCAGCCAAATCAACCGAGCCTTCAGGAACGAACGTGACGATCACCCGCGCCTCGTCAACATCGGGAGTTTCTAGCAACTCAACCTTGCCGTGCTTGTAGATGCCTTCGATGGACTTTGGATTGGTAGCCATTGAGTTCTTTATAGCACCACACACTAATCGCTGCAATCACTTGTCGTCCGCGTCAGCGGACGAATGAAAATAGCCCAGGCTTTCAAGCCTGGGTTAACGATTACGTTTCAGAAACCAAGAGCCCGCTTTAGCGGGCGAGAGAGAATTAGCCCGCCGGAGAACATTCCCCGGCGGGCTTTTCAAGTTCCGGTAGGCCAACTCAAACTGAGATTCCGGCGGCAGCTAAGACCGAGTCCTTGTATAAATCACTGACCGCCGCTTTCATCGCCGAGTAAGTGATCGAACTCGTCGCAATTTTCTTCGGCGCATATCCTGCGTCCCTCAAGTGGGGACTGTAGCGAGCGCAAATTTCTTGCCCGCAATCTCGCCAGAATTCGATCGGGTCCTTCTTCCAAGTGACTGCAGTCCCGTCAGCATTAGGACCAACGATCACCCTCATCGCCGCAAAAATCGGGTATAGCCAAGCCGTGGGATATTCATATTTCATATCCCGAAAGAGGTACTGTGTCTTACTCGGCGTTTTGCGGTACTTCTTGCTACCCTTCTCATACATTCGTTCGTCTACGATTCGAACCTCGGCAATTTTCCCGAATCGTCCTCCGAGGAAACTCGGGAAGGTTAATTGCATCTCATCAAACAAACTTAGAAGGTCCGGCACGATAGCTATCCATCTTTCCAATTCCTCTCCGCGTTTTTCAGAAAATCCGAGAAACGAATCAAGGCATTTTTCTTTCCGGCCATAGGCTCCGTTCGGTTCTTTGTCAGGAGCCTCGTTAGCAAATGGTGGATAGAAGATCATCAATAACATAATGATCTGAAGAACATCGATGGCTCCCTTCTCACCTTCACGCCAGGAGATTTCATCGAAGTAAGGTCGGCCAGCCAAGACATTCTTAAGCAGATCGAAATGGTGACGAGCATCAGCCAGTGACTTCTGCTTAACCTGAACACTGTTGTTTCGCGCTTCTTTAATGTCATTTAACAGTTCCTCAACCTCGCTTGTCATTACATTGGTACGCGGGACGAGCACTTGCATATTCACAAAGCGCTTCTTAAGTTCGTCGATAGCGCCTTCCGCAGCTAGGTCACGTCTCCAATCATTTATCTTTTCATTCGTGTTGCCGCCGTCAAGAATCCCATAATAGTCTTCTTCTTCCTCAGACTCATGAAGACGCAGTCTTACCCGCTCGCTCTTAGTGTCGTAGTCCAGTCCCTTTGCCAAGACAGTGATCCCTCTATTGAGTAAATGGAAGTCTTCTCCATCTTCCTCAAGTGACCGGCGAATCTCTTTTGCAACGCGGGATTTTGGATCAGGCCTCCGGGGGTTAGGTCCGAGGCCGAAGTCTATCGGATATTGATCGAGCGAAACGACCAACTCCCGGCGATCGATTTTCTCGCTGGGATCGTCTAGTTTCTTGAGAGAGTTGACGCGAAACCAATCTGTCGCGTGTTTTAGTGTCTCTATGTTCATCATCTTTTTTCTCCTATTCCTCGCCGAAGCGATGGAAACTCGTGCTGTCGCAATGCGAGCAGCGGTTAAAGATAATGGGTCCTTCAATCATGAAGGTCCCGTGATTTGTCGGCTTGACGGAGAATCAGGTAGTAACTAGGAAGGATGAACTCAATTATGTTCCGCGAAGATCTTTCGATTCTTCGCCTTCTAGCATCTGGCTTCCGCCGAGTGCGACGCGCAAAATCTAACGAAATAAACTGACTGTGTCAATAAGAAAATCGCTGGTGGAATGAAATTACAAAAGACACGTAGAACGTTCTGCCGTTCTCGAAAGGTTTCAATTGAGCGCTGACTAAACGAATGAACTATTTTGCTCTATTATACGGGGACTGATTCGTCGGCTTTAGCGGGATGTTCTTTTCGCTCGCTTTGTTGTAAACCGCATTCTCAGTTCGGCCGAGTTTCAAACCGATCACTCTCGTCGGCGTGTTGTGCTTAGCCAAGTCCCTTAACTCCGAGACATCGCTGCGCGTCCATGCTTTCCCTGTGTTCCTTGTGTACTTTGGCATTTCAATTACCTTCCTACCTTGTTCTCGTTACCACTACTTACACTTGCTATACCCACAGTCCCGACAGAAATCGCAGCCACTCGAATGCTCAAGCTGACCATGACATTCGGGACAGGAAGTAATCATGGAAGACATGCGAAGTCCGGAGTCTGGAGTCTGGAGTCTGGAGTCGGCAGAACCTAATCCCGAATTCTGAGTGCTGAGTGCTGAGTGCTGAGTGCTGGCCGCGGACTTCAACGCCCGCGCCGAATCGGGGTGGCCTTTCAAACGCCGGTTGGTAATCATGAGGCATTCGGCGACGGCTTGTTCGGGTGAGGTCAGCAGACGCTCGTTGAACCAGACGGCGTGCGTGCCCGTCACTTTGTTCAAGCTGTAAGAAACTTCCGCTGCGTCGAATCCGCCGCGCAGCATCTTTGAAGCGAGCATGCCGACGCCGCCGCTGATGGGACCGGTGGCAAAGACTTCGGCAATCATCTCGCCATCATGATTGACGGTGACATAGAGATTCTGCCCGTCAAAAGGAATGCGCCAAGTCGCGCCGGAGAGTTCGCGCGGACGTTCGAGACGAATCGCGCCTTGCTTTCTCGCTTCGGCTTCAGCTTCCGCTAAGCGTCGCGCCGCTGCTTCGTTCTCTGATTCAGTCCGACCTTCGGAAATATCGATCGACGGTTCCGCAACTGATTCAATCATCGTGGTCGTCGTGATGACAGTCGATGATTCATTCTTCGGTTCCTGCTTCATCGAAGTCAGCACCTGATTCTCGCGCGAGCCGTCGCGATAATAACTCACGGCCTTGCAACCGAGCTGTCGCGCCAGACGATAGAGATGATCGACTGACTCAATGGTGTCGTTGACTGCGCCGTTGCAGGTCTTCGACACACTGTTATCGACATTGCGTTGCGCGGCGGCGAGTACGTGCACGTGCTGCTCTGCGCTGATGGACATCGCGGAGATAAAATAACCGGGCAGCTCGTGCTCGTGCTCAACTACATAAGCAGCGGCGGCATCGATCGAATCGGGATCCGTCTGATCTACATCCAGGCCCAGCGCTTGCGCGGCGAGCGTGTGAACGTACGTGCGCGTGCCGAGAGTGTCCTTTCGCACGTACGCCCATGAGAAGTTGGGTTCGACACCCGACGACGTTTCTGCAACCAGGGAAATCGTGCCCGTAGGAGCAATCGTCGTAACTTCATAGTTGCGCGGGGTGAGCGGAACTTCACGTGAGATGCCGATTTCGTTGTAGAGAAAGTCGGCGTACGATTCGCGATTCGGTTCGAGTTCAGGAAAGACGCCACGTTCGGCGCCGAGACGCAGAGATTCGGTCCACGCCTCGCGTCTAATGAATCCCATTACTTCATCCATCAAATCGATTGAGGCGGGCGAGCCGTAAGAGATCTTCAGATTCAGACAGAGATCGGCAAAGCCCATGATGCCCAGGCCAACGGGCCGCGTGCGCTTCACGACGTCGTTGATTTCCGCCAGCGGCCAGGCGCAGGTGTCGATCACGTTGTCGAGAAAACGCGTGGTCCAATGGGTGACTTCAGCGAGACGATCCCAATCGAGACGATTTTCGCGATCGTAAAACTTGTTCACATCGATCGAGCCAAGGTTGCAAGAGTTCGCGAAGTGCAGGAACTGTTCACCGCAGGGATTACTCGCCATGATGGGCCCCATCGACTCCATCATGTGATTGTGGCGATTGACTTCGTCGATGAAGGCAATGCCCGGCTCAGCATATTTATGAGCACTGGCGATGATCCGGTTCCAGATGTCCGGAGCGTAGACGAATCCCGGCGCAGGGGGCTCTTCAATCAAAGCGTCGGACAGATCAGCCGTGTCGAAAGATTCTTTATCGCGGAACGTGACGGTCGAACCGTCAGGCCGGCGATAGACAACGTAATTGCGGCCAGTGACGGGATCGAAAACGGGTTCGTTCCAAAGCTCGCCTTTGAAGTCCAGTTGATACCATTCGCTGCGATCGACGGCCTCGAGAAACTTATCGGTGACGTTGACTGAGATATTGAAGTTTGTCAGCGAGTGCTGATCGTTCTTTGCGTGAATGAAGCGCAGGACGTCCGGGTGCGTTACGCGCATCATGCCCATGTTCGCGCCACGGCGCACGCCGCCCTGCTTCACGGTATCGGTCGTCGTGTTAAAAATGTTCATGAATGACACTGGACCGCTGGCCACGCCGTGCGTTGAGCTGACCATCGAACCACTCGGCCGGAGCTTTTCAAAAGTGAAGCCGGTACCTCCGCCGGTCTGATGAATGATCGCGGCGTCGGTCGCGGTCTTCATGATGCCGGCAATCGAATCCGGCACATCGAGGACGAAGCAAGCTGCGAGCTGGCCGTTGGGCTTGCCAGCGTTGACGAGACACGGCGTGTTCGGAACGAACTCACGCGCCGACATAATATCGGTCATCGCGTTATAGAAAAGATCGCCTTGAGTCGGATCAGTTTCAGCAACCGAAACATGGGCGACGACGCGAGCTACGATGTCCTTCCATTCTTCCAAGAAGTTTCCTTTCGCGTCCTTCAGCGAGTAACGCTTGGCGACCACCTTACGCGCATTCAAACCCAGCGGTGTTACCGGTCGCGTGAAAGAAACGATCGACTCGGAGATTTCGTTCTGAGACACCTTTGTCATTTTCGCACCACTCGCTGTGTTCATTAGTCTACCTTAGTCTACCTTTCCCGCGCTCGAAGAGCACGCGAGGAGAATTTGGGGAATAAAATGCCACGACGACTCATCATCGCCTCAAAAAACTGATTTGTTTTGCAGGTACTACGGTCGGTGTTGCGAAGTCACTACTAACCTGCGGAGTCGGGCTTGGAACCCCTTCTGCCGCCGCCGCCAGCCGTCTCAACCAAAGCAGAACGGACTATACGCCGAGTTTCCGCAGATGTCAATATCTTGTGGCTATCTTTTTTTTCAATACGATAGAGTGTGTTTCTTGAAGAATTACGTGAAGGCCTAAGTCACCCGAAATCAGAGCATTAGATCAGGATGCTGCCGTATTTGCTCGGCCTTGCGGGCCAGGCCAAATGGGTCCTGGCGCTGTCTTACGAGCGCCGATTTTTTATTTGCCTGTGGAGAGAAGAAGGTCCAATTCGCGATGCTGATTGTCCAGCAAGCCGTAGGTGTCGGAAGTTTCCTCCAGCATCTGCCGGGTCATCGCGATCGAATCGCTGAGTTCCTCGAAATGCAGGGCTGAAACGCGCTCGGGAGTCGGCAGCGTAACCACTTGATCGTTGACGAGCCCGAAAAAGTTTTCAATCGATTGAAGCTGTCCCTCGACCAGCTTCACCGATCGTTCCAGATCGTTGAAGGCAGCGACGCGTCGTCTAAGAATTTCTGCGTTGGCTTGTTGAATGCGTTTCTGTCGATCGTCCGTGACAGTTTGCACGGCATGTTCCGCTTGCTTCAGCTGATTCTGGACCGCCTGACGATTAGTCGAACGCAGGTGATGCTTGCGCCGCCGATATACGTCGAGCAGATCGACGAAATCTTCCCAGCGCTGATCGAGCGATTGCAGGTTCGCGGGGATCTCTTTGCTAGTGGTGAATTTCTTGTAGTTGGAATAAATCTGATTCTTCATCCAGCGCAGGTACTCAACCGCTTCCCTTTCGCGCGGATCGAATCCTTTGATGACCGCTTCGCGTTGAGCGTCGCGAAGTTTGCGCGCGCGTTCTTTGGCGCGACGCCCAACCAAACGCCGATAGAAGGGACTGGCGGGCACGACCGCAAGATACAGAGCTTCAGTTCCCATCGCCAACAGCAGCGGCGTCACATCCTGAAAAAATGCGGCGCCGATCGCAAAGCCAGCCATTCCCCAAAAATTGATCGGCTCTTTGAAAGCTTCTTTTACGTAACGAAAATCAATCTTGGGGAATTCCATGAAACCGTCTGCTCTTTAATAATAACTAGAAGAACTTAAGCCTTTCCTCACATGGGCTAATGCCCGCGGTCATTGCTGCGGAGTCGTTTCTCCTTGCGCCGGCAACGCTTGCGGCGCGCCTGTCTCGGTACCGGCGGGCAACAACCCCATCTCGCGCTTGTATGCCAGCAGCTTATCCTGCAACTGCATATCCATCGCCTCTTTTTCAATCTCCTGCATTTGGTTATCTACAGAAGTTGTGCCCAACTGCATTCGCGCTTCGGCGGCCGCTGCCCGGCGATCGATCTTGTCGCGCATCTCGTCGAACGTTGAAGCATCGTCGCCAATCTGAAACGAAGCCATTGTCTGGGCCAACTGCTCTTGCAGCTTGGCCTGCTTCGACTGATTGATGAGCTGCATCGCCTCAGCCGTGCGACGCTGCATTTGCAGCATGTAATTGTCGCGCGCCTTGAGCGCCTGTTTGGATGCAAGCTGCGCGTGTTCGAGTTGGTGACCCGTGCGCTGAAGATCGAGCTGCGCTTGCTGAAGCTGTCCGATATAGGCAGTCGCGATGTCGTCGCGGCCCATCTTCACCGACGCCTTGATCTTCGAATCCAGATCGACGACCTGCGACTCCAAACGCTCTTTGTTCTTAGCCAGAAGTTTCTCGGTGGCCATGACCTGGGCCACGGAATTATTCAGGTCAGGAATACGATCGCGCATGTCGCGAATCGTCTGTTGCAGGATCAACTCGGGATCCTCGGTTGACTCGATAATTCCTCCGAATAGCGCGCGCATCGAACGCTTTATCCTAGTCCACAGTCCCATTTCATCCTCCGGCCAATTTCAGATTTGCAGATCGGGCAATCACCGCGGTCGTCGAAAAGCCCAGCGCGCCGTCGAATAGTACGAAAGAGCATGGCGCATGGTTGCATTTTCCGAGCGAAATTGCAGCGAGTATAGCAGAGAACAGAAGACAGACGGCAGTAGGTAAAGACATGAAACCATCAGGCGCTCAGGTTGATCCTGCCGCCGCAATAGATCGCCCAATATCTCTTCGGTAATGCATGCCATCCCAGGAAATATCCGTCACCGCCGCGTAGCAACGGGCTAATGCGTCGTTCAATGCTTCGCCTGTCGCTGTCACGCCCAGCACGCGACCGCCCGCAGTTAACCATTCACCATTCTCATCGCGCGAAGTAGCCGCGTGAAAGATCGTCACGTGCGGATGCAGCTTGGCAGCGTCCAGGCCCTTAATGAGAGCGGCGCTTTCAGCTTTCGCCGGATAGCCTCGCGAAGCGAGAACTACGCACGCCGAGGAATCCTTGGACCAACTGATTTCGATCTCTCCCAGCCGCGTCTCAGTTATCGCTTGCAGGATGTTGGCCAGATCGCTTTGTAAACGAACGAGAATCGCCTGCGTTTCTGGATCACCAAAGCGCACGTTGTATTCGAGTACGCGCGGACCATCTATGGTCAGCATCAGGCCAATGAAAAGAATTCCGCGAAACGGAAAACGCTCGGCTGCGCATCCCTTCAAAGTTGGTTGGACAACTTCGCGAACGATCCGAGCTAGCGTTTCTTCCTCAAGAATACTCGCATCCGTGATTGAACCCATGCCTCCAGTGTTGGGGCCAGTGTCGCCTTCACCGACGCGTTTATGATCGCGGGCCGCCGGCATTAAACGAAAATCTTTGCCATCTGAAAACAGAAGTAAGGAAACTTCGCGTCCATCGAGGGCCTCTTCTATGACGATCTTTTTCGCAGCTTCAGTTCCCAGAACGCCGCTCTTAATTTCGTTTAAGGCATCGAAAGCCTCACGTCGATTTCGCGCGACGAAAACACCCTTGCCAGCAGCGAGGCCATCGGCCTTAATAACTACCGGCGATCTTTCATCGCCGAATTTACCGGTTATCAAAATCGCTGTGGCTTCCTCCGCAGAGACTGCGACATCATAACGAGCTGTCGGAATCGAGTGACGGGACATGAAATCTTTCGCGAATGCTTTGCTCGATTCCAAGCGCGCCGCTTCCCTGCTCGGGCCCGCAATCTTCAGCCCACGCGCATTGAACAGATCGACGATCCCCTCGGCGAGCGGCGCTTCGGGGCCAACCATCGTTAGATCGATTTTGTTTTGTTGAGCGAATGCGGCCAGCGCCTCGTTATCATTGGCAGATATGGACAAGCACTTCGCCCGCTGCGCTATGCCCGCATTCCCAGGCGCGCAAAACAATTCCAAGGCTTCGGTTGACGTCTTACGCAGCGTCCAACAAATCGCGTGCTCTCTGCCGCCTGATCCGATGACAAGAATTTTCATTTTGAAGTTACTCGATACCGATGTTTGACTTGGTCAAAGATTCGCTAGTCAAGTCTAGGAAAACTTTCGCGAAAACACTTCGAAAACCCTTGACAGTAAATGATCATAGTCATATAAGTGCACCCGCTGTGGCTGCCATTTCCTGCGCGCCGTCAAAGCACAGCAATCAGCGCTAGTTTAGTTTTTTGCAGCCTCCTCGTACAGCTTCAAACCGAGTCTGACCCAACAAGCACTGGGAGGATACGCATGTCAGATCTTCACGCTGAACAAATCGGCAACATAGAGACGTCTGACTTTCAAGATCGATCGATAATTTGTGTGGATTGCGGCGAGAATTTCATCTGGACCGTCGGCGAGCAGGTCTTTTTTCATGACAAGGGATTGAAGAATGAACCCAAACGCTGCAAGTCATGCAAGCAAGCAAAAAACGATCGACTAGCGGCGATCTCGGCCGCGCAATCAGCCGGCGTCAAACAACGCATCGAAGTGACCGTGACTTGCGCGCAGTGCCACGAACAAACGACCGTGCCATTCTACCCCTCACAGGGCCGACCAGTGTATTGTCGCGCGTGCTTCATTGCCTCGCGTGCCATGAGCGCGAGTGCTTAGACGATCAGAGTTCCACGAAGCTGCCTAACCGACTGGATGACGACACACACTCAAAATAATGATCGATGCTCTTCAAGTATTTGAGAATTGTGCGTTCAGTACGCGCAATCGATCACGAAAACACTGGACTATTAATAGGCTGGATTGTGCACGAATAGGCTGGATTAACTAAAAAATATTAGGGCCTAAAAATAAAAACGGGCGGGGCCCTCCCACAAGCCCCACCCTAAGGCCACGTGTCCTCACCCCACGCGACCACTTCGCCCACCGGGGAGGCGGGCGCAGAGTGATTATGCACAACTCAAGGTGAAGTTGCAACAGCAAGTATAAATTTTTTCTGTTTTAAGTATGACATCGATAAGTGGAATTAATTTTCCTGATGATTGCTATCAACTGCGCTTGGCTAACACGGATTCGATGGCATGCAGCAGAATCACCACGGTGTCTTCGTCGCCGGTCGCATCCTTAACTTTGAGCGCAACATAGTCGTTCGTTACATCGGTGATCGAGCCCTCGTAAACTCCACCAGAAATAGTCTTAATATCTACAGCGTCGCCTCTATACCTAATCAGCAGATTCTCGACATGTTGATAATTCATTGGGTTGTTCCTTTCTACTTCAGCGCTGAATCACTTCCAGTTAACCAAAAAAAG
>Ga0209471_1002183_pt1 | contig 11379 bp, 7 predicted proteins | sample GraSoiAngelo_128_FD_185885 | JGI IMG/M metagenome (GOLD analysis project Ga0209471, IMG submission 185885) | Grasslands soil microbial communities from the Angelo Coastal Reserve, California, USA - 14_0927_12_20cm (SPAdes) (version 2) | ecosystem: Environmental > Terrestrial > Soil > Grasslands ... | reverse complement strand
GGCTCGGAACGCCGGGGTGAAGTTAGGCTTTCGAACCGTCCTCGGGGCGCGTGAGCTTATGCACCACGAGCTCGTCGATCTCCAGCCGGCGGATGTGTGCCCGTCCGATCGCCAGCCGGCCGATGGCGACGGCGCCGATGGCCAGAGCCCCAAACGCCAACGCTCCAATTGCCATCGCGCCGAGAGCGTTCGCGGGTAACAGGGGCCCCCTGGCCATGACTACTTGGCGATCAGCTCGCGCAAGACGAGGGGCAGGATGCCGCCATTGTGCAGGTAGCCCACCTCGGTGTCGTTGTCCACGCGAGCGTGGGTCCTGAAGGTCGTCGTTTCACCGTCTTTGGATCGCGCCACGACGTCGAATGTCTGACCGGGCGTAATCGTGTCGATGCCCTTGATCGTGAACTCCTCGCGACCGGTGAGGCCCAACGAGTCCAAGTTCTCTCCTCGGGCGAACTCGAGCGGCAGGATGCCCATGCCGACCAGGTTGGAACGGTGGATGCGTTCGAAGCTCTCCGCGATGACCGCGCGCACGCCGAGCAGCAGCGGGCCTTTGGCCGCCCAGTCGCGCGAGGACCCCGAGCCGTATTCCTTGCCCGCCAGCACGATGAGCGGCGCGTTCTCTGCGCGGTATCGCTCGGAGGCGTCGTAGATCGTCATCTCCTCGCCATCCGGGAAGTGACGTGTCCAGTAGCCCTCGCGGTCGACGAGCTTGTTGCGGAGCCGGATGTTGCCGAAGGTGCCGCGCACCATCACCTCGTGGTTGCCGCGCCGCGACCCATAGCTGTTGAAGTCGGGCTTCTGCACGCCGTGTTCGATCAAGTAGCTTCCCGCGGGGCTGTCAGCAGGGATGGCTCCGGCGGGGGAGATGTGGTCCGTCGTCACCGAGTCGCCCAGGACGGCGAGCGCGCGAGCGCCGTCGACGTCTGTCAGATGTTTCGGCCGCGTAGAGAAGTCATCGAAGTAGGGCGGCTCCTTCACGTACGTGGAGCCAGCGTCCCACTGGAAGATCGGACCGGTGGGGGCTGACATCTGCTTCCAGTGCTCGTCGCCCTCGAAGATGCGTGAGTACTCGCGCTTGAACATGTCCTGCTGCACGCACTTCTGCACCACGGCGTTGACCTCAGCCTGCGAAGGCCAAAGCTCCGACAGCATCACGGGCTTGCCATCGCGGGTCGTGCCGACGGGATCTTTGGTGAGGTCGATGTTGACGTTGCCGGCGAGGGCGTAAGCGACCACGAGCGGCGGTGAGCCGAGGTAGCTCGCCTTCACAAGCGGATGAATTCGCGATTCGAAGTTGCGGTTTCCGGAGAGCACCGCGACCACGCTGAGGTTGTCCTTGACGACGGCGGCCTCGATCTCCGGCGTGGCCAGAGGGCCTGAGTTGCCGATGCAGGTCGTGCATCCGAAACCCACGAGGTAGAAGCCGAGCTTCTCGAGTGGCTCCATGAGGCCCGCCGTCTGCAGGTAGTCGGTGACTACGCGCGAACCGGGCGCGAGGCTTGTCTTGACGTAGGGGCCGACCTCCAGGCCGAGCTCGACGGCCTTCTTGGCGAGCAGGCCCGCGGCCACCATCACCGAGGGGTTGGACGTGTTGGTGCAGCTCGTGATCGCCGCGATCACGACGCAGCCGTCCTCCAGCTGCTTGGCCGGCTTGGCCTCGATCGCCACGGCTTGCCGTCCGTTGACCGGCCCCCCTTCCTCGGCCAGTCTCGACAGCGCATCGGGGTCGGCGTGGTGCCCATCGCCGAAAGCACTCGTGAAGCTCTCCCATACATGCGGCAGCGACACGCGATCCTGCGGCCGCTTCGGGCCGGCGAGGCTAGGCTCGACCTTGGTGAGGTCGAGCTCGAGCAATTCACTGAACTTCGGCGTGGTGGCGCCGTCGACGCGAAAGAGGCCCTGCTCCTTGGAGTAGTGCTCCACGAGGGCGATCTGCTCGCGGCTGCGCCCGGTGACGTCGAGATAGCGAAGGGTTTGCGCGTCGACCGGAAACAGCGCGGACGTGGCGCCGTACTCGGGGCACATGTTGCTGAGCGTCGCGCGGTCCGGCACCGAGAGGCTCGAAAGCCCATCACCACAGAACTCGACGAACTTGTCCACCACGCCGTGCTTGCGCAGCATCTCGGTGAGGGTGAGGACGAGGTCGGTGGCTGTCGAGCCGGCGGGCAGGGCGCCGCTGAATCGGACTCCGACCACGATCGGTGTCGCGAGGTAGGCCGGCTGGCCGAGCATCGCGGCCTCGGCCTCGATGCCCCCGACGCCCCAGCCGAGGACACCGAGCCCGTTGACCATCGTCGTGTGCGAGTCGGTGCCCATGAGCGTGTCGGGGATCGCAACCTTGCGGCCGCCGATATCGCGGACCTGCACGACCTTGGCGACGTACTCGAGATTCACCTGGTGGCAGATGCCCATTCCCGGCGGGACCAGCGAAAAGTTATGGAACGCCTGCTGTGCCCAACGCAGCAGCGAATACCTCTCGCGGTTGCGCTCTATCTCCTTTTCTATGTTGCGGGTGTACGCGTCGCGAAAACCGAAGGCATCGACCTGCACGGAGTGATCGATGATGAGGTCGACCGGCACGAGCGGGTCGACCTTGCCGGCGTCCTTGCCGGCGCGTTTCATCGCCGAACGCATCGCCGCGAGATCCACCACCGCAGGCACTCCGGTGAAGTCCTGCATCAGGACGCGAGCGGGAAGGAAGGGCAGCTGCGCGTCCTTTGGCGGCGGCGCCGGCCAGGCGGCCAACGCGCTCACGCTTTTGTCGTCGGAAACTCCCGACTCGCTCAGTCGCAGCAGGCCTTCGAGGAGGACCTTGATCGTCATCGGCAGGGCCGACGGATCGGCATGGCCGTTCTTGGGGAGGGCGTTGATCGGATAGATCTCGAGATCCGTGCCGTCGAGCCGGGAAGGCGGGGCGATCATGATCGAATCGTACTAGCCTCCATCACGGTCGATCCCAGTGGGGGGAGCTCGATCGAGCCTGGCAGTCCGGGCACCTCGCGGCGCTGCGCTTGCTCGCTGAAGTTGAGTGCCACTATCACGCTCTCGTCCTCGATCCATCGCTCGTAGACGAACACCTCCGCATCTGCAATCACCGTCCGCCTCGCGCCGCGGCGCAATGCGAGTGATTCGCCGCGCAGCTTGCCGAGTCGCTGGAAGTGCTCGAGGATGGCCTGGTTCTGGTCGCTGCCCCACAACATCGGCAGTCGAGCCTCGGCATTCTCGACGATGCCATCGTGTCGCTGGCTGAGGCCGACCTCGGTGCCGTAGTAGATGACGGGCATACCAGGCAGTGTCAGGAGCAGCGTCGCGGCGAGCTTGACGCGATCCACGTTGCCGTCCGCCATCCACAGGAAGCGATTCATGTCGTGGTTGTCCAACAACGTCGCGCGGGCGAGGCCGCCATAGGCGCCGTCATGCCCGTCTAGCCAGCTTGCAAAAGCCGCCGCGCCCATGCGACCGCGTGCCAGCGCCTGGCGAACGTAATACGTGAGGTCGAAGTCGAAGATCGCGTCCAGGCGGCCCGCGTAACGAGCGAGCCAATCGGTCGTACCGGTGGCCTCGCCGAGGATCAAGGGATCGAGCTTGACCTGGCGCAAGCCACGCCGCAGCTCGATCCAGAAAGCCGGATCCACGCCCGCGACGTGGTCGCAGCGGATGCCGTCCACGCCATACGCGGTCAGCCAGTGCTGGGCGGCTCGAACGAGGTGCTGCTGTACGTGGCGGCTGCCGGTATCGAGCTCAGGCAGCGAGATGACGTCGGAAAAGCAGCGGTAGTAGTGAGGCCACTGCCAGAACCGGTAATAGGCGGCGGCGTCGCCGTCCTTCTCCACCGCGTCGCGGAACAGGTGATGACCGCGGCCAGTGTGATTGGGGACGAAATCGAGGAGGATCCGCATGCCGCGGCCGTGTGCCGCCTCGACGAGGCGAATGAGCGCCGCCTCACCGCCATATCGGGGCTCCACCTCGATGAAATCCTCGTGGTCGTAACCGTGATGCGAAGGGCTCTTGTGCACAGGGCTGAGCCAGAGGGTGTTGCACCCGAGTGCCGCGATATGGTCGAGGCGGTCGCGGATGCCATCGAGCGTGCCGCCGTAAAGCGCGGTGGAGTCGCCGGGCACGGCCAGGCTTTCGCCCGGCCTCGCAAACCGGTCGACCATCACGTGGTAGCAGAGCGCATCGGCAAACCAATCGGGGGAAGGGGGAGGGGCGGCCTCGACCGCGAATTCCTGACCGCCCGGCCGCGGGTCGGAGTCGGAGGCCCACATCGGTGGCGCTTTCGCGTCGCGCAGGTGGACACGAATCCGGTACGTCGACACTTCGCCCTCTTGTGCCGGCGGGACGCGCCCCGTCCAGCGGGCGGGCAGGCCATCTCTTTCTTCGTGGCGCTCCATCTCGAGGACGGCCCCGTTTTCCATGTTCATCGTCACCGACAAGACGTCAAGGTCCGAACGCACCTCCGCGACGATTCGCGTGGCCTCGTCCGGCTCGGGCATTCCAGCGTGGAAGGCACCCGCGTAGAGGGCTCGGGCGCGCCTCGTGCTCTGCGCGGTCGCCTGGTGCTCGAAGAAGCCATCCTCGACTGCACCCCTTGCGGGGATGAGGGCGTGAACTGTGAGCAGAAGGAGCGCGTGGGCCCGGAGGTCGACGGCACCGCCGCTGAGAAACAGTCTCAGGGGGGTTCGCTTGGCCACGGCGGACTGCAGCGCCGCGATGGCTGCGGCGCGCCGGCCGGCCACGGCATCCTGCCATGCCGCCCACAGCGTCGCACTCGTACTCGGTTCGGGCTGCGGCGGCGACTCCACGCCCACCGTCGCCTTCAATTCTTCAAGCCGGGCATGCAGGCTCGGGCTGTGCGACCAGTACAGGTGGCGCTCGAGAGCCCAGGCCAGCTGTGGGTCGGTGCGCCCACCTCTGGTCGCCCACTCGAAGAAGTCGCGCGCCGCGCCTCGCTCGCCACAAACGTCCAGCGCGTGTGCGACCAGTGTGCCGTCGCCGTCCGCGCCCGCGAACGCGCCGGACCTGTCGTGATGCTGCGCGATGACGAGGATGCTTCGCGCATACAGGCCCGTGATCGTGGCGCGATCGGAGAGGTCGGGGACGCGGGCTACCACCCAGGCCCGCGTGGCTCCGCCAAGCGGCGGGAGGTCGAAGTCATCAGGCCACCTCTCCGTTATTCGAAGGCCGGCCTCGGGCACTATTTCGCCAAGGCCGCGCTCCCACGCGACCTCGGCTTCCTCTCCGCAGCGAAAGGCGGAGCACAGGCAGTCGTCGATCGCGGCCAGCCGGCGCTCGACCTTGAGACCGGTGGCGTGGCGGGAAAGGACGCGCAGCACATTGGTGCCGCGGATGTACTCCAGGTGGTGTTTCCAGCCGCGGCCGCCAAGGCGCCGCTTCCCGTTGCGCAGAACGATCACGGCGTGAACCGGCCGGTCGACGAGCTCGAGGTCGAAATGCGGACCTTTCAGCCCGATCAGGCTGCCGTCACGGCCGATCCTGGCCAGGATGCGGCCGTTCCCCACCGTGCCGGCAAAACGTGAGCTCATGTGGGCTGAGTGAGGGTACGGCCGGCGCGCCTCATTGCGGCCGCTATTCTCCGCGCGCCGGGCGATCTCTCGATCTCTTCGAGCGGCGCCGGCAGGGCCCGCCTCCAGTTCGGAAACTCGGTCGTCGTGCCGGGCACATTGGGCCGTTCCTCGACTCCGAGGGCGTCCTCGAGCTGGGCGAGCACGATGCGCGTGCGGCCCCGGGCAAGGACCCTGTAGGCGGCCACCGCGACGTCGATCGCCGGCGTGCCGTCGGGCATTCGGGTCACGTCGACCAGCTGCTTGCGCAGCCGGTGCAGGCGGTGGTCCGGCTCGGTCAGGTTCCAGGTCCCGGCCACCGTGGGAAGGTCATGGGTGCTCACGGCGCCGACCGCGTCGTGCGGCCAGCGACGCGGCGACTCACCCTCGAACCAGAGCAGCCGGTAGGAGAGTGCGCCGCGCCTGCGCAACCGCCTGCGCACCAACGGCTCGACCAAGCCGAGGTCCTCGCCGACCACGAAAGCGTTCGCGCGGCGGCTCTCCTCGGCCAGGTGTCCGAGCAGCTCGTCCGCGGGGTATCGAAGGTAGAGCCCCTGGGAGGCAGACATCTCGTTCGGGATCCAGAAAAGCCTGAAAAGGCTCATCACATGGTCGAGGCGGACGCCTGTGGCGTGCCGGGCCGCGGCACGGATCGCCTCCACGAACGGCGCGCACCTCGCGGCGCGCAGCTTCCACGGGTCGAACGGCGGCACGCCCCAGTCCTGGCCGCCTGTGAAGAACTCATCGGGTGGCGCGCCCACGCGCATGTTCGGCGCCAGCAGGTGCTGCCAGCGCCAGGCTTCGAAGCTGTCCGAGGCGAAGCCGAGGGGAACGTCGGCGACCAGCCCGATCTCGCCCGCCGCGCGCTCGAGCTGGCGGTCGAGGTGGAACTGCACCCACTGGTGGAATGCGATCCGATCCTTGAGCTCGGCGCGCTTCTGTTCCATCGCATGGCCAGTCGGCGATCGCAAACCCTCGGGCCAGCTGCGCCAGGCCGGACCCAGGGTTTCCGCCAGCGCGTTGAAGGTGGCGAAATCTCGCAAGGCGTCGCCTTCACTCTTTGTCCACGAGGCGAGCCCACTCGGCCTCGGCTCGGCTTTGTAGATCGTCTCCAGCGCTTTCGACTTCAGCTGGAAGACCTGGTCGTAGTCGATGAGCCGGTTGGCGTTCAGGGCCTGCGCTGCCTTGCGCAGCGGTTCGATCTCATTCGCACATTTCCGTGCTCCGGGAAGGTCTTCGATGCAGATGTAGATTTCATTCAAGAAGCGGCGCGACGACGAGTAGTACGGGGACGCTTGATACGGCAGCACCGGAACCTGGGCTCCAAGCGGGTTGAGAAGCATCAGCGATGCGCCAGTACGCCTTGCCGACCGCCCGAAGCGCCGCAGGTCCGCGAAGTCACCGACTCCCCAGCTGTCGCGTGATCGCAGCGCGTAGAGCTGAGCCGCCCAGCCCCAAACACGCTCGGGAGCGGATGCGCATGGTCCTGGCGGCAGCTCGTCGCGCGCGATTCGAGGCGGCTGATCTTTGGTGGCCCCGAGTGCGTTGAGGACGGCTTCCTTAGCCGCGGGGCCGGCGGTGATCCTTTCGCCGGTGTATCCGAAGTATTCGGGAATCACCCCCCAACGCAGCGCACGATCCAACATCGTCGAAGGCAAGTATCGTTGCTGCCGTGGGGCGGCTTTACCACGTGCCTTCCGAGGAGTGCACATCCGCCACGGCGCAGACGGAGGGCATGTCGCGAATGGCGGCGCTGTCCGGCGACACCGTCGGCAGCCGGGCGATCTGGATGGGCGAGACCCATGTGGCACCGGGAATCGCTTCGGGACCGCATCATCATGGCGAGAGCGAAACCGGGATCTACGTGGTGTCGGGCAATCCTGAGTTCGTCTATTCGGCGGACGGGCACGAGGTGCGCGTGCGGACCAAACCCGGCGACTACATCTACATTCCGCCGTTCGTCCATCACATCGAATCGAACGCGCACTCTGACGAGGAGGCCGTGGTCGTGATCGCTCGCACCACGCAAGAGGCGATCGTCGAGAACCTGGAAGCCCTCTAGAGGGAGCGTACGATGCTGCCATGGCGGTCGCCGAGAACCTTGCCGTCGCCCCGTTTCTGAGGAAGAGCCCGAAGAAGCTCTTCATCGGGGGTCGCTGGGTCGAAGCCGCCTCGGGGAAGACGTTCGCGACCCTCGATCCCTCATCGGGCGAGGTCCTTGCGGAGGTCGCTGCGGGCGATCGGGAGGACATCGACCGCGCGGTCAAGGCAGCCCGCGCGTCTTTCGAGTCGGGCTCGTGGCGAGAGCTGCCGCCGGCCGAGCGCGCCCGGATTCTGTGGAAGATCGGCGACGTCATAGAAGAGCGGGCGGCCGAGTTCGCGGAGCTCGACAGCCTCGACAACGGCAAGCCGATCAACGAGATGATGCTCGCCGACGTTCCCCTTTCGGCCGCCACGTTTCGCTACTACGCGGGATGGGTGACCAAGCTCGGGGGTCAGACGGGGTCGATCTCGTTCCCCGGGCAGTGGCTCAACTACACGTTGCGCGAGCCGGTCGGCGTGGTGGGTCAGATCATCCCGTGGAACTTCCCGTTGATGATGGCGGCCTGGAAGGTCGCCCCTGCGCTCGCGTGCGGCAACTCCATCGTGCTGAAGCCCGCCGAGCAGACGCCGCTGTCGGCGCTGCTGCTGGCGGAGGTGATCCAGTCGGCTGAGGTTCCTGCCGGCGTGTTCAACGTGGTCACCGGGTTTGGCGAGACGGCGGGAGCCGCGCTGGCCGAGCACCCGGACGTCGACAAGATCGCGTTCACCGGTTCGACAGAGGTGGGCAAGCTGATCGTGAAGGCTTCGGTTGGAAACCTGAAGCGGGTTTCGCTGGAGCTCGGCGGCAAGTCCCCGAACATCGTTTTCGCGGACGCTGACCTGTCGCGCGCCGCCTCTGGCGCGTATCTCGGCATCTTCTTGAACCAGGGCGAAGTGTGCTCGGCGGGATCGCGGCTGTTCGTGCAGTCGAAGGTATACGACGATATGGTCAGCCGCGTCGCGGCCACAGCCGATGAGCTCGTTCTTGGGCCGGGCATCGATCCGATGACGCAGATGGGACCGCTCGTCTCCGAAGAACAGATGAAGCGCGTCCTGGGCTACATCGATTCAGGCAAGAAGGAGGGCGCTCGGGTAGCCGCCGGCGGCGAGCGGGCAGGCGGGTCGCTTTCGAACGGCTACTTCGTGAAGCCCACGGTGTTCGCGCAAGTTGACGGGGACATGAAGATCGCGCGCGAGGAGATCTTCGGTCCGGTTCTCGCCGTAATTCCTTTCGTCGATGAGGACGATCTGATCGCAAAGGCGAACGACAGCGTGTACGGGCTGGCGGCGGGCGTATGGACCTCGGACGTCAAGCGCGCGCATCGGGTCGCCCACGCGCTCAAGGCGGGCACGGTCTGGGTCAACTGCTACAACGTGCTGGACCCGGCGATGGCGTGGGGAGGGTACAAGCAGAGCGGGTGGGCGCGGGAGCTCGGTCCGCACGCCCTCGACCTCTACACCGAGGTCAAGAGCGTGCTGATGGACCTGAGCTAAGGCCCGACTCTTTCAGGGACAGTTCGCGACCAGGAACTGGGCCTCGCCGATGAGCTGCGATGCCGTCGTCGCGGCGACGTGGTTGCCGCTCTGCGCGGTGACGTTGTTGATGAAGGCGTTGTAGAGATTCGCCGCGGTGGCGCAGTCGGCGCGCGATCGGGCGGCTGCTGCCGCGTTCAACTCGGCTAGCAGTGCGGCGGCCACGCCGGCGTTGTCGATCGCACCGCTCGCGAGCGCGCCACGGACGTCGGCGCGGATGCTGTCGGCGGTGATGGGTGGCGTTTCGAATACGAGGGCGGCCAAGTTGGTACCGGTCGACTCGCCGAGGACGCCTGCCCCCGTCTGGTCATTGATCGACGCGATGTGTGCAATGGGTCCCTGGACGTCGTCGAAGACGTCCTGGACCTTGAAATACGTGTGGGTCGCCGGGTCCAGCGCTACCCCGGGCTCCAGAAAGAAACCGAAGTCATAGCTGCCAGGGAAGGTCTCCGCGCCGGTTGTGGGAGCGAGGCTGACGAAATGCGGCGGGAAGAAAGTCACGCCAACGAGCATGCCGAGTGCGGTGTCGAACGCTAGAGAGTTGACGCCGCGGGAGAGGGGAAGGCTGCTCTTGACCGCGTATGGGGCCACCGTGCTGACCGACACCAGGGTATTGACGGGCGGGCTGGGGGGAGGTGCCGCGAAGCTCTCACTGTCCACGTAGAGCGAATGCGTGGATGGCGAGAAGGCCATGAACGAAAGGGTGTCGCCGGGCACGTCCGCGATGTGGGTGAGGCTGCCAGAGATTGGGTCGACGGTGACGACCTGGAAGGGGCAGCAATCGCCGGTAAGGCCGAACAGAGTGTGGGTGGATGAGTCGAAGGCCAGCGAAGTCACTGGACGCCCCATGTCGCTGCTGACGGACAAAATGCCGCCACGCGAATCCACGGTGACCAACTCGTATGTCCTGGTTGGAAACCCCGACGAGATGTCATCGACGGTGCGGACAAGGAAGAGCCGATGGGTTGCGGGGTCGCTTGCCAATGTGTCCATGAATCCCGGGGCAAGGTGGTCCGGTGGCAGAGAGAGATCTGCCACGGGAGTCAGGGCTCCAGTGCCGGGGTCGATTCGGACGACAGCCGGCCCATGGATGTCGATCCCGAAGAGGGTGCCAGTGGTGGCTGCGACAACTGGGGTCGGCTGGGCTAGGAGTGGTAGCAGCGACAACGAGGTACCGATCAAGACAGCGACCTTTCGTAGCGCCCTGGCAGCAGCCATGCCCAACCCCCCTTCCACGTGCCGACTGAATGGAGGCTGAACTTAGCAGGGCCAGGCTGCCCTGAAAAGAGGGTATTTCGTCTTAACGGGCACGGTTTCATTAGCAAACTAATGTTCGTAATCTCGCTGGGTGGACGAGATGACGGCGCCGACCGAGGTTTCAGGCGAGGAGCTGCGCGCGCGGATGATGCGCAAGCGGACGGCCATCGACTTGATGGAGCTGTCTTTCGCCGAGGATGCGGCCGTTTTTGCGGCGACCGACGAATACGACGAGCTGGGCTTTGTCAGTGCCATCGACTGGATTCGATTCAACTGCCATATGACCAGCGGCGCGGCGGCAGCCAGCGTTGCGGTGGGCACGACGATGGATCGGTTGCCGCGCAGCGTCGAGGCAGTGTCTCAGGGCGAGATCGGGCTGGCGCATGTAACGGTCATGGCCAGGACGGCTGAGGCGCTGAAAGACCGTTTCGACGAGCGTCCGCTGATCGAGTACGCGCGGGAGCACACGCCCGGTAAGTTTCATTTCTACTGCCAGCACGCCAGGCACGCGGCAGATGCCGACGGCTATGCGGAAGGCGAGGCGGACCAGGTACAGAACCGGCGCCTGGCGCTGAACAACTGGATCGACGGCACGATGGTGTTGAGCGGCGTGCTCGACGCTTTCGGCGGCGCCGCATTGCGAGCCGCGCTCGAGCCGCTTGCGCAGAGGTCAGGAGAACACGACCATCGTCAGCGCGGGCAGCGGCTCGCGGATGCGCTGGTCGAGCTGGCGACGGGCGGGCAGGGCCGAGCGTCCATCCAGGTCACGAGCTCGGTCGAAACATTGCTTGGTCTCGCCGGTGCGCCGGCGGCCGATGCGGAGTTCTCGTTGCCGATCTCATCCAAGATCGTCGAACGCCTGGCTTGCGATAGCAACCTCACGCGCGTCCTGCTCGACTCGGAATCGGCTGTGATCGACGTGGGTCGTGCGAAGCGCGTGGTG
>Ga0209471_1002179_pt1 | contig 11400 bp, 9 predicted proteins | sample GraSoiAngelo_128_FD_185885 | JGI IMG/M metagenome (GOLD analysis project Ga0209471, IMG submission 185885) | Grasslands soil microbial communities from the Angelo Coastal Reserve, California, USA - 14_0927_12_20cm (SPAdes) (version 2) | ecosystem: Environmental > Terrestrial > Soil > Grasslands ... | reverse complement strand
TTGATCCATTGGATCATTGAATTACACATCAATGAGTCAATGAATAAATGAACCAATGAATCAATGAGCAAATGAAACAATGAGTCAATCTCGCATCGAAGTTTTCGAACAAATGCTCGTCGCCGAGCCGGCGAACACGATGGTCTTGTTCGGGTTAGCGAAGGAATACGAGAAGGCCGGCGACGATCGGAAATTGATCGAGACGCTGGAGCGTTACCTCGCGAGTGCGGACGATGAAGGCAACGCGTATGGCATGTTGGCGCGGGCCTTTGAACGAACCAAACGGATCGACAAGGCGCGCGAAGCCTATCAACGGGGCGTTGAAGTAGCCATGGCCCACGGTCATCCGGGCATGGCGGAAGAGTATCGACAGATGTTGGAAAATTGATTTTGAGTGCCGTTAGGCATGAAATATTTATAGGTCCGCTGATATCTCTGTTTTCACAGCCCATTTATGGGCTACAGAAATATTTCGCTCCTATAAAGGAGCTTGAGTATTTTCTCCACCGCCGGGCCATAAATATTTCGCCGCTCTGCGGCTAAGAAGCAATCATGAGCGACACGAAGGTTCTCAGACTTGTAAAGAAATCTGAAGACGGCTTGCCCGAAAAGGCCTTCACCGCGAAGACTGTGGCGAAGGCAGAGCCTAAAGCGTCTCCGATTACCGTCTTGAAACCTGCGCCTTCTCGCAGAGCGCCGAAGCCGCCAAAGCAAAGACGGGAGAGAGAACTGCCAAAGCTCAGCCGCGAAGAAATGCTGAAGATGTTTCGCACGATGTATGCATCACGGCGGCTCGACGACAAAGAAATTCAGATGAAGGGCCAGAACCGCATCTTTTTTCAGATCAGCGGCGCCGGTCATGAAGCGATTCTGACCGCGGCTGGAATGTGCTTGAAGCCGGGCCACGATTGGTTCTATCCGTACTATCGCGATCGCGCGTTATGCTTGCAGTTGGGAATGACGCCGCTCGAGATGCTGCTCGAGTCGGTTGGCGCTGAAGCTGATCCAAATTCGCACGGCCGGCAGATGCCTTCGCATTGGGGCCACAAAAAACTCAACATCGTTTCGCAGTCATCGCCGACGGGCACTCAACTCTTGCAGGCGGTCGGGTGTGCTGAAGCGGGTTATCGCATCAAGCTGGTCAAGGAACTGAAGAAGCGCACCAGGAAATTTCATAACGATGAAGTAGTTTATGTTTCGCTCGGCGATGGCACATCGAGCGAAGGCGAGTTCTGGGAAGCCTTGAACACCGCGTGCAATTTGCGTCTGCCGGTTGTGTTTCTGCTTGAAGACAACGGCTACGCGATCAGCGTCCCGGTTGAAGTACAGACCGCGGGCGGCGATGTCTCGAAATTGATTTCGGGATTTCCGAATCTCTACCGGCAACGCTGCGACGGCACCGATCCAGTTGAATCGTTAGCCGTGATGCGCCGCGCGGTTGATAACTGTCGCAAGAATCGCGGGCCTTCATTTGTTCACGCGAAAGTTATCCGGCCGTATTCGCATTCGCTTTCAGATGATGAAAAGCTTTATCGCGCCGAGGCGGAACGCGTCGCCGATGCTGAACACGATCCGATTAAGCGGCTCGGCGCTTTGATGGTTCAGGAAGGCGCCAGCGTTGACGAGCTGCAGAACATCAAAGACGAAATCGACCGCGAGATCAGCGAGGCTGCCGACAAAGCCCTCGCCAGTCCACAGCCGGCTGCGGAAACGGTGATGGATTTCATCTACTCGCCGACTGTCGATCCGACTTCAAAAGAATTCGACACCGAAGACCGCGTCGAGCTGAGCGGCAATCCCGGCACGATGGTCGATCTCATCAATCGCTGTATGCACGCAGAGATGAAACGCGATCCCCGCATGCTGGTGTTCGGCGAAGACGTGGCCGATTGTTCGCGCGAGAAATCTCTGGAAGAGGTGAAGGGCAAAGGCGGCGTTTTCAAAGTTACGGCGAACCTGCAGCGCGAGTTTGGCAGTGCTCGCGTTTACAACTCGCCGCTTGCCGAAGCGAACATTGTCGGCCGGGCGATCGGTCTGGCGACGCGCGGACTGAAGCCGGTGGTCGAGATCCAGTTCTTTGATTATATCTGGCCAGCTTTTCATCAAATTCGCAACGAATTGGCGTTGATGCGTTGGCGATCGGGCAATGAATTTTCATCGCCAATGGTGATTCGCGTTCCCGTGGGTGGTTATCTGAAAGGCGGCGCTATCTATCACTCGCAATCGGGCGTGTCTCTCTTCACCCAGATTCCCGGACTGCGCGTGGTCTATCCGTCGAACGCGCTGGACGCAAATGGATTGCTGCGCACTTCGATTCGCTGTGACGATCCGGTTATTTTCCTTGAGCACAAACACCTGTATCGCCAGGCCTACAACAAATCGCCTTATCCCGGCGACGACTTCATGATTCCGTTTGGCAAAGCAAAGACGGTGCGCGAAGGAACTGACATTTCGATCATTACCTATGGTGCGCTGGTCCAACGCTCAGTCGTGGCCGCGAAGGAAGCCGAGAAGCAAGGCATCAGCGTTGAGATAATCGATCTGCGCACGATGAGTCCTTACGACTGGAACGCAATCGCCGAATCAGTGAAGAAGACTTCGCGGGTGATCGTAGCGCACGAAGATTCTCTATCGTGGGGATACGGTGCAGAGATCGCCGCGCGTATTTCAAATGAACTCTTCGATTATCTCGACGCTCCAGTTCAAAGAGTAGCCGCGCTCGACACGTTTGTCGCTTACGCGCCGCAACTGGAAGACGCAATCCTGCCGCAGAGCGCGGATGTGTTGAAGGCGATCGTGGAACTGCGTGGTTACTAGCCTCGTAGCCTCCCATGAAACTACCAAACGGAAAGCTAGCAATTGTAGATATCCGAAAATTGCGGGATTACTGTCTAAATACGGATAATCCTCGCGGTAGTGCCGAAGGCAAGAGTATTTGCGCGGGTACTTGGAATCACAGTCAGCGCCGCGTCGGAGTTGCGCAATAAGCTCCTGGAAATTGCAGCCACAGAAGACACCAAGGAAGGCGGGCTTGATCTTTATGGCCAACGATATACGATAGACTTCACGATGGCTACCGAGACTGGAAAGGCCAACGTTCGAAGTGGATGGATAATCCTGCACGGCGAAAGCAGGCCGCGTTTGACCACTTGTTACGTGAAGAAGAGAAAACGCAATGGATAGGAATAAGATTAAACTGCTAGATACGGTCGCACTCATTGACGACTTACCTGAGCGTAAGCTAAAGCGTGGCGAAGTTGGAACAGTTGTCGAACTTCTCGCGCCCGACGTTTTCGAAGTGGAGTTTTCGGATGACGACGGAGAGACATACGCTGAACTCGCTTTACCCGCGGAAAAGTTGATCGTGCTTCACAATCAAGGTGAGAAGTTGAAAATCGTTGCCTAACTACATGCGAACACCTTCGACTTCTTTTCTTCGCTTCCCCTTCGATGACTCCGAAATTTTTCAAATCACCTTCCGATTTCCGCAAGTGGCTCGCCGCCAATCATTCCAAATCAAAAGAGCTCTGGGTCGGCTTCCACAAAAAGAATTCAGGCAAGCCCAGCATCACCTGGCCTGAGTCCGTCGATGAAGCGCTCTGCTTCGGTTGGATCGACGGCATTCGCAAGCGCATCGATGACGACAGTTACGTGATTCGTTTCACGCCGCGCAGACCCGGCAGCGTCTGGAGCGCGGTGAATATTCGCAATGTTGAGCGATTGATTAATGAAAAGCGAATGCAGCCCGCCGGATTGAAGGCATATGGCGCGCGAAAGGAAGATCGCTCCGGCATCTATTCCTACGAACAACGAAGTCCTGAACTCACGGAGCCCTACGCCGGGATCTTCAAGCGCAACCAAGCCGCCTGGAAATTCTTTCAGGCTCAGCCGCCGTCATACCGAAAGATGATGAACTGGTGGATTGTCAGCGCGAAACTGGAGCAGACAAGGCGTAATCGACTTAACCAACTCATCGAAGCATCAGCTGAGAGAAGACGGATCAGTTAAGCCGATTACGCGACGATAACGCCGCCTGATTCACACCTCGAGGTTGCGAGTTCACACACTTTCCGGCCAGCTTCGCGGTCGCCGATCCAGCCTCGTCATCGCCTCCTCGGTCGACATTGTTATCAATTGGACCATCCGACAACTTATTGCTGGACAGCCTGCCCGCCTTTGTTTATTATTGTCGCCCCGCTCCGACGGCGGTTCTCCATGCAGATTGGCCAACGCGGCCAGTTTCCAGTTTAGCCAACTGATCGTGCGACGATGTCGCCACTCGCCTGGCGTCAGTGACGACCTCTCGCCGATTCATTAACCGGAGGTTTTTTTATGCTCAGAATGGGAAAGAATCCAACAGAAGAAAAGAGCCCGACCCCAGCCGATGACGGCTATGCGACCCGCAGTTATTCTCCATATCAAAGTCAAAGCACCGAAAGCTATGCCCGCCCGGCAACCGAAACATCACTACCGGGAAAAGCCTTGACTGAAAGCGAAAACATCGCCCGCGAAATCAAGGACGGAAGCCTGAGCGGCTTTGTCGGCAGCGGCACCGTAATCACCGGTGAAGCTTCATTCAAATCGATGCTTCGCGTTGACGGCCGCTTCTCGGGCCGCGTGACTTCGGCGACCGGGACGTTGATTGTCGGCGCCGGCGGTCAGGTGGATGCGAACATCGAAGTTTCCGTGGCGACCATTCATGGCGTTGTCAACGGAGACATCATCGCGGGACAGCGAATTGAATTGGGCCGCGCCGCGAAGCTCAGCGGCAACATTACGACCCCGTCACTGATGATTGAACAGGGCGCGGTATTCGAAGGAAGCTGTAAGATGGTCCAATCAAAAGCTGCCACCGACAAAACCCCAAAGGTTGAGCGGAAAGAGAACGTGCTCGACGCTTCAAAGCTTGATTCGGTCAAGACCGAAGCAGCAAAGAAAGTTGACGACGGCAAGGCGGTTGCCCACGTCACAGCCGCAGTTGGCTAAGCTTCAAGACGCCAATACGGGTTCTCGGAAAGAGGCGGACTTTGCGGTCCGTCTCTTTTGTTTTGGTGAGTCGCTTCAGAAAAAGATTAGCCGCGGATGAACGCAGATTGGCGCCGATATGAAAATCAATGATCTACTCCTAATCCGCATCCATCTGTGTGAATCTGTGGCTAACTAGACGTTTCTTCACCCCGCGACATTCGCCCTCACAGGCGGTACAATTCCTTCCCAACTGCTGGTCATGAAAATCAAGGGCCTTCGAATTTCAATTCTTTGTGCGCTCGTCTTCGGTTTGGCTATGACGGCGACCGCTCAACCCCTGCGAAAGACCTTCGCCGCGGCGATCTCAAACAGCGTCCTGTTGAAGATCATTCGTTACGAAGATCAGCGAAATTGGAATGACGAACTGAAGTCGTTGCTGAGCGACAAAGATGCAAAGGTTCGCAAGCGCGCCGCGCTGGCCGCCGGACGGATTGGCGACGAGCGAGCAGTGCCGGCGCTGGCTGACATGCTGCTAACAGATCGGGACACCGAAGTGCGTCAGATGGCGGCGTTTGCGTTAGGGGAAATCGAATCGCCTGCTGGTGCTTACGCGTTGACTGAAGTGCTGAAACGTCGCGGCAATGACTCCGCCGACGGTTTAGTTCATGCGCGGGCCGTGGAAGCCCTGGGAAAAATTGTCGCTGCGATGGTCGCCACCGCACCTAATGGCGGGGGCTCCGCCAAAGCGCCGGAGGACGATCGGCTCGACATTATGCGCGCCGCAATTGTCGATGCGCTTAGATTTGAAGACAGCCGTCGTGCGCAATCCGATCGTCTCACGATTCTGCTGGGACTCACTGCGGTATTGCGGATTAAGCCTGACGGCGCCGGCCCACTCGCCGCGCGATTCTTGGATTATTCCGATCCGCAGATCGTCGCCGCGGCGCTGAACACAATGGCGCGGCTGCGTCTGAAAGATGGAAACGAGCGCGTGCGCCAACTGCTTGGTAATGGCGATGCGGTGGTGCGCGCCAATGCCGCGCGAGTGATCGGCGCTGCTGAACACAAGGAAGCATTCGATGAAGTTCTCTCTCGTGCATTAAGCGATCCCGACGTGCGAGTGCGCGTGAGCGCGATCCGTGCTCTGGCAAGTTTGAAAGACGCGCGCGCAGCAGATCCACTAATCAAGCGCGGCAATTCGCTGCTGGATTCAGAGCGACAGAATCCCGCTGCGCGAAATGAACTCCTGGAAATTGCGACGACCCTCGGCCGCTTATTGGCCAATTCTCTGAACGCCGACGCCATCTTCTTTCTTCGGGATATGCATGCACGGACCAAAGGCGAGGCAGTCGAAGTCGAGGTCGCGTTTGCGCGGATCGCTCCCGGAATTTACTTAACCAATCCCGGCGAGGATAAGGTTCTCGTAGTCGGTTCCTCTTGGCGACAGATTTCGCGTCGCGCTCAAGCGCTGGCTGCCTTTCGCGAAGTGATCACTGGAGCAGCGGCAGGCAGGGCCGGTGACGATGTGCTCAAAGCCGCGCAAAAAGAATTGGCGTCAATGCTCGACCGGCGAACCACGCCGCCCTTGGCTGTTTCGGACGTGCTGCAAGCCTACAACAGTTACAAAACCGCGGATGCGAATCAGTATGCGAAAAACTTTCTGCAAGCGAAGGACGTGATCGTTCGCGGGACCGCGGCGGAAATTCTTGGCGCGACGTCAAGCGAAGCGAACACGCGCGCGTTGGCTGAAGCGTTGCCACGAGCTTTGCGCGATCGCGACTTGAACGATGCGGCGTTGGCGATTCTTGACGCGCTGGGGAAGCAGAAGAACGCGGCGGCGAATGATGCGATCAAGACGGCGCTCAACTCTGAAGATCATTTGATTCGACGCAAAGCGGTCGCGCTCCTGAAAGCCAACGGCGCCGGTAATTTTTCAAATCGAATTGGACTGGTGAAGACGCGCTACCGCGATGCCGATTATCGGCGTGGGATAGCACGCATTGGCAGAAAGGTAACAGCGACTGTCGTAACCAGCAAAGGCGCTTTTACTATTGAACTACTTCCCGACGAAGCATCGCTAACGGTCGACAATTTTATTCAGCTGGCCAGGAAAGGTTTTTTCAACGGACAGACAATTCCACGCGTTGTGCCTAACTTCGTGGTGCAGGCGGGCGATCCGCGCGGCGATCAGAACGGCGGGCCTGGTTACCAGATTCGCTGTGAGATTAACGAAGTTCCCTACGAACGCGCTGCGGTCGGCATGGCGCTATCGGGGAAAGACACGGGCGGCTCGCAATGGTTTGTGACGCATTCGCCACAGCCGCATCTCGATGGCGGCTACACCGTTTTTGGCCGAGTGATTCGCGGCATGGACGTAGTCGATAAGATTGCGCGCGGCGACGTGATCCGTCGGGTGATCATTAGTGAGAAATAAATTGGACCACAGAGGACACAGAGAAGAGCAAAGGGATAAGCGCAAAGAGCCAAGGCCGATTGCTCGGATCTTACTACGGCTCAAAAATCACCTTGCGCTTTGCGCTTTGCCCTCTGCCCTTTTCCTCTGTGTCCTCTGTGGTTCAATCAGCCTCGCTAAGAACTCGGTCCCGAATAATCAATCGCGCCAGCCGCTGCCGCCCGAAAAACGAATCAGCTATCAGATCAAACTCGCGCTGGATTTCGAGCAACGCACGTACACCGGCAGCGAACGAGTGCATTGGGTGAATCGCGGCGACCACCCGACGTCGATCATCTACCTTCACCTCTACTCGAATATGCGCGCGCCCGACTACGCTGCGCCGACGGCGAAGAATGACGCTGGGCAAATCGTTTCAGACGAGCCGCGACTGAATATTTCCGAAGTGCGCCTGGCCAACAACGATGTGCCCGTCCCGTTCACGCTTGATGACGATGCGAGCACGCTCCGAATTAATTTGCGCGAATCGGTCCAACCCGGAAACGCGGTCGACATTCAGATCAAATTCAAAGGCAGCGTGCCGGAAATCGATCCTGAAGAGACCGGACTGGTCACTCATGTGCTGCAGCAAGTCAGCGCTGCGATTCGCAGCACGCGCGAGCTGCGACGCGCGCGCGACACGAATTTTGTTTGTCGCGGCGTGATGATGCTTTCGACTTCGTTTCCAATTCTCGCTGCGCGCAGCGGTGACGATTGGTTTCGCAAGATTGAGTCGAGCATCGGCGACGCGCTAACGACTGACACGGCCGATTACGACGTCACTATTGAAACGCAACCCGGGGTCAAAATCTTTACCCCAGTTGCCGCGACGTTGACGCAGAACGAAAAGACGGAATCATCGAGGTTCATCGGCGGGAATCTGCGCGACTTTGCGATCGTCGCCGGCCGTGATCTGCGCGCCGAAGAGAACCGCGTCGGCGAAGTGTCAGTCAGATCGATTTATCGTCCAGATCATGAAGTGATCGCGCGGCGCGTTTTGAAGATTGCCAGCGATGCTTTGCGAATCTACGAGAAGGAGTTCGGCGCGCTCCCGCTGAAGACCGTCACCGTGGTCGACGCGCCGCTCGTGGCTACGCTTGGCAGTGCAGAGTTCACCGGTCTCGGCGCGATCGCCAGCGCCTTCTACGTGGATTTTGATTCGCCGACGATGCGCAACATGCCCGATGTGATCCGCGAACAACAAGCGTCTGTTGAAGACAGTCTGGAATGGACCGTGGCGCACGTCGTCGCGCATCAATGGTGGGGGGCAACGGTTGGCAACGATCCGGGGCGCGAGCCGGTGCTCGATGAATCACTTTCGAACTGGTCCGCGCTGCTTTACTATCGTGAGACGCATGGCGAGGAGCAGACGGCGAACGCTTTGGAAGAGCAACTGCGCGGCGTTTACCGACTCTACCGCACGTTCGGGGGCGACGACATGGAAGCAAGCCGTTCGTCGCGCGAATATCGCAACTCGTTTCAGTATGCGGCGATTGTCTCCAGCAAGGGCGCCTTGATGTTTGAAGCCTTGCGCAAGCTGGTAGGTGACGAAAAGTTTTTCGCGGCGCTGCGCGAATACTACACAGAGAATTCGCTGGAAGTCGCCGATATGGATGATTTGCGCGGCGCGTTCATCGCGAAGGCTCCGGTCGAACAACGGCGCACCGTAAATCGTACTTTCGATCGGTGGCTGTCGAGCAAGCGCGGTGACGAAGACATCGGGCCGCCCGATCCGAAGCTGGCCGAAGAATTGGGGTTGCCGGCGAGAGTGAATGCGAAAGGCGGCGGAAATGTCTTCACCGGTTTCGCGAAAGTCGGAAAGTTTTTCTGGCAGCAGATGATCAAAATACGGTAAGGCATTGTCAATTTGCGATTGCCGATTGAAGAGTCGGACAACCATGACGAATCTGTCCACTGAAATCGGCAATCGGAAATTGGCAATCGGCAATCACCCCGTGCTGCGGCCTCATCCCGTTCAAATCGAGCGCGAGCTGGAAGTCCTCAGTCAGATCATGGACAACCAGTTTCGGATTCCGATTATTGAATGGCGGTTCGGACTGAACGCCGTCATCGATCTGATTCCGGAATTCGGGGATATCGCGACTACGATCGTCGCGCTCTATATCCTGGTTTCGGCAGTTCGCTATCGCGTCCCAAAGATAACTCTGCTGCGGATGGGACTAAACATTGCGATTTACTTCATCGGCGGATTGCTGCCATTCGTCGGTTACCTGTTTGACGTTTGGTGGAAGCCGAACCTTCGCAATCTGAATTTGCTGCGCGAGCGCGCGACGGTTTCCGCCGAGAACGCCAAGCGCGCGCGCAAGAGCGACTGGTTATTCGTTGGCGGGATCGTCGGCTCGGTGGTGCTGCTGTTCTTGGGATCGATCGCGCTGACGATTTTCATTTGGTGGTACGTCGCTACTCACATAGGCTTCATGATGTAGATCATGGAAACAGTAATCGCTGTCGAAGATCTAAGAAAGTCCTACAAACCGAAAGCGCGCAAAGGGTTTGAAGTCAAAGCCCTCGACGGCATTTCGTTCGAAGTGCCGCGCGGCGAATTCTTTGGTTTGCTTGGGCCAAACGGCGCGGGCAAGACGACGACGATTGGAATCCTGACGACGCGCGTCGTGCCGACCGGCGGCGTTGCAAAGATCGAAGACATCGATGTCGCGCGGGATCCTGTGGCAGTCAAGCGACGCATCGGCGTCGTGCCGCAGGTGAACAATCTCGATCGCAGCCTGACCGCGAAAGAAATCCTCCTTTTTCACGCTGAATATTTTGGCGTCCCCAAACATGAGCGAGAGCAACACGCTGACGATCTTCTCAAACGATTTGAACTCGCCGAGCGCGCGGACGAGAAGGTTACTGGCTTTTCGGGCGGCATGGCCCAGCGGCTGAAGATTGCGCGCGCATTGATGCACGATCCGGCAATCCTTTTTCTCGATGAGCCGACCACCGGGCTCGATCCACAGTCTCGCCGGATGCTTTGGGACTTGTTGAGTGAGTTGAACCGAAAGGGATTGACGATTCTTTTGACGACGCATTACATGGAAGAAGCTGATCAGCTTTGCCGCCGCACGGCGATTATCGATCATGGCAAGCTGCTCGCGTTGGATTCCCCGGCGCAACTGAAGCGCAGCGTGCCCGGCGGATATTTAGTCGAACTGCAAGTGCGTGGCGATCTGCCGGAATCGTTTGTGTCTTCGCTGCAAACATTGCCAGGCGTGGTCGAAGTCAAACCGGATCACGATCAAATCCGCATCTACGCCGATCATGCCGAAGGATTGTTAGCGAACGCGATGCGCGTCGCGGTTGACCAGAACGTGATGATTACTGACGCCCACGTCGCAGAACCGAGTTTAGAAAATCTGTTTCTGCACCTGACGGGGAGAAGTTTGAGGGAATAGCGGCATGACCACCTTTATCGCTCTGCTTCATCGTGACCTGCGTGTGGTGCGACGCGATTTGCCGTCATTCCTTTTGCGCGTCGTGCTGAACCCGCTGTTGTTCACTTTCATCTTCGGCTATGTCATGCCGCGCCTGGGCATCATTCAGCATGGCTACACGGACATGCTGCTGCCGGGAATTCTCGGGTTGAGCATGACGCTGTCGAGCATGCAGGCAGTGTCGCTTCCGCTGGTTATCGACTTCGGTTGGAGCAAGGAGATCGAAGATCGTTTGCTCGCGCCAATCAGCATCGCCGGTGTCGGCTTTGAGAAGATCGTGGTGGGAGTCATCCAGGCGATCATTGCGGGAATAGTCGTGTTGCCGCTGGCATGGCTGCTGATGCGCGTGCATCTGAATCTTACGTTGACTGATGGAATTCATTTTGTGCTCATCGCGCTGCTGAGCAGTTGGCTGTTTGCGGCGTTCGGCATGGTCGTCGGCACAGTCGTCGCGCCGCAACAGATCAGTCTCGTGTTCACAGTTTTGCTGGCCCCGATGATTTTCTTTGGTTGTGCCTATTATCCCTG
>Ga0209471_1002178_pt1 | contig 11404 bp, 19 predicted proteins | sample GraSoiAngelo_128_FD_185885 | JGI IMG/M metagenome (GOLD analysis project Ga0209471, IMG submission 185885) | Grasslands soil microbial communities from the Angelo Coastal Reserve, California, USA - 14_0927_12_20cm (SPAdes) (version 2) | ecosystem: Environmental > Terrestrial > Soil > Grasslands ... | reverse complement strand
CTCAGATTTCTAAAGAATGGTGGACCAAACGCCTTTGAGTGACGACGAAGATCGACTTCGCGAGCAACTACGCCGGCAGGAAGAAGAGGCGGAACGTCGTGCAATGACGCCGAAACCGAACCCGCTCGCGGAAGAACACCTCAGGCCGAAGCCCAGTTATGAGACGCTCGAAGAGAGAAACAGGACCCTTGAAAGACAGATCGCTAATATCAGTGACTCCATCACTAAGCATGAAGGCAAACCACGCGAGATCGAAAAATACAATGGTGGCCCCGATGAGATCGGGCTCAAAGGAAACATCGGCGGACTTACCTCAAGCCGTTACGTCAAACACGCAGTCCACAAATACGTCAATGGCGAATGGGATGAGGAAGATGTCGAAAGATACTTCTTCCTTGAAGCCGGATGGCTGGAAAAGGCCCACCTTCGCGCCCGTCAGATAGCTCGGTTCTTTAAACGGAAGGAGAGACATGAAACAGCTCCTGCTCGTTCCTGAGCCCGGCGAGAAAATACCCCGCGGCGGCCCCTGGGAACCGCTGGGCCTTGTGAAGCCGCCATCAAGCCAGAGCCAGAACACGCTTGATGGGAAACAACAGCCCAGGGTCATCATTGATTTCACCTATGGTCAGGGCTGGATGCAGAAAGAGTTCGGGCTCAACGGCGGCACCATAAACCTCGATAAGAATCGTGATAAGAAACCCCATCTTGTCGCCGACCATGAGACATCCCCATTCCCCGATGGCATCGCTGACCTGATCCTGTACGATCCGCCCTTCCTGATGAGAGAACCGACCGGATGGGCTGACACCGACATCTACCGCCGGTTCGGCTGGTATCCGAACGCGAACGCTGGAAGAAAGGCGATCCATCGCACATTCCGGGAAATAGCCCGGGTCCTCAAGCCCGGCGGAGAACTGCTCTTCAAGTGGGGAACCTCAAGCCGGCCGCTCAACTTTGCTATCACGCTCCTGCCGCTCCAGCTGAAGATCATCGACCGGGACCGGCGATCGAATCATGGCGGCCGGAAGAATGAGACATGGTACGTTCGCATGAAAAAGGAGAAAACGCTTACTCCTCATCAGAGGTAAGAGGAGGTGTTAGAATGAGCCATGAAGAAATAGCGAGATTTGCCGACCGAGAGCTTGAGCAGATAGCGGCACAACGCGAACAGGCGATCAATGCGCCATTCGCTGATTTACACCGGGATGAACCGCATCCACACGGGCGCCACAAGCGGAGTGACACTCAGCGAGGAAGCGTGGTCACAGCCAAAGGCGGACTGCCGTATCTTGGAGCGCTACCGGTTGGAGAGAGCAAGCTGATACTCCAGGCGAAGATACCTACAGATAACCCCGGACAGGATGGTAAACCACGCAAGGCTTTCGTCGTCAAGAAACCGAACGGAACTGAGGAATACGCATGGACAGTCAACATCCGTTCGCCCCTCTACCGGGACCTGCTGGGCTTCCTCAAAGCCGCCCCCGTCACGATCCGCGTAAACGAAATTACGGGGAAATTTCCTTCGGAAATTTCGGCGCAATACGGACCGGGGAAGGACAGAAGGACACTCGCTACACGGTGAAAGCTGCATGACCGAAATTCCGAAGGAATTTCCTCGACGGAAATTCGGGAAACGGTTGATGTCCTGCCCGTTCCGGCATGACCGATACTATCCGCGTCTCGATTGCAAGCAGGGAAACTGCTACTGCGAGTGCGACTGGTGCGAGCAGCGCAGAGCCTTCAACCGGGGTGACCGGCACTGGTCAAGTAAACCGGAAGGGGATGATCCCCTTCCCTCCACCCTTTTTATACTTGAAAAGCTTACAGATTGAATCCATGAACGCCGACAAGCCCTCGTGCCCCGAGCACGGCGTCCGGTTCATGCATGGCCACCGGGGTGGCGGAACCGCCGGGAAATGGTACAAGTGCTACTATTGCCAGTTCAAACAGTTCGTCCAGCATAATCGGTTCCTCGTAATCGAATCTGGATACGCGACCTTGGCGCTGACCCTGTTCCTGTTCGTGATTCTCCGATGATCGAGCCGTTAACCTTCTACTGGCTTGCAATGGTGACAGGCTATATCATCTGTCAGATTATTCGATGAGCAATCGTATTTTACTTTCGCCGCTTGACCGGCCGGTCCTGATCGCCTTCCTGATCATCCTGCAACTGGTAAAGCTGACCATTATCGTCTCGAAGCCGAACAGCGCCGGCTTCCTCATGTGGTTCTACGGCTTCTCGAAATATCCGCCCTACTCGTTCGACAACCGGACCGTCGTAAACATCCCCTTCCCCGTCCCCTACTCGATGCTCTGGTACTCGTACTACTGGATAACCAGGTACGGGTACTGGGCGTTCAATCTCACAACCTTCGCCATCGATACCGCGCTGATCATCGTGGTCGCCTCGAACCATTCACAGTTCTATACCGCCTACATCTCCCAGATGTCCATGTACTTCCTGATCGTCTCGCCCCAGGACTATCTGATCTTTCTCTTCATCATCCTCGGGCGAATCCGGTTCTTCTTCCTTCCCCTGGCGATCCTGACCAAGCTCCCGTTGATACCGCCGATCACGCAGCCGGCGATCTGGAACTTCATCCTGACAAACCCTTACGCGATACATGACTCGCTGAACTGGGCCCGGTACACGATGATCGCGTCCGCCTGGCTTGTCTCGCTCGTCCTGTGGAGCTCCGACAGGGGAATATTGACACGTTCGCGTATGGTTAACAAGATATTTCCCCGCGAGTTCCTTGATTTCATCGGTCGAAAAAATGAAAGCAACCAGAGGCCTACTCGAGGCACTGCTCGTCATCGTGATCGGTCTCGCGCTCGTTGCCACCGTTGCCACGTCCACTTCTTCAGCGTCCACCGCGCTGGCCACGTTCAGCGGAGCCCAGGCGCTCGTCATCATCGTACCACTGATATTCGTAGCCATCATCCTCTTCGCTGCCTATCGTCACGTCTCCCAAGCCGTCAGCCTCGAGTCTCGCATAAACAAGAAATATCACCTGTTCAGGTGAATACGGAGTCTCAAAGATGAGACTCCGTCCCCTATTTTTAGCGCCGATCCTCCTGCTCCTGATCATGTTCGCGGCCCCCGTTAACGGGGTCTCCCAGTACGTTGGCTATCTCGCTTCACAGCATAATGCGGGATGTGGGACCTGCGCCAATTCCGTGAACACGAGCGGGGATGTCTCCGGGCTCGCGGTCGTGGCCCCGTTCACCGGCCAGCTCGTCCAGGTCAGCGTGTACCTCGATAACATCAAGCCGACGGCTATTGTCATAGCCACGTTCCCGGCCGGGACCAGCCCGACCAGGACACTTGATGCGGGATGCCTCAGTCTGTGCGGTCATGTCGATGCGGGGCAATCGTTCACGGTCCAGGACACTGAGGGATTGTCCGGGCTGACATCGTTCGCCTTCCAGACGATCACTCTTGCAAGTCCGGTCTCTGTTGCCGGCAGCCAGTGGATCGGGCTGTTGTTCGTGGTTCCCTCGAACGCCAACAACTGGGTCGCTAACTGTCAGACATCCTGTAATTCGCCCCCGATCTCCACCGTTGCCGCGCTGACCCTTCCCGCCGGCTCGTCCACGGTCGGTAGCTCGTACAGCTCCATCGTCTCATCTCCTGGCCCTGTTATCGGCGGCATCTTCCAGACCATTGGCTCTCAGCCCTCGTTTCTAACCCAGTGCTATGGCAACTGCGGATCGCCCCCGGTGACGCTGGCGAACACGAATACGACCCATCTGACCAACTGGAACACGTCGATCACCCAGTTCTACGCGGCCCAGTCGAACGTTAACGGGTTCGTGGTCAACGTGACCGTTCCCGTCGCCCGTTCCTACTCGAATGGCAACGGGCTGACCCTGGGGCTCTACTCTGTCGATCCGTCCTGTTCGACGACTCCGTTCACGCCGCAGTGCCCGGGTTTCTTGCAGTCCTCGCAACTGTTCACTAACCCGTCAAAGGGGAACGTGGTCATGCTTACCAGGTTCTCCATCTCTAACGGTCAGTGGATCGGGGTCTCGGTCAGCGGCTCGTTCGCCGGGCTTGATCTGAACGATACGAACACGAACGTTAACCTGCTGCAGGTTGCAGGCCGCACGCCGAACCAGATAGTATCATCCACGAACCTTGGCAATCGCCTGACAGGATTGTACGCCTGGGTCCAGGGTAACACGGTGAGCGGAGGTCCACCGGGCTCGCCGGCCGGATGCGGAACGATCCCCTGCTACCTGGCCAACTTTGTCAACGCGCTGGGCGGTGGAGTGCTCGGCGGTCTTGCCGCGTTCGGTATCCTCTTCGGCTTCTTCGGGCTGACCATGCTCTATGTCACGCGCCAGCATGACTCCCAGGGCCATATCGTCGGGTTCGCTCTTCCAATGGAATTCATGGTTATCATCGCCGTCATACTGATGATCTTCCTCTCGGCCGCCGGGGTTCTGCATCCGTATATTCCGCTGATCATCATCGGCATCGTCGCCTGGATGTTCACCTCGGCGATATGGGGCCGGCACAAGCAAACCACGGTGTAGAATGAAAGTGAAAATTTTCCACGGGAAAATTTTGGTGTAACAACGTGGGAACAATGTCGTTCCTGGTCATGTTCGTGTTCGTGTTCTTCGCCATCGCCTCCGTGTACGGCGCCACGAGCGGCGGACTGCCTGATCTACAGTCAACCATGAACAGCATCACCGGGCCCTGGCCCACGATCTCTAACTCGAACTGCTCATTCAGCCAGAACGGGCCGACCGGTAGCTGTAACATCCTCGACACGGCCTATCTCGGCGTGATCTGGCTTCTCGCATCCATCGGGAGCGCGTTCTTCCGTATCGGCGCCGGCTTCTATCTGATCTACCAGATGACGACGATCCTTTCGCCGCTGACGACGATCCCGTTCGTAGGCCCGATATTCTTCGGGATCATCGTGATCCTGGGACTGTACGCTTTCTCGATGTTCCGAGGGAACAAGCCGCCGGAGTAGCCTATGGCAAAGCAAAGCCAGAAGGCCTTCTTCAAGAAGTACCAGGTTGAGATAGAAGAGGCTGAACGGGAAGAGCAAAAATCCAAATTGCCTGAGGCGGGTCCACTGGGGCCGGGACGGAAGAATGAACGCGCTGAAGCCGGACCCACTTCCTCAGGCACGCGACCATCAAACCTCGCTTCTGTGCCGACATCGCTCGAAAAGATTTTCAGCGGCACAACTGATGAACGGAACGTCCATGAGGTCCTCGGCGTCCTGGTCGAAGCTCATATCAAAGAGGCCGAATCGATCATCGGCCGAACCTATCTCAAACCCGAGAACGTGAGCACGATCTCTAACGCGATGCAGCTCGCCCGCCACGGCATCGGCGCGCCCGGCATGGACACGCCGAACCCCTGGATAAGCGAGTGGGTTCTCACCTACTGCCGGGCCCTGCCCAGCATAGACGGCCGGTCAAGAGCCCAGTTCGTCGATGCCTGGCAATCGGCGGCAGAACGCTTAAAACACGAGCAGGATATGAGAGAGAAACGCCAGAGCGCAGGCGGAGTCTAAAATGACTGATCTGATCACTCTTCTCATCGATACCGAGATCGCCATGCTTGTCCTGGCCGGGGCCTTCGCGATCTGGCAGCGGCTTGGCGGCTGGCCCGAGGCCTGGTATCGTATCAGCCGTGTTGACTATTTCAGCGCGGTTATGTTCGGTCCCGATGGAACTCCGAACCGTCACGTCAAGCCGATGAGCGACATCAAAACGCACTCGATGTCACAGTTTCAGCTTGGAAAGAAGCTCTACACGATCAACGAGGAGAACGCGGCCCGGATTAACGGTCGCCCCGCCTGGTATTTCAACCAGGACGACTACAACGCGATACCGATCAAGCACTGGAACACCGGGCCCAAAATCTCGCCCGGCCTCGTTTATGCGGCCTGGCAGAACAAGAGCCTCGAGGAGATGCACGGCATCGGCAGGAAAAGGAATAATCTCCCGTTCCTGCTCGTCGCCCTCTTCGCCTTCCTCGTGATCATCATGCTCACGGTCGCCGTGTACTACTCTTACAATTCCTATTGTGCCGTGGCGCCGACGCACTGCGGACCCCCGGAGTTCCACGGATGACGCACCGCAAGGGCGAGCAATCGCTCACCGACAGGATCGAGAAGTCGAAAAGCGGCAAACGTTATCTTGTGGTCGTGGGAAAAAAGAGCGTCAAAACCATCCCGTTGAAGAAGCGCCCGCCGGATCAATTCCGTTCGAGGGAGAAAGACCCTTTCCGGTGATCAGAAGGATCAAGAAGATGCTCCGGGAAGAGCTGATGAACCAGTTCTACGAGAGAGGCCTGTCCTGGCGCGTTTACGACTGGTATGTCGCTGGCGGTGATGCCCGCGTGCTCTCGATCTTCATCGGGCAATCGATCAAGTTCTGGCGGAGAGCGCTATGACCGGGATCAGGGTCGAGCATCTCGGCCCCAACCGGAGCGGTAAGACGCTGATGAACGCGATCTTCGCCTGGGAAGCCTACAACCGGGGCCGGGACGTGTACTGCACCTGCCCCGAGGATGATCAGGGCCGCTTCGACTGCATCCTGAACTTCGCCCACAAACATTTTGATGTCTCCCGGCCGATGGAACAGGACATTTACAACTGCTATCTGATGACTGATGAGTCAGTCGAGTTCCTCGATGCCCGGGGTTCGATGAAAAAGACAACGAAGGACTTCGGCTACTTCGGATATCAGGTTCTCAAGCGCGACATTGAATGGCACTACGACACGGTTCTTCATGAGAATATCGACCGTCGCATCCGTCTCTCGCCCGAGTACCAGATCAAAACCGAACGGGTGCCCCGCGATGTTCAGAAGCCTCTTGTAGCCGTCCGGGTGAGCGTGTCCTCACGATGGAATGTGGGCGCACGAAGCTTCATCCTCGAAGAGCCCTGGCGGTTCTTCCCGTTGTATAACGACTGGGTACGGGTGACGCCGATGGAGATAGTCTGATGGCGGTCATCGCCCTGACACTGTTCATCGTGATCATGTTCTGGTTCATCGGCTTCTACCTGATGGACCGGAAGCAGATCGGCCGGATGACATCGATAGGGTGTTACGTTCTCGTCATCCCGCTTCTCACGACAAACCCTGAGTATATCACCGAGAACTCTGGCACGATCGTGACTTCAACGCTCGCGCTCTCGACAATGCTCCTATCCACTCTCGTTCTCATGGACGTATTCTTCCTCTTCATGGCTCTCGTATCCCTGTTCGATTTCTACGGGCGGAACTGGCATGGCGGAAAGTAAGCTCGACCGGAGACAGTTCCTGGGCGGCCTCGTTGCCGCCGGGGTAATGGGCAGTATCACAGGCATGGCCGGCGGCTCCACGGGTCCAGCCGGATCAAGCGCGACAGTAGGCCCCGGTACGCCTTCACGAATACCGAAATGGATCAGCGCAAGCAACATCGGCGACAGCATACTTCAGGACGATGGAACAGCAGTCAAGCCAATCACCGACAAAGCTTCCGATCTTGGAGCTTCAAACCTTCACTATCGAGACGTCTGGATCTCTCGCAATCTGACTCTTGACAATGGAACGTCCGCCGTTCTACAGCTTGGCACAGGAACAACCTTTGCAAAACTCCTGTGGAACGCGGGATTAGGAATCTCGGGAGCCGTTCAACTGACAAGCGCGCCCCCGGGCAACGTCGAGCTTCTCAGAATAGACAATGCGACAGGCGACCTCATCGGCGACTTCAACATAAAACCCGCCGCCACTGCCCTCCGGGATCTGGGAACTTCCACTCTGGCGTGGAGAGACCTCTATCTGCGGACCAAGCTCCGTCTTGGAGCAGGCCTCTCACCCTCCTCCATCCTCACATGGAACAGTGCCTTAGGCAACTCTGGAGCGACACAGCTCACGAACGATAGTGGAACAGAAATCGCAAGATTCGACAACTCCTCAGGTGCATTCATCCCGGACTTCGACATACGACCCAATGCTGACGCGACGCGGAACATCGGCACGTCAAGCCTCCGGTTCCAGGACATATACGCCTCCCGCAGAGTCATCATAGCGGCCAAAAATGCCCTCGTGCTTGATGGCCAATCGATGACCCAGTCCAGCCACACCGTCTCGAACGCGGATACGGATATCACCACGTATAGTCTCGGAGCCAACAGCTATACTCATGTCATCGTCCGGGTGACCGGGTACGTCTCGTTCGTAACACTATCCACGAACCAGTCAGTCAACCTCAAGATCAAAGACGGGACCACCCAGGTAGGAAACACGATGATCGTGGACGGGGCGCTATCCGCGAGCGCTTCAATCCCCTTCATGCTGGAAGCTGCGTTCGTCGAGACTTCCGCCGTCACGATCCATTTCACCGAGGGAGCCGCAGCCGCTGACGCGAACACGACCGTGTTCATCAATTCGGTCATCGTGCTGGCGGAGAGTTGAAATGTCAGGAAAGTCCTGGACTCCTGAGCGATGGAAAAGAAGTCTCGGCAACCGCCGGGGCGGTAGCCGATGGAACAGAAGTTGAGACGATGAACCAGTGATTCCACCCTATCAGGGCGCAGACAATGTATTCCTTGACCTGCCTTCAGCGATCCTCGGCGCAATCTGGTTCGTCAGCATCTTCTTTCTGCTAATCTGGGCAAGTCGCCAGCGGAACTTTGACAGGGGCCCCAGCTCGCGCCGCAGGCTGCGCCGCAAAATCTTAAATTCTATCCGGGGATAGTCGGAAACCATGTTCATCCCGTTTCTCGGCAATGTTGACTGGTGGCAGCTCGGCTGGATGACGACCGGGTTCTTCCTGGTTCTCTGGCTGATGAAGGGACGGAAGAAGGAGCGCAGGTACTACGTCAGCAAGATACCGACGGAACTGATCATCGAACGGGACGCGTAAAGCCGAGAGAGCATCAGGCCGAGTTCTTGTCAAGGACTTCCTCACACGGGTCTCGTTGGCCTGGCCTGGTGTTCCGGCAGAAGCGCATCCCCGGTTACAGGACCGTTAAATATCCGGTAGGCTTTGATGACTATCGAGGAAGTGTCAAAAACGAGATACGTTAGACGTGGATGGCGTACCTGTCATCGCTGTGGGGCTATGTTTCTTCCCCGGCTTGGAGATCACACCGGGCGCGTGTGTGACCTCGTTCTGAGGACGACTCCGAAGGTGAAAGCATGAGCCATATCGTCCGCGAGAAAGCCGAGCATCGCTCGCCCCTGTTCTTCGCATCCGGCTTCATGGCCGGGGTTCTCTTCGCTCTCGGGCTGGTATGGTTCGTCACCGCTATCCTGGGCCGCTGTATTACGCCAGCGGGGGCTGTCTGCATTTGAGCGTCTGTCCTCTCTGTAATAGCTTCATCAATCATGGAGAGAAGCGCGTGAAAATGTACCCCGGGAACGAATGGGTACATGAGGAATGGCTCGAACGCAAACGCGAAGAAGAAGCGGAGATGAAGAAGGAGGAATGAGCCATATTGTCCGCGAGAAAGCCGAGCATCGCTCGCCCCCTGATCGGTGCCCTTCCTGCGGTTCGACAATGCCACGAGCGAGTATGACGGTTAACAAGAGGGTTAAACTTTCGATAGGCAACTCGGAGTTTGAGATAGAATCATCCAAACTGGTGAACGAGCTTCTAGACCTTCTGGCAGTCAGTTTCAAGCGTGACGTTTGGCATTACAATAACATACGAATCAGGCTAGAGTCTCGGAAAGAGTAAGAATCACGATGAAAGTCACAGATGAACAGATTCTCGCCGTCCTCCCTAAGAGGTCGAAATGCGTCTTCATCGCGGAAGGTTTTACGACCGTTCATACTGCCAGACTAATCAATTTGACCGAAAGCGCAACTCGGAAACGTCTTGAAGCTCTGCAACTAAAGCGACTGGTCTCTGGCAGCGTACCTCCGAGAACAGGTAGAGGAAAACAACCTGTCTATTGGGTTCACATGGATTGAAGGACCGTGACCTGTAGGAACTGCGGCTCATCCTTCGGTGGAGCGAGCTACTGGAAATGAGCGAGCATCACTCGCACCGGACTGATGAGGAGTTCCGGGCTCTCGTCAGGAACTGGGTCGATATGCTTCACCGGGCCATTAACGAACCTACTCCTGACTGGCGGAGCATCAATCTGATCCTTGACGCAATGGAAGAGTTCTCGCGATGAAGAGCTTCCACCGCTACGTGTTCAGGGCGAGAGAAGGCGATCATGCCTTCTGCTACACTTGCGGAAAACCATTCGTGAAGGGGGACATGGTAGTGAAAACCCGTACGAACTGCTACCATCGCCGTCACGCCGCGTGCTATGTTGACGCGCATGGAGAAGTTCTCCTTTGACGAACACCCGGCCCTGGTTGGAGCCTAAGAGGCTTCTGAGGAACTATCTTTTCTGGACCCATATCATCGCCTTCATCCTCGGCGCGTTGCTGGTCGCTCTTGTGCGTTGACTGCGCTGGCCAGCCTCGCCGGGTCCGTAAGCTGAGGCATGGTGCCGGCCGGACCGGCGAGCTTGAAAGGCTTCTTCACGAGCGCCAGCATGAGAAAGACGTGAATCGCTGGCGCCGACCATCTGGCCCGCTGAAATCTTATATTCCCGTCAGGGCTAAGACTGCCCGGAGCCGTGTAGCCTCGAACCTTTTGAGGAAGAGGAAAAACACACCCCTCTGTGGCAGAGAAGAGCGACTAATGGTCGCGTGGGTTAGGCGGAACCGCGCATCGAAGCCTGCACGTAGGTCGTACCATGGGCCGGGGCCACGCTGTAATGGCGAGGGTTTCTTAGTACATCCCATGACGTGGGCCTTACACGAAAAACGACACGGCACGCAGGCCAAACGAGTACTTCCGAAAGGAAGGAAAGCGCGGTACTGATCACGGTCGCGATGATGGAAAGGCAGTACCGGGAACGATTGGATGTCCGGTGATCTGCGTGCTGAGCGGCCAAGAAATCTTTTTTAGATGCTCGAAAAGAGTTCTCATGTTCTTGAGATCGGCCTCGCAGTGTTTCCTGGTATCATCCATTTTCCCTTCTATCGCCCATCTTTGCGCGTCAGCCCCGGTCCCGTATGAGTCTTCTGGAAGATTGAATCTTTGCAGGCTTCCATGCAGGCTATTTCCTTTGTATCGCCACTGGTTGAACGGAAGCATTATCGATTTTAAATCTATGTTGAACCAGTTGTGTACCATATCGTATTCTCCCGTGTCTCTGCTAATGAGTGGCAGATCGAAATTGTTGACGTTGAATCCGATCACTCTTATCCAGTTGAACCGTTGTTTCATGCTCTCGATCCCAGCGATCAAGTCTTTCGCGCTGCCATAGAAGTGGGCCTTTGCATTGATGCTGACGAGGACCCCAATCAGCTTTATTTTTGCTATGTTGAGATTGGTGCTATCGGTTTCGAGATCGAGATAGATGTCAGGCGTTTA
>Ga0209471_1002175_pt1 | contig 11407 bp, 14 predicted proteins | sample GraSoiAngelo_128_FD_185885 | JGI IMG/M metagenome (GOLD analysis project Ga0209471, IMG submission 185885) | Grasslands soil microbial communities from the Angelo Coastal Reserve, California, USA - 14_0927_12_20cm (SPAdes) (version 2) | ecosystem: Environmental > Terrestrial > Soil > Grasslands ... | reverse complement strand
CGACGAGGGCGTCGTTGGTCGAATATCCGTGTGATAACCATGGTATTGGTCATCTCACGCCCTTTTTTAAGGGTGTCACTTATGAGGAAAGATATCGAAAATTATTAGAGTCAAGGCTGGGGCTAACTCCATTTGATTGCGGGCGCGAAATTGTTTGGCCCGACTTAGGGCCAGAGATATGCGTCGCGATATTTTCGCGTATTCAAAACCGTCGCCGAATACATTGGGTCACACTCACAGTGCCGGGAAAAAGCAGCTTTTGGCAAGTGACCGACGGGATGAACCGAAAACTTTTGAATGAAGCGTCAAAAATTCCCGTTCTACGAAGCGATGCCGAGATTTCAGAAATTCGGGCGAACCTTATTCGCGAAGCGTGGAGCGTGATGATAAGGAATGCGCATCCCGAAAACTACAACCGTCCGTCGCCTGATGGTATGCGGGTGATTATGGGTGGGAACACCGATTTTTACCTGCAAACGCCGCATGGCGTTCAGCGAGCAAGTTTCCCGGCGCTTCCAGAGTGCAATAGTGCAGCGCACGTTTTACTGAATTTATGCAATACGCTCATTGCGTATTGCGAAGCGAAACCATCGGAACGTGAACGATTAGGGAAACGGGCAGAAGCTCAAGCAAAGCTCGTCGTTAGAAAACTATCGAGCAAGCATACTAAATGAATTCGACCGCCGAAAAACTTGAGCGCGTGCGTGAACAGATCGCGCAAGCGGCAGCGAAAGTGGGCCGCGCAGTTGATGAAATCGAACTGGTTGCGATTTCGAAGACGCACGATGCTGCGAAAGTGCGCGAGGCGATTGAAGCGGGACAGACCTTGTTTGGTGAAAGTCGGGTGCAGGAAGCGCGCGTCAAAATTCCGGAGCTACCATCAAACTTGCGCTGGCATTTCGTTGGGCATCTCCAGAAAAATAAAATTCGGCATGCGCTCCCGCTGTTTGAACTGACTCACAGCGTCGATTCGCTCGCGCTCGCGGAAGACATCAACCGCATCGCCGAAGAAGACGGTTTGCATCCACGAGTTCTGCTTGAGGTCAATGTAGCAGGCGAGGGGAGTAAGTTCGGCTTTCAGCCCGATAAGTTGCGCGCAGAAATGGAATCGTTGCTCGCGCTGCCACGATTGTCGATCCTGGGGCTTATGACGATCCCGCCGATCGCCGAGGAAGCCGAAGCTTCTCGGAAATATTTTGTTCAGTTGCGCGAGCTGCGCGCTCGCGTGCAGACGGAGTTTCATGTCGATCTTGCACAGCTCTCGATGGGGATGACGCAAGATTTCGCGGTCGCGGTTGAAGAAGGCGCGACGCTGGTCCGAGTCGGAACTGCGATTTTTGGGGAGCGGTCCAAACGGCAGAAAGATTAGGCCACAGATGGACACAGATTTTCACAGATTCCTGAGGCCGGAGCTCTGAATTTTCTTATCTGTGTTTTATTGGTGTTAATCCGTGGCCGAAAGATTGCTCTGAAGATCGACATCGTGGTAGGATCTATACCCCATGCGACTGGAGCCGACGAACATTCAACAAATCGGCAATGAACTCGCCATTCAATGGAACGATGGAACCGAGTCGTATCTCGATCTCCAATTTCTCCGGCGCGCGTGTCCATGTGCGGCCTGCGGCGGCGAGCCTGACGTGCTCGGAAATATCATGCGACCAAATATGAGTTATTCCGATAACAGCTTTGACCTCGCCGGCTTCGAAATCGTCGGTGGTTACGCAATTCAGCCGCGTTGGCGCGACGGTCACGGCACCGGCATCTACAGTTTCCAATATCTTCGACGGTTGTCGCAGCCCGTGACGCCGACATGAAACGAGCAACGAAAAGTCTGATCGTTCTGTTGTGCGCCTCGTTGTGCGCCGGCGGTACGATGCTTTCGCTCAAAGAGCGTGCAAGCGATCACCGCCATAAGACGAAAGTGGCTCCGATCAATAACCGTCAGTCGAAGCGCGCGGGTTGGATTTTGGTTTAGGTGTAGTGGCGGCCGTCGGAATCGTAATCCTTAGCAGCGTCGTTCCATCACTCCGCGGCTTAAGTTGGCGCTCTTGTAACGTCGCCGGGGCGAGAAAGAATTCGCCCGGGCGAAGATTGACATCGGCGCAGTTAACCGAGCCGGTGAGACAGCAAGCGATGGTAAACTGGCCAAGCGGCGAGATTTCGCGCGGCGAATTAAGATTCCATTTTTGAATTTCAAAAAGATCGTGCTTAATGAGCAGCTCGCCTTTTGGCTCAATTAGTTTCGGCGCGACATCGTTGAAGTCGATGGCTTCGAGTGCTTGTTCGACATGCAATTGGCGCGGTTTGCCAGTTGCTTGATCGACGCGGTTCCAATCGAACACGCGATACGTGGTGTCGCTGTTCTGCTGGATTTCGACCAGCATATTTCCCGCGCCTACAGCGTGGAACCGTCCAGCCGGCAGAAACATTGCATCGCCAGCTCTCACTTTGACCGTGTGGACTTCATCGGCGGCTGAGCCGGCGCGCAGCGATTTCTCAAATTGCTGGCGGGTGATTGTTTTTTTAAAACCGACAAAAAGTTCAGCGCCTGCGTCGGCAGCTGCCACGTACCAACATTCTGTCTTCGACTCGCCGCCAAGTTTCGCGGCGATTTTTTCCGGTGGGTGGACTTGCAGCGAAAGTTTCTCCTGGGCGTCGAGTAGTTTGATTAGAAAGGGGAAGCGAGCCGCTTCTGGCAGTGTTCCGAAGATTTCTTGTCGGTGTTGCGACCAAAGTTCGTGCAGCGTTTTGCCTTTCAACGGTCCGTTGCTCACGACGCTTTGTGCTTCCGGTCGATCGACAATTTCCCACGACTCGCCGATCCGCTTGTTTGCCGGCAAATTTTTCCCGAAGAGGTCGGCGAGCTTACGGCCGCCCCAAATGCGCTCCATGAAAATGGGCTCGAAAGTGAGGGGACTGGCGCGGCGGGGCGGCGAGTTCATGTAATCGCCGCCAAGGTAAAGTGCGGACGCCCTTTGACAATCGCCGGCCGTTATTGCGGTAGCTTGTCCGCCAGCACATCCGCCTTTTCGATCTTCGGTGGCTGCGCCAAAAGGTCGGACGCCTTTTGCATCAGGGCTTCGGCAACCTTTCCAGAAAGATGCGCATCTCGTCCGGATTCATCTGGAAATGCATCGAAGATGCCGAAAGTCGTTGGTCCAAATTGAATCCCAAACCAGGCAGTCGTAGCGGGCTCTTGCAGAACCAACGACTTCCCGTCGCGCAAAAACTTGGCGACATCGTTCTCTTTGCCCGATTTTGCTTCCAGCCGGACGAATATTGCTCTCTTGGTCATTTGGGTCCTCTCGTTTGTTTACAATCAAAACGTTTTCCATACTGAGAATGGTTTCATCTTTGTGAGGAACGGCGTCAGCTCTTAGGTTGCGCGGCTCGGAGTACGTCCTTGAAAAATTTCCTTAAACATTGGCTGCCGGTCTTGATCTGGCTGGGCGTGATTTTCCTCGGTTCGACCGACATGCTCTCAGCCGAACACACGTCGCGCTTTCTGGTGCCGTTTCTACGCTGGATCGATCCTCAGATCTCGTTCGCCACCCTCAATGCGATTCAGTTGGGGATCCGAAAGCTCGGCCATCTAACCGAATATGCGGTCCTGGCAATGCTGCTCTGGCGTGCGCTGCGCAGCGGCACCCGCTGGCAAATAAAGATGTCGATCCTTCGACTGCGCTCAGGACAAGTCTTGTTCCTAACCGTATTGCTCGCGTGCGGGCTTTTCGCCGCAAGCGATGAATTCCATCAATCGTTTGTTCCATCACGGACCGCATCGCCGAATGATGTGTTGATCGACATTTGCGGCACCCTGATTGGACTTTCGATTTGCTGGATGTTCGCGAAGCGAAGGAATTCAGCGAAAATTAATCAGGAATCCAGGAACGCAAGAAGATGGCCTGCCAAGCCATAGCTCAGAGTTGGGGCAGAAAATGAAGCCCGCCTTCGTTTTACTCTGGCGCGACAGCCTCGCTTTCGCCGTGTTCAAGCGAAGGCTGGTGGGCCTGACTGGGCTCGAACCAGTGACCCTGCGCTTATCAAGCGCATGCTCTAACCAACTGAGCTACAGGCCCAAGAAATTTAGCGAGTGAAATGATTTAGCGATTTAACAATCTCCGTCAACAATCACTCAATCACTGATTCGCTAAATCGCTAATTGATATTGGAGGCAAGGGGATTCGAACCCCTGACTTCCAGCTTGCAAAGCTGGCGCTCTACCAACTGAGAGTTGAGGGAAAATCAAATTCTCTTTTCCTGCGTTCCTGGTTTCCTGATTTGACCTGGGAGGAAAGAAAAGAAGCCAGTACTTGCGCTCTACTCGCACTGGTTCAGACCAGCATAAACGCGCATTTGCAGCGATAAAGTTTGCTCCGAAGCAAGCCAAGCAGGATCGAGCTGACAAAGTTCTGCGTCCGCTTCCTCGAACATCCCGAGATCAGCATAGCCTTCAGCCGCCAGTAGACATCGGAGCGCCTGCATTTCCTCCGGGCTAATAGATCTGATAATAACGCCACGCATAAACCTTCTGGAGCGTTTGACGAAATGTGCGAGCCGGTTCTTCAACGCCGCAAGCAATCAGCGGAGTGAAAAGGCCGAAAAAGAAAAATGCCGTCCCGCAGACGCGGGACGGCATTTTTTAGTCGATGTGCAGCAAAGACTGAATTGTGCGTTACCGTCTTTTTTCTCTGGGCTCTGGTTTCTTTCGATTCCAAAGTCTTCACGGCATATCCGCTCAGATGATCAATTGATTCATCCGAGGGAGTTAGCCGTCGACCTATTCAACCGCGCTTCGAAATAAATTTCGAAGGCGATGAATCTCTCCTTAGAAAGGAGGTGATCCAGCCGCAGGTTCCCCTACGGCTACCTTGTTACGACTTCATCCCAATCACCATCCATACCTTCGGCGCCTTTTAAGGGGCGACTTCGGGTACAAACGGCTTTCATGATGTGACGGGCGGTGTGTACAAGGCCCGGGAACGTATTCACGGCGTCGTAGCTGATACGCCATTACTAGCGATTCCGGCTTCATGGAGGCGAATTGCAGCCTCCAATCCGAACTGGGCCCAGTTTTGAATAGATTTCCTCCACCTCGCGGTCTCGGATCGTTCTGTACTGGGCATTGTAGTACGTGTGCAGCCCAGGCCGTAAGGGCCATACTGACTTGACGTCGTCCCCACCTTCCTCCTCGTTTAAGCGAGGCAGTCTGAACAGAGTGCTCGGAGCTCTCGCTCCGGTGGCAACAGTTCACAGGGGTTGCGCTCGTTGCGGGACTTAACCCAACATCTCACGACACGAGCTGACGACAGCCATGCAGCACCTGTGCAAATTGTGTCTTTCGACACTCGCCGGCTTTCACCGGTTTAGAGATGCATGTCAAGGCCTGGTAAGGTTCTTCGCGTTGCATCGAATTGAGCCACATACTCCACCGCTTGTGCGGGCCCCCGTCAATTTCTTTGAGTTTTAATCTTGCGACCGTACTCCCCAGGCGGCACGTTTAACGCGTTAGCTCCGGCGCAGAAGGGGTCGAATCCTCCCACACCAAACGTGCACCGTTTACTGCCAGGACTACCGGGGTATCTAATCCCGTTTGCTCCCCTGGCCTTCGTGTCTCAGTGTCAGGAACTGTCCAGAGACCCGCCTTCGCCACTGGTCTTCCTCATGATCTCTACGCATTTCACTGCTACACCATGAATTCCAGTCTCCTCTCCAGTCCTCAAGCACCGCAGTATCGAATGCAGTTTCGGAGTTAAGCTCCGAAATTTCACACCCGACTTACGGCGCCACCTACACACCCTTTACGCCCAATGAATCCGAACAACGCTTGAGACCTCTGTATTACCGCGGCTGCTGGCACAGAGTTAGCCGTCCCTTCCTCTTCTGGTACTATCAACGCACGCACAGTTAATACGTGCGCCTTGTTCCCAAATGACAGGAGTTTACAACCCGAAGACCTTCATCCTCCACGCGGCGTCGCTCGATCAGGGTTTCCCCCATTGTCAAAAATTCTCGACTGCTGCCACCCGTAGGTGTCTGGGCCGTGTCTCAGTCCCAGTGTGACTGGTCGTCCTCTCAGACCAGCTACCCGTCATAGCCTTGGTGAGCCGTTACCTCACCAACAAGCTGATAGGCCGCGGGCCCCTCAAAAAGCGGTAGCTTGCGCCACCTTTGATTTCGGAGCGATGTCGCCCCTGATCACATGCGGTATTAATTCGGCTTTCGCCGAGCTATCCCCCACTTTAAGACAGATTGCCCACGTGTTACGCACCCGTTCGCCGCTGGACTTTTCCCTGTATTGCTACAGGAAAAAATCCCGCTCGACTTGCATGTCTTATCCACGCCGCCAGCGTTCGTTCTGAGCCAGAATCAAACTCTCCGTTAAAAACGTTACCCCGCGGTTGCGGGGAAAGTTTGAAATCCCGCGTGAGCGGGATCGATCTGACTTTCATTACCTGAATCCTCTTTCGAGCATCCAGGGTTGTCCGATCTCTAATCTTTTTTCCAAAGAAAATCGCCCAGTTCCTTACGGAACCGGACAACCCCGAAACCTTTCGGGGTCGACAGATAACGCACAATTCAATTTTCGCTGACTTAATCTCATTCTGAAATCCGCTTCGGATTTCATCGCGCCGTAGCCCATAAAGGCGAAGGCGGACGAATCCAGTCGTGCGCGGTTTCAAAACCAAACTGTCAAAGATCGACATCCTCCTCCCGGTACAAAGCAAAACCCGACCCTCGTCATTAACCTGACCAGAATCGGCTCGCTTCGAGCCAGAGGAGAACAACCCCGAACTCTTTCGGGACCGCTTATCTGCGGGTCACTAGCGTATTCGCGATCGCATCAACCTGCAAGGGTAAATCGCAGCTTTTGAAAATTGCGAACTGGAGCAGCAGCGGCGGCCACCTCAACACCTCAACCGCTCAACACCGCCAGTCCGGCTCGGACTTTAACGCCTCAACGGTCTACCCGACTTTGCTGTAAATCGCCGTGTTATGAAACCTTTTCCCCTTCGGCCCAATTCCGCTCGCCGTCACGGTCCGGGTCTTGCCATCCGGCGCCACCACAATCCGGCCCGTGATGGTGACCTTTCCGCCTTTCTTCGCGGCGAATTCCATCGTGCGATCATCGATTTTCCGGTACGACCGCATGTCCGAGGTCGGGTCGCCGGTGACAGCATAATCTTTCCCGTCGAATCTGCCGGTCCATTCGCTGTGGGCAGGATTACCTTTTTCGTCCGTGCCGTCGACCGTCACTTTGGTTTGGAAAAGCATCGATTGATACGTAACGGTGCTATTTTTTGCCATCCCGCCGAGCTTCGATTTTTTGACGTTCAGCTTCCATGTCCCCATTTGCGCGTTCGCTGCAAAACAAGCTGTCCCCGTTGCAAAACAAAGTGCCAGAGTGACTAACAGCGTTTTTGATTTCATCGCGCCGATGAAGGCGGGATTTGCGTGTCGCGTCAATGCTTTTCTTGTCACGCCGTAGCCTTGGCGAAGGCGGATCGATACTCGCTGGTGTCGCGCCTCAGCCCAGCGTGCTGCTGAACATAATCGCGAATCCGATTATCATCACGAGGAAGCAAACGCCGGCCGCCCACTGAACCACCCGGTTACGTGATATGAGCGCGACCACAGTCGGGACCAATATCGCCAGAGTGCCAAGATTCTCTTTCACGAATAGCGCCGCGTTCGGTGTTTTCAAAAAATCGAGATTGGCGAGCAGCGCCAGAAGCAGGCAGGCGATGAGGGCGCCGTAAAAATAAGGGCGTTGGCGCCAGAAAAAATCTTCGAGATCGATCGTGCCGTCATCCGGCGCCTTGGGTCCGACCAATGCGCAGATCACATAGACGGAAACGGCAAACAGGAACTGAATGGCGATCGAGGCAAGATCCCAGTTCGTGACCGAACGAAGATCCCAAAGCGACAACCAGTTTACAAATACCATCAGAACGGCGTTGACCATTCCGAGTGCGAGCAATCCGGAAAATTTTACCCGCTCGCGCGCGATGATGAGTTCCGCGATCCGCGCCAGCAGGTGCGTCAACGCCAAGGCGTAAACGAACGACAAAAGCGCAGTGACGTGTTCGAATGCGGACATTTGGGGAAGTGACCAGTGACATGTGACCAGTGACGAGCAAGAACATAAACGCTGAACATTGGAATTCGCGTCATTCGGCGCGTAGCTGTTTCTCGTAATCCGTAGCGTCGAAATGACCCTTTGATTCTGCGATCAATCCGTCGTTGTCGATCTTCCACAGTTCGTGGCCGCTGATGCGCACTTTATTTCCGGTACCGCCCGGTCCGTTGTTCGTTCCGGTCAAAGTCCAATGAAAAGCTGTTCGGTCTCCGCGCGGTTCCAGTTTGTCGAATGTCACGACCATGTCCGGAAATGTTGTCATGAATGCTTGCGCTTCCTTGGCAATCGCCGCGCGTCCGATCGCGGGCGGCCCGTTGTTAATGCTAATTGAGCCGTTCTCGGCGAAAAACGCCGCGACGCTTTCAGGATTTTGGCTGCACCAAGCCTTTGCGTAACGCTGCGCGAAGTTGGAAAGCTCGTCACTCATTTAGGCGAATTTCCGTGTTCGGTCACCGCCGCTTGCTCCCGGCGTGCGCGATTGGCCGCGCGCACCTGCAAGCCGGTGAAGACGAGCGCGCCGATCAAGGTTACAGTTGAAACCAGATTCAGCGCGCTGGCGAAATCGACATGCATCAGATGATGCTTAGCGCACCAACAGATCCAATTGGCGCACATCCAGACCGGCCTCGCGGTAGTACTTCCGCGTTAGCTCGAGAAGAGTGAATCCATCCTCGTAGGCGGCAAAGCCACCATTCACTGCCTTGTCTAAATAGATCAGGCCGCCACCAACTACGAACAGCGTTATCATGGGCTCGGGCGAGTCTTCAGTAATCACCAGTGTGTGAGCCTCGCCGGCGGGTTCGTAAATGTAAGTTCCGGGCTTTGCAATCCAGTCATGTTCCAGGTATCGCCAGTGACCACGCATTGTATAGCCATGAACGGTGCCAACGTGGTAATGGGTTCCCACCATAGCGCCGGGGAGACCTTTCAGAACGACGCTGAATCCTCCAGACGTAACATTAAAGGAGCACGGTTGGAACCAGACGTCATTCGCGTAAGGCACCCAGAGACGCTCATCTTCAAGGCTGATGTTAGTAATGAAGTGTTCGCGGCTCCGTCGATTCGGCTCGAGGCCGTCGGTAAAATTGTTGAAGGCAGTGATCGGCATAAGGCAATGATCAGGTGTCAGATGTCAGATGTCAGGAAAGCCGGCCTCATATTACTTCTTCTCGGCGGTTCCAGGCGCCGGTGAAGATGCAGGTGCAGCCGGGAGATCCGAGTTCCAAATGTCGGTTCCGCACTTCCACGTTCCGCCTTTTTTTTCCCAAACCTCGCAATACTTGCCGTGATCTTTCGTGCCGTCCTTCATCGTCATCTCATAGGTGCCGGTCAAGCAGGCCATGTCACCGGACTTTGCCATTTCAACGCGCGTTGCTTTCCAAGTGATGTCCGTCACGCTGTCGATAAAGCCTTTCCAAAGATTTCGAATCCCATCTTTCGACGTGACAGCCGCTTCATTTGGAGGCAGGACAATCGCGTCGTCGGCATAGAACGAGACCGTCTTGTCGAGATCTTTCGCACCGGCCGCTTTCGACCATGCGGCATCAGCGTCACGAACGGCTTTGTCATCCGCGCCCGCGGCAAACGCGGTTCCGCTAAACGCCAGAGCAATACAAAAAGTCAAAATCGATTTTGTTTTCATGTCGCCATCGAAGCCCGGTTTCCTATTTTTCGTCAATACTTTTTAACCATTGACATAATCGCGACGATTCAGGACCGGCTTACAGATTCGTGTTAATTCGTGTTCATTCGTGGTTAATTCCGTCATGAAGTCAGTCGAAGAGAAGCGCATAGAGTTTCACCGGCTCCATGAAAGTGGATGTTTCGCGATCCCGAACCCATGGGACATCGGCACCGCAAAATATTTGCAACATCTCGGATTCAAAGCGATCGCTACCACGTCCGCGGGTTTCGCGTTCTCGCGCGGATTATCCGATGGCGCGGTCAAGCGCGACGACATGCTCGCGCATATTCGGGAATTGGTTGAGGCGACTGACATTCCAGTGAACGCCGATTACGAAAACGGCTATGCCGACGATCCGGAGGATGTCGCCGAAAGCGTGCGGCTGTGCGTTGCGACTGGTGTCGCCGGTCTTTCAATTGAAGATGCGACCGATCGGAAGGAGAGCCGCATCTACGATGTCGATCTTGCAGTCGAGCGAATCAAAGCGGCGCGCGAAGCGATCGGCAAGAGCGGCGTTTTGCTGGTCGGGCGAGCGGAAGGATTTCTCGTCGGGCGTGAAAAGATCGATCACGTGATCAAACGACTCATTGCTTACTCCGAAGCAGGCGCGGATTGTTTGTACGCGCCCGGATTCAAGGAATGCGATCACATCGAAGCGATCGTCGAATGCGTTGCGCCGAAACCGTCCAACGTTCTGATCGGAGGCGCGATTGGGCTCACGATGCGCGACGCGGCTTCGTTAGGCGCACGACGGGTCAGCGTTGGTGGCGCGTTCGCGCGCGCGGGGTGGGGTGGTTTTATTCGCTCGGCCAAAGAACTGATCGAAAAAGGAACGTTCGACGAACTCGCTAACGCCGCCTCCTACGCCGAACTGCAGAAGCTCTTTGGACAGAATTGACGGAATTTCATTGGAGGGATGCGCGCTGTCGCATCCAAAATGTTAGCTCGAGACATTTCCACGTCTGAAGACCTCCCGGCATGCGAAACGCTGCCGAAGTCACTATGAAGAAACCAATTTTGATTTGCGCCCTGGCTCTTGGTCTAGCGGCGCTCGCTTTCGCGCAACCGACCAGCAGCAGCCCCGATCCCAAGGCCGGAGCTGAAACCACCGGTACTATTAAAGAGTACACACCGGGCTCGATTCTAGTCCTCGATACGCTCGCGCCGAATGAACCGACCATATTCAAATTAAGCAAGAGCGTCGTCTACGTCGATGCCGACGGAAAGACGCTCGAAGCGCCAGGTTTAACCACGAATCAGAAGGTCCGTGTCCACTACATGAAAACCGCCGGCGAAAACGTGGCCGACAGAGTGATCTTGATAAAGGACTAGTGCCAGTCCGGCGGTGACGGCCGGATGGCTCCCTTCGTCAGGTAGTGGGTCAGTGCAAACTAACCCACTACCTTTCGTCACTGCGAGGTCCGGCCTGACGTGCCGGCGGTAAACCGGATACAATCTCGCGTTGCCATGCGACCAGACACAGGCTCAGGAACGTATGTAATATTTGGGGGGTATTACGGCTATGATGGAACCAACACTGACGCAAAACAGCGCGCTTTACTTCGTGCAACATAAAGTTT
>Ga0209471_1002174_pt1 | contig 11407 bp, 8 predicted proteins | sample GraSoiAngelo_128_FD_185885 | JGI IMG/M metagenome (GOLD analysis project Ga0209471, IMG submission 185885) | Grasslands soil microbial communities from the Angelo Coastal Reserve, California, USA - 14_0927_12_20cm (SPAdes) (version 2) | ecosystem: Environmental > Terrestrial > Soil > Grasslands ... | reverse complement strand
CGCGCCCGCCTACGAGCTTCTCGCCGACACCGCTCGCGTCGACCAGGACCGCGCGCACCTCTCCGGTACGCGGCTGCGCGTCGGCGCGGTGACGACGCCGCTCTTTCCGCTCTCGCTTCCGCTCACGCAGCGGCAGTCGGGGCTGCTCGCGCCGCAGCTGGGATTCGCCAGCGTCTTCGGCTTCGCCTATGCGCAGCCCGTCTTCCTCACGCTCGGGCCGAGCAACGACGTGACGCTCACGCCCGGCTTCTTCACCGGCACCAGGGACACCGGCGTTCCCACCCTGGGCAGTCGCACCATCCGCGGGCCGCGCCTCGGCACGGAGTGGCGCTACGCGCCCGTCGAAGGCACCTCGGGCAGCGCCTCGGTCGATCTCTTCTACGATCTCGCTCGGAACGATTCGCGATATCGCGATCCGAACGACCCCTCGGCCGCGGTCGTGCCGCCCTCCTATCCGGGCGAGCGCGGGACCGATCCCGGCCGCGGCCTCGTAGGCGTCCGCGGGGTGGCCCACCTGAGCCACCGCAGCGAAGGGGCGTCGGGGACTTTCGCGCTGCAGGGGAGCGCCGCCACCGACTCGATGGTGCTGGCCGACTCGCAGCCCGCCTCACTGGAGAGCGCGCTCGATTTCCTCCGCACCGACGCGGGCGCCTGGCACGCCTCGGGACCGCTCACCGCCGGCGCAGAGGCGACGCTGATGCAGGACATGCGCGACCGCTTTCGCAGCGACTATCCCGACCGCCGGCTCTTCGGTCCCGAGGGGCGCGCCACCTTCCAGCGGCTGCCTTCGCTCTTCGCGCAGCTCGCGCCGGTGCCGGTCGGGCGGCTTCTCTTCTCCGGCGAGGCGAGCGCGGCGCAGTTCGTCAGCTTCGTCAGCCCCGGGCCGCAGGAGCGCGACACCGGCTTCGGTCCGACCGACCGCAATGCCGCCGCGGCGGCGGCTCCCGCCATGGGCAACCTCGCGCGCGCTCCGGCGCTGCGCCTCGATCTCTCGCCGCGCCTCGTGCTCCTGGGGCCGGCTGACCTTCCCCTCGACCTCCGCCTCGAGGCCGGCGCGCGCGGCGACGCCTGGTTCATGGAGGGTTTTTCCGATCGCAATCACGCGCGGCTGTACGGGCTTTTCGGAGGGCGCGCCGCGCTGCCCCTCGAGCGGCGCTTCGGCGATGCGCTGCATCGCCTCGAGCCCGCCATCGAAGTGCGCGCGCTCACCCAGCCGCTGCAGTCGGGCGGCGCGCCGATCGGCGATCCTGCCGACGCGGGCGGGGCGGTCTACCTCGCCAATTCCAATGCGGCGGAGCAGGGCCTTTCGCCAGGCCTCCAACGGCGCGACTCGACATTGACCGCCGGGGTGCCCGCGTTGCGCCGGCCTTACGACGAGATCGACGGCGCAGCTCCTTCGACCGGCGCGATCGAGGCGACGATGGCGCTGTCGCAGTCGCTCTTCGTCAAGCCCGGCATCCGCCTGCTGCGGCTCGATCTCCTCCAGGACGCGCTGCTCTGGTCGGCGGGCACGAAAGCCCGGCTGGGCGAAGCGACGGCTGCGCTCTCCGCGCAGCTCGGCCCGATCGGGCTGGGAGGGCTGCTCCGCTTCGACTGGAGCCAGCGCGCAGTCTCCTTCGCCACCGCCTCCGCCTCGCTGCGCGATGCGCGCGGCGACGAAGTGCACGCCGGCGGCTCGATCCTCAACGGCGCCTCCAGCGAACGCCTCCGCGCCGGCGTCGACGAGCTCTTTGCGGCCGTCCGGCTCGCCAGCAAAGGAGGCGACCTCTCCGGCTCGGCGGGGGCAGGCGCCTCGGCGCCCTTGCCCGTGGGTCAGAGGGGCCTGCGCCTGGCGTATGATGCGTCGCACATCATCAGTCCCACCGAGCTGCCCAAGGACATCCCCGACTGGACCCACAGCCTGCGCGCCATCTACGAGACATCCTGCCACTGCGCCGGGGTTCAGCTCTCGGCGGATTTTCCCCTCCACGGCGGCAAGCTCTTGCGCACGCCCACGCTTCGCTTTGTACTGGACTTGAAATCGCTCGGTTCGTTCGCCACCTTCTAGAATCCGCGGTACTTCACTCGCGGTATCTGGTCAACCCGTTGGGCGCTGTCTACGAGGACAGGCCCCAAACGGGAGCCCGGCGCCCAGACGATGGTACAGGCCAGTAGTGTCGTCAAAGACGTGGGACGCCGGATCCGGCAGCTGCGCGTCTCTCGCCCCGGTCCTCGGATGACACAGGAGGATCTGAGCGAGCGGGCTAGCATCAGCGTCTCGTTTCTCTCGATGATCGAGCGCGGCGAGCGCTCGCCTCACCTCGAGACCCTCGCCAAGCTCGCCGACGCGCTCGACGTCCGCATGGCCGAGCTGTTCACCGGCGGCGACGAGCAGGTGGACGGCGTGGAGCCGATGTTCCGGCCGCTGCTCGAGGCCTGCCGCAAGTACAACCTGGGCAAGCGGGACGTGGACCGGCTGGTGGGGGTCGTGCGGACGATGTTTGCTTGAGGGCGATCCGCCGTCCGATGATGTAAAAGAGCAAAAAACCGGGCCCAGGTTCGGGCGCGTACTCGGGGCCGGGTACGTGGACGGCGACGGGTCCGGGTGGCGAACGCGCCCGTCGGCGTACCCGTCCGCGACCCCGAGTACGAACCCGAACCCCGGCCCGGCTCTTGGGGCGTCATGAACGACAAAGTCATCATCACTTGCGCGTTGACGGGCGTCCTCGCAAACCGCGATCAGTGCCCCTGGGTCCCTTACACCCCGGGCGAGATCGCCGCCGAAGCGCAGCGCGCCTACGAAGCCGGCGCCGCGGTCGTCCACATCCACGCTCGCACCGACCAGGGCCGACCCACCTACGAGCCCGATCGCTACGCCCGAATCCGCGCCGAGATCGAGAAGCGCTGCCCCGTCATCCTCAACTTCTCCACCGGCGGCAGCGGGCCGATGGAGAGCCGCGTGGCGCACATCGCCCAGGTCAAGCCGGCGATGGCCGCGCTCAACATGGGCTCGATGAACTACGCGAAGTACTCCGCCAAGCGCAAAGAGTTCCTCTTCGATTTCGTCTTCGAAAACACCTTCCGCGACATCGGCTTTTTGCTCAAGGTGATGAAGGAGGCCAACGTCAAGCCCGAGCTGGAATGCTTCGACGTCGGCCATACCAACTCGATCTGGCCTCTGCTCGACAAAGGGCTGCTCCAGCGGCCGCTGCAGTTCAGCTTCATCCTGGGAGTCCTGGGCGGCATCCGCGCCAGCGCCGAGAATCTCGCGCTCCAGGCGCGCGAGGCGCCGCCCGACTCGACCTGGGAAGTGATCGGCATCTCCCGCGAGCAGTGGCGCATGGTGGGCGCGGCGCTCGTCCTCGGCGGCAACGTGCGCGTCGGGCTGGAGGACAACTTCTATCTCGACTCGCAGGGCGCGCAGATGGCGCGCTCGAACGGCGAGCTGGTCGCCAAGGCCGTCCGCATGGCGCGCGACATCGGCCGCGAGCCCGCCTCGGTCGAGGAGGCGCGCCGCCTGCTCACCCTTGGCGCGCCTTGACACAGCGCGACAGCGGCCCTTATTCCAACGCCGCCGGAGGTGCGCCGTGAAAAAGATCCGCCTGCTCACGCCAGGTCCGACGCCGGTGCCGGAGCGGCTCGCGCTGCGCATGGCGCGGCCCATCGTGCACCACCGCTCGCCCGAGTTCGAGGCCGTCTTCGCCCGCGTGCGCGAGGGTCTCGCTTGGCTCCTGCAAACCAGACAGGACGTGCTCGTCCTGGCCTCGAGCGGCACCGGCGCGATGGAGGCTGCGTTCGTCAATTTTCTCCGCAAGGGAGACAGCGCCGTCGTCGTCGACGCCGGCAAGTTCGGCGAGCGCTGGGGCAAGCTCGCCAAGGGCTACGGCGTCAACGCCGTGACCCTCAAGTGCGAGTGGGGCAGCGCGGTCGAGCCTGCCGCGGTCGAGAAGGCCTTGCGCGATCATCCTGGCATCAAGGCCGTCTTCGTCCAGGCCAACGAGAGCTCGACGGGCGTCTATCATCCGGTGCGCGAGCTGGCGCAGATCACGGCGCGCAGCAGCGCCATCCTCGTCGTCGACGCCATCAGCGCGGTCGGAGCCATGCCCCTGCCGATGGACGAGTGGGGCATCGACATCCTCCTCGGCGCCTGCCACAAGGCGCTGGCGCTGCCGCCCGGCATCGCTTTTCTCGGCGCCAGCGAGAAGGCCTGGAAGCTGAACGAGACGGCCGATCTGCCGCGCTTCTATTTCGACCTGCGCCGCGAGCGGGAGAGCCAGCGCAAGAACCAGACGGCCTGGACTCCGGCCATCGCGCTGGTCGAAGGGCTCGACGAGAGCCTGCAGATGTTCCGCGAGGAAGGCCTCGAGGCCTGCTTCGCGCGGCACGAGCGGCTGGCGCGCGCCGCCCGCGCCGGAATGACCGCGCTCGGCCTTTCGCTCTATTCGCGCAGCCCGAGCAACGCCATGACCACCGTGCTCGCGCCCGCGGGGATCGATTCGGAGAAGCTGGTCAAGCACCTCTTCGCCGAGTACGGCATCAAGCTGGTGGGCGGGCAGGACGCCGCCAAGGGGAAGATCTTCCGCATCGCCCACCTCGGCTACTTCGATGAGTTCGACATCCTGGTCGTCATCGCCGCCGTCGAGCGTGGGCTGCACGATCTGGGGGCGAAAGTCTCCCTCGGCGCCGGGCTCGCCGCCGCGCAGAAAGCGCTCGCCTCATGAGGATCCTCATCTCCGACGATCTCTCCCCCGAGGCCAAGACCATCCTCGAGCGCATCCCCGACGCGCAGGTCGACTTCAAGCCCGGGCTCAAGCCGCAGGAGCTGCGCGAGATCATCGGCGGCTACGAGGCGCTCGCCGTGCGCAGCGCCACCAAAGTGACGGCCGAGGTGCTGGCGGCGGCGTCCCGGCTGCGGGTCGTCGGGCGCGCCGGCACCGGCGTCGACAACATCGATCTCGAGGCCGCCACCCGCCGCGGCGTGGTGGTGATGAACGCGCCCGGCGGCAACAGCGTCTCGGTCGCCGAGCACACCCTCGCGCTCTTGCTCGCGCTCGCCCGCTCCATCCCCGACGCCTCGGAGAGCACGCGCGCCAGCAAATGGGAGAAGAAGAAGTTCTCCTCCGGCCGCGAGCTGATGGGCAAGACGCTGGGCGTGATCGGCACCGGCAACATCGGCGGGCTGGTGGTGCAGCGGGCGAAGTCGTTCGGCCTGAAGGTGATCGCCTACGATCCTTTCCTCACCGCGGATGCCGCGGCCAAGCTCGGGGTGGAGCTGGTCGAGCTGGCCGAGATCTACCGCCGCGCCGACGCCATCACCCTGCACGTGCCGCTCACCGAGCAGACCCGCAACATGATCGGCGCGCCCCAGCTCGCGCAGATGAAAAAGGGCGCGCTCCTCGTCAACTGCGCCCGCGGCGGGCTGGTCGAGGAGAAGGCGCTCGCCGACGCCTTGAAGTCGAAGCATCTGGGCGGGGCAGCGCTCGACGTCTTCGAGACCGAGCCGCCGCCCCCCGACCATCCGCTCTTCGCCTGCGAGAACTTCATCGCCACGCCGCACCTGGGCGGATCGACGGAGGACGCGCAGCAGAACGTCGCGGTCATCGTCTGCGAGGCGATGGTCGAGTTCCTCACCACCGGCACCGTGCGCAATGCCGTCAACGTTCCCAACGTCAGCGGGGAGGTGCTCGAGCGGCTGGGGCCGTTCTTGCGCCTGTCGGAGAAGCTCGGCTCCTTCGCCGGGCAGCTTGCGCTGCAGGGAGAGGCGGGCGCTCCGGAGGCGATCGAGATCTCCTTCGCCGGCGAGGTGTCGCATCATCCGAGCGCGCCCCTCACCGCGGCGGTGCTCAAGGGAGTGCTCTCGACCTTCATGGCCGAGCCGGTCAACGAGGTCTCCGCTCCGGCGCTGGCCAAGGAGCGCGGGCTCGCCGTCAAGGAAGTGAGCACCAGCGAGACGCCCGACTTCGCCAGCCTCTTGAGCGTCCGGCTGCGCTGCGGTCAGAGCGCTGCGACGGAGGTCGCGGGAACGATCGTCGGCAAGCGTGAGCCGCGCCTCGTGCGGGTGGACAATTTCGAGCTGGAGGCGGTGCCCGAGGGGCACATCATCGTCTTCTACAACAAGGACGCGCCCGGCGTGATCGGCAACGTCGGCCACGCGCTCGGCGAGGCCAAGGTGAACATCGCCCAGTTCTCGCTGGCGCGCGACCGCGCCTACGGCGAGGCGCTGGCGCTGGTGAACGTCGACTCCGCCGCGCCGCCCGAGCTGCTCGAAAAGCTCCGCCGGCTCCCCAACGTCCGGCGCGTGCAGCAGGTGGTGCTGTGAGATGGGCGGTGCTGCTCGCCCTGCTCGCGCTCGGCGCCTGCAAGAGGGAGTCGAAGAAAGCCGAGCCGGCGAAGAAAGCCGCTGCGCCCCAGGACGACAGTCCCGCCTGGCTGGTGGGCACCTGGCAGAAGGGCAGCGCGCAGGAGTGGCTCCTCTTCGATCCCTCGCGGGGACAGGTCGCGATCGTCTCCGGCAAGCCGGCGACGATGAAGTCGCGCGGCAAGTTCAAGCTGGTGGGGCGCTACCTCACGCTCGAGTTCACCAGGCCCAACGGCTCGATCGAGGCGATCGATCTCGTCGTCGCGCCCGATCGCTCGCGGCTCGCCGTCGAGGAGGGGAAGGGCTTCTACCAGCGGGGCTCGCCCCCGCCCTGATGTGATAGGGAACGCTCCATGTCCAACGTGGTCATCGTCGGCGCTCAATGGGGCGACGAGGGGAAGGGGAAGGTCGTCGACCTCTTCACCTCCTGGGCCGACGTCGTCGTCCGCTTCCAGGGCGGGGCGAACGCTGGGCACACCCTGGTCGTCGGCGGGGTGAAGACGGTCCTGCACCTGGTGCCGGCCGGCATCCTCCACGCCGGCAAGAAGTGCTTCATCGGCAATGGCGTCGTGGTCGATCCCGAGGCGCTGATGGACGAGATCGACTTCCTCAAGAGCCGCGGCCTGCTCACCGATCCGCACCAGCTGATCGTCAGCGAGAACGCGAACGTCATCCTCCCCTACCACAAGCGGATCGACGCCGGCCGGGAGAAGAGCCGCGGCAAGGACGCCATCGGCACCACCGGGCGGGGCATCGGCCCCTGCTACGAGGACAAGATCGCGCGCCGGGGAATCCGCGTGCGCGACCTGGCCAAGCCGCGCTCGCTGCGCGAGAAGCTCTCGGCGCGGCTGCCCGAGGCGAACGCGCAGATCGAGTCCTTGGGCGGGCAGACCTGCGACCTCGAGGGGCTGGTGGAGCAGGCGCTCAAGCAGGGCGAGCGGATGCAGCCCTACGTGGGCGACGCCTCGGAAAAGCTGGCGCGCGAAGTGGAGCACGGCCGGGCTGTCCTCTTCGAGGGCGCGCAGGGCACCTTGCTCGACGTCGACCACGGCACCTATCCGTACGTGACGTCCTCGAACACCGTGGCGGGCAACGCCTCCGTCGGCGCTGGGATCGGGCCGACCGTCATCAATTCCGTCATCGGCATCACCAAGGCGTACACCACGCGCGTGGGCAACGGGCCGTTACCCACCGAGCTGCACGACGAGATGGGCGAGCAGCTGCGCAGAGTGGGCGCCGAGTTCGGCGCCACCACCGGAAGGCCGCGCCGCTGCGGCTGGCTCGATGCGCTCGTCCTCCGCTACGCCGCGCGGGTCAACGGCCTCTCCGGCCTGGCGATGACCAAGCTCGACGTGCTCACCGGCATCGACAAGATCATGGTGGCCGTCGCGTACAAGCTCATGGACGGCAGGACGGTGAGCGAGTTCCCTTCCGACCCGGAGCTGCTTGCGGAGGCGCAGCCGGTCTACGAGGAGCTGCCCGGGTGGAAGGAGCCGCTCGGCGACCTGCGCGAGTACACCGAGCTGCCCGCCAATGCCCAGCACTACGTGGAGCGGGTGGAGCAGTTGGTTGGCGTGGAGACAATCGCCGTTTCGGTGGGCCCCGACCGGGCACAGACCATCGTACGGAAGAATCCGTTCCGGCACGTGTAGAACGGGCAAAAGCTCTAGGGCCGCCGCGGCCGGCGCACATTATGCTCCCCGCCTACAGCATCGGGAGGAGGCACTTGTGACTGGCGCAGTGATCGTCGATGCAGTGATCGTCGATGCCATCCGCACGGCTCGCGGCAAGAGGAAGGGCGCGCTCTCGGGGCTCCACCCTGTCGACCTGCTCGCGCGCACGCTGGGCGGCGCTCTCCAGCGCGCCGAGGTGCAGGCCAAGGACATCGATGACGTCATCATCGGCTGCGTCACGCAGGTGGGGGAGCAGGGCTTCAACATCGCCCGCGGGGCGGTCCTGGCCGCGGGGCTGCCCCTGGAGGTGCCCGGCGCGACCGTCAATCGCTTCTGCGGCTCCGGGCTGCAGGCGGTGAACAGCGCCGCGCAGGCGGTCATCTCCGGCGCGGCCCAGCTCGTCATCGCGGGCGGCGTCGAGCACATGACCCGCGTGCCGATGGGATCCGATGCCGTCGGCGGCGAGGGTCCCGCCTCGCCCGGCCTGGTCGAGAAATGGCCCGGCCTGGTCCCGCAAGGACTTTCTGCGGAGATGATCGCCGCCAAATGGGGCTACTCGCGGCGGCAGCTCGACGAATATGCGGCCAGCTCGCAGATGAAAGCGGCCAACGCCATCGAGAAGGGCCACTTCGCCCGCGAGATCCTGCCGCTCGAGATCGGCGGTCGCAAATTCGACCGCGACGAGCACGTCCGCCCCGGCACGAGCGTGGAGACGCTGGCTGCGCTCAAGCCCTCCTTCAAGGAGAACGGCGTCCTGCACGCGGGCAACTCCTCCGGCATCGTCGACGGTGCGGCCGCGGTGGTGGTCGCATCCAAGGGCCGGGCGCGCAGCCTGGGGCTCAAGCCGCGGGCGCGCATCGTCTCGATGGCGGTGGTCGGGTCCGACCCGATCCTCATGCTCACCGGGCCCATCCCCGCGACGCGCCAGGCGCTGGCGCAGGCGGATCTGAAATTGGCCGACATCGACATCTTCGAGATCAACGAGGCCTTCGCGCCGGTGCCGCTGGTGGTGGCGCAGGAGCTGGGCATTCCGATGGAGAAGGTGAACCCCAACGGCGGCGCGATCGCGCTCGGCCATCCGCTCGGCGCCACCGGCGCGATGCTCCTCGCCACCGCCCTGCACGAGCTGGAGCGCACCGGACAGCGGCGCGCGCTGATCACGCTCTGCATCGGGTATGGGATGGGCATCGCAACCATCATCGATCGCAAGGTGGACTGAATGATTCTCTTGCTCGCTCTCCTCGCTCTTGGGTCGCCCGCGCGCAAGGCCGACGCGGGCAGGGAGCACCGCGAGAAGGGCCTCGCCCTGGAGGAGCAGGGCAGGGACGACGCCGCCGCGGCCGAGTTCGGGCTGGCGGTGCAGGTCGATCCTTCCGATGCGATCGCGCAGCACGAGCTGGGGAAGATCCTCTTCAAGCAGGGAGACCTGCCCGCTGCGGTCGATCGTTTCCAGGCGGCGGTCAAGCTGGACGAGAAGAACGCCACCGCCTGGTACAACCTCGCCTACGCCAGCCGGAAGTCGCAGCAGTTCGCGCTGGCGGCGCAGGCGTACCAGAAGTACACCGAGCTCTCCCCGGACGATCCCGACGGATATTTCGGGTGGGCCGAATCGCTGCGGCAGTCGGGACAGAGCAAGGAGGCGCTCGACGCCTACCGCCTCTACATCGCCAAGGAGAAGCGGCCCAGCGAGCAGAAGTGGGTCGAGCGATCGAAGGAGATGATCGCGCAGCTCGAGCCGGCGCAGGCGCCGCCCGCCGCGCCTTCGCCCGCTGCCGCCCCGCCCGCAGGCGCCGATGCAGCGCGCGCCAGGATCGCCGACGGCGACCGCGCCTTCGAAGCCCGGGACTATCGCGCCGCGCTCTTCGCCTACCAGGACGCGATTCTCGCCGATTCCAAGAACGTCGACGCGCTCGTCAAGGCCGGCAACGCCTACGTCAAGCTCGGCCACGACGAGGAGGCCGGCGAGCAATGGAGCAAGGCGCTGCAGCTCGATCCGCAGAACGCAGTAGCGCGCGAGGCTCTCGCCGCCCTGCGCGAACGCAGGGTCGATTTGCGCAGGCCGGGGACGCGAGTGCCCGCCCCGCCGCTCACCACCGTGGCGCCGCCGGTCGACAACGAAGCCGTCGCGCGAACGCACTACGGTGCCGCGGTTGGCCTGATCCGCGACCGCAAGTACAGCGAGGCCGTCATCGAGCTCAACCAGGCGCTCTCGCTCAAGCCAAGCTGGACCAACGCGCTCATCGCCCGGGGTTCGGCACGGATCGGCCTCGCCAAATATGATGACGCGATCGCCGATTACCTGGCAGCGCAGAAAGCCGACCCATCGCTCGCCGCGCCCCTCTTCGGGCTGGCCGAGGCCTATCGCGGGCTGGGCCAGGCGGAAAGAGCGGCCGAGCTCTACCGGCAGTTCGCCGCCAGCAACGCTCCCGACGCGCAGGCGAGCCTGAAGCAATACGCGCTGCAAAATGCGCAGGCGTTGTCGCCGAAGTAAACCAGTGATCTGCACGGCGCTACGGATGTCGCAGCGCCGACGCGCACGCGGTGTGAATCGTTGCCATTCTGGGGCTTGCGATCTATGTCTCGCCGGCCGTCTGAAGCTGCAGGACCGATGACGAAGACACCTCCGCGCAAATCAGCGGCCGAGGCACCGCCCGCTCCGTCGGCGGCTCCCGACCCCCCGGTTCCGACGCCCGCGAGCAAGCGCTCCGGCAAGGCGAAGCCGCCGCCGCCGAAGTCCGAGCGCGACGCCGCCGTCCAGCCGCGGGGCGATCAGCACCCCGGCGAGCCCGTCCATCCCGGCGTACCGCTTGCGCCGCCGGGGATCGTGCCCGAGTCCGACGTCCGCGTGCACAGTCCCTCGTCGGCCGCGCCGCCCCGGGAGCACGGCATCGTCAACGAAGGTCTGGGCGAGCTTCCCCAGGGTTATGGCGATGGGCGCCTCGTCAGCCTGGTGCGCGATCCGACGACGCTCTTCGTCTACTGGGACTTCTCGCTGATCCAGATCGAACAGGCCTTCGCCGGCCTGGGCAAGGCCCGCGCGGTGGTCAAGCTCTGGAACGCCCGCAACGGCGAGCTGGTCGGCGAGACGGAAGTGCAGCTCGAGGCGCGCGGCTGGTATCTGCGCGACCTGCCGTCGGGTCTGGAGCTGCGCGCCGAGATGTGGGCGGTGGGAGAGAAGGGCGCGCGCATGCTGCGGGCGGCGCGGCCGGCGCGCCTGCCGCCGGCGATGCCTTCCGACCAGCTCGAGGCTTTCTACCTGCGCCTGCTTCTCGATCAGCCGCTGCCCAAGGAAGGCGCGGCCACCGGCAGCCGGCCGCTGCACTACGGCGGGGCGGCGCCGGCGGGTTGGGAGCGCCGCATGCAGCCGCGCGGCTCCAGCCTGGGGATGGGCGGTGGC
>Ga0209471_1002173_pt1 | contig 11417 bp, 9 predicted proteins | sample GraSoiAngelo_128_FD_185885 | JGI IMG/M metagenome (GOLD analysis project Ga0209471, IMG submission 185885) | Grasslands soil microbial communities from the Angelo Coastal Reserve, California, USA - 14_0927_12_20cm (SPAdes) (version 2) | ecosystem: Environmental > Terrestrial > Soil > Grasslands ... | reverse complement strand
GGCTCATCCGTCCGCTGCCCGTCGTGCCCGGCCGCGAGCGCGAGGTCGCCGTGCGGCGTCGGCTCGCGGCCGGCGCGCCGGTGGTCGTGGTGATGCAGGGGCGCGCGCCGCTCGGGGTCGTGCGACGGTCGATCGCACCGGCCGTCGTGTCGATGCGACCCCGCCTGGAGCGCTGGCTCGACGCCGAGAGTCTGGCACTGCTCGCCACCGTCGGCCGCCTGGCCGAGGCGCACGGCGCCCGTGCCTACGCCGTCGGCGGCGTCGTCCGCGACGCGTGGCTGGAGCGGGCGCGCGTGCCCCGTGACCTCGACGTCGTGGTCGAGGGCGACGCGCTGATCGTCGCGCGCGCGCTGGCGGAGGCGGTGCGCGGCACGCTGATCGAGCACGCGCGCTTCCTCACCGCCTCGGTGGCGCTGCACGACGGGCGCAGCGTCGACGTGGTCACCGCGCGCTCCGAGCGCTACGGGGGCGGCGGCTCCCTGCCGCGGGTCATGCCGGCGGGCATCGGCGAGGATCTGCGCCGTCGCGATTTCGCGGTCAATGCCATGGCCGTGGAGCTGGCCTCGGGCAGCTTCGACCTGCTCGACCCGCTCGGCGGGCGCGACGATGTCGACCGGCGGCGGCTGCGGGTCCTGCACCCGCTCTCCTTCGTCGAGGATCCCACGCGGATCTTCCGTGCGGCGCGCTACGCGGCTCGGCTCGGGTTCGCGCTCGACGCGTGGAGCGCCCGCTGTCGGGCGCTCGCACTGGAGCTGGCGCCGTACGGTGAGCTGTCACCGGCGCGCCTGGTCGCCGAGCTCGAGCTGATCCTGGCCGACGCCGAGCCCGCCAGCGCGCTGGCCGGGCTCGCCCGGGCCGGCGCCTTCCGGCTGCTGGATCCACGCTACCGGGCGACGCGCTCCGGCATCGCGCGCCTCGCGGGGGTGCCCGCGACGCTCGCGTGGGCCCAGAGCCAGGGCCTTGCCGTGGAGGGCGTCGAGCTGATCGCGACGGCCTTGACCGCGGAGGCGCCGCGGGAGTTCGCCGGCGCGATGGTCCGCCGGCTGGGCCTCACGGGCGCGCCGCTGGACCGCGTGCGCGAGGCGCTCGAGCGCGCCCCGGCGCTCCGCGAGCGCCTGCGGGCAGCCGGGCCGACGAGCGAGGCCGCTCGGGCCGTGCGCGAGGCCGGCCCGACGGCGCTCGCCTGGCTGGACCTGACCTCCGGCGCCCCGACGCGCGCGGCGGTCGAGCGGCTGCTGGCGCAGGTCGGCCGGGCGCGGCCCGAGCTCGGCGGGGACGCCGTCATCGCGCTGGGCGTCGCGAAGGGACCGAACGTCGCCCGCGTGCTGGGCGCCCTGCGCGATGCCCGACTGGACGGCAAAATCCGCGATCGTCAGGGCGAAATCGACTACGTTAGAGGATGGCTCCAGCACGGGGAAAGGGAGGGATGACTTGGGCCCGAAATTCATCTTCGTGACCGGCGGTGTCGTCTCCTCGCTGGGCAAGGGCCTGGCGGCGGCCTCGCTCGGCGCGCTCCTCGAGGCGCGCGGCTACCGCGTGTCCCTGCAGAAGATGGACCCGTACATCAACGTCGACGCTGGGACGATGAGCCCCTACCAGCACGGCGAGGTCTTCGTCACCGACGACGGGGGTGAGACGGACCTCGACCTCGGCCACTACGAACGATTCACCTCGGCCCGGGTGACGCGCGATCACAACATCACCACCGGCAAGGTGTATTTCTCGGTCATCCAGAAGGAGCGTCGGGGAGATTACCTGGGCCGGACCGTGCAGGTCATCCCCCACATCACCGACGAGATCAAGGCCTCGATCCGCAAGGTGGCGCGCGACACCGACATCGTCATCGTCGAGGTCGGCGGCACCGTCGGTGACATCGAGGGGCTGCCGTTCCTGGAGGCGATCCGCCAGCTCAAGAAGGACCTCGGCAAGGACAACGTGCTGTACGTCCACCTCACCCTGGTGCCCTTCATGCAGGCGGCCGCCGAGCTCAAGACCAAGGCCACCCAGCACTCGGTCAAGGAGTTGCGAGCGATCGGCATCCAGCCCGACATTCTGCTGTGCCGGACCGACCGCTACCTGCCGCCGGGGATCAAGTCCAAGATCGCGCTGTTCTGCGACGTCGAGGAGGAGGCGGTCATCACCGCCAAGGACGTCGAGACCGTGTACGAGGTCCCGCTGGTGTTCCACCGCGAGGGCCTCGACGAGATCGTGCTCAAGCTGCTGACCCTGGAGGCCCGGCCGATCGATCTCTCGCGGTGGGAGGACGTCGTGCGGCGGGTGAAGTCGCCGCGCACGGCGGCGCGCGTCGCGGTGGTCGGCAAGTACGTCGAGCTGAAGGACTCGTACAAGAGCCTCATCGAGGCGCTGACGCACGGCGGCATCGCCAACGACGCGCACGTGGACGTGGCCTGGGTGGACGCCGAGCACATCGAGCGCGACGGCGCCGCCGCGCACTTCGGCGACGTGCACGGCATCCTGGTGCCGGGCGGGTTCGGGGATCGCGGCATCGAGGGCAAGATCGAGGCGGTGCGCCACGCGCGCGAGCACGGCATCCCGTACTTCGGGATCTGCCTCGGCATGCAGTGCGCGGTGATCGAGTATGCCCGCAACGTCTGCGGCCTCGCCGGCGCGAACTCCTCGGAGTTCGTGCCGGCCGCGCCGCACCTGGTGGTCGACCTGCTGCCCGAGCAGCGCCGGCTGGCCGACAAGGGCGGGACCATGCGGCTCGGGCTCTATCCGATCCTGCTCTCGGAGGGCACCCGGGCCTCGCGCCTGTACGGGCAGGGGATCATCGAGGAGCGCCACCGGCACCGCTACGAGGTCAACAACGACTACCTGCCCAAGCTCGAGAAGAACGGCCTGCGGGTGTCCGGGCTGTGGGCCGAGAAGCAGCTGGTCGAGATCATCGAGCTGGCCGAGCATCCCTACTTCGTGGCGAGTCAGTTCCATCCCGAGTTCCGCTCGCGGCCGTGGGATCCTCATCCGCTGTTCGCCGGCTTCATCAGCGCCGCCCTCGAGCACGCCGCCGCCACATGACGCGGGAGGTCGCGATCTCGCGCACCGTCACGATCGGCGGCCGGCGGCCGCTGACGCTCATCGGCGGCCCCTGCGCGATCGAGAACGAGAAGCACGCGCTCATGACCGCCGAGCGGCTGGCCGGCATCGCCGCGGAGCGGCGGGTGCCCTTCGTCTACAAGTCGTCCTACGACAAGGCCAACCGCTCCGCGGTGCGCAGCTACCGTGGCCCCGGCCTCGTCGAGGGGCTGCGGATCTTGAAGAAGGTCCGCGAGCAGGTGGGCGTGCCGGTCCTGTCCGACATTCACCAGGTGAGCGAGGTGGCGCCGGCGGCCGAGGTGCTCGACGTCCTGCAGATCCCGGCCTTTCTCTGCCGCCAGACCGATCTGGTGCTCGCGGCCGCCGCGACCGGCAAGCCGGTGAACGTCAAGAAGGGCCAGTTCATGGCGCCGGCCGACATGAAGAACGTCGTCGACAAGGTCGTCTCCACCGGCAATCACACGCTGCTGCTCACCGAGCGGGGCGCCTCCTTCGGCTACAACAACCTCGTGGTCGACCTGCGCGGCCTCGAGATCATGCGCGAGCTCGGCTATCCGGTCGTGTTCGACGCCACCCACTCGGTCCAGCTGCCGGGTGGCGCCGGCGACCGCTCGGGCGGCGAGCGGCGCTACGTCCAGGGCCTGGCGCGGGCGGCGGTGGCATTCGGGGTGGACGCGCTGTTCATGGAGATGCACGAGGATCCCGATCGCACGATGGCCGACGGCCGGCCCCTCTCCGACGGCCCCAACATGCTGCGCATCGACGACCTGCCCCGCCTCCTCGATCAGCTGCTGGCGATCCGGGCGGGGCTGGGCGACATATGAGCCAGACGTCCCGCCGCGATTGGCGCCGCTCGGCCGAGCGCGTGCTCCGCATCGAGGCCGAGGCGATTCTCGGGGTGATCCCCAAGCTCGACCACCGGTTCGAGCGCGCGGTGGAGGTGCTCCACGGTTGCGCGGGCCGCGTCATCGTCACCGGCATGGGCAAGTCCGGCCTCGTCGGGCGCAAGATCGCCGCCACGCTCGCCTCGACCGGTACCCCCGCGTTCTTTCTGCACCCGGCCGAGGGCGTCCACGGCGACATCGGCATGGTGGCGCGGGGCGACGTCGTGCTGGCCTTGTCGAACTCCGGGGAGACGGACGAGATGCTCGCGATCCTGCCGCCGCTCAAGCGCCTCGGGGTGCCGATCATCCTCCTGACCGGCCACCCGAAGTCGACGCTGGCGCGGCAGTCCGAGGTCGTCCTCGACGTCAGCGTCACCGAGGAGGCATGCCCGATGAACCTGGCGCCGACGTCCTCGACGACGGCCGCGCTGGCCATGGGTGACGCGCTCGCGATGGTCCTGCTGGACCTGCGCGGTCTGCGGCCCGAAGACTACGCGGCGCTGCACCCGCGGGGGACGCTCGGCTGGCGCGCACTGTTCCGCGTCGGGGACCTGATGCACACCGGCGCGGCCATGCCGTCGGTCGGCGAGCGGGCGCCCCTCGGCGAGGCGGTGCAGGAGATGACGCGCACCCGGCTCGGCATGACGACCGTCATCGATGCCGACGGCGGACTGGTGGGCGTGATCACCGACGGCGACCTCCGTCGCCTGCACCTGCAACCCGGGCCGTTCGACCAGCTGCGGGCCGGTGACGTCGCCACCCGCACCCCGAAGACGATCGGGGCCGACGACCTCGCGGCGAAGGCGCTGGAAATGATGGAGGGAACGATCACGAGCCTGGTCGTCGTCGACGAGGGCCAGCGTCCGCGCGGCGTCATCCACATGCACGACATCCTGCGCGCCAAGATCGTCTAGCGGTCACCGCGCCAGCGGTTTTCGCTTCGTCCTGTTGGGGCCTCGTGATAGGCTGGTATCAAATTTGCACTGCGTCGAATGCATACCTTAGCTCGCGTCATCCTGGCGGTCGTTGCGGTGTTCGTGATCGTGGTCACCGCGACGCTCGTGATCAAGAGCCGCTCGGCCCGCGTCGAGTCGCTCGGCCCGTCCCCTGCCAGCGCCGACTTGCAGATCAAGCAGGTGGATCTCGAGGAAGAGGCCCAGGGCGTTCGCTGGCGGCTGAAGGCCGACCAGGCACTGATGTACGACGAGGCCGGCGTCACCAAGCTCCAGAAGGTCAACGCCAACGTCTACCAGCGCGACCGCACGTGGACGATCGTGGGCGACGAGGGTGAGCTGGACCGTAAGACCAACAACGTCGAGCTCCGGCGGAACGTCGTCGTCACCTCCGACGACGGCTTGCGGCTGGAAACCTCGGTGCTGCGCTGGGAGGCCGAGCGCAAGCGGCTCTGGACCGACGCCCCGGTCGTCCTCTCGAAGAACGGCTCGGTGGTCCGCGGGACGGCGCTGAACGTGCTGATGGCCGACGAGGCGACCACGGTGGGCGGCCGCGTCCGCGCGACGTTCGTCACGAGCCGGGCGCGGTGAGGCGCAGCGTGGCGGCCTTGACCCTCGCGGGGATGGCGGTGGCGGCGGCAGCGGCGGCCCAGCCGCGAGCCGCGGCGCCACCGCCGCAAGCCGACAAGCCCGCCCCGGCCGCGCCGGCCGCCCCGGCCCCCGTCGCCAAGGGCCCGAACGGCGGCAAGAGCCAGCCGGTCACGGTGGACTCCGACAAGATGGAGCGGTTCGGCAAGGAGAGCCTGGTCATCTTCACCGGCAACGTCGTCGCTCGCCAGAACAACAACGTCCAGTACGCGGACCGCATGGAGGTCTACCTCGACGAGAAGGGCGACCGGGTCCTGCGCACGGTGTCGACCGGCAACGTGCGCATCGTCACCAGCGATTGCCGGACGGGCACCGCCCGGCGCGCCGAGTACTACGACCTCGAGCAACGCGTGGTGCTGATCGGCAACGCCCGCGTGTGGCAGGAGGACAACGTGGTCAGCGGCGACACGATCACCATCTACATCTCGCAGGACCGGGCCATCGCCCAGAGCAGCAAGGGAGAGCGCGTGAAGACCGTCATCTATCCGCGCGACGACAACGCGGGCGCGGCCGGCGCGACCGCCAAGGCGGCGCCCGCCACCGCGTGCGTGAACTGACGGCATGGAAGGCCTGGTCGCCCAGGGACTGCAGAAGTGGTTCAAGCACCGCAAGGTCGTCGACAACGTCTCGCTGGACATCCAGCGCGGCGAGGTCGTGGGCCTGCTGGGACCGAACGGCGCCGGCAAGACGACGTCGTTCTACATGATGGTCGGCTTGCTGCCGACGGAGGGCGGACGTATCTTTTTGGAAGGACAAGAGATCACGTCGCGCCCCATGTACCAGCGCTGTCGCATGGGCGTGGGCTATCTGCCGCAGGAATCGTCGGTCTTCCGGAAATTGACGGTGGAGGAAAATCTCCTGGCGATCCTCGAGACGCTCGACCTCAGCGCCGCCGAGCGCCGGCAGCGGGCCGGCGAGCTGCTCGGCGAGCTCGACCTGACCGCGCTGGCGCCCTACCCCGCCTACACGCTGTCGGGCGGGGAACGGCGGCGGCTGGAGATCACGCGGGCGCTGGTCACCGGGCCCCAGTACCTGCTGCTGGACGAGCCCTTCACCGGCATCGATCCGATCGCGATCGCCGACATCCAGGAGATCATCGCGCGATTGCGCGACCGCGGAATCGGCATCCTGATCACCGACCACAACGTCCGCGAAACGCTCGCGATCACCGATCGAGCCTACATCCTCTACGACGGCAAGATCCTCGTCTCGGGGACGGCCAGCGAGATTGCCAACAATCCGATCGCCCGGGAGATCTATCTCGGGGAGAAGTTCGCCCTCTAGGGCGTACGGGGAACGAGACGTAGCCATGGCCATGGAAGCGCGCCTCTCGCTACGGCAGAGCCAGCGGGTCGTCATGACGCCGCTGCTGCAGCAGGCCATCCAGCTGCTGCAGCTCTCCACGCTCGAGCTGCAGGAAGTCGTGCAGAAGGAGCTGCTGGAGAATCCGCTGCTGGAGGAAGTCGCCCCCGAGACGGACAATGCTCCCGAGGCGGCCGCCACCCCGGAGGCGCCGACCGCGCCGCCCCCGGCCGAGCCGCCGCCGGTCGACGCCGCCTCCTCCACCACCGAGCGCCAGACCGACGACCTGCCGTTCGACCTGACCGCGGTCATGTTCGACGACAACGAGGAGCGCTCCCTGGTCGCCCAGGAGGACCGCGAGGAGCTGCCGTTCGAGAACATCGTGCGCTCCATCAACTCGCTCACCGACCACCTCGACGAGCAGCTGCGCTTCGCCACCGAGGATCCGCTGGTGCGCCGCATCGGCAACGAGATCATCGGCAATCTCGACGAGGACGGCTACCTCCGGGCGGAGGTGGCCGAGATCGCCCAGCGCTGTGAGACGACGGTGGACGAGGTCGAGAAGGTCCTGACGCTGGTGCAGGGGTTCGACCCGCCGGGGGTGGCCGCCCGCTCGATCCAGGAGTGCCTCCTGATCCAGCTCAAGAGCGATCCCAACCCGGACCCGGTCTCGGTGGAGATCGTGCAGGACCACTTCGACGAGCTGAGCCGCCGCCGCTATCCGGAGATCGCCCGCGCGCTGAAGCTGCCGCTCGATCGCGTGATGGAATCGGTCGAGGAGATCATGGGCCTCGAGCCCAAGCCCGGCCGGCGCTTCGGGGGCGGGGACTCGCGCTACATCGTGCCGGACGTGGTCGTGCACAAGATGGGCAACGAGTACGTGGTCGTCCTCAACGAGGACGGCATTCCACGCCTGCGCGTGAACTCGCTCTACCGCTCGCTGCTGCGCAACTCCGGCGACGACGCGCGGGCCTACGTCGAGCAGAAGCTGCGCTCGGCGGTGTGGCTCATCAAGTCGGTGGACCAGCGCCAGCGCACGCTGCGCAAGGTCACCCAGTCGATCGTGAAGTTCCAGCGCGACTTCCTCGACAAGGGCCTGCCGTATCTCCGTCCGCTGTCGCTGCGCGACGTCGGCGAGGACATCGGCATGCACGAGTCGACCATCAGCCGGGTCACGACCAACAAATACGTCGAGACCCCCCAGGGACTGTTCGAGCTCAAGTTCTTCTTCCACAGCGGGATCGCCTCCGGCGACGGCGAGATGGTGTCGTCGGTCTCCGTGAAGAAGATGATCCAGGACCTGCTGGCCAACGAGGATCCCGCCAAGCCGCTCAGCGACCAGGAGGTGGCCCAGATCCTCAAGGGCCGCGGCCTGACCATCGCCCGGCGGACGGTCGCCAAGTACCGCGAGGAGCTGGGCATCCTGCCGTCGCATCAGCGACGGCTGGCGCCGAAGCGTCGGTAACCGTCGCCCGTCCGCCTGACGCCATGGCCGAGCCGATCACCTTCGTCGTCATCACCGGCCTCAGCGGTGCCGGCAAGAGCTATGCGATCAAGTGCTTCGAGGACATGGGCTTCTTCTGCGTCGACAACCTGCCGACGACCCTCATCCCGACCTTCGCCGACCTGGTCGCGCGCTCGGCCCAGACGATCGACCGCGTCGCGCTCGGCGTGGACGTCCGCGAGGGGCAGTACCTGACGCACCTGCTCGACACGCTGGCCGAGCTGCGCAAGCGCGGCCACGGCGTGCAGGTGCTGTTCCTGGAGGCCAGCGAAGAGGCGCTGGTCCGACGCTATCGCGAGTCGCGCCGCCGGCATCCGCTGGCCCCCGACGGCAACGTGGTGGAGGGCATCCGGGCCGAGCGCAAGGCGCTCTCGACGATGCGCGAGGTGGCCGATCGCATCGTCGACACCTCGGCGCTGACCGTCCATCAGTTCAAGGACCTCCTGCTCGAAACCTACGTCACCCCCCGCCACCGGCCGGGGCTGTCGGTGTCCCTGGTGTCCTTCGGCTTCAAGCACGGCGTGCCCTTCGACGCCGACCTCGTCTTCGACGTCCGCTTCCTGCCCAACCCGCACTTCGTCGAGGGGCTGCGGCCGCTCGACGGGCGTGACACCCGCGTGCGCGAGTTCATCCTCCAGCACGAGGAGAGCCGCGAGCTGCTGCGCCGGCTCCAGGACTTCCTGGGCTTCGTGCTGCCGGCCTACCAGCGCGAGGGCAAGGCCTACCTGACGGTGGCGATCGGCTGCACGGGCGGGCGGCACCGCTCGGTGGCGCTGGTCGAGGAGCTGAAGACCTTCATGGACCGGCTAGGCCTCGACGCCACCGTGGTGCATCGGGACATGGACCGCGAGTAGACGTGAGCGACGCATCCCTGGCCTTCTGCTTCGGCGTTCACAACCATCAGCCGATCGGAAATTTCGACGGAGTCCTCCGCGAGACGACCGAGCATGCCTACCATCCGTTCTTCGCGCGCCTGAAGGCGCGGCCGGAGATCCGGATGACCGTGCACTGCACCGGCAGCCTCCTGGACTGGCTGCGGGCCCACGCCCGCCCGACCTTCGATCTGCTCGGGGAAATCGTCGCCAGCGGCCGGGTCGAGCTCCTCACCGGCGGCTTCTACGAGCCGATCCTAGCGATCCTGCCCGATGCCGACAAGCGCGGGCAGATCGAGCGCCTGAGCGAGTTCCTCAAGGCCGAGTTCGGCGTACGGCCGCGCGGCATGTGGCTCGCCGAGCGCGTGTGGGAGCCGCACCTGCCGCGCGCGCTCCGCGAGGCGGGCGTCGAGTACGTCCTCGTCGACGATCGCCACTTCGCGCTGGCCGGCTTCGAGCCCGACGACCTCGGCGGGTATTACCTCACCGAGGACCAGGGCGAGACGCTCGGCGTGTTCCCCATCAACCAGCGCCTGCGCCACCTCATCCCGTTCGCCGACGTCGACAAGTCGATCGAGTACCTCGGCGAGCGGCGCGGCCGGTTGCCAGCGGTGACGGTGGTCGACGACGGCGAGAAGTTCGGCGGCTGGCCGGGGACGCACCGCCTGGTGTACGAGGAGGGCTGGCTCGACCGGTTCTTCGACCGCGTGCTGGCCACGTCGTGGCTGCGGCCGTCGACGTTCGCCGACGTGGTCGATGCCGCCCGGCCGGCCGGCCGCATCTACCTGCCGACGGCATCCTACCAGGAGATGGGAGAGTGGTCGCTGCCGGAGGACGCCGGGCGGGCGCTGGAGGAGGCGAAGCGCGACCTCGGACCGCTCGAGGGCGGCGCCCGGCTCGCCGGGCTCCTGCGCGGCGGGTTCTGGCGGAACTTCCTGGTGAAGTATCCCGAGGTCGCCGAGTTCTACTGGAAGATGCAGCGGCTCTCGCGCGCGATCGAGCGCGCCCGCCGCCAGCGTCCCGACGACCGTCGGTTGATCGAGGCGCGCGAGGCCCTCTGGCGCGGCCAGGCCAACGACGCGTACTGGCACGGCGTGTTCGGCGGCTGCTATCTGCCGCACCTGCGCCGGGCGGTGAAGAGCGCCCTGCTGGAAGCCGAGGTCGGGCTGGCGGCGGCCGTTGGCGAGTCGCTGGCCTTGATGGATGGCGACGTCAACGGCGACGGCCGGCGGGAGATCGTCGTGCGGACGCGTGCCCTCTCGGTGACCGTCAACCCGGAGTGCGGCGGCACCCTGACGGAGATCGGCGCGCTCGGGCGGCGCCACGACCTCGCCGACGTCCTCGGGCGCCGTCCGGAGGCGTACCACGCGCGCATCGGCGGCGGCCAAGCCGACGGCGGTGGTACGCGCTCGATCCACGACGCCCCGCCCGAGAAGGAGCCGGGCCTCGCGCGGCTGCTCACCTACGATCGCTTCCGTCGCGCCTCGCTGCTGGACGGGCTCTTCGAGGCCGGCGGCGAGCTCGACGCGGCCGAGCCGTGGCCGGCCAGCCGCCTGGCGCTCGGCGAGGCGGTCCTGGAAGCCGGCGTCGAGGAGCGTGACGGCGGCGTCGAGATCGCGCTGCGCCATCGCGCGGACGGCGAGCCGGGTCTCGATCTGGTCAAGCGCCTCGTCATCCGCGACGCGTCGGTCAGCGCGCGCTACCGGCTCGCCGCGCCGTCGGGTGCGCTGGCCGGACGGTGGGCGGTGCAATGGAATCTCGCCCTCAGTGCCGGCGACGCGCCCGGGCGATACCTGACCGTCCCCGGCCATCCCTCGCTCGGCAGCGCCGGCCGGCTGGCGACGGCGACCGAGGTGACGCTCGTCGACGAGTGGCTCGGGCTCGAGGCGCGGCTGGCGTGGCAGCCTACCGCCGAGCTCGCCTGGGCGCCGGTGGAAACCGTGTCGGTCTCGGAGGCGGGATTCGAGCGCCTGTACCAGGGGCTGGCGCTCTTGCTCACCTGGCCGCTGGCCGGCCCCGCCGCGGAGCTGGCGGTGACGCTCACGGTGATGGAACGGTGAAGCTCGACGATCAGCGTGCGCTCGAGGCCCTGGACCGCCACGCCACGCACCGCGTGCTCGCCGAGTTCCCCAGCCAGTGTCGCCGCGCGCTCGACCTCGCCAGCACGCCGCCGGCGCCGGCCACGCGCCCACGCCTCGTC
>Ga0209471_1002170_pt1 | contig 11423 bp, 10 predicted proteins | sample GraSoiAngelo_128_FD_185885 | JGI IMG/M metagenome (GOLD analysis project Ga0209471, IMG submission 185885) | Grasslands soil microbial communities from the Angelo Coastal Reserve, California, USA - 14_0927_12_20cm (SPAdes) (version 2) | ecosystem: Environmental > Terrestrial > Soil > Grasslands ... | reverse complement strand
TTACCCAACAATCAAAGCAAGCACGCACAGCAAGAATGATCCGGCAACTGCAAACCCTCGGTTATCGGATCGAACCGCCGAATCCTCAACCTAGCCAAGCACAAGCGCAGTGATTTTCGACCCTGTTCATTTTAAACGGAGTTAAAGGGTGATTATGTACTTTACACATATTTCCGCTTCTGGTAGGGTGTGCTCATGTTTCCTATGTTTCCCAATCCTATCTACGCACGGGCGGGAGAGAACGAAACTAGAAACTAGAAGCTAGAAGGCAGAAACTAGAAATTGGAAAGGCGAAAAGTGGATCCAAAGCAGGATGGCGTCCTCCCGACCAAGTCTGGATAAATTCCGGGACGCCGCTACGACCTCCACAAGCCCACAGCAAGATGGCGCCCTGAAGGGACGCCGCTACTGGTTTAGGGTTTTGCGGCGGCGGAGGCGGCCTGGAGGCCGGTTGCCTGGGCCCTGCGGAAGGCGTCGAAATCCGCCCAGACATGCTGCACAGTCTTCTCGTCGAAAGCCCTGACGGTAGGCTCCGCGCCCTTTGAGGAATAAATCTCCAGCTTTATCTGACCGCAGTCTGGATTAACTGCGTCCGGCGAATACACATAAATCCCTTTGTAGGTGGAGTCGTCCATCTTTACCAACCGGTTTTGGATCGACACGGTTACGGGAACCTTGCCAGGATGGATCGGGAGCACTTCCTTGTTTCCACAAAACAGTTTCATCGCCTGGAAATCGGTCTTGAACTTGAGTTTTGCTGCCGAATTGAGGCTGAACGAGCGGCCGAACGCCGATCCGAGGCCTTCCTTGGCCTTGGGCATCACATAGATGGCGAATATCGCGGGATGCGCGCCGGCTTCCTGTTCCCAGTCCTTGGGCGCATCGGAATCGCCCGCATTTTCGCCGGCCGTTTGTTGCTTTTTGTTGCGCTTCTTATGCTCGCGCTCGGCTTGCAGCCGCCTCTCCTCCTGCTCGCGGTAATCCAAGGGAGGCGTGGAAAGAGCGATATTGAAATCTCCAGCGGCGAAATAGTAAGGGCGCGAATCGTATTTTTCCGCGCGCAACGCTTCCTTGAGCCCTTCGATCGGATAAGGGGTGAGAGGCTCGACGGGAAGGAGCGCGCCCGGCGGCGGAGTGCCTTTGCCGTTCGAGCGATTCTGATCGAGAAGCGCGAGCGCCTCTTCAATGCGCACGATACCGGAGACGCCGGGCCCGCCTTCTCCACGTGTGCCGAAGGTAGTCAACCCGATGACCTGGCCCGCAGCGTTGAAGAGCGGCCCGCCGGAATTTCCCGGGTTAATGTTGACGTCCGACATGATGGTGTGCGGCTCGACCTTGCTGACGATGCCAGTGGTGATGATCTTATCGAGGCTGAGGGGGCTGCCGATGGTGAATACGCGCTCGCCTTCCTGGACAGGAGTCCTGCCAGCCCCGGCCCGATACAGCGGCGCGGGTGAGGCGTTTGGCAGAGCGGCCATGTTGACGGAGAGCAACGCGACGTCCTTCTGGGGATCGGCGGCAATCAGCTTGGCCACGACTTTGTGCGTGCGATCCAACTGGACGGCCAAATACTCCGAATTGGCCACGACGTGCTGATTGGTCAGGATAAGCCCTTTAGCGTCAACGAAAAATCCCGTGCCATGCCCCGATTCGCTTCGCACAGTCACCACGGTGTTCTTCAGCCGCTTGAAGTGTTCTGTGAGGTCATTGGTAGCTGGCTTTGCGGAAGATGCGGGAGCAGCGGTTTCTTCGACTTTGGCGTTGTCGTTGGTCAGGTCAATGTTCTGTTCGCCGCCCGAAAGCGTTACTTGAAGGCTCCAAGAGAAGCGCTTGCCTTCCAGTTCGGCGGCCTTTGGCGACGAAACCGCATAACGGCCCGGAGGAAGCTGCGCTTCCGCAGTTCCATCCAGGCTGGTCTTCAGTTCCGCGGCCTTGGCACCACTCTTGAGCGATACGACAAAGAACGGCACGGGCTTCTGATTCAGATCCTGGTCCACGAGGATCACGCGGACACGAACTCTTACCAGATTGGGGTGTGCTGACGCCGCACAAGCGGACACCAATCCGAGCAAAACCAGCGATAGGTAGCGTTTCATGACCTGCCTTTCGACGTGAGAGCGAGCGATACTTCTATGATCGGGCCGCTCCCGGCACGAATCAATAACGGCAGGTCACTGCTATTCCAATGAGTTAATCCAATTGCTTGCGGGGCTATAGCGAGAAGCTGGGACAAGCAGGAGGATGAGTCATATTGTGCACCAACAGAACCTTGACTGGTACACATAAATATGGGAAGTTTACACATAGGCATGGAAAGGAGCCGGGAAGATGCGAACAAACATTGAGATCGACGACCGGTTAATGGGCGAGGCGATGCGAAGTTCGGGGAAGAGGACAAAGCGGGCGGCGGTGGAAGCGGGGCTGCGCTTGCTGGTGCAGACACGGGCGCAAGGGAGGATGCGGCGGTTAAGGGGCAAGGTCCGGTGGGAGGGCGACCTGGAAGCGTCACGGACCGGCCACGGATCTGAAGGTACAACACTACCGTCGAAGGCAAGATAAAGCACGCGTCTGAAGGCCGCCACTACAGCCAGAATCGAGACAGGCCCGCGCATGGTGATCGTAGATACGACTGTCTGGATTGATTATCTAACCGGCGTCCGGAATAGCGAGACGGGCTGGCTGGACCGTGAATTAGACCGGCAGCGCTTGGGATTGACGGACCTGATTTTATGCGAGGTCTTGCAGGGGATTCGCGATGATGCCTCGTTTGGCCGGGCGCTGCGCGAATTCCGGCGATTCGAGATTTTCGAGACGGGCGGCACAGAGCTGGCGATTGCGGCGGTACGGAATTATCGCGACCTGCGCCGACGCGGTTACACGGTCCGCAAGACCATTGACTGCTGGATTGCGACGTTCTGCATTCGGGAGCGCCATTCCTTGCTACACCGGGACCGAGACTTCGAGGCGTTCGAGTCTGAGATGGGCTTGGTGGTGATACGACCCTAGAAGCTATTGCACAACCCTCCGTAAGACGATCATGAAGCAGGCGATATGAAAGAACGCCCGGTAGATTTGGAGCGAGCGGTCCTAGCGCACAACCAAGCGCCGGTAATTCCCCAACCAGCCAATGGTGCGCTCCACGACCCAGCGGCGGCGATAGCGCCGCAAGGCGCGGCCATCCTGCCTCGCCGGACGAACGCGATTCTTTTTGTGCGCGCAGATCAGTTCGCTGCCGCGCTGCCGCAGCCGCTTGCGCAGCGGGTCGCGGTCATAAGCCTTGTCGGCAATCACCCGCACCGGCTTCTGCCGCGGTCGGCCCGCATGGTGACGCCGCCCTACGCGGATGGCCGCGAGCGTCGTCTCCGCGAGCCGGACTTCCGCCGGGGAGGCAGAGTGAAGGTGGTCTCCCAAAGGAAGACCCTGGCCGTCGACCACCACCAGCCACTTCGTCCCCTTGCCCCGCTTGGTTTTTCCGACACCGCAGCCCCTTTTTTCGCCGGTGCAAAACTGCCGTCCAGAAACGACTCGCTCCACTGCAACTGCTGGCGCTCGTTCAACTCGCTCAGGAACGCGCGCCAGATGTTCAACCACACGCCCTGCTCGTCCCAGTCCCGCAGTCGCCGCCAGCAAGTCGAAGGGTGCGGATATTTCTCTGGCAAGTCCTGCCAGCGAGCGCCGCTGCGCAGAATCCACAGAATCCCTTCGAGGACACGACGGTTGTCGATCCACGGGCGGCCACCCTTGCGCTGCTTGGGTGGCCTGGGGAGCAAGGGCGCGATCTTCTTCCACTGCGCTTCGGTCAGCAACGGACCGGACCGCGCCATCCGCCCTCCTTCGGCGCTGCTGACTCCGCTTATCGCTCATTTCCCAAAACTCAACTATAGTCATTTCAGATGCTTGTACCAGGTTGTGCAACAGCTTCTAGAAAACCTTCCGTCGAATAGCTATGCTCAAGGATTACGGGGTGGCGAGGCGGGGAAGGAGGAAGCGGAAGAAGGCGTCTGGGTTGGAGTCGAGGCAGACCTGCGCGTTGGGAGGATTTGGGGTGTTCGGGGAACCAGGGTCGGGCCGAGTGAAACCTTTGTCGTCAACGCGGATGTGCATGGGTTGGACGGGGCAGAGGGCAGGATTGACGAGGAAGGCAATGGTCATGGGGTCGAAAAGCGTGGGCGTTTGCTGGCCCCACTGGTGATAAAGGAGCGTGAGGGCGTCGGTCAGCGGGGTTGCTTGGCTGAAGAGGAAGGCGCGCTTGACCTCGTCGAGCTTGAGCTGGGTGGCGTCGAGGGGCATGACGAAGAGGGGCACACCCGCGGCGAAGAGTTTTTGGGCGGAGGGAATGTCATTGAGGATGTTCCACTCAGGCTCCGGTGGCGGGGGCGGGCCGAAGCCAAAGTCGCCATAGCCGCGCTTGATGGAGCCGCCCATCATGATGACGCGCTTGAGCTTGCGGAAGGTGGCGGGATCCTTATCGATGGCGGCGCCGACGTTCATGAGCGGGCCGATGGCCAGGAGCGTGATTTGACCCGGGTTGCGGCGAATCTGGTCGAGGAGGAAGGCGACCGCGTCGGGATGGGACGACTTGGCAAAACGGTTGTTTTCGGCGTAACGGCGCTGGGTGAATACGCCCTTGGGGGGCGTGGGTGCGCCGGCAGCTACGGGGATTTCCGGGCGGCCTACTTCGGCGAGGAAGCGGTCGAGAAGTTTGGCGCGGGTTTCCGTGTCGCCGAAAGTTGTAGTGATGCCGAGGATTTGAAGTTCGGGGCCACGCAGAGCGAGGGCAACGGCGAAGGCGTCGTCAATGTCGTCGCCGATGTCGGTGTCGATGATGACTTTTTCGGGGGAAGCTCTCTCCGGGACAGCAGGATTAGGCGAAGATTGCGCCGAGCTGACAGGAGCGAAGAGCAGGATTGCAGAACCAAGCGTACACGCGAGAATCGCCTTGAGTCTGAACATGGATAGCGATGGGCTGCAGAATTTTGGTGCGGTCGAGAGGACTCGAACCTCCACGCCTTGCGGCGCTAGCACCTCAAGCTAGTGCGTCTGCCAGTTCCGCCACGACCGCGTTAAACCATCGTAGAGGCAATGATGGAGAGTGTCAAATGAGCGATTCGAGAATGCGATTTCGAATCCGCTAGGGTTTCTTCGGCTGCGCCGGAGCTGGCTGTGAAGACGCCGGTGGTGGAGAAGCCGGTTTCGAGCTGGGCTGCGACGTGGAAGGCGTTGTGGTCGGCTTAGTCGCAGGGGCTGCGGGAGGCTGAGAAACAGGCTGCGAATTGGGCTGCGACGTGGCCGGCGTGGTTGCCGGTGTCGTCGAAGGGGAAGTCGCCGGAGCAGGCGCAGGGGCTTTTGGCGTGGGCTGCGAAACTTTTTCGAGGACCGAGCTGCCTGCGCCGACAGCCTTATCGGTGCGCAGCACCATAGCAAAGGCGCACACCATAAACATGACGGCGCACCACGTGGTGGCCTTCGAGAGAACGTTGGCGGCGCCGCGCGGGCCGAAAGCAGTCTGGCTGCCCGCGCCGCCGAAGGCGCCAGCGAGGTCGGCGGCTTTGCCGCTCTGGAGCAGCACGACGATGATCAGAACGAGGCAATTCAAAACGAAAAAACTAGTGAGCAACCACCCGGCGAACCGGAAGCCGATGACAATTATGCCAAAGCCGACAAGGAGAGCGAGTGTCCACTTCATTGCAGTTTTTGTTTCCATACTTCCCTTCTATCAGAGAGCGAGAATCCGAGGTGCGCGGCCAAAAGGCCAGAGCGCTACCTGAAATTTACGATCGCGGCGAACGATTTCGGGTCGAGGCTTGCGCCGCCCACGAGCGCGCCGTCCAATTCTTCCTGCACCATCAATCCCTGAATATTGTCAGGCTTGACGCTGCCGCCATAAAGAATCCGAAGCGCGGAGGCGTGGCGGACGGAAAACCTCTCTCCTGCGCAGCGCCGGAGAAGGCTATGTGCCTCGGCGGCAATTTCCGGCGTCGCCGTGCGGCCCGTGCCGATGGCCCAAACAGGCTCGTATGCAATCAGAATACGGGAGAACTCGTCCGAGGTCAACGCGCCGGGACCACCGTTGAATTGGCGGCTGAGGATTGCCTCGGCGAGGCCGGCGTCGCGCTCTTCCTGGGTTTCCCCCAGGCAGACGATGGGAGTGAGGCCGCTTTCCAGCGCCATCAAAGTTTTTTTGGCGACGTTGTCGTCGGTTTCGCGAAAGAGCTGGCGGCGCTCGGAATGGCCGATGACGACGTAGCGGCAGCCGGCTTCAGCAAGCATGGGGGCGGAAACTTCGCCGGTGAAGGCGCCTTCCTTGCTCCAGGAAACGTTTTGGCCGGCGATGGCAACGCTGGAGTCTTTTGCAGCTTCGGCGGCGGTCGAGATCGCCGTGAACGGCGGGGCGACGACGATGTCGCAATGCTTTGCGTTCGAAACGAGCGGGAGGAACGCGGAGAAAAACGCGCGGGTGTCCGCGAGTGTTTTGTACATTTTCCAGTTGCCAGCGATTACGCGGCGTCGCATGTGAGCCTCCGAAGAAAAGAAAGAAAAAGACAACGCAGAGACGCTGAGAACGCAGAGGGTTCGCAGAGAAGAAAGGAGGTCATTTGTTGGTAAGGGCTTCGACGCCGGGGAGTTTGCGTCCGCCGAGAAATTCGAGGGAGGCGCCGCCGCCGGTGGAGATGTGCGAAATTTTGTCCGCAACGCCGGATTGGTGGAGGGCGGCGACGGAATCGCCGCCGCCGACGATGGAAGTGGCGCCACTTGTGGTAGCCGCGGCGACGGCTTTGGCTATTTCGAGAGTGCCTTTGGCGAACGCGAGCATTTCGAAGACACCCATAGGGCCGTTCCAGACGATGGTTTTGGCGCTGGCAATTTTTTGGCGGTAGGTGTCGATGGTTTTCGGGCCGATGTCGAGACCCATCCAGCCGTCGGGCGTGGCGGAAACGGGAACGATTTTCGTGGCAGTGTCGGCCTTGAATTCGGCACCGACGACGTGATCGACGGGAAGAAGCAGAGCGAATTTTTTTGCTTGCGCTTCTTCACGCAGACGCTTGGCGAGATCCAGCTTGTCGTCTTCGACGAGCGACTTGCCAATGGGCTGGCCTTCGGCTTTGAGAAACGTGTAAGCCATGCCGCCGCCGATGAGCATGGCATCAGCGATTTTCATGAGATTTTCTACGACTTCGATTTTGTCGCTGACTTTGGCGCCGCCAAGAATGGCGACGAAGGGGCGAGCGGGGTTCGTGACCGCTTTGCCGAGATAGGCCAGTTCCTTTTCCATGAGCAGGCCGGCGGCAGATTGCTGGACGAAGCGCGTGATGCCAACAACAGAAGCGTGCGCGCGATGCGCGGAGCCGAAAGCATCGCAAATGAAAATGCCGTCGCAGAGAGCGGCAAGCTGTTTGGAAAAAGCTTCGTCGTTTTTTTCTTCCTCGGGATGGAAGCGGACGTTTTCCAGGACGAGGATTTCACCGTCGCGCAAGGCTTTGCTCTGGCCTGCGGCGCCGGGGCCCACGCAATCGAGCGCAAACGCCACGGGATTGCCGAGGAGCTCTTCCAGTTTTTTCGCGGCCGGCCTCACGGAATACTTCAGATCCGGGCCGCCTCTGGGACGGCCGAGATGCGAAGCGAGCACGAGGCGAGCGCCTTTTTGAATAGCAAGGCGTAGAGTAGGAATTGTTTCGCGGATGCGGGTGTCGTCAGTGACGACCCCGTCTTTGAGGGGAACATTGAAGTCCACGCGAATGAAGACGCGTTTGCCGCGGAGGTCGAGGTCGTTGATGGTGAGCTTGTTCATGATGTAGGTTTTTAGTCTTCAGTTTTCAGCCTTCAGTTGTCAGTTTTCAGTCAGACAAGAGATGCGGCAGAAGTTTCATTCCGCTTTTCCTGTGGACTGTGGACTGACCGCTGACAACTGCGCTTAAAATTTGGAGGCCAGGAGCTTGATGAGGTCGCGGCAGCGGCAGGAGTAGCCCCACTCATTGTCGTACCAGGCCAGAACTTTTACGCAGCGGTCGCCCACAACTTTGGTGTATTCGGCGTCGACGATGGAGGAATTGGAATTCCCCTTGAAGTCGGCGGAGACGAGTTCCTCTTCGGTGTAACTGAGGATGCCCTTCATGGGGCCGCTGGCGGCGGCTTTCAAGGCGGCGTTGACGGATTCTTTTGTCGCTGGCTTGTCGACGAAAACGGTGAGATCCACGACACTGACGTTGGGAGTGGGTACGCGCATGGCATAGCCGTCGAGCTTGCCCTTCAATTCGGGAATGACGAGGTGAAGAGCTTTAGCGGCGCCGGTGGAGCTTGGAATCATGTTGATGGCGGCGGCACGCGCGCGGCGAAGGTCCTTATGGGGCAGGTCGAGGAGTTTTTGATCGTTGGTGTACGAGTGGATGGTGGTCATGGTGCCGCTGTTGATGCCAAAAGCCTCCTGGAGAACTTTGGCAACGGGAGCGAGGCAATTGGTGGTGCAGGAGGCGTTGGAAATGACGTGGTGCGCCGCAGGATTGTAAGTCTTGTCGTTCACGCCGAGGACGAAAGTGGCGTCGGGGCCATCGGCAGGGGCGGAGATGATCACTTTTTTCACGGGAGCGCGGAGATGCTTTTTGGCGTCAACGCCTTTGGTGAAGAGGCCGGTGGATTCGACGACGATATCGGCTCCGACAGAAGCCCAATTGATTTCGGCGGGATCCTTGGTCTTGAAAACTTTGAAGCTCTTGCCTTCGACGGCGATGGTATCATCGGTATGCGTCACGTTGTGGGGAAGATTTCCGAGGACGGAATCGTACTTCAAAAGGTGCGCGAGCGTTTTCGCGTCGGTAACGTCGTTGACGGCGACGAACTGAATGTCTCTATCGTCGAGCGCGGTGCGCATGATGTTGCGACCGATGCGGCCGAAGCCGTTGATGCCAACCTTAATGGGCATTCTTCCTCCGATGGAGTGTCCGAAAATTGCGGCTGTGCAGGAGCGAGTGACGGCCGCGGGTGAACAGAAAATGCTAGGGGTTGCGAGGAGAAAAGTCAACGCAAGGAGAATTGATTTTGAGCTTGAGGGCGCGCTAAGATGCAGCGCCCTGAGGGTACATGGATGCCTCCAACGATGGTCAACGGCAAGATTTGCTATATCGAACTTCCCGCAACGGATATTGCGCGTTCAGCCGAGTTTTACAAAAAGGTGTTCGCGTGGAACGTCCGCAAACGTGGCGATGGCAGCACCGCTTTTGACGACACGACCGGCGAAGTGAGCGGCGCGTGGGTACTCGGCCGGTCGCCCGCCGCAAAACCCGGCCTCCTGTTTTACATTATGGTGGACAGCATGGCCGCGACCGTTGACGCGGTAGTCGCCAACGGCGGCGAGATCGTGCAACCGATCGGGATGGATGCGCCGGAGATCACCGCGAGATTCCGCGACCCATCCGGGAATGTGATCGGCCTCTACCAGCAGCCCGCCTGACCGAGCGCGGCTGCATAGCGCGCGTCTGGGTCGAGAGCTGAAATAGCTGCTGTTTCGTCGAGGTCGCGTCGAGTCGGCTGTCAAGACTCTGGAGACGGTGACTCATACCCATCGGATGTGCAATTTTGACCAATTGTGCGTTCTTTCGTGGCTCATACTGCATTGATGGAGGTTCTCAGAAGCTTTGGGCTTTATTGACATCGGAACGTGGGCAGTCCCTCCTGTCCTGTTTCTGGAATAGAAATTCCCCTTAAATGAAAATCTTACTGTACAACCCGGACAACGGCGTGACCCGCAACTTCATGCCGCATCTTTGGATGTTTCTGCTGCAAGCACTGACTCCGCCCGGCCACGAAGTGGTGCTGATTGACGGCAACGCCCAGCCCATGGATGAAGAAAGTATTGCGCGATATGTGCGTGAACAAAATGTCGGACTGGTCGGCATCGGTGCGATGACCAGGATGATCGCCAAAGCCTATCGCATGGCGGACGCAGTACGCGCCGTGGGAGTAAAGGTCGTAATGGGCGGCCCTCACGTAACGGAAATGGCCGATGAGGCCTTGGGGCGTGATGGCGGCTCGCGCCATGCCGACGCGGTTGCTCTTGGCGAAGCTGATGAGACATGGCCCAGAATTGTGGAAGATGCCGCGCGCGGGACGCTCAAGGATGTCTACGCGCCAGTGGACGACTTTGGCCAAGAGCGCAAACCATCGCTGCAGTCCTATCCGGAGATTCCCTGGGACAAAATCAAACTGGACCAATTCAATTTGCTCCCGGGCATATTGCACCCACTGCTCAAGCGAGTGGGCGCCGGATGGGGAACCTTTCGAATTATTCCCGTGGAGTCCGGGCGCGGCTGTCCTTACGGATGCGAGTTTTGCACTGTGACGGGATTTTTTGGCGACTCCATCCGCTTTCGGACCAATGAAAGTGTGGTGAACGAACTCTTGCTGCTGAAAGCGCGCGCGCGGGCGGAGGGCGGCCAGATTGCCGTATTTTTCATCGACGACAATTTTGCCATCAACGTAAAGCGCACAAAATCATTGCTGCGAGACATCATCGCCGCTAACGCCCAAGTGCATTGGGTGGCTCAGATCAGCGCCAATCTGCTACGCGATGAGGAGCTAGTTGATCTGATCGCGGCCGCCGGAGGCAAATGGATCTTCATCGGAATGGAATCGATCGATCCGGCCAACCTTGCCGACGTAAAAAAGGGCTTCAACAAGCCGGGTGAATATGCCGTGGTGCTCGATCGGCTCGCCCAGCGCAACGTTTTTGCCATCACCTCTTTTATCTTTGGCATGGACAATGACACGCCTGGCGTGGCGGAGCGAACTCTGAAGGAAATTCGCACCTGGCCTCCGGGACTGCCTATTTTTGGCTTGATGACCCCTCTTCCTGCGACGCCCCTATACAAAAAGCTGGAAGCCGCGGGACGGCTCACCCGCCCGAAGCACTGGCAAGAGTTCATTCCCTTTGCGATGGCCCATACGCCGCTGAAAATGAGCATCGACGAAGCGCATAACGAGGTACGCAAGGGGTGGAGCAGCTCTTACAGTCCGGAGGCAATCGGAAGGGCGGTGGATTCACTGAACCACAAGCCGCTGGGTTATCGCATCAACATCTTTATCGCGCGCCTCTGCTTCCGGGGGATTTATTTCCCACAAATGGGCCGCTTCGCCTGGCTGAAAACCATTCTTGAAAATCGGCGCACAATTTTCAAACTCATAAAGCAAGGGTTCGGAGGAGGACTGCACGCAGCTGTGCCGTCAGTTGCAACCCAGCCGGTCTCAGAGCAGCGGAACTGAGGCTGGCGTTTTTTTCAACAAAAGATTGTTGTTCGCAAAAAACTGGTTTAACCCCAGAGCAACTTTTCCGTTGCCGGAGCAGCCACCGAGAGCGAAATTGAAAATTTGCACCGAAGCGGATTACTTGCAGGCCCACCTAACGGTTATTGAGGGAGAATCTCGCCGCAGGG
>Ga0209471_1002169_pt1 | contig 11424 bp, 7 predicted proteins | sample GraSoiAngelo_128_FD_185885 | JGI IMG/M metagenome (GOLD analysis project Ga0209471, IMG submission 185885) | Grasslands soil microbial communities from the Angelo Coastal Reserve, California, USA - 14_0927_12_20cm (SPAdes) (version 2) | ecosystem: Environmental > Terrestrial > Soil > Grasslands ... | reverse complement strand
GCGGACCGAGCGCGTTAGCCAGAGTGCAGCGAGCAGGCCGGGGTCTTGATCATCCCGCGCGGTTCACCGGTTGGACCGGCGGCGCAGGGTCATGTCTGTTACAGTCACCCTCTTGGGATGCGGCGGTCACGCTCGGGGCCGTCAGCCTGGGTTCGGGAAGCAGCGGCGGATGGGACCGTGCCCGATCCCTCCCGGAAACCGGTCGAGGCGTTGACGGTGCCCGTCCCACCCGCACCAGAGCAGTTCTAAGCTGTTCACGCGCAGCATGTTGACACCAGATTGATTTGGGTGCCTAATGGTACCATTCCGAAACGCCGAGAGCCGTCCGTTTGACGCCGCACCTGCAGCTTCTCACGTTGGGCGCTCCCCTGCTCCTCACGCAGTCCGGCGAACAGGTCCGCTTTCGCACGCGCAAGCATTTCGCGCTGCTGATTCGCCTCGCCGTCGAAGCGGGACGGAAGCTCACCCGCGACTACCTGATGGACCTGCTCTGGCCCGAGGTTGCCGCACCGCGGGCTAGCCACTCGCTCGCCCAGGCGCTGACTGTTCTGAAGGAAAAGATCGGGCGCGACCGGCTCGTCGTGCAGCGCGCCTCGATCGCTCTCGTCGCGGGCGCGGTTGAGGTGGACGCGGGCCGGCTGGATGGCCCTGAGACCCAGATTCGTGGTCAGTTTCTCGACGGATTCGAGGTACCGGGAGCCGTGCAGTTCGAGCAGTGGAAGGACGAGTGGCGTGCGAAGTTGGTACCACGCATCCGGGATTGTCTCGTGAAGCAGATGGACGGCGCGCGCCGGGTGGGCGATTTCGCGACGGTCGAGCGCCACGCGCAGGTGCTGCTCGACCTGGATTCTCTCTCGGAGGATGCGGTACGGGGGTTGATCGAGGCACGCGCGTGGGTGGGGGATCGCACCAACGCGCTCAAGGTGTTCGGGCGCTTCGAGGCACGGCTGGCGGACGAGCTCGGGGCGAAGCCAAGCGCGGAGCTCGTGCGGATCGCCGAGTTGTTGCGCGAGGGACGGCGCGCCCCCCCGCGGCCGACCGTGGCGGGACAGGTCTCGGAGCGGCACGAGCGTCGCTTCGAAGCGGAGACTCTGATCGGACGAGAGCGCGAGTTCGCCCGTCTGTACGATGCCTGGTTGGAGGTGCGACGGCGCCAGCCGCGCATCGTGGCGCTGCTCGGCGATCCTGGTGTGGGGAAGACGACGTTGAGCAACGCGTTCGTATCGACGTGTCAGATGGAAGGCGCGGCGATTGTGCGGGCGCAGGCGTATGATGCCGAGCGCGAGCTGCCGTTCGCCGTGCTCGCCGAGCTGGTCAAGCAGCTCACGTTGCAGCGGGCCATCGGGGGGGCGGATCCGGAGGCGCTGAGCGAGCTGACGCGCGTCGCGCCGGAGATCTTCACCGCATTCCCCGGCGTCCCCAAGCCGGTGGAGTGGTCGGCGGAGGTAATTCCGCTGCGCCTCGCCGACTGCTTCCTCAAGGTGGTCGAAGCTGCGGCCGAGGAAAGTCCTCTGGTCCTGGTTGTGGATGATATCCATGCCGCCGATAACGCGACCACGGCCATCCTGCACGTCGTAGCTCGCAAGCTGCCGCGTACGCGCCTCCTTTTGATTCTGACGGCGCGGTCCAACGAGCTGCATGCCGCCGCGGGCCCGAGCGCGCTGATCTCCGACGGCGCGATCGAGGCCCTCCAAACGCTGGAGCTCGAGCCGCTGCCGCCCGAGCCGGCCGAGCGGGTCGTGGCGGCGCGGGTCGCGAAGGCGGATGCCCGGATCGCCGACGTGCCGGTGGCGCGTATCCTTCAAGCGGGCAACGGTAATCCACTGGCGCTCGAGCTTCTAACGAAGGAATGGCTGGCGCACGGGTCGACCTCGCTGCTCAGCGACCTGGAGGGACTCAACACGCAGCCGGCAGCCAACATCGGCATCCCGCGGGCGATCGGGGCGGTGTTCGACCGCCAGATCCGCCGACTCGATGCTCCCACGCGGGCCGCCCTCGACCTCGCCGCCGTGCTCGGAAGGCGGCTTGCAGACCTTTCGCTTTATAAAGTTGTGGACCTCTCCGCGGCGGCAGCTGGTGAAGCCTTATCCCGGTTGAAGGAGGAGGGGTTGCTCCGCGAGGTGCACGGCGGCCTTGAGTTCCGGAACGAGCTGATCCGCGCACAGGCGTACTATGCGGTGGCGGGGCCCGTACGGCAGCACCTGCATCGCAGCGTGGGGGAGCTGCTCGATCAGCAACCCCACCCAAGCAGGCAGGCAGCGAACCTCGAAGTCGCATGGCATCTTTTACGTGGAGGTGACCGTTCTCGCGCAGTGTCGAATGCGATCGAAGGCGCTGAAGCTGCCATCAATAGCGGCGGCTTCTTGGAGGCGGAGCAGATCCTCACTGTCCTTCTTCGCGACCCCTGCCGAGAGCATGAGACGCGGCAGCTTCGCTTGCTTCTGGCAAGAGCTCTCCTAGGTCAGTCAAAGGCCGAGGCTGCGGTGCCAGTGCTAACTCTGCTGGGACAGGACGCTGGACAGTCAGTTCGTGAAAGGGCGCTCGCGACCCGGATGCAGGCCACCGTGGCGTATCTGTTGAATCAGGACCCTGGGCTCGGCTACTGCGAAACCGCGGACGCCGCGCTTCTGGCAGCCCGAGAGACTGGCGATCTCGAGCTGATCGGAAACGCACTGTTTGAATGCGCGAGATCGGGTGCGAATGCGGGGGACGAGCGTAGGGTAGCTACAGCGAGAGAGGAAGCCGAGATCGCGATATCCCAGGCCGCGAGCGAGGTTCCGCCTATGCTCTGTTACTCCAAGGCGTACTGCGATTTCTTTTTCTTTGAACTAGCCGCAGGAGCGAGCGGCTTGGAATCCGCCATCAGGACCTGGAATGCGCGCCAAGACCCAACGGGCTTGTCGCTCGGATACACCGCATACGGAACGTGCAAACAGGGACTCGGCGACTTCGGGTCGGCGTGTGAGGCTTACCACAAGGCTTGGGCGCTCAGCACCAAGATCGGGGACGATTTACGATCCGCGGTCATTGCGTCCAATCTTTGTGTCGCAAAGCTTCATCAGGGAGACTTCCCCTCTGCGGTCAGGTTCGGCGAGCTTGCTGTCTCAACAGCTGCGCGAGCATTAAGCCCACGGCTGGTCAGTATTCACCTAAATCTCGCGGCGTCCCTCTTCATGAACGGTCAGGACGACGCAGCTTTGAAATCCTTGAGCGCCGCTCGAGAGGCCAGCAATCGCGAGCGCAGCTGGTTCGCCACCATGGAATTCCTTATGGGTTGCGCGAGCTTCGCTCTTCAGACTCGTGATGTCACTCTTGCCTTGGAGTTAACCGAGGCCGCGCAGCGTGTCGCCTGGGGGAAGGAGAGGGCGGTACCGCATGCCGGACTGTTTGACATGCTAACAATCCACAGAGCCTTACACGTTGATGGGCTAGATGCTGCGCGCCTGCTCACCGATCAGTGCCTGGCGAAGTACCGAGGCCGACATCCTCTTTACTTCGCTGACATCGTAGGGTGCAACGCATGGCTCGACACGATGTCGTTGGGCAACCATTCGGAGCAGACTAGGGCCGACTTGAACCTCTTGGACGAGCTCGGCTTCGCAGGCCTGATGGCGATTCTCGGCGCACAAGGGTTTCTCACTCATGACCCACGAAGATCGTAATACTCTCTGACAAGGTCGAGTAGCAAGGGCTTGGGCTAGGTCGCGGCAGCACGCTTCGGCACCCCCGACGGAGTTGGCATCGGAGGACCCTAAGTGACTGTGGCGACCTACCGTTGTGAGGCGGTCAGGTGCGGGCGGGACCTACGGATCAGGGTCACTGGGCGATTCGGTGCGCCCAGGCTGGCCTCGGCACTCGAGGAGTCTCCGGGGTGGGCTCAGGAGCGCTGCGATCCGCGCCCAGCAACCTCCGGATGCTTGCGGATTTGCAAACTAGTTTCACGAGTTGCGGGTCAAATTGACGTCCTGCGAAGGTTTCCAGCTCTTCTATCGCGCGAGACAGATTCATGGCACGGCGGTACGGCCGATCAGTCGTCATCGCATCAATGGTGTCAGCGATCATGATGATTCGCGCCCCCATCGGGATGTCGTCACCTACCAAGCCGTCGGGGTACCCCGATCCATCGTAGTTTTCGTGATGGTGCCGAATCATAGCCTGTACCGATCCACGAAGCCTGGTCGCAGTGTCGACGAGCTGCGCACTTCGAGTTACGTGAGTACGCATCGTCATCCGCTCTTCAGGAGTCAGCTTGCCCTCCTTGCGTAGCAGCGGTGCAAACTCTTCATAGATTTTGCCAACATCATGAAGGAGCGCGGCCCGTTTGATGTCATCCACGTCATTCGCCGACAGTCGCAATTCACGCGCTATGGCCAGAGCGTACTCAGAGACCCTGAGAGAATGACCTGATGTATAGGGATCCCTTGCCTCCATGGCCTTGACCATCAGCTCAAGCTTCTCCTCCAATTCAAGCTGCATCTGAAAGTTCATCTGGTACAACTGGCGTACGAGAAACAGGGGAAATACGAGGATGGCCAATCCGAGTAACTGCAGCTTTACATAGAGGAAGACCAATAAAACGGCCAGCGTACTAGACAGAAGGTCAGTTGCAAGGGCGTCCTTGCCAATTCTGTCCCAAGCCTCGCGGACTGAGACGCCGCTGCTCAGGGAAACCGCCAACGCAACGCTTCCGTGATTGACCAGGAAGTAAACTATGACTAGACAGGCGAAGGGGAGCGGCAAAAAGCTGAACCGCTCGAGGCTGACTGACCCACCAAGAGCGGTATAGACCAAAGCCCCAACGCCCGAGGCAAGCATGAACTGGGCCGTATTAAACCAAACGCGAATCAGCGGCTTGTGACGAACAAAAGTGTCAGCGACCAACGCTGTCAGTCCCCCGATTAACATAGGCCACGGGTGTTGAAACAGGGCGACCGACGCAATGAAGGGAACGAAGGACACTGAGGTCCGTACGTTCGCCACGGGGATCGTGAACGAGAATGACTCGCTTACGATCCCGAGAATCAGAAATGCAGCGATGGCATTCCAAAACTTCGACGGGAACGGCGCGGGGATATCCCACTCTCGGAGTGCCAGCACGCACAGTGTGGCAACCGATACCGCGCTGATGTAGGTATAGATCAGCGCTTGCTGCAGCTTCCGTCTCGGCTGTTCGGTCATCCCAGATTTGCTGTTAGGTAAGTAGGGAAAGGGCCCCATAGGTCACTACCACGACACTGTGCCATTCGCGACAACCAACTTCGCGACAGCCGCAAAAAGAAATGCGAGCGCATGCAACATTGAGCGTCACCCCCTCCGAGATACTGCGAGTCTCAGTGGACCGCTAGGAGTGGCACGCCTCGCTATGGCGTACCCGAACGCTCCGCTCGTCAACTTTTCGCTCAGCTCCGCTCTTTGGTAGCGGTGACCAGGGGCCCCTTTTTTCGAAAGTGTCTCTATGTGGCTCGCCGGCCTTCAATCGATCCGGCCCAGCCGACCAATCCGTGAATTCTTCGTAACAGCCTTACGCCGCCTTGCGCCGCCGCAACGCTTCCCGCATCGCGTCTACTACGGCCGGCATCCCCGCTGACTTGTTCAGAATCACCTTCACGCCCATCTGCCGCAGCTCCACCGCCGCCTGCTCCGGCATCCCCCCCGTCACCACCATCACCTCGGCGTCCAGCTTGCGTCCCGGCTCGAGCAGCCGGCGGATCACCTCGGGTGCGTTCAGGTCCGGCAAACTGTAGTCGAGCACGATCAGCGACGGCTGCACCCGACCGATCTCGAGCAGCGCGTCCACCCCCGTCGCCGCCTCCACCACCTCCAGATCCAGATCCGACCGCTCGATCGTCAACACCATCGCCTTCAGGTAGCCCGGGTCGTCGTCCACCACCACCACCACGTCGTGCCCCTTCCCCCCCTCGAGCTCCGGCGGCACCGACATGTCATGCGACCGCAAGAACGCCGTGAGGTCTTCCGACTCCACACGCCGGCGCCCCGTCGGTGTCTTGTGCCCCTTCAGCAGCCCCTGGTCGATCCAGTTCGCTACCGTCGCGGGGGAGACCTGACAGACGCGCGCCACGCGCTGCGTACCCCAGTACCGCTTGTATTTTGGCAAACTCACAGAACCCCAAATAAGCCAAAAACGGGAAGTGCGCAAGGGGCTTTGTGGACTGGCCGCAACACCAAACGGTGCTGCTGGCTAAACTGCTGATTTACAACATGTTGGAAGGAATGTCACTGCCGCGTCAGCGGCGTCTTACCGCCGCGCGTCGGTCCATCGGTTGGTTGCATCCAACACCGCCAGCACCGCGCTCCGCTCCGTGCTCTCCCTGATCTCGCACGTCCCCGTGAGCAGCTGCGCCTCCCGCCCCCCCAGCCCGTGCACCGCCACCAGCACGAACCGGCGATCGAACGCCTCGATGATCGTGGCGCCCTCGAGCGCGATCGAGTTGTCGGGCATCAGCTCGTCCAGGCACAGCGCCGCGGCCCGCGCCGCCGCCTCCACCCGGTTCCGCACCGTGTCGGTCCCCTGCTCCTCCGCCTCCGCCTCCTTCCCCTCGAACGACAGCTTCACCCGCACGATCACCCGCTGCGGCCGCTCCGAGGGCCGCACCTCGAGCCCCTGGAACACCACCACCCGCTTCTTGGCGCGGGTGCGCACCGCCTCTTCCTGCATCTGCTCGATCGGCCGCACGTCGGCGGTCTGCGCCACGCTGATCTTGCGATGGTCGATCTTCAGGCCGAGCTGGGCCATCAGCGCCGACTCGATGTTGCGGACCACCTGCTTCGCCTGCTGATCGCTGCTGGTGAGCACGTGGATCTCGCTCACCTCGCCCAGCGGCGTCACCACCACGCGGGCCGACAGGACGCCCGTGAGGCTGGTGATCAGGTTCTCGGCGCGTTTCACCCCCCAGGGATCGGGCGCCTGGGGAGGGGGGGTGAGCGGCAGCGGGTCGCGGTGTTCCGCGCCCTCGGTATTGGAAACTGTCACGCTAGCGCTCTCCCGTCGCCACCTGGTTTCGCCCCGAGGCCTTGGCGCGGTACAGCGCGCGGTCGGCCGCCACCAGGACGTCTTCCGTCTCCGGGCCCCGCCCCGGCACGAACTCCGCCACCCCGATGCTCACCGTCACCAGCCCCTCGGGGTAGCCGAGACTCCGGCCCGTCGCCTCGATGGTGGCCCGCACCTTGTCCGCTACGCCGAGCGCCCCGTCTACCCGGGTGCGCACCAGCACCAGCACGAACTCGTCCCCGCCGTAGCGCGCCGCCAGGTCGGTGGTGCGGATGTGGGCGCCGCACTCCCGCGCCGCCCCGCGCAGCACCTCGTTCCCCGCCTCGTGGCCGAACTCGTCGTTCACCTTCTTGAAGTTGTCCAGATCCACGAACAGCACCGCGAACGGATCGCCGGTGCGGTCGCTCCGGGCCACCTCCGTGGCGAGGCGGTCGCGCAACACCCGGTAGGTGGCGAGCCCCGTCAGTCCGTCCACGGCGGCTTGAAGCTGCGCCTGCCGCGCCTGCTTGTCGAGGTAGGGAGGGCACGAGCGCAGGGTGGTCCGTCCCAGCGCCGCGGCGCTCGCGAACGCCTGGCACGTCCGGTACCCGCACGCACCGCAGTCCCACGGCCGGCCGTTGGGCGCGAGCCCGATCTCCCGCAGGATGCCGTCCACCGCTTCCGCCTGCGGCCGCTGTCCGTTGCGCGTGATCTGGAACGCCTCGGCGACCTGCACGCCGCGCGCCACCGCTTCCTCCACCACCGGCCCGCGCGACCGCGTCGGCTCCGTGGCCCCCACGATCTCGCGCCGCCGGAACAGCTCGTCCCGCGGCCCCAGCAAGGGATGGTCCAGACACCCCTCGCACGGCAGGATGTCCACGAACCCCAGGTCCAGGCGATCCACCGCCACGGCGCGCGCGATCGCCCCCAGGCCGCCCATCCCGCGGACTTTGCGGAACCGCCGGCTCGCCTGCGTCTCCTCGAGCAGTACCTCGAGCGGCAACCCGCCCGCCATGCTCAGGTGCCGGCGCCGCTCCTCCGGCACTCGCGTGAAGTACTCGTCCTGCGCGGCCACCACGATGCCGCTCCGCCGGAACATGTCGGCCAGCTCGTCGAACGTGACGGCCGCGTCCACGTCCGGCCCGCCTTCCGTGAGGCATACGCCGGCGTACACCACCGGCGTGCCGGCACCGTACAGCTGCTTCAGGTAGCGCGCCTCGGCGGCGATCGGCGTCGCCACCGGGGCCAGGTAGGGAATCAGCTCGGGGTACTGCGTCCGCACCGTCTCCACGATCACGGGGCAGGTGCTGCGGATCATCGTGCCCCAGTCGCCGTCGGCCCACAGGTCCAGGTACTCTTTCGCCACCAGCTCGTCGCCCAGCACGCCGCGGTGCACCGTGCGGAACCCCGCCGCGTAGCAGGCGTTCACGACCTGGTTGGGCGTCGCGGGATAAAAGTAGACGGCGTTCTCGACCGACAGGATCAGCGCCGCCCGGCCCGCCAGCGCCAGCTCGAGCGCGCGGGGCACGTCCCCCAGCGCCTCGATCGCGTCGTGCGGGCAGGCGGGGAGGCACAACCCGCAGCGGGTACACGCATCGTCCACGATCCGCACGATCGCGCCTTCGACCGCCACCGCGTCGGCGGGACACACGCGTACGCAGGCCATACAGGCCACGCACGAGTCTGGTTTGATCCTAAAGTCCACGGGACAACCGGCCGGGGCGCTGCGGCTCTCGGAACGAGATCGAGCAAGGGCGCCGTAACATGGACGCCGCAGCATTGCATGTCAATAGCCGCACGGACGACAACCCTTTGGTGGAGCGTGATTTAGGCGAGTTGGTATGCTTTGAGCTTGCGGTACAGCGTACGCTCGCCGATCCCCAGGATCTCGGCCGCCTTGCGACGATTGCCCTGCGTCTCGCGCAACGACGCCTCGATCGCTGCCCGCTCCACATCCGCCATTGTCATGCCAGCGCGATACACCACTTCGCCCTCCGGCACGGTCATCGTCTCGACCGGCGGCCCCGGGCTAACTCCAGAGCCGGGGCCCACCTCGATGACCTCGACGCGACCGGGTCGCTCCTCCAGCCGCCGACGCAGCTCTTCGACTTGTAACTTAAGCTCTACAAGTGAGCGGAAAATGAACTCCAACTCCTGAGCGCCCACGCCCCCCGTCCCGCCGACGTCACGGCCCGGGCCGAGCAGGCGCATCGGCAGCACGCTGCCGTGCTCCCGGATGTCCTTCGGAATGTCGCTCGCGCGGATCTCGCCTTCGGGCGCGAGCACCACCATCGATTCGATGAGGTTGCGCAGCTGGCGGATGTTGCCGGGCCACTCGGCGTCCACCAGGATCTGCATCGCCTCCGGCGTGATGCCCTTGAAGGCGCGGTCGTGCTGGCGCGCGAACTCGGGCGTGAAGCGCCGCACCAAGAGCGGGATGTCGGTCTTCCGCTCGCGCAACGGCGGGAGATAGATGTAGAGAACGTTGAGCCGGTAAAACAGGTCGTCGCGGAAGCGCCCCAGGGCGACTTCCTCTTTGAGCGACTTGTTGGTCGCGGCGATGACCCGCACGTCCACCTTGATCGCCTGCGTGCCGCCCACCCGGAAAAAGGTCCGGTCCTCGAGCACCCGCAGCGTCTTGACCTGGGTGGCGGGCGCCATCTCCCCCACCTCGTCGAGGAAGATGGTGCCGCCGTCCGCCAGCTCGAACCGGCCCAGCCGCCGCTCGGCGGCACCGGTGAACGCCCCTTTCTCGTGGCCGAACAGCTCGCTCTCGAGCAGGGTGTCGGGGATGGCGGCGCAGTTCACGGCGATGAACGGCTTGGCGCGCCGGGGCGAGAGGTCGTGGATCGCCCGCGCCACCAGCTCCTTCCCCGTCCCCGACTCGCCTTCGATCAGCACCGTGGATGTCACGGGCGCCATCTGCTCGATCTTGACGAGCACTTCCTGGATGGCGGGGGATTCGCCGATGATCCCGGTGCGCTGCTGCAACTTGCGGCGCTCGATCAGGCGGCGCACCGTCCCGGCCACCTCGGCCGGGTCGGCGGGCTTTTCGAGGTAGCCCGTGAGACCGAGCCGGCGGGCCAGACCCTTCGCGTCGGGCTCGGTGTCTTCGACCAGGCCCAGGGTCGAGACCGAGCGGTCCCGCGCCAGGGTCAGGAGCTGTGCAGCGCCGGCCTCGTGCAGCCCGCCCGTCACCACCACGCAGTCGGGGGGCGGGTCGCGGCGCAGCGCCTGGCGCGCTTCCTCGAGCGTGGATGCCAGCGTGGTGTGGAAGCCCGCCGCCTCGAGCGCCGCATTGATGCGAACTGCGTGCTCGAGGTCGTCAGTGGTAACGAGGATGCGGTCAGGCATGCGCGGTGCGCTCCCCGCTCACGAGCTCCACGGCGTGATCCAGAACCAGCTCCAACACCGCCAATCCGTCCGCCACACCACCGGGCGACCCGGGGAGGTTGACGATCAGCGTCTTGCCCCGCGTGCCCGCGACGCCGCGGGAGAGCCAGGCGCGCGGGAACCGGGGCGCGGCGGCGGCGCGCAGCGCCTCGGCGATCCCGGGCGCGAGCCGCTCCACCACCGCCTCCGTCGCCTCCGGCGTCACATCGCGCGCGGTGAGGCCGGTGCCGCCGGTGGTGAGGATCACGTCCACCTCACCGGAGTCCGCCCAGCGCGCGAGCTTCCCCGCGATGCGGTCGGTTTCGTCGGGCACCACGCTGCGCACCGCCACCTCGTAACCGTGCCGGCCCGCCCACTCGACGATCGCGTCGCCGGACGTGTCGACCCGCTGGCCCACGGCACCAAGGTCACTGACAGTCAGAATCCCGATCCGCATCGACCTCCACCAACCTCCTCCAACCTCCGCCGTCTATTTCTTCGTTCTCCGCGCCACGAACGGCATGGTCACCACCTCCGCCGGCGCCCGCTTGCCGCGTACATCGATAGTAAACGCGGTGCCCGGCTTGGCTGCTGCCGCGGGCAGGTACGTCATCCCGATGGCGCAATTCGCGGTCGGCGTCACCGTGCCGCTGCGCACCACGTCCACCTGCCCGTCGTTCACGTACACGCCGTAGCCGTGCCGGGCGACGACCTTCGGCTCGGTCACCTTGAAGCCCACGAGCCGGCGCTTCACGCCTGTGAGCTTCTGCTGCTTCAGCGCCGCAAGCCCCGTGAAGCTCGCACCCTTGTCGAGCTTCACGATCCAGCCCAGTCCCGCCTCGTACGGCGTCACCGCGGCGTCGATGTCGCTCCCGTAGAGGGGGTAGCCCGCCTCGAGCCGCAGGGTATCGCGCGCCCCGAGGCCACACGGCTCCCCCCGCCCGGCTCCGACCAGCGCGTGCCACAAGGTCTCCGTGTCCGACGCGCGGCAGTACAACTCGAACCCGTCCTCCCCCGTGTACCCGGTCCGGGAGATGAAGCACTGCACCCCGGCGACCTTCCCC
>Ga0209471_1002166_pt1 | contig 11436 bp, 9 predicted proteins | sample GraSoiAngelo_128_FD_185885 | JGI IMG/M metagenome (GOLD analysis project Ga0209471, IMG submission 185885) | Grasslands soil microbial communities from the Angelo Coastal Reserve, California, USA - 14_0927_12_20cm (SPAdes) (version 2) | ecosystem: Environmental > Terrestrial > Soil > Grasslands ... | reverse complement strand
ATTGTGGCGTTCACGGGTGCGCTTCCCAATCAGGGGCCGGAGTTACAGCCGATAACGAGGTTGACGGTGAACGGTCGCGCGCTCCTCGAGGCCCGAACCATTCACGTCGCCGATCTCTGGTCCTCGGACGAATATCCGGGCGGCCGAGAGCTGGCAATCCGGCTGGGTTTCCACACCGGCCTCGTAACGCCGATCCTCCGCGGGGAACGGGCGATCGGCACGATAACGCTCCGCCGTAAGGAGCTGAGGCCCTTCAACGATCGCGAGATCTCTCTGCTCGAAGCATTCGCGGCACAAGGCGCGATCGCAATCGAGAACGTTCGCCTATTCAGCGAGACGAAGGAGTCGCTCGAGCAGCAGACCGCCGTGTCCGAGGTGCTGGAGGCGATCAGTCGCTCGGCTTTCGACCTTCAGTCGGTCTTCGAGGTCGTCTTGGAGAACGCCAAGAACCTGTGCCGCGGCGACTGGTCGTACCTGTTCCGGCGCGAGGGCGACGTCTTCCGGCTTGTCGCGTCGAGCGGGGGCCTGCCGGAGCTCATCGAATACGAAAACGCGCATCCGACACCGATCACCAGGACGACGCTCGTTGGCCGCGTCGCCCTCGACCGAGCCGTGGTCCACATTCGCGACACGCAATCGGACCCGGAGTACGAATGGCCGGTCAACCGCGAATTTGCCGTACACGCCGGGCTCGGTGTCCCGATCTTCAAAAACGACGAAGTCATCGCGGTCATCGGCGTGGCTCGGATGAGCGTCGACCCATTCACCAATGAGGAGATCCGACTCGTCACGACCTTCGCCGACCAGGCCGCGATCGCCATGGAGAACGCCCGTCTCTTCAATGAGACGAAGGAGGCCCTCGAACGCGAAACCGCGACATCGGAGATCCTGCGGGTCACCGCACAGAGTACGTTCGAGCTTCAGCCGGTTCTGGACGCCGTCATCGCGAACGCGACCCGACTCGCGGGTGCCGAGAACGGTTTCGTATACCAGCAGGACGGCCAGCTGCTGCGCATGACGGCGGCGGTCGGCGAAAAGGCCGAGCTCATGCGGGAGTGGCAGCGCACGAATCCGATCCGTGCGGACGACGAGGGAACATCGACCGGTCGCAGCTTCACCACGGCACGCACCGTCCACATCCCGGACGTGTTCGCCGACACTGACTACAAATACTGGGAGGCGCAGCGCCTCGGCAATTTCCGGACATTGCTGAGCGTGCCGCTTCTCCGTCAAGGGAGAGCTGTGGGCGTGATCGCGATGTGGCGGACAGAGATGAAGCCTTTCACAGAGAAGGAAATCCAGCTCGTCGAGACGTTCGCGGACCAGGCCGTCATCGCGATCGAGAACGTGCGGCTTTTCAACGCCACGAAAGAAGCGCTCGAGCAGCAGACTGCCATCAGCGAGGTTCTCAAGGTCATCAGCGGCTCCGCGTTCGATCTGAAGCCGATTCTCGAGACCGTCACCGAGAGTGCGGCGCGCCTGTGCGATGCGGATCTCGGCTGGACCGGCTGGATACAAATTCTCGAGGGACAGGAAGGCATCCGGCCCACGCCGGCGCGGTGGGCCCGAACCGAGGAGCTCCGACAGCGCTTCGATTCGCTCCCACAAACGTCGCCCGCGCCCGACGCGCAGCCGAGCCTCCTCGGGCGTGCCTTCCGCGAGAAGAGAACGATCCACCTCCCCGACATCACGACAGATCCGGACCTGCTCGCGAATTCCCGGGCCGTGCGGATCACCGAATCCCGGACCGTTCTCGCGGTTCCCATGGTGCAGGGCGGCGAGCCTCTCGGTGTCATCGTCCTGACTCGGGTCAGTGTCCGGCCATTCACGGCGCGCGAGGTTCAGCTCGTCGAGACGTTCGCGGATCAAGCCGCGATCGCGATCCAGAACGTCAAGCTCTTCAAGGAGATCCAGGAGAAGAGCCAGCAGCTCGAGATCGCGAGCCGGCACAAGAGCGAGTTCCTCGCGACGATGTCTCACGAGCTGCGAACACCGCTCAACGCGATCATTGGGTTCTCCGAGGTGCTCCTCCAGCAGATGTTCGGGCCGCTCAACCCAAAGCAGTCCGAGTATCTCGACGACGTGCTCAGCTCGGGCCGCCATCTCCTCGGCCTGATCAACGACATCCTCGATCTGTCCAAGATCGAGGCCGGCCGGATGGAGCTCGACGTCGACACGTTCTCGCTCGTCGAGGCGCTCCAGAACGGCGTGACGATGGTGCGCGAGCGTGCGGCTCGTCACGCGATCGCTCTCACCCTCGAGGTGGCGCCGGGCGTCGATCTCGTCGAGGCCGACCCGCGGAAGGTGAAGCAGGTCCTGTTCAACCTCCTCTCGAACGCGGTGAAGTTCACGCCCGACGGCGGTCGCGTCGACGTGACCGCCGCGCGCGCGAATGGCGACATCGTCGTCAACGTGAAGGACACGGGCATCGGCATTTCGCCGGAGGACCAAGGCCGGATCTTCGAAGAGTTCCAGCAGGCCCGCCGGCAGACAGAGCGCTCGCGGGAAGGCACCGGCCTTGGTCTTTCGCTCGCGAAGAGGTTCGTCGAGCTCCACGGCGGCCGGATCCGGGTGGTGAGCGAGCCCGGCAAGGGAAGCACATTCACGTTCACGCTGCCGGTGCGGGTACACGTTTCGCAGCAGGTGTCCGCATGACCGTTGGCGAAGTCGTCCTGATCGTCGAGGACAACGACAAGAACCTGAAGCTCGCCCGGGATCTGCTGCAGTTCGCCGGATTCCGGACTCTCGAGGCGACGAGTGCCGAGGACGGCATCGCCGTCGCGCAACGCGAACGACCCGCCCTCGTCCTGATGGACATCCAACTTCCGCGAATGGATGGGATCGCCGCGCTTCGCGCCCTGCGCGGAGACGGGCGGACCGCATCCATCCCGGTCGTCGCGCTCACCGCATCGGTCATGAAGTCCGACCGCGAGCGGTTCGACGCGGCGGGCTTCGACGGGTTCATGCAAAAGCCGATCGACGTGAAGACCTTCGCGGCTGATGTGCGCGGCTTCTGTGCGCGGGGTCGCGCAGCATGACCACGGCGACGATCCTCGCGGTCGATGACACGCCGCAGAACCTGCGGTTGCTCGAGGCGCTCCTCGGCACCGACGGGTACGAGGTCCTGACGACAACCTCCGGCGAGGAAGCCTTGCGCATCGTCTCCGAGCGGCACCCCGACCTGCTGCTTGTCGACATCCTCATGCCCGGAATGGACGGCTACGAGCTCTGCCGGCGCGTCCGGGCGGGCGACAAGACGCGCTACCTACCGGTCGTCCTCATGACGGCGAGCATGGATCAGGACAAGGCGCGCGCGCTCGAGTCGGGCGCCGACGATTTCGTGCAGAAGCCCGTACTGCAGCACGAGCTTTCGGTCCGCGTGCGGTCGCTGCTCCGGATCAAGCGATACCACGATGACCTGAAGGACGCGCTCGAGCGGCAGACGGCGATCGGTGAGGTCCTGCGGGTCATCGGCTCCTCTGCATTCCAGATCGAGCCGGTGCTTCACGCCGTTGCACAGCACGCAGCACGGTTGTGCCACGCGCACGAGGTCGCGATCTGGCGCACGCTTGCGAATTCGTACCGCATGTGGGTCTTCGAGATGGCTAATCCAGAGTTCAGCCGCATCCTTGGAGGCCGGGACATTCCCATCGGCTCCGACACGATTGTGGGACGCGCGCACCTGGAAAAGCGGCATATCCTCGTGCCCGATACGACTGAGTACTACCGCGGCGCGACCGGGCCGGCCGCGGAGATGTCGCGCGTGGGCGAGAATCGCACGCTTCTCGCCGTTCCGCTTCTTCGCGAGGATCGGGTGGTCGGCGTCATCTCGCTCGTACGAAACGCGGTCGAGCCCTTCGACGAAGATGAGGTTGCGCTCGTCCGTGCCTTCGCCGACCAGGCCGCGATGGCGGTCGCGAATGTCGAGCTCTTTGAGACGGTCGAGCGACAGCGGGAGGAGCTGTCGCGGTTTCTCTCGCCACAGGTCGCGGCGCTCATCACAAGCGAGCAGGGGGCGAAGATGCTCGAAGGTCACCGTCGCCAGATCACCGTGGCCTTCTGCGATCTCCGCGGGTTCACCGGTTTCGCCGAGACCGCCGAGCCGGAGGAAGTGCTCGGCGTGCTCCGCGATTACCACCGCGCGATGGGCGAGCTGATCGTCAAACACCAGGGCACGCTCGAGCACTTTGCCGGCGACGGGATGATGGTCTTTTTCAACGATCCGCTGCCGGTCGAGCGCCACGAGCTGCAGGCAGTCCGCATGGCGTGTGCGATGCGCGAACGCTTCGACGAGATGGCGCGTTCGTGGCAGAGGCGCGGCTACGAGCTCGGCTTCGGCGTCGGGATCGCGACCGGCTACGCGACGCTCGGTCGGATCGGCTTCGAGGGACGTTACGACTACGGCGCCATCGGCAACGTCGTGATCCTCGCGCAGCGTCTCTCAGCAGAGGCCAAGGCCGGACAGATCCTGCTCAGCCAGCGCGTGCACGCGGCGGTGGAGGGCGACGCGGAGGCGACTCCGGTCGGCGAGCTCGCGCTCAAGGGCTTCACGCGCCCGGTGCCAGCGTTCGCCGCGGTCTCGCTGAAGACGCCCACGCCGGCTCGTCCATGACCGCGGTCTCCTTCAGCACGATCGCGCAGCCGAACCCACAGGCCCTGCTTTTGATCGAGATCCCCGAACGCGTGGTCCTGAAGCTCGAGGCCGGCAAGCGCGTGCCGGTTCGCGCGACTCTCAACGGCGTGAAATACCGCTCGACAATCGCGGTGTACGGCGGCCGCTACTACCTTCCCGCGCGCAAGAGATCTGCGCGGCAGCGAAGCTCGTGCCGGGCGGCCGAGCGCGCGTCTCTCTCGAGGTCGACACGGCTCCGCGGACCGTCGAGGTGCCAGCCGATCTCGCGACGGCGCTGTCGGCGGCGAAATTGCGCGATGGCTTCAACGCGTTCTCGTTCTCACACCAAAGGGAGTTCATCGGCTGGGTGACCTCCGCAAAACGAGCGGAGACGCGAGCCGCACGCATTCCGAAAGTGGTCGCGCAAGTGCGTGCCAAGACAAGGGCCGCCTCGAGCAGGTAGCCGACGACCGAGGGCCTCATCTCCTGAGTTCTCCCGCCTCGTGTGGCAGAGTCGGTCGGTCCGTATCGGGGCGCACGGGGAAGGGACCCTCTCGTGAGATTTTGGACTCGCGGCCTCTGCTTGGCCGCGATGCTCTTCGCGTTCGCCGCGCAATCGACCACTGCGACGGCCGAGCCGTTGCACGACTCGCTCCTCGCGGCAGTGAACGCCTATCGCGCGTCGCGTGGGCTCGCGACGGTCGTTGCGACTCCGACCCTCCAAGCGGCCGCGCAGTTCATGGCGGACGACGTCGCGCGACACGGACCGCCGGCCATCCCGCACCGCTCGAGCGATGGGCGCACGGCCAGGCAACGCATGGTCGACGCGGGTTACCCCGTGAGCGATGCGTTCACCAGCGAGATCATCGCGTGGGGCGCGCCGGCCGTTGACGGCGCGATGCGGCTCTGGCTCAACTCGCCGCCGCACTGGGCCGAGCTCAACGACGGCCGGTACCGCGCCGCGGGACTCGGCGTCGCATGCAACGGAGTGTTTCCGTGCGTCTGGGTCGTCGCTTTCGGATCGCTGGTCGATCAGACCTATCCGGCGGCGCCCGAGTACCACGCCACGTTCTACGGCGAGTCGCCGTTTCCAACGGCCGCTCGCGGCCAGACCGCCGAGTGGGTGATCGCCTTCACGAACACGGGAAAGACCGGATGGGACCTGAGCAGGGCGACTGCCTTGCGTCTCGGCACGTGGAGTCCGCCGGACGCACCGAGCATGCTCGCCTCCCCGGCGTGGATCGCTCCGAATCGTCCCGCGCAGCAGACGACGACGTGGGTCGGCCCCGGCCAGCAAGCATGGTTTCGAGTGCAGCTTCGCGCGCCGGATGCGCCGGGCATGTACCGGCTTTACGTTCGTCCCGTGATCGAAGGCGTCGAATGGCTCGAAAATGTCGGTGCGTACGTCGATGTAAGCGTGCGGTAGCAAGAAGACTGCGCCGACAACCGTCGGCCCGCGGCGCACCGAGGGCCCCCGCGGGACGGGGAGCCGGCCGAGGCGTCCGAGGCCGGGGGGACCCCGTCACGTAGAGAGGGTTTCGGTGCGACGCGGGCTGACGCTGCGGGGCCGGTTCACGCCAAGCCTGCTCGCTTCATGAGAGGTCCGAGTTGCTCGGCGGCCTTAGCCCGGACCTCAGTCGCGTCCATCTTGGTCGGTAGTCCGTCGCGCACCAGGAACTCGCCGTCAACGAGCACGTGCCGGACGGCGCGCGACCCGCCGCCGAACAGGATGCGTGCGACCGGGTCCCCACCGGGCCCGTCGAGCTTCTCGAGGTCGAGCACCACGAGATCCGCGCGCTTTCCCTGCTCGAGCGTTCCAACTTCGGCGTCGATCCGCAGCATCTTCGCGCCCTCGCGCGTCGCGAGGCCCATCGCGTCGTAGCCGCTCAGCGTTCCCATACCGCTCACGACTCGCGCGAGAAGCGTCGCGAGGCGGATCTCCTCGAATCCGTCGAGGCGGTTGTTGCACGCTGCGCCATCCGCGCCGATGCCGACGGTGATGCGCGCGCTCCGCAGCCGCGCAACCTGCGCGATGCCGGAGCCGAGCTTGAGATTCGACGATGGGCAATGAACGACGGAGGTCTTCGTCGTTCTCAAAATGTCGATCTCCGAGTCGTCGAGGTGCACACCGTGCGCGATGATCGCCCGCTCGGACGCGATGCCCGTGTCGAGCAGGTACTGCACCGGCGTGCGGCCCGTCGCCATGGTCACCGCGGTGCGTTCGTCGACGCTCTCGTTCGAATGCGTGTGCACGAGCAGGTCGCTGAGCTTCGCGAGCTGCGTGACTGCCTCGAGGAGCTCGCGCGTGCACGAGAGCGCAAAGCGCGGCATGTAGACGTAGCCGATGCGGCCGCTCGACGCCTTGTGCCAGCGCTTGGTGAGCGCGCCGCCCGCATCGAGCGATGCGCGCGTCGTCTCAAGGAGATTCGCCGGAACGCCCTCGCCGGTGTCCATCATCGCCTGACCGAAGCGCGCGCGGATCCCGCTGCGGACGAGCTCCTCCGCGACGATGTCGCCGAAGTGGGTCGTCCCCATGTCGAGGATCGTCGTCGTCCCCGTCGTGAGTAGGTCGAGCAGACCGAGGCGAACGCTCGCGCGCACCGACGCCTCGTCGTGCGCAGCCTCGAGCGGCCATACCCGCGTGCGCAGCCATCCGAGCAGGGGCATGTCCTCGGCGAGACCGCGGAAGAGCGTCTGCACCAGATGGACGTGCGTTTGCACGAGGCCAGGCATCACGACACAACCCGAGATATCGACGGTTTCCGTGTCGGGAGTCGGCGTGACCTGTCCCACACCGCCGATGCGCGTACCGCTCACCAGGAGATCGCCGGCAATCGGACGCGGCGCGTCGCGCAGAGGAAGCAACGTGCCTCCGCGGAGCAGGACGCTCATGTCTGATAGGCGAGGTCGCGGAGGGCCGTCGCCAGCACTCGCGTGCCGAGAACGACATCCTCGGCCGCGGTCGCTTCGTCGGGACAGTGCGATCGGCCGCCGATGCTCGGGACGAACAGCATCCCCGCATTCGCCGCGGCGGTCAGGACCTGCGCGTCGTGCCCCGCGCCGCTCGTCATCTGACGTGGCTCGACACCGGCCGCGACGGCGGCTCGGCGAAGGACGTCGGCGACGCGCGGCGAAAGGGCCACCGGCGGTCGATCGCGCAGCGTTCTGATCTCGACTCCCAGATTACGTTCGCTCGCGATCCTCTTGGAAACATCCCCGATCTGGGCGATGAGCTCGCTGCGGCGTGCCGGCTCAGGGTGTCGAGTGTCGACGGTGAACCTCGCCAGACCCGGCACGACGTTCACCTGCGACGGCTCGACGGCGATCGTCCCGACCGTCGCCACCGCGGGGTGGCCCATCCGCGACGCGGCCTCGGCGATCGCGAGCGACATCGCGGCCGCGCCGAGGAACGCGTCACGGCGTCGATCCATCGCCATCGCTCCGGCGTGGTCGGGCTGGCCGCGGACCGTGATCTCGAGATGGGCGGTCCCGGCGATAGTGGTGACGACCCCGAGGCGCGGGCCGTGGTCCTCGAGTATCGGGCCCTGTTCGATGTGGAGCTCCACGAAGACGTCGAGGTCGCGGCGAACGGCGGTGCCGGCCGCCGCGGGATCCAGGCCGACGCCACGCATCGCGTCGGCCAGCGTCACCCCGTCAGCGTCGCGGACCCGGTCGGCCTCCCCGGGCTCGAGTCGATCGGCGATCGCGCGCGCGCCCCAGAAGTTCGTATCGAAGCGGCTGCCCTCCTCTTCGCAGATGGCCAGACACTCGAGGATTCGCGTGGACCGGCCGAATCGCTGCCAGAGGCAGCTCAGCGCTTCGATGCTCGCGACGACGCCCAGCGCACCGTCGAGCGCGCCGCCACCACGCACCGTGTCGATGTGCGAGCCGGTCGCGATGACACGTCCGCCTCGCGACCCTTCGATCCGCCCCCAGACATTGCCGACGGCGTCGCGCCTGACGAGCAGGCCCGCCTCCTTCATCCAGCCGGTGACGAGCTCCATCGCGGAGCTCCACTGCGGCGAATACAAGGGCCGGTAGATGCCTCCCTGGGGAAGCGCACCGCGTTGCGCGAGGTCGTCGAGGCGGCGTAGGAGTCTGCGCTCGTCGATCTCGACGAGGTCGTGGATGGCCATCGTGCTCATCCTTCGGCCACTTCCTCTCGCGGGATGAATCGCCCGCGCGCCGGATTGGTTACGGTCTCGCGCTCGTTATAGACCGTGCGACCGCCGACGAGCGTGCGCACAACCTTGCCGCGGAACGATCGGCCCACATAGGGGTCGATTCCACGCGTACGCGACCCTTCGCCGTCAAGCTTCCATTCCCGCTCGGGATCGAACAGCACGATGTCCGCGTCCGAGCCCTGCGCGATCGCGCCCTTGCGCGGCCAGAGGCCGAAGCGCTTCGCGGGCCTCGCGGCGAGGCGCCAGACCACGAAGCCGGCGACCTTGCGTACGTCAAGCGTTCCTTCCGCGTGGGTCGCGACGCCGGAGAACACCGCGCTGAGAAGCGACTGCGCACCGGCGATGCCGCCCCACGCGGCGAACATGTCGGCCGACTCTTTGAGATCCGCTGGACAGGGCGAGTGATCCGACGCCACGAAGTCGATCTTTCCCTGCATGAGCGCGCGCCAGAGGCCGGCACGGTTGCGAGCGTCGCGGATCGGCGGCGCGCACTTGAGCGCTGCGCCCTGCCGCGCGAGATCGTCCTGATCGAACGTCAGGTAGTGCGGGCACGTCTCGGCGGTGACATCGGTCCCCATGTCCCGGGCCGCGCCGATCGCGCCGAGCGCCTCCATCGCCGACACGTGCACGATGTGGATGCGCGCACCGGCTTCCCGCGCGGCCGCGCACGCGGCCGCCACTGCGCGGACCTCGACCAGCGGTGGCCGCGATCGGACCCAGGCGGCGGCGTCGTGCCTCTCTTCGCCGCGCACTCGTGCCGTCGCTTCGCGCACGAGGGCGTCGTCCTCGCAGTGGAGTGCCACCACGAGCCCCGCCTGCGCGGCGGCTCGAAGGGCGGGCACGAGATCCTGCTCCTGGAGGGCTGGAAACTCGGCGACGCCGCTATCGCAGAGGAACGCCTTCACGCCGACCGCGCCGCGCTCGCCAAGCTCGCGCAAGCTCCCGGGATCGGCATCGACCAAACCTCCCCAGAGCCCAAAGTCGACGATCGAGCCGTTCTCGGCCGCCGCCTTCTTCATGTCGAACGAGGTGCCGTCGAGCACAGGCGGAATGGAGTTGAGAGGCATGTCGAGGACGGTCGTCGTTCCGCCGGCCGCGGCGGCCCGACTCCCGGAGGACCAGCCCTCCCAGTCCTCTCGGCCCGGCTCGTTGAAGTGGACGTGGGCGTCCACCACGCCGGGCAGCGCGAGGAGGCCGCGCGCGTCGATCTCGCGCTGGGCGCTCGCGGCGCCGGCTTCGACGAGCGCGCTGATGCGGCCATCGTGGATGAGGATGTCCCGGGCGTAGGCGCCATCGGAGACCACGATCGCCCCGCGTATCGCGAGGTCGGCCTTCTCGCTCATTCTTCGGTGATGCTGAAGTCCTGCGCGCCTTCCCAGAGCGTGAGCCGACCGATTTCCACGAGCTGCGCGTTGCCTTCGACTACGGTCGCGAAGTGGTTGCCGGCCAGCTGCCCCACCCGGCTCGAGAACATCGTCGCGCCATACGGGAACAGGATCTCCATTTCCGAGATGCCGCCGGGATAGATGAGCACCTGCCCGGGCGCAGGGTGGCTCGTGTGGTTCTCGAAATCGACCCCGAGCCGCTTCTCACCCATCGGGACCCACGTCGATTCGCCGCTCCACCTGCAGTGGACGAGCTTGCTGCGCAGCGGGAGGAGCTTTCGGATCGCGGCGCAGGTCTTCGGCGCGTCCTTCTCCTCGAGCCGCGCTCTGAAGGTGAAGGGTCCGGCCGTGATGCGGAGCATCGTCATCGCGGGCGTACGATACCGGCCGCCCATGGCGAGCCTCTCCACGCACGTGCTCGATACGGCAAGCGGCCGCCCCGCTTCGGGCGTGGCGGTCTCGCTGGAGCGCGACGGCGCCGTGATCGCTCGCGGCGTCACCGACGGCGACGGCCGCGTCCGAGAGCTTGCGGGTTCGCTCGCCCCTGGCCGCTACCGGCTCGTTTTCGAGCTCGAGGGCCAGTTCTTTCGACGTATCGCGCTCGATGTCGAAATCGGCACCGACGCGAAGTACCACGTCCCGCTGCTTGCGACACCGTTCGCCGTCACGAGCTATCGCGGGTCGTGATGACGATCGCGCGCCAGAAGCTCGACGCGATCTTCGAGCGCGCTCCGTCGCTCGCGGAGCGGGTACGCGGAAACGATCCCGCGTCGATCGTCGAGTCGGCGCGGGCGCTCATCGGTCAGATGAGCGAGCGAGAACGGATCGCCGTGCTGAACGCTCACCCGCGCATCGGGGCTGATCCGGCATCGCTCTCCGCGCTCTCGCGTGCAGAGCAAGGCAGCACCCACGACCTCGCGACCCTTCGGGCGCTCGCAGCAATGAACGAGGAGTACGAAGCGCGGTTCGGATTCCGCTTTGTCGTGTTCGTCGCGGGGCGGCCGCAGTCCGAGATCGTCCCTGTGTTTCGGGAGCGGCTCCGGCGCACGCGCGCGGAAGAGCTCGCGACCGGGATCGACGAGTTCCTCGCGATCGCGCAAGATCGACTGAAGCGTGCCGCGACGTGACCACGGCCGAGATCAGCTACGGCAAGGCGCACGTCGTCTTCTATCGGCTCGGCGGGCGGGGCGTCGCGCCGTTCGCGGCTTCGGTGGACGTCGACGTGTTCGGGAAGCGCTTCCTCGCGGCCTACACC
>Ga0209471_1002163_pt1 | contig 11442 bp, 11 predicted proteins | sample GraSoiAngelo_128_FD_185885 | JGI IMG/M metagenome (GOLD analysis project Ga0209471, IMG submission 185885) | Grasslands soil microbial communities from the Angelo Coastal Reserve, California, USA - 14_0927_12_20cm (SPAdes) (version 2) | ecosystem: Environmental > Terrestrial > Soil > Grasslands ... | reverse complement strand
GGGCGAAGCTCGAGCGGAATCGAGCTTTTCAGTTCGATCGTGAGATAGGAAATGCAGCGCCGCGCATCTAATTTGTGCGGCGCTGTAATCGCGCCTGTCGGACAAGCGTTGATGCAACGCTCGCAGGTGCCGCAACGATCTCGCGCCGGGTCATCCGCCGGCAATTCGAGCGTGGTCAAAATCTCCGCCAGGAAAAACCACGTCCCGAGTTTCTCGTCGATCAGCATCGTGCTCTTGCCGTGCCAACCGATTCCAGCCTGAGCCGCATGATCACGCTCTAAAACCGGGCCGGTATCGACATAACATTTTTGCCGCCCGCCAAGGTTACACAGGAAGATGTCGATCTTATCCAGCTTCGCCGCGATCACGTCGTGATAATCGTCGCCCCACGCGTAGCGCGCGATACGACCACGCGCTTTTTGTTCTGTGGTGGCAGGTCCGAGCCGGACAGGCACTGGCTCGGCTGCGTTTCCGGCGCCTTGAAAATAATTCAGCGCCAAAACGATTATCGATTTAGCGCCATGTAGGACTTTTTGCGGCTCGCGACGTTTCTCCGTGGCGCGCGTCATGTACTCCATCTCACCGTGCGCGCCTTCATCCAACCAGTCATCGAATTCGTCCGCATGGGCTGGGGTAGAACACGCGGCGACGCGACATGAATCAAAGCCGAGCTGTCGCGCAAACTGAACCAGCCGCGTCTTCACCTCATTGCCAGCCGCGCCCAAGCGTTGCGAAGGCGGGTCGATCTTAGCTGTCGCATTCATTGTCGGAGCGAACTGACTTCCTCCAGCCTGTTCAGAATTGTTTCCGTAACTTCATCATGCGTCAGCGTGGACGTATCGACCCGTAAATCCGCAGCTGCGGCATACAGCGATTCTCGCTCTCTGAATAATTTTGAAAAGACTGCGCGCGGATTCTCTTTTTGGAGCAGAGGCCGATCGTTCCGCCGCGAAGCGCGCTCGAACAGGGTTGCCTCATCCGCCGTGACCCAGACGATTGTCCCGAGCTGTTTCAAAAGATCGACATTCTCCGCACGAACAACAATTCCGCCGCCGGTCACGACAACCGCCGGTCTGACCGGCGCCAATTTGCGGAGCACTTCTGTTTCCGCGATCCGAAATCCCTCTTCACCATGCTTTTCAAAAATTTGCGCAATCGGAATTCCAAATTGCGCTGCCACCATTTCATCGGTGTCGAGACGAGCCAGCCCCGTGCGTTGTTGCAGACAACGGCTGACGGAAGATTTCCCGGCTCCCATCATTCCGATGAGCACGATCGATTTGGCTGCGTTCACAGCACAATATCTCATTAACACCTGGCTTCAGCCAGGTGACTTTGCCTCGCCGCTCTAACTAAGCTGTTTAAACGGCTTAGTTAGACAGGCACCGTTTAACACCGTGCTGAAGCGCAGTGTTGATAAGAGTTCGGGGCGGAAAGTAGTTGCGATGACTGAATGGCCGGCCAAACTCCGTTATGCCGCCGCCAAAATTTTTGGTCGCCGTCGTGATGGGGAGCAAGTCGGATTGGGAGACGATGCGACACGCCGTTGAAATCCTCGACCAGCTCGGTCTGCCTAACGAGTCGCGCGTGCTCTCGGCGCACCGGACGCCCGATGCAACCGCAGAATTCGCACGCAACGCGGCCGACCGCGGACTGCGTGTCATCATTGCCGGCGCCGGCGGTGCTGCGCATTTGGCCGGAGTCATTGCTGCGCATACCGTGCTTCCCGTGCTTGGCGTTCCGATCCAATCAAAGCTGCAAGGCCTTGATTCGCTCTTGTCCACCGCCCAAATGCCCAGCGGAATTCCAGTCGGCACACTCGCGATTGGGGATGCAGGCGCAAAAAACGCCGCCCTGCTCGCAGCTGCCATTATCGCCACTAGCGATAAGACGCTGCGCCGAAAACTGGAAGCATATCGCAAGCAGCAATCCGAGAGCGTTCTCTCCGCGAAACTGCCGAAGTGAAGACGGAAATTTCAACCGACCGCAACGCGGCGGTTGAATTGCTGCGCAACGGCCAAGTGGTCGCGTTGCCGACCGAAACTGTTTACGGACTTGCCGCCGACGCGTTGAACCCTATTGCGGTCACCAAAATTTTCGAAGCAAAGGGACGCCCGCGTTTCGACCCGCTCATTGTTCATCTTCCGGAGCAAGACTGGTTGGAAAAAATTGCCGACCTTCCAGCGCTCGCCACAGCGAGTCCGTCCGACGGCGGACAAGATCGACAACTGATTTTGCAGCTCGGCAAGAAATTCTGGCCCGGACCGTTGACGATGATTTTACCCAAGCGCGGCATTGTTCCGGAGATCGTGACGGCGGGTCTGGACACAGTCGCAGTTCGAATCAGTGCGCATCCAGCCTTCGCCGAAATCATTCGCGCATTCGGAAGACCGCTCGCTGCGCCCAGCGCCAATCGCTTCGGTCGAATCAGTCCGACAACGGCGAAGCACGTCCTGGACGAACTCGACGGGCACATTTCGCTCGTCATCGATGCAGGCCCAACCACGCACGGAATTGAATCCACGATCGTCGCAGTCCGCGACGGCAAGATCGACATCTTGCGGCGGGGACCGGTCACATCGGAACAATTATCGGCATTCGGTAAAGTCGATATTGCGAAAGAGCGGGAGAAAATTTCTGCGCCCGGACAGTTACCGTCACACTACGCGCCCAAAACGCCGTTGCGCATTGTTGATGATTTAAAATCGTTCGCGCCGGAAAGGAACAAGCGTTGCGCATTGCTCGCGTGGAATCCAGTTAAGAACGACGAGCGTTTCGGTGCTGTTCGAAATTTGAGTGAGAAACAGGATCTCCGCGAAGCGGCCGCGAATTTGTTTCGCTCCTTGCGCGAGCTCGACGAGCTCGATCTCGATCTTATCGTTGCAGAACGAGTTCCTGGGCAGGAACTCGGGGCTGCGATTTTGGATCGGTTGCAGCGCGCGTCGCACGCTTAGGATCGAACGCAAGACAGGCTTGAATGAAACCTTTGAAGAGCGGGTGCGGCTTGTTCGGTTTGCTTTGAAATTCCGGGTGATATTGGCAGCCGACGAAATAAGGATGATCCCGAAGCTCAATCAATTCCGCCAGCGTGCCATCCGGAGACGTTCCGGAAATGACGAAGCCTTTTTCGTTCATCCGGTCGCGATATTTCATGTTGAACTCGTAACGGTGCCGGTGCCGCTCCATCACTTCGGGCTGGCCGTAGATTTTTTCGGCCAGCGTTCCTTTCGCGATCTTTGTCGGCCACGTTCCGAGTCGCATGCTCGCGCCTTTGCTGTGAATCTTTTCCCGCTGCTCCTCGAGCAATGAAATGATCGGGTCGGGTGTGTCCGGATCGAATTCCGTGCTATTTGCTTTTTTCATTCCACAAACGTCTCGCGCGAATTCGATCGTTGCGACCTGCATGCCAAGACAAAGCCCGAGATACGGAATCCCATTCTCGCGAGCGTAACGCGCCGCTTTAATTTTTCCTTCGACGCCGCGCTCTCCGAATCCGCCAGGAATTAAAACACCGACGACATCTTTGAGCTGGGTGCCGACGCGGTCCTGCAGCGATTCGGCATCGACCAGTTTCAAATCGATCCCACAATCCTGACTCGCGGCGGCATGAGTAAGCGATTCGTAAATGCTTTTGTAAGCGTCCTGTAAATGAATGTACTTTCCGACGACCGCGATCTTGACTCGCTTTTGCGGACTGATCACGCAATCGACAAATTTTTTCCAATTGGTCAGGTCCGGTTCCGGAGTTTTCAGTTGCAACAGATCGCAAACGAGTTTGTCCAACCCCTCTTCGTGCAACATCAACGGAACTTCATAAACCGTGTGCTCGACATCGCGCGCTTCGATCACCGCTTTTTCCGAGACGCTGCAAAACATCGACAGCTTCTGTCGCAATTCGCGGTCGATCGATTTCTCGCTGCGGCAAATTAGGACCTGCGGTTGCAAACCGATCTCGCGCAATTTGGCGACACTTTGCTGCGTCGGTTTCGTTTTCAACTCCGCCGCCGCTTTGATGTAGGGAACGAGCGTGACGTGCACGTTCACCACGTTCTGACTGCCGACTTCGAGAATGAATTGCCGAATCGCTTCCAGAAACGGCAGGCCCTCGATGTCACCGGTCGTGCCGCCGATTTCGGTAATGACAACGTCATACTTCGTTTCGTCGGAGATCTCGCGGATCCGATCTTTGATCACGTCGGTGACATGGGGAATCACCTGCACCGTTTTCCCGAGGTAATCGCCGCGGCGCTCTTTTAAGATGACGCTCTCGTAAACCTGACCGCTGGTGAGATTGTTGTGGCGCGAGAGAACGCAATTGGTGAAGCGCTCGTAATGTCCGAGATCGAGATCGGTCTCGGCGCCGTCGTTCAGCACGTAAACTTCACCGTGCTGGAACGGATTCATCGTTCCAGGATCGACATTGAGATAGGGATCGAACTTTTGCAGAACGACCCTCAAACCGCGCGCTTCCAGTAGTGTCCCGAGGGAAGCAGCCGCCAAGCCTTTGCCTAACGAACTGACTACGCCGCCAGTGACGAAAATGTATTTCATCGAGAGACTCCCCGGCGTTTTGCGCGAGCCAGTTTTTGCTCGAGCGCTTTTGCGTCAGCCGGCGTGTCTACGCCAGGCGATCCATGTTTCGTGACGAGCACACGAACCTTTACACCATTTTCAAGAGCGCGCAATTGCTCGAGTGATTCTGCGCGCTCCAACGGTGTCGATTTCCACCTCACGAAATCCAACAGCGCCTTGCGGCGAAAACCATAAATACCTTGATGCCGCAGATATTTTATCGGGGCGGTGCGATTGCGAGGAAAGGGGATCGCGTAGCGCGAAAAGTAAACCGCGTTGCCGTCAAGATTGACGATTACCTTGACTTGATGCGGCGACGAAGCTTCAGCAGCGTTCTCGAACGGATGCGCGGCGGTCACGATGTCGATCGTGCGATCGGAACGCAGCGTTTCCACGAAGCGATCGAGCAGAGCCGGCTCGGTGAGCGGCTCGTCGCCCTGGATATTTATAACAAGACCAAACTGTCTGGCTTTCCGGGCCACTTCGGCAATTCGATCGGTCCCGCTTTGGTGCTTCGGCGAGGTCATCGCAACCTCCGCGCCCCAAGCGAAAGCTGCTTTGGCGATCCGCATGTCATCGGTGGCGATGATGATTGCGTCTAATTTCTTCGCCCGAAGACAACGTTCCCAAACGTGTCGAAGAAGCGGTTTGTTTGCAACGAGATGCAGCGGTTTTCCCGGGAAACGCGTAGACTGCCATCGTGCCGGAATAATCCCAACAGCCTTCATTTTGTCGCCTTCAGGATGATTTCGGCGGCAGCCGGGAGATCTTCCGCCACCCAGTCGGCGCAACTGTCGCCGGTCATTTTGTCAAAGCCGGTCCGAACGCGGATCGCGCGGACGCCGGCGTTGTGGGCGCATTCAGCGTCAATCTCCTTGTCCCCGATGAGAAACGAATGCCCAAGATCGACATCGTGGTCGCGGGCCGCTTCAAGAACCATCCCGGGCGCCGGCTTCCGGCACTTTGAAGGCTGGCCGGGCGGATCGGGACAGAAATAGGTAGCGTCGATCAAATTATCTCCGAGCTGGCGCGCAACTTCAGCCTCCACCGCGCGATATTGCTTTTCGGTGAAAAAGCCGCGCCCGATTCCGCTTTGATTAGTGATGACGATAATTTTGTATCCGGCTTTTTTCAGCCGGCTTAATGCCGCAGCGGCTCCCTCGAAAATCTGAACTTGTTTCGGATCGGAGCAGTAATCGGCGTCGTGCATAATGGTGCCGTCGCGATCGATGAACACAGCGCGGGACTTCGCCCTAGTCGAAGTCATGTTCGAAGCTCGAAATCAGTTCGTCGCGGGTTACCGTTGCCGTGCCCAGTTTTCCGACAACCACAGCGCTGGCGTGATTGGCGATTTGCGCCGCTTCGAGCGGCGTTGCGTTGCAAACCAGCGCGAGCGTGAACATCGCGATGGCGGTGTCGCCTGCGCCCGACACATCGAAAACATCTCGCGCCTTCGTCGGAATGTGATGCGGACGTTTGCCTTTCTCGAAAAACATCATCCCATGTTCGCCGAGAGTGACGAGAAGGTATTGCACGCTCCATTTTTGAAGAAGTTCCTTCCCGGCATGGACAAGATCGACATCTTTCTTCGGCGATGTCTCCAAATCGCGGCTTGGAATTCCGGCGGCGAGAAATGCTTCCGCCCGGTTTGGTTTGACGGCCGTCATTCCGCTCCAGTCGATCAGGTTGTGCGGATTCGGGTCGGCCGTAACGATTTTCTTGGCCGCGCGGGCCCGACGCGCGATTTGCGAAACCAGTTCGCCGCTTAAGAATCCTTTGCCGTAATCTTCGAAGATGATCGCATCAATCTCACCCAGTCGTTTTCCGACTGCAGCCACAACTTTCGCGACCTGCTTGGCCGACGGCGAAGCGACTCTTTCGCGGTCGACCCTTACCACCTGTTGGTGGCGGGCAATGATCCGCGTCTTAACAATGGTCGGGAACTTTTCATCTTCGAGTGAATCCGAGATGTCGATCTTTCGCTCGGCCAAAAGTTCGCGGAGCTGTTGACCGCTCCGGTCTTTCCCGGTCAATCCGATCACTGAAACTCGATCGACAAGTTCGCGCAGATTGCGGGCGACGTTGGCGGCGCCGCCGGGAAAGAAACTTTCGCCCGTCACCTCGACCACCGGCACCGGCGCTTCCGGCGAAATCCGTCCGACCTTGCCCCAAACAAATTCGTCGAGCATCAGATCACCAATTACGAGAATGCGCTTGGACGCAGCCCGGTCGAGAATTAGGCGGAGCCTTTTTAAGTCCATAGGGCGGGCGACGTGCGATGGTCAGCAGAAGGAATATACTGGCGTGATAGGCTCAAAATAGTTAGGCGCTGGGATTTGTGTGGGGATGCAGTTCTGCTTAGAATGGCTTCATTAATCCTGAATACTAAGCCGAAATCAACAGTCGAAGCTGCCGATGATATCCTTTTCTAAAAGTTTGAAACTCAGCGTAATCGCGTTGCTTGGAGTAACGCTCTATGCCGGCGCCACGCCCGCGCCGCAACGAATCGACGTCAAGCAGATGTCGAAGAAAGTCGAAAATGTGGTGGTTCCGCTGCCAAATGAAATATTCGGCGCGCTCAATAAGCTCGGCTCGGTCAACTGGCGCGAATACGTCCGGACCGAGAAAAGCAGTAACTTCACCGAACGGCCGCGAATTGCACTCCTGCTCGGGACTGTGATTGCCGATGGATTCATCGCGGTGCAGGCGGAAGACGCTCCAGCGGTGAAGGAAATCGGGCAGCGGGTCTTGAATTTGTCCAAAGGCATTGGCGTTGGCAATTCGATCACGCCCCACGCCAAGGCGATCACTGAGGCGGCCGACAAGCGCAAATGGGAGAATGTGCGTCAGGAACTCGATCGCACTCAAAGCAGTGTCCAAGCCGCCATGAACGAAGTGCACGACGAAAAATTATCGCAGCTGGTCAGTCTCGGCGGCTGGCTTCGCGGCACTCAGGTGTTGAGCTCGGTGGTGACGAAACATTTTTCGGCCGATGGGGCCGAGTTGCTCCATCAACCCGATCTGCTTGTTCATTTTCAAACGCAACTTCAGGCAATGCCTGAATTTAATCTCCCGATCATCCGCGACATCCAAAGTGGTTTGGGCGAGGTGAAACCGCTGGTCGACGTCGGTTCGTCGCGCATTTCGCCGGAATCAGTCCGGAGGATCAACGAGATCACAGCGCGGCTGGACAGCGGAATCGTGACACGGGATTGAAGGCGCTTTGATGAACCGCTTCACAAAAATCAGCTTGCAGGTGAGCCTGAGCCTCGTCGCTTGCTTTGCACTTCCGCGCGGCGCGGCCGGAACGGTAGATGATGCCCAATCGTTCGCACTCCAGGCGGCTGAGCCTTACGTCAAGGAAGGTTTCCAAGTCCGCGAAGATTATTGGGGCGGCGATCTCGGTTCGGGCGAGAAGAAGGCCGTGCGGCAACAATTATTCAAAGGCAACGAATATTGGTTCTGGATGGGAACGGAAGTGGAGCGTGCAAAGATCTCCGTCCACATCTACGATTCCGAAGGAAAACTGGCCGAGCAGCCGGACAGTTGGGAAAAAGGTCATTTCGCCGCTGCCCATGTGATCCCGAAAGCGACCGGCAGCTATTTCATTATCGTCGCGATCGAAGAGTCGCCCGAGGAACGAACGCATTGGGCGCTGGTTTATGGCTTCCGCTAAATCGCGACGCGTGGTTGTCGATTTTGTAGTTGCGCCGCCGCGCCGTAGTGCCGCGACCGCGAGGCGAAGGCGGGTCGACCTTTGATGAGCGAAACGCGCACCCTGCATTTCGAAAACGCCCGCCAACTGCAATCGCTTTACGCGAACGATCTTAAACTTTTGAAAAGCTTGGAGGATTCGCTCGGCGTCAAAGTCACCACCCGCGAAGGTTGGGTGAAACTCGAAGGCGAACCCGAAAAAATCGACAAGGCGCAGCGCGTCTTCGATCAACTCGAAGAGGCACAAAAGAAAGGAGTGCCGATTCAGAGACACGAATTTCAATACGCGCTCAACTCCGTCAGCGAATCGCGTGGCGACAATCTCACTGACGCGGTCTCGATGAAAATCACGACCTCGCCGCGCAAACCACCAATCGTTGCGCGCTCAGCCGGGCAACGCAATTACGTCGAAGCGATCGACAAGCATGACATCGTTTTCGGAATCGGGCCGGCCGGCACCGGAAAGACTTATCTCGCGGTTGCGATGGCGGTGTCTGCGTTGAAAAAGGATCAGGTCAGCCGAATCATCTTAACTCGTCCGGCGGTGGAAGCGGGTGAAGCGCTCGGATTTTTGCCGGGCGAACTCGAACAAAAGATCGCGCCGTATTTGCGTCCGCTTTACGATGCGCTGCGCGATATGCTCGAGCCGGAAGAGATCGAACGGTCGATTGCGCGGCAGACGATCGAAGTTGCGCCGCTCGCTTATATGCGCGGTCGAACCTTGAACAACGCGTTCGTGATCCTCGATGAAGCCCAGAACACGACGACCGAGCAAATGTTCATGTTACTCACGCGCATCGGTCCTCGTTCCAAATGTGTGATTACCGGCGACGTAACCCAAATCGATTTGCCGGCAAACAAGCGTTCCGGTGTGGTCGAAGCGTTGCAGGCACTGAAAAATGTTCCTGGAATATCGATTGTTTATTTCAACGAGCGCGACGTGGTACGCCATGAGCTGGTCCGTTCGATCATAACCGCTTACCAGCAGCACCGCTCACCCGCGCCATCCGCGCGTAAATGAAAGATCGGGTCCGAGCCGGACAGGCACTAACCTAATATGTTCGATTTCTTAAGACGCAGACGACTTCTCCGGCGCGGGCTCGCTTCGAAAAAGACAAGGCGTCGTCGCACCCGCAACGAACTGCTGCGCAGTCTCGAGTCTGCACCCTACGTCAAAGTCTTCATTCTTGCCGCTTTCATTGCTGGATTGGCAGTTTTGATCTTTAGCGGCCAGCAGCCGGAACCCACCAAGAATTTCGTGATCGCGTTGCTGTTTTTCGCGACCGCGATCGTGCAACTCTGGATCAATCGGCCCGGAACGTTTTCCCAGAACTCGCGCGTCTTTCTGGTTTTTGGAACAATCTTTGTCCAGCTTGCGGCCACTAAGGCCATTCTCGTTTTGTCGAGCGAGCACTCACTTAAATTTGTCACCCCGGAAATGGGTTGGTTGCTCGCGCCTTATGCGTTCGCGCCCCTGGTCCTGAGCGTTTTGCTCGGCCGGAATCACGGACTGTACGCCGCCGTCTTCGTCAGTTTGTGGAGCAGCGTTTTGTTCGGCCGGATCGATGCGTCGCTTCTCGTCATCAGTTTGATCAGCGGTTTCACCGCCGTTTATCTCACTCTCCAAGTTCGCCGGCGCGCCCAATTGATTCGCGCCGGTGTCGGCGTTGGTCTCGCCATTTGGCTTTCCTCGCTGAGTTTCGGAATGATCGGTCCGATCAATTTATTTCCACCGATGGACAACGATTGGGGAATGATCGGCCTGCAAAGCGCGCTCACACTCGGCAACGGAATTATCACCGCCATGATTGTCGGGGGCGCGTTGCCCATGCTCGAGCAGCTTTTCCAAATCACGACCGACGTTTCGTGGCTCGAGTTGTCCGATTTGAATCATCCGCTGTTGCGCCGGATGACGATCGAAGCGCCGGGGACCTATCATCACAGTTTGGTCGTAGCGAATCTGGCTGAGGCCGCCGCCGAAAAGATCGGAGCCAACGCCACGCTCTGCCGCGTCTGCTCCTATTTCCACGACGTCGGCAAATTGGTGAAGCCGGAATATTTCACCGAGAACATGAACTTCGAGCGCAATCCTCACGACGATCTCGCGCCAAGCATGAGCGCGCTCATCATTATCGCGCACGTGAAAGAGGGCGTCGATCTCGCCCTGAAAAACAAACTGAACCAGAGCATCATCGACATCATCCAGGAACACCACGGCACCTCGCTCGTTTATTATTTCTATCAGCGCGCGGTCCAGCAACAGGAAGACGCGCGCGCGGGCGGGAAAATCATGAACATCCGCGAGGAAGACATTCCTGAAGTGAAGGAAGAGAGTTTTCGTTACAGCGGGCCGAAGCCGCAGACCAAAGAAAGCGCCATTGTCAGCCTGGCCGACATCGTCGAAAGCGCGTCACGAAGTCTGGAAAAGCCGACTCCGCAAAAAGTCGAACAACTTGTCAACGAACTGATCGAGGAGCGCATCGCCGATGGGCAGCTCGATGAATGCGATCTCACTCTCGGCGAATTGCGAGTCATCGCCAAACGATTTCGATTCACGCTCATGACAATGCTGCATACGCGGATCGCTTATCCCAAACACGAATCGAAGTTCACGCCGAGCGACGATGACAGGCTCAGACCCGATGTCATGGCCTCGCTCCGCAAACCAGCATCCGCTCCGCCCGTCTCCGCCGCGTGATGGATTGTAGCCACGGCCCTGTGGGCCGTTTAAACCCGCTACAGGCGAGTGGCTACAGCAAGATCGTTTGTTTGCCCTGTTGTCATTTCGACCGTAGTGCAGAAATCTCTTAATATTTCCCGCCATCAGGTAGGTCAGAAATATCTAGAGATGTCTCGACTCCGCTCGACATGGCAGGGATTGAACGTCTCCGCGATCACAACGCCGACACCGCCCTCGGCTCCGGATTGAAGTCGCTCGTTGTCGCGATCCAGCGAAAGATCAAATCATTTCCTACGCTGAGTTTTCAGAAATCCCGCAGCCTTCGGTCGCGGGACACAAAATGAGCGATGCTATGTTGCGCAATAGCCAAACGACAGATCGTGGCCGCGAGAAACCCCACAGAAACTCTTAAGTGGAATCTTCTCATCAGAAGAATTTCACAATTCCGGCGGTCTTGCGCGGGGTTCGCGATCTTT
>Ga0209471_1002149_pt1 | contig 11485 bp, 12 predicted proteins | sample GraSoiAngelo_128_FD_185885 | JGI IMG/M metagenome (GOLD analysis project Ga0209471, IMG submission 185885) | Grasslands soil microbial communities from the Angelo Coastal Reserve, California, USA - 14_0927_12_20cm (SPAdes) (version 2) | ecosystem: Environmental > Terrestrial > Soil > Grasslands ... | reverse complement strand
CAGGTCGCAGAGGCGGGGCCCCGCGACAAAGCAAAAAATGTTGACTGCCGCTCATGCGGTTACCCGAAGCGCCACCGCCGTCATGTCATCGTTCGGAACGGCCTCGCCGCGGAACTGCTGGACGGCCGCAAAAATCGCGTCGACGATCTCGCGCGCCGTCTTCTGCTGCGCCTCGTTGACGATCGCGAGCAGACGGTCGGCGCCGAACTCGCGCCCGAGCGCGTCGTTCGCCTCGAACACGCCGTCGCTGCAGAACACGAAGACGTCGCCGCTCGCGAGATCGAAGCTGACTTCGTCGTACGTCGAGCCCGCGAACGATCCGAGCGGCACGCCCGGCAGCTCGATCTGCATCGTCGTGCCGCCGCTGCAGCGAATCGGATACGGCAGCCCCGAGTTCGACATCGCCATGCTCCGCCGCTTGAAATCGAAGACGGCGTAGCAGAGCGTGCAGTAGTACTCCTCGAGCTGCCGCTCGTAGAGGATCGTGTTCGTCGAAGCGAGCACGCCCGCGGGGCCGAACCGCTCCGGCGCGTAGCGGCGGCGGAAGGTGCGCGAGCGAAGCAGCTCGCCGGCGAACGCGCTGTAAAGCGCCGCGGGCACGCCTTTGCCCGACACGTCGCCCACGGCGACGACGAGGCTGTTCGGCTCCGGGGCGAGGAAGTCGTAGAGATCGCCGCCGAGCTCTCGCGCCGGCGCGAAGCGGGCGGCGACGTCGACGCCTTTCAGCCGCTTCGGGAGCTCGGTCGGCAGCAGCGCCATCTGCACGCGCTGCGCGAAGCGGATTTCCTTTTCGAGCCGCTCTTCGTTGCTGCGGATCGTCTCGTAGAGCCGCGCGTTCTCGATTGCGACCGCCGCCTGGCTCGCGAGCAGCGTCAGGATCTCGACGTGGTTTTTCGTGAACGCGTCGAGCTCGGGGCTCTCGAGGTCGAACACGCCGATGCAACGATCCTTCAGGAGCAGCGGGATGACCAGCTCCGATTTCGCGTCGTCGACCACTTTTATGTAGCGCGGATCGGTCGAGACGTCCTGCACCAGCACCGGCTCCTTGTGAAGCGCCGCGTAGCCGACGAGGCCGACGCCAAGCTTCACGCGCGGCATCAACACCTTGTCGCCGTACCGCACCGCGACCTTCATCTCCAGCTCGCTGGTCTCGTCGTTGACGAGCAGGATGCCGAACGTGCGGTAGTCGATGACGCGCCGGGTCAGGTTCGCAATCCGCGTGAGGAGCTCGTCGAGGTTGAGAATCGCGCCGAACTCGCGCGCGATCTCCGCGAGCGTCTCGAGCGTGCTCGTGTACTCGCGCTCGTGCTCGAAGAGACGCGCGTTCTCGATCGCGACGGCGACGTGCGCCGCGAACTGCCGCAGCATCGCCTCGTCGGCTTCCGTGAACTGGCCGACGGTGTCGCTCAGCAGGTTCAGCGCGCCGATGACGCGTCCCTTTCGGCGAAGCGGTACGACCAGCTCCGCCTTCGATCCGGGCACGGCGTCGTGATAGCGCGGGTCGGTGCGCACGTCGTTGACGAGAATCGGCTTTCCTTCGGCGACCGCCGCGCCGACGAGACCGTGGCCGACCGGCATCCGGAGCGTGCGCGCCGTCTCCTCCGGATAGCCGACGGAATACGCGATCGTGAGCTCGTTCTTCTTCGGATCCAGCAGATAGACGCGGGATCTTCTGCAGCAGCTCCTCGAGGTTAAGGACCGACGCGACCTCGCGTCCGAGCGCGAACAGCGTCGTCAACTGGTCGGTGGAAGTGGCCGGGGAAGACATCACAATTGGGTAATTGGATAATTGGGTAATTGGGTAATTGGGTAATTGAACAGTCCGACAATCGAGCAATCCGGGTGGGCGGGCAATTACTCGAGGGGCGGGCAATTACTCGATTACCCAATTATCCAATTATCCAATTATAGTCTTCACCATTGATGGACCTGACGCTGCCGTTGGACCACGCCGCGATCGAACGGATCCTGCCGCACCGCTATCCGTTCCTGCTCGTCGACCGGATCACCGAGCTCGAAGTCGACAAGCGGATCGTCGGCATCAAGAACGTGTCGCTGAACGAGCGGTACTTGTCGCACGCGCCGAATGGATCGGCGGTGCTGCCGCCGACGATCCTCACGGAAGCCATCGCGCAGGTCGGCGCGATTCTGATTCTCGCCAAGCCGGAGAACCGTCAGCGCCTGCCGTTCTTCGCCGGCATCGAGCGTGTGCGCTTCAGGCACCCCGTCCGCCCCGGAGACGTCGTCATCATCGAGGCGAACGTGATCAGACTGCGCGGGCGCATGGGACGACTGAAAGGCGTCGCGACGGTGGACGGCAGGACGGTCATCGACGGGACGATGACGTTTGCTTTAGGACCAGCAACACCGAACCAGCCTTGACGAGCCGCGACGTCCACGCGGCCCAGCGCGCCGTCGGATTGACATAGCGGTACGCATCGAGCAGCGCCGGCGTCAGCACGAGCGCTCCGATCGCGCGCTCATCGACGTCGATCGAATCGGCCATGCCCCGCGTGTCGCGTTCCGACGGTCCGGCCTTCGCGAAGGCGACCAGCGCGTAGCCGACCGAGTTCAGCACGTTGAACGCGAGCATCCCTTTGGAAAACCAGGCGCCTTCGCAGGCGCGCAACCCCGAGCCGCACCGGTCGGGATTCAGGAGCCACTCGTCGGTCCCTTCCTGAACCCAGAAGCCGGCCGACGAAATCGTGAACTCGCGCCGCGGCGACAGGCCGCTGCGATGTGTCACCGCAAAGAACGGAAACGGGCCGAAGTGCACGCCTTCGAGACGCGGCTGCGCGTCGAATATCACATCGAAGGTCAGATGACCGCCTTCGTGCAGCACCAGCGCGGCGCCGGCCCCGGTAAGGAATTTCACAGTATCGAGCGTGCGGTGCTCATTCGGCTGAGCTGTCGTCGACCCTGACTCCTGTGCCTGCGCCGTAACTGCTGTACAGACGAGCAGAACCATGGCGGCACCCAAGTTGCACTTCGGCCGGACGGGGGATTGGAGGCACCGCATGCTTGAAACCATTGCGATCATCCTGATCGTGCTGTGGCTGCTCGGGGTCGTCAGCGGCTACACGCTGGGCAACTTCATCTATGTGCTGCTGGTCATCGCCATCGTGCTGTTCCTCGTGCGATTGATCAGCGGGCGACGAGTTGTCGAGATTGCTGATTTCAGATTGCAGATTGCTGATTGATTGCTGATTGGATTGCTGATTTCGGATTGATTCGTCCTTCAATCTGCAATCTGCAATCAATCAGCAATTTGCAATGAAGCAATCTGCAATCAGTCTGCAATCAGCAATTCAATCTGCGATCAATCTGAAATCTGCAATCTGAGATCTGCAATTTCAGCGCGCTTTCACCAACGCCACTCCCGCAAATACCACCGACGCACCCACGACCATCCTTGCGCTGAACGGCTCGTGCAGCAGCAGCGTGCCGAGCAGCACTGCGATCACCGGATTGATGTACGCGTAGAGCGAGACGGTGGCGACGCGCAGGTGCTTGAGGGCGTAGGCGTACGCGGCAAAGCCGACGACCGCGCCGAAGACGATGAGATACGCGAGCGCCGCGGCCGTCCGTGGCGTGAACGTCAACGCGCCGAGCTCGCGGTGAATGGTGGCCGCGATGAACAACGCCGCGCCGCCGAAGAACATCTCGAAGGCCGCCGTCGCGAGCACGTTCTCGTCTTTCGCCGACACGTGGCCGCGCCGGCGAGAGTACGACGAGCCGATCGCCCAGCCGATGCACGCGATCTGCGCGGCGATGACGCCGCCGAGGAATCCGCGGCCGCGCGCATCGACGTGGATCTCGGGCCACACGAGCATCACGATCCCGCAGAAACCGACGACGAGGCCGATCGTGCGGCCGAGCGTCAGCCGCTCGCCGTGCGGCAGCATGGCGTCGATGCCCGTCATCCAGAACGGCGAGGTCGCGACGAGCACCGCCGTCAGCCCGCTCGGCACCGTCTGCTCGGCCCACACCACGCCCCCGTTGCCGAAGCCGATGAGCAGCGTGCCGAGCACCGCGAGGTACGGCCACTCGCGCGGACCGGGCAGCCGCTCGCCGCGCGCGGCGAGAATCGCCGCCAGCATCGATCCGGCGATCACATATCGGATCCCGCCCATCAGCAGCGGCGGAATCGACTCGAGGGCGATTCGGATCGCCAGGTAGGTCGTGCCCCAGACGAGACACACTGTGACCCATGCCGCGTAGGCGCGCGATTTGGGATGTGGGACCCGGGTTTCCGGGACGCTGGCGAGGCCGGCTTCCGGATTTCCGATTAGGAGTTCGCCGGAAGTTGTGAGTCGGGACTGGTTGGAATCGCGGGAGGTTGTCACCCGTCGGAGTTGCACTTACGCATGATCATACATGCGGCGATGAAGCTTTCGGCCCAATTGGCGATTGGTCTCGGCGGCGCCGCTGCTCCAGCATCGTCGCCGCTCGTGAAACGCAGCCGGTCATCGCCGACAGCGCCGACAGATGTGGACGAACGCACACGCGCGGTAGAATAAAAACGGGTCACAACATGGGCCGAAAATCCTCAGCGAAATCGCAAGTCCGGCAGACCGCGGGCGCGGCGCCGCCGCCGGAGTCCGATCCGAAACGCCGTTTTCCGCCGTTGCTCATCGTCGCGACAGCCGGCCTGCTCGTTGCGCTCGTCGCGGTCGTCTACGTGCGCAGTTCGGGCAGCTCGGCGTCGCCTCAGGCCGGGAAGACGGACGCTTCGGCGCAGCAGGCCCCGGTCGAACCGCCGGCGGCCGCGAAGCTCGGTCCGCATCCGCAGGAGAACCTTCCGCCGCTCCCCTTCAGTCCCGAGCCGCCGGCGCGGCCGGCCGAAGTGGTGCGCGCGGCGTACAAGTTCGCCGCGGAACACCCCGAGGTGCTCAGCTACGTGCCGTGCTACTGCGGATGCGAACGCAGCGGTCATCGCGGCAACGAGGACTGTTTTGTCACCGCCCGCGACGCGAACGGCGACGTGACGGCGTGGGAGCCGCACGGCATGACCTGAGCCGTCTGCCTCGACGTCGCGCGTGACGCGATGCAGATGCATGCTTCGGGCGCCTCGGTGCGGGATATTCGTGCGGCGAACGAGAAGAAATGGAGCGTCGTTCCCAACGCACACGCCCACGCCGCAGCCTCCGGCGAAATGACGCGGGATTTGGGATTCCCGAATCCCGAACCCCGTCCATGATCGATAAGCGTGGACCGGCCTTCGCGCGGCTGTTCGAGGCGGTTCACGAAGGCGTGTACATCGGCACGATCGGGCCCGAGTCGACCAGCACGCTCGCCGTCAACCCCCATCTCAAACTGATCTTCGGATACCCGAGCGAAACGCCTGAAGGCGACGTGCGCCCGTTCGATCGCGACCGCTTCGTCGATCCGCAGGCGCGCGTCGCGCTCGTCGAGCGTCTCGCCACCGACTATTCGGTTTCGGATTACCTGCTCAGGCTTCGCCGCGCCGACGGCAGCGCCCTGTGGATCGAGCTGACCGCGCACGCCGATCCGATCGGCGACGACGGCAGCCTTCGCATCGAGGCGTTGCTGCGCGACGTCAGCGAGCGCAAGAAGCTCGATGACGAAACGCGGGATATCTATCACCAGCTGCTGCAGGCCGAGAAAATGGCGGCGCTCGGTCAGACCATTTCCGGCGTCGCGCACGAGCTGAACAACCCGCTGGCGACGATTCTCAGCTGGGCCGAGCGGTTGTCGCAGCGCCCCACGGTCGACGACAACGTCCGGCGCGGGCTCGAAACGATCCTCTCCGAATCGGAGCGCGCGGCGCGCATCGTCCGCAACCTGCTGACGTTCGCGCGCAAGCGCCAGACGACGCGCGCGATGGTCGACGTCAACCAGGTCGTGCGCGAAACGCTCGCGCTCCGCGCCTACGAGCAGCGCCTCACCAACGTCGTCGTCGTCGACGCGCTGGCCGCGGGCCTGCCGCACGTGTTTGTCGACGGTCACCAGATCCAGCAGGTGTTGCTGAACCTGATCATCAATGCGGAGCAGGCGATGATCTCCGCCAACGGCCGCGGCGTGATGGTGCTTCGCACGTGGCAGGACCCGCAGCAGGAAGCCATCATCCTGGAGATCAACGACGACGGCCCGGGGATTCCCGACGACGTGCAGCCGAAGATCTTCGATCCGTTCTTCACCACCAAAGAGGTGGGAAAGGGAACCGGCCTCGGCCTGACCGTCGCGTACGCGATCGTGCAGGAGCACGGCGGGCGCATCCGCCTCGAGTCGCCGCCGAACCGCGGCGCGTCGTTCTACGTGGAGCTGCCGGTCACCGGCCCGAAGCTGCCGCCGGCGCCGGTGAGGCGCGTGAGCTTCGACGCGCCCGCCGAGAGCGCCGCCGGCGCGTCGGTGCTCGTCGTCGAGGACGAAGCAAAGCTCGCCAGCGCCGTCGTCGACGCGCTGCGCGACGCCGAGTACGTCGTCGAGCACGCGCGCGACGGCGAAGAGGCGCTGGAGCTGATCAGGGCGCACGCGTTCGACGTCGTCATCTGCGATCTCAAGATGCCCCGTCTGGATGGAAAGGCGTTCTATCGAGCGCTCGAGGACGCCGCGCCGGAGCTCGCGAGGCGCGTGATCTTCGTGACCGGCGAAGTCGCGGGAACCGACGCCGACGAGTTTCTCGAAGAGACCGGCTGCCGGTGGCTGGCGAAGCCGTTTCGATTGGGAGATCTTTTGAGGACCGTCAGAGAAACGCTTTCCTGAATCCAACTCTCCACCACGGAGGACGCGGAGGGCGTGGAGCCCTCCGTGGTGGAGAGTTTATCGCGCGGCTGCGATAGCCTGCCCGGTGCGCGCCACTTTCAGGCTCGCCTTCGCGGGAACGGCCTTCTTCACCGTCGCCATGTTGCGTGCGGCCTTTGCGGGGCTCACGTACGGGAGCACCACGGCCGGCGACGCCGCAACCGTTTCGGAAACGTAGGTCGGCTTCTTCGCGGCGAACGCGAGGAGCTGGCGCTTCATCTCGGCCACCTTCTGCGGGTTCATGTCGCCGAGCGCCTCGCGCAGGCGGCGGATGGCGCGCGCGTGCAGCTGCGAGACGCGCGACTCGTTGACGCCGATTTCCGCGCCGATCTGCTTCATCGTCACTTCGCCGTAGTAATAGAGGCCGATGACCTTGCGCTCGCGCCACGGCAGCGACTGAATCGCCACGCGGATGCGCTCGCGGGTTTCGGTCTTTTCGTAGGCGGCGTCGGGAGCGTCGGGTTCGGACGGCACGAGCGCGGGCGGCAGCGAGCTCTCGTTCATGTGCTCGCCGGTGGCGAGCGGCGACGTCGATTCGATGGTGTTGATGCGGACGATCGTGCGGCTGAGCCGTTTCTCGTCGGAACCGACGCGCGCGGCGAGGTCGGCCATCGACGGCTCGTGGCCCAGCTCGCGGCGCAGCGCCTCGCGGGCGGCGTCGAGCTCGCGGCGCTGGCGGCGCACGCCGCGCGGCCAGGCGTCGCGGCGCAGCGCGTCGATCATCGCGCCGCGGACGCGCCGTTCGGCGAACGTCTCGAATTTGATCCCGCGGTCCTCGTCGAACCGGTGCGCCGCGTCGATCAAGCCGAGGACCCCGTCCTGAACGAGGTCGCCGATGTCGATCGAGTTCGGCATCGACGCCGCCATGCGGCGCGCGAGCGCTTCCACGAAGGGAAGGCCGGCAACGATACGTCGGTTCTGACTGGCGACAACGGGCTGGACGCGCATCGGTGACTCCTGTTGTGGCTCGGAAAAATCCGAAGTCCCAATCCCGATTTGGACTGCAGACGAGTGCGCGCTATCGCAACTGCGGTACCAACTGCCGAGTCTGTGTCCAACTACACGCCACGGGGAAAGGCAATATAGCTGTAACCTCCTATGTACAATCGACTTGCTGCGATGGATCGTTTCGGAACGCGGCTTCGCGGATCGGCCGAAAATCCGCTGAAATCGTCAAGACTTTGACGAAAACGCGGATTCCGAAGTCAAGAAATTGACAGTGGAATTACAGTTTTGGCGAGACTGGCTGGGATTCGACCGAATTGCCCGCGAGTTGACGGATCTCCTGCGCAGTACCCATCGCGTCGAGCGCGCTGGCGACAACTTGAGCGGCGCGCGCCCGATTCATGTCATCGGGCGCCTTCGCTTCGAGCAGTTCCGCATGCGCGAGGATGATCCCCAGTTGGTTGTTCAGGCGATGAAAGAGGAGACGCAAATCGGTGCTCTCGTCCATGGGTCTCCTCGCCTGGGGCTCCTCGACGCCGTTCACACGCGACATGCTACGCCTGGTTGCGGCCGCCTTCGGGCTGCCAAATCGACGCCGCGGCCCGATCCTGGTTGTTCGGATCGCGCCAGAGCGTGTCGACGAATATCCGCACGGATCCGCCGGCCGTACGCACGTATTCGATCTTTCCGCTCGACAGCCAGTTATAGATGGTCCGCCGGCTGACACCGACGAGCTCGCACGCTTTCATGATCGAGATGGTTTTACGTTCCACGTGATTCCTAGCCTCCCGTGCAAGGGTATCGGTGGCAAATCGTGAGCAGATTAGCCCAGTACCAAAATGGAACACTGTCAATTGTTTGGCGTGCTCTATCGTGCATTTATATGTCAGTTTCGTCAACGTCAGCGGGCTTTGGCGGGCTTTTCCCACGGCAACCGGGAGGCACGAGGAAAAATTATTTTGCGAGCGCGATCTCCCGCGACGGATCGTCGAGCCCTTCGATGGCCGCGCGACCCATCGCGAGCGCTGCCTCCCAAGTGTTTGCGCCGATGTGCGGCGTCGCCAGAAAGTTGGGCAGCGTCAACAGCTCCCGATCCGCCGGCGGCTCGACGTTGAATACGTCGGCGGCCGCGCCGCCGATCTCGCCGCCGATCAGCGCGCGCTTGAGCGCCTCCTCGTCGACGATCCCGCCGCGCGCGGTGTTGACGAGAAAGGCCGTCGGCTTCATCGCGTTCAGCTCGCGCGCGCCGATCATGCCGCGCGTCGCCGCATCGAGCGGCACGTGGATCGAGACGATGTCCGATTCGCGCAGCAGATGCTCGCGCGTGACCGGCGTCACTGAGTGCGCGCGGTAGAACTCGTCGTACGACACGATGTCGTGCGCGAGCACGGTCGATCCGAACGCGCGGCAGATGCGCGCGACCTGCTGCCCGACCTGTCCGCAGCCCAGAATGCCCACAATCGCGGAGGAAAGCTGACGTCCTCGCGGCTGCCGCCAGACGCCTTCGCCAACCTCACGCGCGAGCGGCACCAGCTGTCTCGAGAGCGCAATCATCATCAGAATCGCGAGCTCGGCGACGGCTTGCCGGTTCACGCCCGGAGTCCATCGAACCGCGACGCCATGCCGCCGCGCCGCGTCCAGATCGATCGTGTCGAGCCCGACGCCGTACTTGCTCACCACGCGCACCTCGGGCACCGCGCTGAAGACCGACGCGTCGAGCGTCTCGAGTCCGGTGATGGCTTTCTCGTGGCCGCGGAGGAAGTCGACCAGCTCGCCGCGCGGCAGGACGCGATCGGTGAGGTTGAACCGCGCGCCGGGATACCGCTGCAGGAGCTCGGCGCGCAGCGTCGCGTTGCGCGAAAACGAGCGCGAGGCCACGGCAATTGTCACGTCGCCGCGATGATACGCGCGGCGTCACGGCGGATACGTATCCGTCCCCCACGCTTCGCTCTCAAAGCAGGCATGAGTCTGGGATAGAGAAGCTCGACGGGGCGATCACGCTATCGGTCCGTGAACCCTAAGCTTTTTGAATCGTGTGAGTTATCGGGCGGCGCGTCGACGACACCTCGAGCGCCGCATCGCGGGCGTGTTCCGTTTCAGCTCACTGATGGTCGTATTATCGACCACCAAGTCTTTCGATGTCGTTTCTGAGCCGTCGCCTCGCTGGATCGAAGCGACGTTATGTCAAAATGTTGACGTACTCGATGCCTGACCTTCAGCGGCACATCCTCCTCGTCGAAGACGAGGCAGCGCTCCGTCAGGCGATTGCCGAGCAGCTGACCGACCATGGCTATCAGGTCGCGCAGGCCGAGTCTGGCGAGGCGGCGCTCAGCCGGCTGGCCGATTTCGCGTTCGACATCATCATCACCGACCTGCGCCTGCCGGGCATCAACGGATCCGAGGTGCTCGAGTCGGCCGTCGCGCGCTACCCCGACATCGTCGCCATCGTCGTCACCGGGTTCGGCACCGTGAAGGACGCCGTCGAAGCGATCAAGCGAGGCGCGTGGGATTTCGTCAGCAAGCCGTTTCAGATCGACGAGCTGCTGCACGCGCTCGACTCCGCGCTCGAGCAGCGGCGGCTGAAATCGGAGAACGCGTACCTGCGCGCGCAGCTCGAGGAGCGCTACCGCTTCGAAGGGCTCATCGGCAAGAGCCCGGTGATGAAGCGTCTCTTCCAGCTGCTCGAGACGGTTGCGCCGACCAACAGCACGATCCTGATCGCCGGCGAGACCGGCACCGGCAAGGAAGTCGTGGCGCGCGCGATTCATCACAACAGCGCGCGCCGCAGTCAGCGGTTCGTCGCGCTCAACTGCAGCGCGATCCCCGAGACGCTGCTCGAAGCGGATCTCTTCGGCCACGTGCGCGGCGCGTTCACCGGGGCGGTCGGCAACCGCCAGGGTCGCTTCGAGCAGGCGCACAAGGGAACGCTCTTCCTCGACGAAGTGGGAACGATGAGCACGGCGCTGCAGACCAAGCTGCTGCGCGCGCTGCAGGAGCGCGAGTTCGAGCGCGTCGGCGACTCGCACACGATCAAAGTCGATGTCCGCGTCATCGCCGCCACCAACAGCGATCTCGCGAAGATGGTCGCCGACGGTCAGTTCCGCGAGGACCTGTTCTATCGGTTGAACGTCATCCCCATTCAGATTCCGTCGCTTCGCGATCGCAAAGAGGACATCCCGCTGCTCGTGCAGCACTTCCTGGACAAGATCCAGAAGGAAGGCTCCGGCGCGATCGCCTCGCGCCGCGCCGCCGCCGAACGGAGCCGTGGTAGCGCGAGCCTTTCAGGCGAGCGTGGCGCGAGCGTTTCAGGCGAGCGTGGCGCGAGCGTTTCAGGCGAGCGTGGCGCGAGCCTTCCAGGCGATCGGACGATCACCGTCTCGCAGGACGCGATGCGCCGGCTGATGGCGTACCACTGGCCCGGCAACGTGCGTCAGCTCGAAAACGCCATCGAACGCGCGGTGGCGTTCAGCGCCGGGCGGCCGCAGATCGACGTCGGCGATCTGCCGACCGAGATTCAGCAGGCGCAGGAAGCGGACATCCCGTCAGCGGTCACGCTGCCGGAGGACGGGATGGATCTCGGTTCGTTCATCGGCAACATCGAGCGCGAGCTGATCGAACGATCGCTCGAGCGGACCGGCGGGAACAAAGGGCAGGCGGCGAAGCTGCTCGGCTTGAAGAGGACCACACTGGTCGAAAAACTGAAGCGCATCTTGAAATAGCGCGCCATCAGGATTTCGAAATCTCCGACTCGATCCGTGTCTGCTCTTCCAACAGA
>Ga0209471_1002147_pt1 | contig 11491 bp, 7 predicted proteins | sample GraSoiAngelo_128_FD_185885 | JGI IMG/M metagenome (GOLD analysis project Ga0209471, IMG submission 185885) | Grasslands soil microbial communities from the Angelo Coastal Reserve, California, USA - 14_0927_12_20cm (SPAdes) (version 2) | ecosystem: Environmental > Terrestrial > Soil > Grasslands ... | reverse complement strand
GCGAGACGTGCGGAAGTTCCCGCATGTCTCGGTCACCGTCACCGGCACGCACGATACCGAGCCGTTGGCCATCTGGTGGGAGGCGCTGCCGCAGTGGGAACGGGAGCAGCAGCTGACCCAGCCGGCGCTGCGGCGCCTGCGCGGTCCGGAGCAGCATCTCTTCACTGCACAAACGCGCAGCGCGCTCTTGGAGTTGGCCTACTCCGCCGCCTCCGACGCGCTCTTGACCCCCATCACCGACGGGCTCGGCTGGCGCGACCGGATGAATATCCCTGGCACGGTAGGCAGCCACAACTGGACGTTCCGACTCCCCTGGACCCTCACCGAGCTTTGGAACGCCCCCGAGGCGGTAGCCATGGCGAGGGAGCTTGCACATCTTGCGGAGCGGTACGACCGGAAATGAGGCTCCGTGAGGATCGAACGGGAAATGCTCGGCCAGCAGGCCCGCCGCTTGCTCGACGAGGTAGCGGCCGAGCTGTCGGCTGTCCGGCAGCCAGTCGCAACCTACCGCCTGCAGCTGCACAAGGGATTCCCCTTTGCAGACGCGCAGGCGGTGATGCCCTATCTCGCCGAGCTCGGGATCACCGACCTGTACTCGAGCCCGGTGCTGCAGGCTGCGCCCGGTTCGATGCACGGCTACGACGTCATCGACCACGGCAAGATCAACTCCGAGCTGGGAGGCGAGGAGGGATTCGTCCAGCTCGCCGGAGCGGTGCAGAAGGCTGGCCTGGGATACGTGCTCGACATCGTCCCGAACCACATGGGCTTGGGGAGCGGCAACAGGCTCTGGCTGGACGTGCTCGAGAACGGCCCCAGCTCGCGCGCCGCCCGATACTTCGACGTCGAATGGCATCCGCTCAAGGAGGAGCTGGCCGACAAGGTGCTCGTGCCGGTCCTGGGCGATCGCTACGGCGCGGTGCTCGAGCGCGGCGAGCTGCGCCTGGAGCTCGTCCACGGCGCCTTCCGCCTTCGCTATTTCGATCACCTGTTCCCCATCAATCCCCGTTCCTATGGGCATATCCTCGCCTACCGGCTGGAGGAGCTGGAGAAGCAGCTCGGTCCGGGCGAGACGCTCGATGAGCTGAAGAGCATCCTCTTCGAGCTTTCCCACCTGCCCTCGCGGCACGAACAGGATCCGGCCCGGCAGGAGGAGCGGCGGCGCGAGAAGGAAGTCGTCAAGCGGCGGGTGGCGACGCTCTGCGCCTTGAGCGAGGCGGTGCGCCGCCACCTGGAGGAGAACGTCCGCCTCTTCAACGGCACGGCCGGCAAGCCGCGCAGCTTCGACCTGCTCGACAAATTGCTCGACGCGCAGGCTTATCGGCTGGCGCACTGGCGCGTCTCCAGCGAGGAGATCAATTACCGGAGGTTCTTCGACATCAATTCCCTCGCCGCCATCCGCATGGAGGACGCCGAGGTTTTCGGGCAAGCGCACCGCCTGCCTCTGCAACTTCTCGCGGAGGGAAAGATCTCCGGCCTGCGCATCGATCATCCCGATGGACTGGCTTATCCGGGGCGCTATTTCCGCCTCCTGCAAGACGCGCGCATCCTCGAGCGCGCCCAGCGCCGCGCCGCGCAGCGGGGATTGCGCTGGGAGCAGCTGGAGCCGGCCCTGCGCGAGCAACTGCAGAGCGAGCTGGAAGAGAAGGGCGCCTCCTCGCCGCTCTGGCGGCCGCTCTTCGTCGCTGCGGAAAAGATCCTCGGCCGCACGGAGACGCTCCCGCCGAGCTGGCCGGTGGCGGGGACGACCGGCTACGACTTCCTCAATTCGCTCAACGGCATCTTCGTCGCCCGCGAGAACGAGCAGAAGCTGCAGCGCATCTACTCGCGCTTCATCGGCGCCGAGATCGACTTCGAGGAGCTGGTCTACCAGAAGAAGAAATTGATCCTCTACACGGCGATGGCGAGCGAGATGAACCTGCTCGCCCGCCAGCTCAACCGCATCTCCGAGGGCAACCGGTGGACGCGCGACTTCACCCTCTACTCGCTGCGCGCCGCGCTCATCGAAGTGGTGGCGTGCTTTCCCGTCTACCGCACCTATATCAGCGGCCCGGACGAGGTCGAGGAGCGCGATCGCCGGTACATCCTCCAGGCGGTGGCCTGCGCCAGGCGGCGCAATCCCGTCGAGAACGAATCGATCTACGACTTCATCGCAGACATCCTCTTGCAGAAGTTCGCGGCGTACGTGGAGGAGAGCGAGCGGCCGGCGCAGCACGCCTTCTCTCTCAAGCTGCAGCAGATACTCGCGCCGGTGCAGGCGAAAGGCCTGGAGGACACCGCCTTCTACGTCTACAACCGGCTCGTCTCCTTGAACGAGGTCGGCGGCGAGCCGCAGCACTTCGGCAACACCGTCGAGGCCTTCCACGAGCACAACGCGCTGCGCGCCGAGCGCTGGCCGCGCTCGCTGCTCGCCACCGCTACGCACGACACCAAGCGCGGCGAGGATATCCGCGCGCGCATCGACGCGCTCTCGGAACTGCCCGACGACTGGCGCAAGACCGCCATCGCCTTCGCCCGCCGCACCGAGAAGCTGCGCCGGGAGGTCGACGGCCGGCGCGCGCCCGACCGGAACGAGCAGATGCTCCTCTTGCAGACGCTGATCGGCGTCTGGCCCAACGGCACCGGCATGCCGCCGGCCGCGGATCTCGAGGCGCTGCGCGGCCGCATCCGGCCGTACCTGTTCAAGGCCGCCAAGGAAGCGAAGACCAACACAAGCTGGATCCAACAGGATGCGCGCTGGGAGGAGGCGCTGCGCGATTTCATCGACGGCCTGTTCGCGCTGCCGCCCCGGCATCCGCTCTGGAAGGGTCTCTTGCCCTTCGCCCGCCGCATCGCCGAGATCGGCATGCACAATTCGCTCTCCCAGCTGGTGCTCAAGATGGCCGCGCCGGGCGTGCCCGACTTCTTCCAGGGGACCGAGCTGTGGGACTTCTCGCTGGTCGATCCCGACAATCGCCGGCCGGTGGATTTCGCGCTGCGCAGGAAGCTGCTCGACGAGCTGCGCGCCTCGACGCTGAGCAGGGCCGAGCTGGCGCGGGAGCTGTACGGCTCGTGGGAGGACGGGCGCATCAAGCTCTTCCTCACCCAGGCAGGGCTGCTCGCGCGGCAGAAGAATCCGGAGCTCTTCGCGGGCCGCGGATACGTCGCGCTGCAAGCGCAAGGGTCGAGGGCCGCGAATCTGTGCGCTTTCGCGCGCACCTCGGAAAACAACGTCGCAGTCGCGGTGGCGCCGCGACTGGTGAGCGGCCTCCTCGATGGCGCACGGTTTCTCCCGGAGAAGTTCGCCGGCACCACCGTCGCCGTGCCTGGCTTGCAGCCCGGCGAGAAGCTGCGCGATGTGCTCACAGGCGAAGAGCGCGAGGTGCGCGATGCGGGGCTGGCCGCCGAGGAGCTCTTCTCCACGCTGCCCGTCGCCCTGCTGGTGCGCGGCTAGTCAGCGTCCATTGTCCTTCCGTGCTCGTGCTCCTGCCCGTTTTGGTGCTCGGCGTCGTCCCCGTTCGGGTGCCCGGGGCTTGTTCACGGCACCCAAATCAGAACGAGCACGAGCTCGACATCCGGCACGAAAAGGAGCACCAGCACAAGCTCGACATCGAGCACGAAGACCAGCACGAGCACGACCACGGCTCTCAGCATTGCGGCTAGCGCCAGAGCCTCAGACGACCCTCCTCAAGAGGACCGCGATCTGCGGCAATCCTTCCGCCGACGAAACGATCTGCAGGGGCGCCAGCTCTTTTTCCAGCTGCGCCGCGCGCAGCGGATCGTCGAGATCGGCGAAGAGCAGCGCCGGCAGTCTCACGCCGCGCGAGCGGAGCGCCCGCAAGAGAAGGATGCCTTGCACCTCTGCGCATCCAGCAGCGGGCGCGCCGCTCTCATCGACGAGAAGCGCGCGCGGCGTGCGGTGGAAATCGAGGTCGAGCAAGAGCGCGCCGGCCTGCGGTGCAAGCGCGAGCGCCTCGGCGAAATGGCCGGCGCGGGCGAAATGAAACTCTCCGCCGAGGAAGCGCTGGAACCGCTCGGTGTACTCGCTGCCGTCCTCGCAGACGAGAAAGTTCATGTCGCGGGCGGCGCGGGGAAGCAGGCGCCGACGGCCTTCTTCCAGGGCGGCTCCTCCGAGCGGACCACCAGATGCCCCTGCCACTCGCGGGTGAGGTCGCGGACCAGCGCGAGGCCGCGGCCGGTCTCGCGCCGCTCGATGCTCTCCAGCGAGATGCCGCCCGGCGCGGAGTCGCCCACGAGCAGGACCGTCAGGTCACGCCCCGCGGCGTCGCGCTCCTCGCCCAGCCTGACGATGACCTTGCCGCCCTGGGCCGCCGCCTGGGCATTGCGCAGGAGGTTGGCGAAGATGGTCGACAGCGCGCCGCGCTCGACCGGGAATTCCACCTCCATGCCCTGCAGCAGGATGGACGGCGCCGTCCAGGAGGACCCGCCGCGTCGCATCTCCGCCTCGACGTCGCGGATCCATCCGGCGATCGCGCCCGCGTCCAGCCGCGTGCGCGGCCCCAGCCGGAGCAGCGACGAGAGCCGCGCCGCGTGCAGCTGGCGGAGGCGCTCGTCGAGGCGCGCCAGCTCGGCCTCGCTGCCCGAAGGCTCGCGCAACAAATCTTCGGCTCGGGCGAGATCGCGCACCAGCGGTCCGAACACCGGCTCTCGCGACAGCCGCCGCAGCGAGACGCCTTGCGCCCGGCCTGTCTTGCGCAGCTCCTGGTACCTGCGCGCCACTGCCTGCGAGGCCGGCTCGGGCGAAAGCAGGGCACGAGCTACATCCGCGCGGCAGCTCGGGAGCATGCCCAGGGCGCTGGCCCTGTGCTTGAGGACATCGTGGCGCACCTCTGCCGCGGCGCGCGCGGCAGTGGGAAAGAGGCGCGGCGCGCGGCGCAGAGCGCGCTCGATCGTCGCGCCGCCCCAGAAGGAAGAGGCGAGCGCGGCGAGCAGCGCCGCTGCGCCGAGAGCGGCCGCGACCCTCTTTCGCAGCCGCGCCTCGGTTGCCGCGGTCGTGGTCTTCAAGATTTGCTCTCGCGCGGCGCGCGCGTCGGCCCGGCCGGGATCGTCAGGGCCGGCCGTGGCGAGAAAGCGTTCGACGAGCGGCAGCGCCTGGTCCGGCTTTCGCTGATCGAGATCGATCCGCGCCAGCGCCCAGAGCGCGGCCGGCACGCCGCGGCCGGCGGCGCGCTGCAACTCGGGAACGGCCCGCGCATCCGGAGAGCGCGCCGCCACGCGGGCGAGCCGGGGGAGGCCAACGTCGCCGGCCAGCTGGTAGCACTCGAGCGCCTCGCGCAGCTGTCCGGAGAACTCGCGCACTTCTCCAAGGGCGAGCAGCCGCGAGGAAGGAGACCCCGGCGTACAGCGGCCCCCGAGCACGGCGAGCGCCGCCTCCGGCCGATCCTCCACGAGCCGCAACCGCGCCTGCAGCGCCGAGACGTCGTCGCGCGCCGGCGGCACGAGCTGCGCTCGCAGCGCGCGCGCCTCCTCCAGATGGTCCGGCCGCGGCGAGGCCGCGTAGGCGAGCAGATCCTCGAGCGCGCCGGCGCGGTCGCCCTGTTCGAGCCGCAGTGCCGCGCGCGCATGAAGCGCTTCGGGCGCGCCCAACTGCACAGCGCGATCGAGGAACGGCGCAACCAGCGCCGCTCCGCTCCCCGCCCGGCGCAGTCGCGCAGCGAGCTCCAGCAGTCCAGGTCCGTCCTGGTCGAGCGCCTGCACCGTCTTCTCCGGCACGCCGGCGCCGAGCGCAAAGAGCGCCCCGACCGCATCGACGAAACCAGGCGAGTCGTCGACGGCCTCCTGCAACAGCTGACGCGCCATTTCGGGAGGTGCGCTCGCCGCCCGCTGGAAGAGAGCGCGCGCCTGTTGCGAGGGCTCGCGCGGCTGCAGCGCCGGCCTTTCTTCCTGCGCCGTCGCCGCCAGGCCGGCCTGCGCGCGCGCCACCGCGACCAGCCGCGCCACCTCGGGACTGGCGCCGCCGGCGCGCTCGAATCGCTCCAGCGCGCGCTGCGCGTCCTGCGCGCGCCCCTGCCGGATGGCGACGCGCGCGCGCAAGAGCCACAGCTCGATCGAGGAGGGCTCGAGCGCGAGCGCCTGGCGCAGCGCCTCGTCGGCGCGGTCGGCTTCGAAGAGCCCGCCCTGCTGCGCGAGGATCTCTCCCAGCCTGCGCCAGGCCGCCGCATGCGAGGGCGCAAGCTGCGTCAGGATGCGCAGCTCGCGCGCCTCTTCGTCGACGCGACCCATCGCCTCCAGCGCTCGCGCGCGCAGCCAGCGGGCGCCGCGCCACGCGGGCTGCTCCGCACAAAGCTTCTCGCTCGCCGCCAGCGCCTCGCGCGCATCACCCTGCTCGAGGCGCGCCTCCGCGGCGGCGAGGGCAGCGCGCGGCGCTTCGGCGACCTGCGGCTCAGGCCAGTCCTCGATCGCTCGCGCGCGCTCCTCTTCCCCGATGCCATCGGCCAGCTCGCGCAGACGCCGCGCGACGTCGCTGCGCGGATTCGCTTCCTGCAGGGCCGCCAGTCTTGCTTTGGCCTGCGCGATCCGGCCCACCGATCGCTCGAAATCGGCGATGCGCAACGAGAGCGCGGGCTGTGCTGCGGCCGGAACCGAGGCCAGGCCCCGCTGGAGCAGCGCAAGGATCTCCTCAGCGCGGTCCCAGCGGTCGGGCGCCTCGGCGAGCAGCTGGGCAAGATTCGCATAGGGCTGCCATCGCGAAGGCTTGAGCGAGATGGCCCGGCGATAGGAGCGCTCGAGCGACGAGGGCGCAGAGGACTGACCTGAAGCGCCCGCGGCGAGGAGCGCGGCGAAGAGAGCGATCACGCCGTCTCCCCCCGCAGCGCGCGCAGCCGCAGCCCGAGCTGGTTCATGCGCAGGTGCACCTTGCGCCGATTCGCTCCCGGCCCGAACAGCTCGGCGGCGATGCCGTCGAGATCTCCCTCGTGGGCGTGGAAGAGCGCCATCAGATATTGCCGCTCCACGTCGGCGGAGATCTCCGCGAAGCTCTGCGCCGGCTTGAGGCTCACTTCGACGCGCCGCTCGCCGCCGGCGCCTTTGCTGCAGAGGACGGGTCCGGGCGCGTGCGTCTTGCCGAGCAGCTGATCGATCAGGTGATCGGAGATCGCCAGCACCGCGGGCGCGCGCTCGCTGCGCGGTCGCTCCGGCGCATCCAGCTGCTGTACGAGCGTGAAGACCAGCGAGTTGGTGACGAGCAGTTTGAGCTCGCGGTGGTTGCCGCGCCAGGGATGCGCAGCGAGCCGCGCCAGTGCGCTCTGGGAGAGAAAGACCGAGAAGGCATCGCGGCGCGCCGATCGCGCCTGCGGCTTGCCGAAGGCGACAATGCAGTTCTCCTCGAGGAAATCCTCGGGAGTGGGAAAGCGCGCCAGGTAGGCGCGCGCGAGCGGCCGCAGCTGCTCGGAGCGCAGCGCATCGAGGACGGCGAAGCGGACCAGCTCGGACAAGTCCTGCCGCCTCTCCCGCAAGGGCGGGATGCGCAGCCGCGTGGAAGGATTGAGCCGCATGTAGAGGTCCGGGCGGAAGCGGCCCTCGCGCAAGAGCTGCTCGAGGTCGAGATTCGTCGCCGCCACCAGCTTGGGCGCCGCCGGCCGCGGCCGCGAATCTCCCAGCCGCGTGACCGTCCCGCGCTCGAGCACCAGCAAGAGCTGGCGCTGCAGCTCGAGATCGAGGTTGGCGATTTCGTCGAGAAAGAGCGTGCCGCCGTGGGCCTGCTCGAACACGCCGGCGTGATCCTCGACTGCGCCGGTATAGCTGCCGCGCCGAGAGCCGAAGAGATGCGCGGGCATCAACGTCGAAGGCACCGTGCTCAGGTCGGTGACCACCAGCGGCCCTTTCGCCCCCGAGCGCGGATGGAGCACGTGCTCGGCGAAGAAGCTCTTGCCCGTGCCGGTCTCGCCCTCGATCAAGACCGGCAGAGGCGAGCGCGAAAGCACCGCCAGCTGCCGGCGGAGATCGGCCATCGCGGGTGAGCGGCCCCAGAAGACCGGCCCTTCCTGCGCCTCATGCTGCAGCGTGAGCGCCCGGGAAATCTCCGCCGCCAGCGTCCGCGAGTCGACCACTTCGTTCTCGCAGAAGTGGACGAGCGGGTCCTGCGGCCGCTCGCCCATGTCGGCATCGGTCGTGGTGAGCATCACCACCGGCAGCTTCGGATGGTCCTTGCGCAGCTTCTCGAGGATGTAGAGCCCTTGCTTGCGACGCGCCTGCTCGAGCTCGAGGCCCTCCTTCTCTTTCGGAAGCAGCTTCTCTTCGGGAAGCGCGAAGTGGAGATCGAGGACGACGAGGTCGGGCAGCGCGCCCTCGCGGCCGAGCGCCTGGGCCGCCTCGAAGTAGTCGTGAGCGCACTTGAGCGGGCAGCCTTTGTCGCGCTCGTCGCACACCTGGCAGGGATGGGGCCGGTCGCAGCGTGTGACGTAGTCGAACTGCGGGAGGTGCCGGTGGCACATCTCGATGGTCTGGTCGCGATCGTCGATGACGAGCAGGCGTGGCAAGGGTCATCTCCCTTCCATGGAACGCGCCAGGGCCTCGAAAGCGCTCTCCAGGGCGAGGACTGCCTCGAGCGGCTCCGGCCAAGGGAGCTCCAACGCCTGGAGGGCGCGGACCAGCGCGCCTTCGAACGCGTCGCAAGCGGCCGGGCTGCAAGGCGATCCTGCCCGACGCCTTTGCCAGAGCTGAACGGCCGGGATGGTCGCGCCACGTGCATCGGTCAGCTCGAGGAGACCGCGGCGCAGCGCGGCCACGTCGCGGCTGCCGCTGTCGCGCAGGTCGCGGGCGGGCCAGAGGGCGCGCTTGACCAGGTCGTGGCGCAACGAGGCCAGCCAGGGGTGCATGTCCAAGTTCTATAGATGGGAGAGCAAGGGCGAAGTACGTCACTTGCCTGATGCGAGCCTCACCCGCGCAGGGACACCACCGTCACGGCATCGCCGCCTTCGTGTGACTCGCCAGGACGGGAGCGCGCCACGTAGGGGCTGCGCGCGAGGTGCTCGCGCAGTGCCGACTTGAGCGCTCCGGAACCATGACCGTGGAGCACCTGGACGATCTCCTCTCCGGCGCGCAGGAGCCGATCCATCTCCATCTCCAGCGCCCGCAGCGCCTCCTCCACGCGCATTCCGCGCACATCGACGCGCGGCACCCGCATCTCGAGCGGCGCCGCCCGCACCTGCTCGGCGCGTTCCAGCTTCTCGCGCCCGCTCTTGCGAAATCGCGCGACGCGCGCCGGCCGCTGCGAAGGCGCCAGGTCCTCGAGCGCCACTTTGCTCTTGAGTGCGCCCATCTGCACCGTCGCATGGTCGTCGGTGACGTCGAGGACGACGCCTTCGGTTCCCAGCCGCAGATGGCGCACGGTCATGCCCGGCGCGATCGGCACAGCGGCTGCGGCCGGCGCCTCTTCGCGATCCTCTTCGGCGATAGCGCGATCCACCGCGCGCTGCGTCTCGACCGCCTGGGACATCTTCGGCGCCGCCTGCAGCTCGGCGATCAGCTCCGCCACCTGCGTGCGCTTGCGGGACAGGTCCTCGACCAGCTCGGCGCGCGCGCCGGCCCGCGTCTCTCGTTCCAGCTCGCGGAGCCGCTCGCGCTCGCGCTCCAGGGCCGCTTGCGATCGCTCCAGCTCGGCGCGGGCAGCGGCCATCTCGCTGCGCTCTTGCAAAAGCGCCGCGCGCTCCTTCTCGAGGAGCGCCACCGCCTGCGACACGACCGAGGCGCCGCTGCCGAGGATCTGCCGCGCCCGCTCGCAGACCTCTTCGGGCAGACCGACCCGGCGCGCGATCTCGATGGCCGAGGAGGCGCCCACTTCCCCCAGCCGCAGCGCATAGGTGGGCGCCAGCCGGTCCACATCGAAGCCGACGCTCGCCGGCGCGAACCTCTCGTCCGCGAGCGCCAGCGCCTTCAGCTCCTCGAGATGCGTGGTGATCAGGACCTGCGCTCCGGCTCCGACCAGCTTCTCCAGCGCCGCGATGGCGATCGCCGCTCCTTCGCGCGGATCGGTGTCGGCCGCGATCTCGTCGATCAACACCAGCGATCCGGGCCCCGCCTCCTCGAGAATGCGCCGCAGCGCCGAGAGGTGCGCCGTGAAGGTGGAGAGGTCGCGCGAAAGGTCGCCCTCGTCGCCGATGGCGGTGTGGACTGTCCGGTAGAGCGGCATTCGCGAGCCCGCCGCCGCCGCGAGGGGAAGCCCTGCCCGCGCCATCAGCGCGAACAGCCCCACCGAGGTGATCGTCACGGTCTTCCCGCCCGCGTTCGGTCCGCTGATCACCAGCGCCTGCGCCGGCGCCGGAAGGGCGATGTCGTTGGCGACCACATCTCCCGTCTTGCGCTGCAGGACGAGCAGCGGATGGCGCGCCTTGAACAGCTCGAATCGGTCGCCGCCCAGCTCCGGCGCGCCGGCCGCGAGATCATCGGCGAGCCGGCCTCCCGCCGAGGTCTCGTCGATCACCGCCAGCGTCTCGACGTCGCGCGCCAGCACATCGGCGCGCCGGCCCACCGCCGCGGAGAGCTCGGCGAGGATGCGCTGCTCCTCTTCCAGCGCGCCGGCCTCGGCGATGGTCAGCTGGTTGCCCAGCTCGACCAGCACCTGCGGTTCGACGAAGAGGGTCTGTCCGGAGTTGCTGGCGTTGTGGACGATGCCCGGCAGGTGCGCTTTGTGCTCCGCGCGGATCGGCAGGACGTAGCGGTCGCCGCGCACCGAATAATAGTTGTCGCGCAGCATCGCGGCGACCTTCTCGTCGCGCAGCATCTCTTCGATGCGCGCCTTGATCGCGCGATGCAGGCCGCGCGCTTTCTCGCGCAGCTCGGCCAGGAGCGCGCTGGCGCTGTCGAGCAGCGAGCCTTTGGGATCGAAAGCGCGCTCCAGCTCCTGGGCGAGCGGCAGGAGCTCCGCGAGCGTCTGCGCCATCTCGAAATGGAGCGGCGCGCGGTCGGCCTGCGAGAAGCAGGAGCGGCGCACGGCGTCGGAGGCGCGGATGAGGCGCGAGACCTGGAGAAGATCGGCCGGCTCGAGCGATCCCTCGCGCGCCGCCCTCCCCAAGGCAGGACGGATGTCGACGGCGTCGGAAACCGGCAGCTCCCGTTCGTGCTGCCGCAAGAGGCGCGACTCCTCGACCAGCTGCAGTCGCCGCCGGGCGACCTGCTCGTCGTCGGCAGGCAAAAGCGAAAGACAGCGCTCGCGGCCCATCGGCGTGCGGCTCCGGGAAGCCAGCTCGGCGCAGAGGCGCGGCCAGCCCAGCTCCCGCAGCGCCTTCTCGTCGATCGGCCCGAGCATGGGGCGCGGAAGTTATCCGTGAGGCGAGTCACGCACAAGGCGCGGCGGGCTGCGACACGGCTGTCATGTAGGGAGTCGCGTATCGCAGTTCCCTGCCCACGCAAGCCGCTGAAATCGTTGAAGCTGACTTCCGGCCTTGGCATGGGCACGGCGGGTGCTAAAGGGACATGGCCCCTGCGACGAACCGCGCGATTCGAGCGATTGCCGAACCGGCAGTTCGCCATTTCGAGACCGCCCGCCTGACCCTGC
>Ga0209471_1002146_pt1 | contig 11492 bp, 8 predicted proteins | sample GraSoiAngelo_128_FD_185885 | JGI IMG/M metagenome (GOLD analysis project Ga0209471, IMG submission 185885) | Grasslands soil microbial communities from the Angelo Coastal Reserve, California, USA - 14_0927_12_20cm (SPAdes) (version 2) | ecosystem: Environmental > Terrestrial > Soil > Grasslands ... | reverse complement strand
TGCTCGCCGCGGCCGTCGACTCGATCCAGCCGGTGGCGAAGCGCCGCGGGATCGCCCTGAGCTCCTTGCTCGAGGGCGAGATCGGCGCCGAGCTGGACGAGAAGCTGGTGCGGCGCTCGGTGGAGAACCTTCTCTCCAATGCCGTCAAGTACTCGTCGAAGGGCGGCTCCATCTCCGTGACCGCCAGAAACCACGGAGGCTTCGTCGAGATCGACGTGGCCGACAGCGGGCCCGGCATTCCCGATGCACTCAAGGGCGTCCTCTTCGAGCGATTCGGTTCCCTCGAAGCCCACCGCGGCAGGGAGCGGCGCGGCGTCGGTCTAGGTCTCTATCTGGTCAAGCTGGTCGCCGAGGCGCACGACGGCGATGTCTCGGTGCACGACGTTCCTGGCGGCGGCGCGCTCTTCCGCCTGCGCCTTCACGGAGCCGGCGTTCGCGCGAGGTAGGAGGCGATCACGCCCGGCAGCGCTCGGGTGTCGATGGGCTTGGCCAGATACCCGTCGCAGCCCGCCTCGCGCACGCGCTGTTCGTCCCCCTTCATCGCGTAGGCGGTGACCGCGATGAGGATGATGTCCCGGGTCGCGGGGTCCGCCTTCAGGCGGCGGCTCAGTTCGAAGCCGTCCATGCCCGGCATCTGGATGTCCATGAGGATGAGGGCGGGCCGGAATTCCTTGAGCAGTGCGAGCGTCTCCTCGCCGCTCGCCGCGCAGCGCACGTCATAGCCTCTCTTCTTGAGCAGGAAGAAAATCAACTTGGCGTTGGTCGCGTTGTCGTCGACGACGAGGATCGATTCGCCCGCCATGGTATCAAGCCGCCTTCTTTGGCTTCAGCACCGTCTTCAACTCCGCCAACACGTCACCGCTGCCTTGACCTTTGGAAACCACGGCCTGCGCCGAGGCCCGCAAGAACGCGCGCTCCTCGGGGGTGAGATCCTTGACCGTCCAGACGATGACCGGAACTCGCCGCGCGATGGGATCGCGGCGCAGATGCTCGAGGAATTCGAAGCCGTTCATTCCCGGCATCATCAGGTCGAGGATGATCGCGCTGGGCAGCACCTCGTGGACCGCCCGTAGCCCGGCCGCGCCGTCATGCTCGCAGCGCACTACGTATCCGAGCTGGTTGAGCGTGGTTGCGACGAGCTTGAGCGAACCGGGATCGTCGTCGATCAGAAGCACGGTCCCCGGATCGTGAGGGGTGACGCCAGCGCGCGTCAGCGCCGCGAGCAGGGACTGGGCGTTGGCCGGCTTGGGCAGCACATCCTGGACGGCAAAGCCCGCCACCGCGCCGCGCTCGGCGACGACGGTGACGGCGATGATCGGCACCCCGCGATTGTTCCCCTCGCCGATCTGGTTGAGCACGTCGAGACCAGACATGTCGGGCAGGAGGATGTCGAGGATGATGGCGTCGAAGGATTTCCGCCGGCAGAGGTCCACCGCGGCTGCGCCGGTCGAGGCGATCTCCACGGCATATCCGCCTTTCGAGAGAATCCCGGCGAGATGTTTCTGGTCGCGAACATCGTCCTCCACGAGCAGGACCAGCGCCGCGCCCGGGTTGACGATCGCCGGTTGCGCTTCGGGCGCCGGAGCAGAGGGCGCGACGCGGCGAGGCAACACCGCCCAGAACGTGCTTCCCTGCCCGACCGTGCTGCGCACGCCGACGGTCCCGCCCTGCGCCTCGACCAGGCGCTTGGTCAGCGACAGCCCGAGGCCGGTCCCGCCCTTCTTGTCGCGGCTGTCGTGGACCTGCTGGAATTCGACGAAGAGACGCCGCAAGTTCTCGGGGGAGATGCCGCTGCCGGTGTCCTCCACTTCGATGCGGAAGCTCTGCTCGCCCTCCGGGAGCAGGCGGATGGAGACGGTGCCTCCTTCGGGCGTGAACTTGAGCGCGTTGGAGACGTAGTTGTAGAGAACCTGCTTGAGCCGGCCGGGGTCGAGGAGCAGCTCGCCCAGAGCGGGATCGATCTGCGATCGGACCTCGACCCGGCGTGTGGCCGCCGTGGTGCGGAGGATGGCGAGCACTTCGCCGACCAGCTGAGCTGGATCGATCTTCTCCGGCCGAAGATCGAGCTTGCCGGCCTCCACCTTGGAGAGGTCGAGCACGTCGTTGATCAGCTGCAGGAGGTGCTTTCCGCTGCGCAGCACGTCGCCGAGAAAATCTTTCTGCTGGGGTTCGAGAGGCCCCACCTCTTCGTCGTGGAGGAGCTCGGCGAAGCCGATGATGGCGTTGAGCGGCGTGCGCAGCTCGTGCGACATGTTGGCGAGGAATTGCGACTTGTAAGCGCTGGCCCGCTTCAGCTCGTCGGCCTGCTGCTCGAGGCGGCCGCGCGACTCCTCCAGCTCGCTCGCCTGGCGCTGCGTCTCGGTGAGGAGCGCGCGCAGGTCGGCCCGGCCGTACGCGACTTCGAGGGCGATGGCGAGGTTCTCGCGCACCGAGAGGAGCAACTCGCTGGAACGATCCTTCCAGGGCTCGAGACTCGCCAGCTCGAGGATTCCGGTGATCTTGCCGGCGCGCAAGAGAGGAACGAGGCCGATCGCTCGCGGCGACCCCTCCGCAACTCCAGAGCGGAGGCGGAGCTGCCCGGCCGGCGCGGCCACCACGGTGATCTCGGGCCGCAGCGCCGCCTGACCGACGAGGCCTTCTCCGGAGTTGAAGGCGGCCATCAGCTCCCCGCCGCCGAGGGCGTGCTGGCCGATGAGCCGGAGGGAGGCGCCGTCAACTGCCCAGTAAAGTGCGCCGACGGGGCAGTCGAGGTAGCGGGCAAGAAAGGAGATCGCCCGCTCGGCCACCTGAGCCGGCTCCAGCTCGCCTCGCAGTTGCTCGGAGAGCCCCGATTGGCCGCCCTTGAGCCAGTCGACGCGGCGGCGCTCCTCCTCCAGGTCGCGCAGGCTCTCCGCCATCTGGTTCGCCTGCCGCGCGACGTCGCCGAGCTCGTCGAGGCTGACGATGGGGATGACCGCGCTGAAATCGCCTTCGCCAAAGCGCCGGAATCCGGCGGTCAGGTGGTGCACGCTGCGGAGCACGTTCCGGCTGATCCAGAGCGAGAGGAAAACGAGGAGCACAAGGCAAGCGAGGCTCACCCCGAGGCGGACGTGCGATCCGGTGCGCTGTGCTGCCGCGGCAGCGTTGAAGGCCTCGATCAGCTGAGTCCTGTCGAAGCTGGTGGCCTGGTGCAGGAGCTCCGCCGCTCGCGCCTGCTTCGCCTGCATCTCGCTCATCTGCGCCACGACCGCTTCGCCGGTTTCGCCGGCGAGGAGCCGGCGGGAGACTGCCTGCGCTGCCGCATGGAAGTCCTCGACGGCCTGCGCGAGAGCGGCCGCGAGCGCCGGGTCCACCGCCTCCGAAGATTCCGCGAGCACGCGGAGGAACTCCTGCTTGATGTCGACCGTCGCCGCCAGCTTTTCGCGGTCGGCGGCCGCGACCGCGTCCTGGTACCCGCGCTGCATGCGCTCGAACTGCGCTTCCAGCCGGGGGCCGAGGCCGACCTTGGGCAGGTAGCGGCGGCGGATGTCCTCCATGCTGCTTCCGACGCGCCCGGAGGTGACCTCGCTGGCCACGACCAGAGTGAGGAGCGCGAGCGCAGCGGTCGCCACCACCGCCAGCAACTTCGACTGGAAGGAGAGTCTCATTCAGTCCACGTCGACCGCTTTGGCGCCGTTGAGGCTCGTCGCTCTCGACACGTAACCGATCGCTCCCGGATGGCTGACCACGTAGTCGACCACCGCGACGTCGTCGCGCAGCTCGGGCGGAGGAACGCCCTGACCGGAGAAGATCCGCTGCTGCCAATAACTGCGCATCGACGCCACCGAGCGCGCCAGGATGTCCTGGGAGAATCGCGCGCGCACCGCCGAGTCGGGGCTCGCGTCGACCGGTCGGATGGGCGTGTCGTCGGGCCATTGCGTCGTTCGGCGGAAGAAAACGTCGGCGACGAACTTGCGCTCGAGATGGCTGAAGGTGCTCTTGGGATGGACGATGACGACCCAAGCGTCGGCGCTCGCCGCTTGTGCGACGGCGGCGGCCGAGACGAGGATGAATGCTCCGATCCGCAAGCGGGTCATCCTCCTCTCAGAAGTAGGCCGTGGTCTTCAAGGCGAAGAGCGCCCAGTCCGGCTGCAGCGCGGAGAGCAGCTGGTTGCCGTTCAGGGTCGGTGAGAGCGCGGCGGTGCCGTGCAGGTAATGACCTTCGAGCTTGATCAGCCAGAAGGAGTTGACGTCGAATCGAACGGTCAGGGCCAGGTCGTGCTGGTAGGCGTCGCGCCCGCTGCGCTTGTCGACGTTGGGGAAATAGAGCGAGTAATAGGCGCCCGCCGCCCACAATGGACTGACGCGATAACTGGCGAGCGCGTAGGCGCGTTCGCTGGTGGTGGCGCTGTTGGGAAAGGAGGCGGTGTCGCTGCTCTCGGCTTTCACCAGCCAGCGGCTGTATTCGGCCGCGAACTGCCAGTCGCGGATCAAGTACTCGGCCGAAGCGACCCAGAGCGTCGCGGGGATCTTGACGGAGACTGGGCTCTTCTGCGCGATCGCCAGGCTGGTGTCGAGCCGGAGGAACTGCAGGCTCGCTCCCAGCCGCAAGCCATCGAGGGGCGGGGACCAGAGCAAGCGGCCTCCCGCGACGTAAGGGACGTCGAGGCTCACGACCGTGATGGGCGAGGTCGGCTGCGGGGTGACCTCGATGAAGATGGTCCCCGCGTACAATCGATACTCGAGCGCTCCCGGAGCGCCGAGTCGGGTATATCCGTAGACCTCACCGCCGGTCTGGGCCAAGAGGAAGTCGCGGTTCTGCGCGGGATAGATCGATTGCGGAAGAAGGATGGCGGTGCGGGCGGAGTCGACGTCGCTGATGGTGTTGTAGAGCCCGAAAGGAAGCTTGACGCGTCCGGCGCGAAGACCGAGCCAGTCCTTCCAGTGATAATCCAGGTAATACCAATCCAAGATGGCCTTGTAATCGCCGATGGGTCCCAGCTGGCGCGCGAACAGTTGAACTCCCAGCCTGAGCTTGTCGGTCGCGGGCAAGGTGAAGTTCAGCCCGATTTCACTGAACTCGAAGCTGCCGCGTGAGGTGTTGGCGAGATAGTTGTTCGCGCTGGTGAGCAAATACCCCTGGCTGACGAAGCCGTGAGTCTCCAGGCTGGCGGAGCCTCCGGGGAGCTCCAGCTCGGCGGCGGCGGCTGACGACGCGCACACTGCCCCGCTGGCGAGGACCAGAAGGAGGCCTCGTTTCATTCCATTCCCGCGTGGGTCATTGCACCGAGGGTAACAAACAAATCGCGAGGCCAACAAATAAACGTCCGGTCGATCCGGTTCATCCCGGAGCCCCGCTCCGGGAATGACCTTACTCGCTTACATTCGGTTTTCCCTCTGGAAACGGCACCCTGATCAGCACGCTGTCTTCATCGATCGTCGTCGACGCGCGTTCTGGATTCAACATTGTAAAAAAAGATAATCTGCAAGTCCTATAGGAATGGGCTCCCGAGGGCGTTCGTCTCGTCGGGGACCTGCGTGCTGCAGCTGCTGAATCTGGGGCTCGGCCCGGTGCTTGCGACGGGAGCGGTCATGATATGCGCTCTGGAGATGAGCGCAGGATCAACGCACCGCTTCGCTCGACTGCAGCGCGCTGACGATGGCGTCGGCGATCTGCCCCGCGCCTCGGGGATCTGGATGGCCGTCCCACGGCATGATGCGCTCCGGCTGCAGCTCGACCACCACGTGAGGCAACCCGGCGAGCAGCTCGCGCACCGGCTCCGGCTCGGCGGTGAAGAGCGGCAGAACGAAGAGGGGCCGCGCGCCGCGATCCCGCGCAGCGCGCGCGGTGGCTTCGAGAATGGCGCGGGTCAGCCTCAGGCTGTTCTGCAATCTCCACTCCGGCAAGATCTGGAGGTCGTCGACAAACAGCTCGCGCAAGCGGATGCGCGGCCAGAAGGCCGGTGCGAGCACCAGCTCGCCATCGCGCAGCTCGAGGTGCGGCCGCGCGTCGCTGAGATTGCGGTGAAGCTGGACCGGCAGAACGGTGCTCACCAGGGCGACCGGATGTCGCAGCCGCAGCAGGGCCTCGCACGCGCGGAGGAACGCCTGGTCGCTGCCGTAGCCTCCCTCGGCCACGTTCACCACTTGCAGACCGAGACGCGCGCCGGCTTGCGCAGCGAAGGTGTCGCGCCACTCGAGGCCGTGCCCCGTGGCCATGGATTCTCCGGTGACGAGCAGCGTGGGCGCGTGCGGGTCCTCGACGAAGCCCGCCGAGGGCGCGCGATCGCCGTGCGCGTCGACGGCGTACTCGACCACCGGCCCGCCGCCGGGTTGGCCGAAGCGCATGACCCGGCCCGGAACGAAGCTCCATCCGGTGCGAGCATCTTTCGAGCCGAGCAGGAACTCCAGCCTCGGATGCCGGGCTCGATCTGCGGGCCGCTCCATGACGCGCAGGGCGATTTCCACTACGCAGAGCGCCGCGACGATGGCGAGGCCGACGCGTCCCAGCTCCGCGGCGGAAAGCCGCCGGACGATCAGCGCAACGGCGCCGAATGCAAGACCGACCGCGGCCAGACTGCCGCGCACCGTTGGCAGCATCCAGGCCGGCGGCGGCAGATAGCAGGCGGGCACGACGACGTGGCGCACCCACCAGCCGCCATCCATCCACGCCGCGGCGGCGATGAAGGCGATGGCCAGGGCGTAGAGAGCGATGCGAACGCACAGGCGCAACACGCCGCCACACTACCAGCGCGCGCGGCGCCATGATCGAAACGTTCCTCGCTCTCTACGTCCTCTGCATGCTCGGCATGCTCGCGTACTCGCTCTTGCAGCTGCACCTCACCTTTATCCATCGCCGGCTGCGGAAGGCGCGCGGGAGCGTGCCGGTCGCATCGGCGCCGGACGAATGGCCGCTCGTCACCGTGCAGCTTCCCATCTACAACGAGCGCTACGTCGCCACCCGCTTGCTCGAGTGCGTCGGCAAGCTGGATTACCCGTCCGACCTGTTCGAGATCCACGTGCTGGACGACTCGACCGACGATACGCCCGAGCTGGTAGCGCCCAAGCTCGCCGAGTTGGCCGCGCGGGGATTGCGCGTGGCGCACGTGCGCCGCGCCGGCCGTTCCGGCTACAAGGCCGGCGCGCTGCGCGATGCGCTCCCCCGTGCCGCCGGCGAATTCATCGCCATCTTCGATGCAGACTTCTGTCCGGCGCCGGACGTGCTGCGAAAGGCCCTTCCCTGGTTCCGCGATCCTCGCGTCGCCGCCGTCCAGCTGCGCTGGGGATTTCTCAACGAAGGGTATTCGCTCCTCACCCGTCTGCAGGCGTTCGTGCTGCGCGTGCACTTTTTCGTCGAGCAGCCGGCGCGCCGGGCGCGGGACCTGTTCGCCAACTTCAACGGTTCGGGCGGACTCTGGCGCCGTGCGGCCATCGACGACGCCGGCGGCTGGCGCGCGGACACCATCACCGAGGACCTCGACTTGAGCTATCGCGCGCAGTTCAAAGGCTGGCGCATCGAATTTCTCGAGCACGCCCCGTGCGACAGCGAGCTGCCGGTGGACATGGACGGTTTCCGCTCGCAGCAGTTCCGCTGGATGAAAGGAGGCGCCCAGAACGCGCGCTTGCATCTCGGCCGTGTCCTGAAGAGCCGCTTGCCGCTCCTGGTCAAGCTCCACGCCTGCGGACACCTGCTCGCGAGCAGTTTCTATCTCCTGGTGCTGGCGACGGTACTGCTCTCGGTCCCGCTCGCCGCGGTCGGCAATGCCGCGACGGTGGCCTATACGACGCGCTATGCGGTCGCATTCCTCCTGGCCATTCCCGTCGCGGCCGCCCTCATGTACGAAGCGCAAGACCGGCCGTACACGACCGCGCGGTTCTTTGCGATGGTCTGCGGCTGGTTCGTCTTTTCGCTCGGCATGTGCCTTCACAGCGCGTCGGCGGCCTTCCACGGCTGGCTAGGCGGTGGGGGCGAATTCGTCCGCACGCCGAAGTACGGCATCGTCGGCGCGCGCGGCGACTGGTCGAAGAGCAGCTACGTGCACCACAAGCTCCCGACCGCCGCGTGGCTCGAAGTGGGCCTGATGATCTTCGTCTCGATCGGCCTCTTGGCAGGATGGGTTCGCCGGAATTTCGCCTTCTATCCCGTCCAGGTCATGACACTGATTGGGCTGGTCTGGGTCTTCGGGCTGTCGCTCTTCCATTCGCAAAAGGCGCAGGGGCGGAGGCTCACCGGCGCGGGAGCAAGAGCAGCGCCGGAAGCAGAACCAGCGCAGTCACGATGGTCGTCACCTCGCCGACCATAGCGTACCAGCCGAAACTGCGCAGCGCGCGATTGAGCGAATAGAGAAGCGAGCCATACCCGACGATCGAGGTCCACGAGCAGAGCGCCACCGCGGGCCCCACCTCCGCGAGCGCCTCGAGCACGTCGCCGCCTCGCGCGCGGACGCGCGCTGCCAGGTTGGCGCTGTAGTCGACGGCGATTCCGAAGGTGATGGGGAAGACGATGAAGTTGAAGAAGTTGATCTTCAATCCGACCGCCGCGGCGGCGCCGCACATCAGGACCACTCCGAGGAGCAGCGACCCGAACACGTAGACGCTGGTGCGCAGATTGCGGAAAAAGAGGAACACCAGCGCGAAGACGCCGGCGAAGGAGAGGAGTGTCGTTCGCGGGCCTTCGTTCTCGATGTCGGCGAGCAGGTCGGCGACGATGACGTTCTCGCCCGTCGCGTCGTACTTCTTGCCGCCGATGTCGACGTCTCGGACGCCGCGCACGAAGGCCTCGAGGTTCCCGGCCATCTCGGTGTGAGCCAGGTGGGTCGCGGTCAGGACGGCCAGTCGCCCGAGCGTGCCGTCGCGCTCGCGGAATCGATCGAGCAGGCCGGGCGGTGCCTCTTGAGCCGTGACCGCCCGTTGCTCCGCGAGCTGATCGCGCACCTGGCGTAGCCGCTCCCGCTCGATCCGATCGGAAACTGTCGCCAACACCGAATCGGGCAACTCGGCGACGATCTGATGAATCACCCCGAGCTTTGCTTCCTGGTCGCGAGGCACCACGCTGGAAATGGTGTCGCAGCTCTCGATCAGGTCGCCATACGGCTTCTCCCGGGTCCGCTGCCGGATCACCTCGCAGAACCGGTCCGCGTCCTCACGGGTGTCCAGCAGGGCGATGGCGCCCGCGATCGATTGCTCCAGCGAGGCATCGGCGCGAGCTTCCGTCTCGTTGAGAACCTTCCGGCCCTTGGGTGGGTCGTTGGCGAGGTTCTCGAGGTTGCGCTCCATTGCCCGAGGAAGCTGGCGCAAGAAGAGGATCGCGGAGGCCGCGCACAAAACGGCGAAGATGCCTACGATGGCGCGCGGGCTGGCGAAGAAACGCCGGGCAAAGGCGATCCGCAACGGATCTCGCTTTCCCGGCGCGCCGCGCAGCCTCTCGAAGATCGAGAGCATCGCGGGCGCCAGCGCGAAGGTGCACAGCCAGCAGAGCAGCATGCCGACCCCACCGATGAAACCGAAGTGTCGGAACCCGCGGTTCGCCGCCACGACCAGCACGCCGAAGGACACGCTGGTCGCCGCCGCAGCGAGAAGCGTGGCGCGCGCGGTGGTGCGCGCTGCTTCGACGCAGGCCTCGCGAAGCGCCAAGCCGCGCGATCGCAGCTGCCGCACGCGCGCGAGATAGATGAGCCCGTAGTTGATGCCGTTGCCGACGACGATGGCGCCGAGGAAAGCGGTCTGGGTATTGAGATAGCCGATGACGAGCCGGGTGAGGCCAAAACAGATTGCCACCGCGATGAGGACCGGGACGCCGAGCGAGACCGTCGATCGGAGGTCGCGAAAGAAGAGCAGGATGGAAAGAAGCACCAGCGTGACCACGACCACGGCGGTGCCCGCGAGGTCGTGGAGGACGGTCTGGTATTCCGCGATGAGCATCGGGAAGGTGCCGGCGAAATCGACGCGCAAGTGCCGGTCGCGTAGCTCGGGCCCGCGCGCATCGACCAGGAGCTGCATGCGATCGACGAGCGCGCGCGCCTCGTCGACCGACAGGCTGGTTCCGGCGGGCCTCACCTCGACCGTCACCGAGGTATGATCGGGATGCGCCAGGTAGCCGTCGGGATAGCGCGCGAAGCGCTGCGCGATCTGTTCCCGCGGAAGCTGCAGCAGCGGGCCTTCGTCGTCGTCGAGCTGCACCACGAGCGGGTTCTTCCGATTCCGGATCTCCGCCCGTGTCTTGCGCAGGTCGTCGAGGCTGGCGAAGAGCGGCCAATGCGCCTCGTACCACCGCTCGACGGGGCGCATGTTCCAGTTGACGAAGCGGATCTGCGCAGGACCCATCCCGAGGAAATCGCGCGCCAGCGCCGAGGCCATCGCTTCTGCATTCGCGAGGCCCTGAGCTCCCTCGAGCGATTGCACGACCACCAGAACGGTGCCATCGCCCCCCACGCGCCGGATCAGTTCCTTCATGTGCTGGACCGAGGGCAGGTCTTCGGGCAAGAGCTCCTGGAAGCTCGAGCGGATCTCGAGGTGCGACGCAGCCCAGGCCGAAGCGCCCGCGAGCGCCAGCGCGACTGCGAGAAACAGCCCGGGCCGCGCGATCGCCGCCTCGGTGGCGCAGATCAAAGAGCGCATTCGGGCTTCTCTCCTGCGGACCTGACGGAGACGCTGCTATCTTGAGCGCGATGAAGTTCTCCCCTGTCGAGGAACGGATCCACGAGAAATCCGCGGCGCCCCATCCCTGGCGCGAGGCTGACCTCGTCCCGCTCGATCCCGATCATCCAGGTTTCCGGGATCGCGTCTACCGTGAGCGGCGGAACGCGATCGCGCGCATCGCCCTCGAGTACAAGGAAGGGCCGGTGCCGCGCGTGGATTACACGGCAGAGGAGGGGGAGACCTGGCGGGCCGTCTGGGCCAGTCTGGCGCCGCTCCACCAGAAGTACGCGTGCGCCCAGTACCGCGATGCATCCGGCGCCCTCCGACTCGACCGCGAGTCGGTGCCACAGCTCGAGGACGTCAACGCTTCGCTGGTGCGGGCGACGGGATTCACCATGCGGCCGGTGGCGGGGCTGGTCGGCGATCGCACCTTCCTCGGCTCCCTCTCGCATGCCAGGTTTCTCGCGACCCAATATATGCGCCACCCGAGCCGGCCTTTCTACACGCCGGAGCCCGACGTCGTGCACGAGCTGATCGGCCACGCCGCGACCTTCTGCGAGCCCGGCTTTGCCCGGCTGAATCGCGCCTTCGGCAAGGCCGCCGAGCACGTGGACGCGCAAACCCTCTCGCGGGTCGCGAGGCTCTACTGGTACACCTTGGAGTTCGGCGTGTGCCGCGAAAAGGGTGCCCTCAAGGCATACGGCGCGGGCCTGTTGTCGTCATTCGGCGAGCTGGGCGGCTTCGAAGAGCGCGCGCGGCTCGAGCCGTTCGACCCCGACGTCATCGCCGAGACGCCCTACGATCCGACCGACTACCAGCGCGTCCTCTTCGTCGCCCCCGGTTTCGCCGAGATGATCGAGCGCGTCTGCGAATGGCTCGATCGCGCGCCGGAATGA
>Ga0209471_1002145_pt1 | contig 11494 bp, 8 predicted proteins | sample GraSoiAngelo_128_FD_185885 | JGI IMG/M metagenome (GOLD analysis project Ga0209471, IMG submission 185885) | Grasslands soil microbial communities from the Angelo Coastal Reserve, California, USA - 14_0927_12_20cm (SPAdes) (version 2) | ecosystem: Environmental > Terrestrial > Soil > Grasslands ... | reverse complement strand
TTGGACTGTGGCCGCGCCCGAGCGACTGGTCCGAGAGGTGCTGGCGGGGCGGTAGTCGCCGCTTACGACTAATTACAAGTGCGTCAACAACTTCCCACATGACTCTGCACGTCTCCACATGGCGCGTAATTCGGCGTCAACGCGGCATCAACATCTATTTCTCCACATGTGATGTGGATAGTGGACAAACGGGGGAGTCATGCCATGCGCTAACAATTTGTGATGTGGAAAAGCGGGTAGATTTGCACCATTGGCGGGCGATTCCTATATTGGGCCCCGCTCGTATAGTTTTCCACTGGTTCAACATACGTCTCTACCGTCGGAGCCTCGCTATGGTGCGGTCGAACGGAGGCAAGGCCAAGGCGTTCTTTCGAGCCAATCCTTCCGGCGCCTTCGACCAGTACCTGCAGGACATTCAGAAGCTCCCCCTCATCAAAGATCCCGCGGAAGAACGCAGACTCGCGCGTCGTGTGCAGCGGGGCGATGAAAAGGCCGCGGAGCGGCTCGTCACGGCCAACCTCCGCTTCGTGATCTCCTACGTCAAGAAGTACCAAGGGCACGGGCTCGACCTGTCCGAGCTGGTCGCGATCGGCAACGAGGGGCTGCTCAAGGCGGTCAAGAAGTTCGATCCGGATCAGGGCGTGAAGTTCATCTCGTACGCGGTGTGGTGGGTGCGCCAGGCCGTGCTGAAGGCCCTCGCCGAGCAGACCCGCAGCGTGCGCATCCCGCTGAACCAGAACTCCCAGCTGATCCGGATGAGCCGGACCGAGACCTATCTCTCGCAGGAGCTGGGGCGCGAGCCGACCGACGACGAGATCGCGATGGCGCTCCAGGACACGGTGGAGAACGTCCGCACCGCACGTCGCATGACGGCGGCGGAGCTGTCGCTCGACGCGCCGGTGGACCGGAGCGACAAGGACGCCGCCACGCTGGGCGAGCGCTTCGCCGGCCAGGAAGGCGGCGAGATCGAGGAGAAGACTGACGGCAAGCTGATGCGTGAGTTCATCGACCGCATCTTCCAGAAGTATTTGACGCCGCGCGAGCGCAAAATCCTCTATCTCTACTACGGCCTCGAAGAGGGCAGCGAGGCCATGACGCTCGAGAAAATCGGCGCGCTCATGGGCGTGACGCGGGAGCGCATCAGGCAGATACGGGAGCGGGCGTTCGAGAAGCTGCGGGAGTCGCCGGATGGACGGGCGCTCAAGGGGTTCTGGAGAGCCGCCTAGACGACGAGACGGCTAGACGTCGAGACGGGTAGCGGCGTTCAGGCAATAGGGGTCAGGAAGACGTCTTCCTGACCCCTCGCTGCTACATACCGCTAGCCGTCTGACCGTCTAGCCGTCTGCCTGTATACTATTACCTCATGCCACGAAACATGGCGTCGTTGGTGGACACGCTCGCCGAAATCGTCGGCCCCCGTCACGTGCGCACGGCGCTCCCCGAGCGCCTGACGTACGCGAAAGACGGACTGCCCACGCACCGGCGCGTGCCCGGCGTCGTGGTGCTGCCCGGAAATCGCGACGAGGTCATCGCCGTCGTGCGGCTGCTCGGCGCGCTCGGCATGCCGTTCGTGCCGCGCGGGGCGGGCACCGGTCTCTCGGGCGGGGCGCTCGCGGACGGCGATGCCGTGCTGATCGTGCTGACCCGGCTGAATCGCATCCTCAAGATCGACGCCCGCAACCGGCTGGCCGTGGTGGAGCCCGGGGTCGTCAACGTCCGTCTCTCCCTCGCCGCGGCGCCGCACGGGTTGCAGTATACGCCCGACCCGTCGAGTCAGACCGCCTGCACGATCGGCGGCAACGTGGCCGAAAACGCGGGCGGCCCGCACTGCCTCAAGTACGGCGTAACGGCCACGCACGTGCTCGCCCTCGAGGTGGCGTTGGCGGACGGGCGCGTGGTGGAGCTGGGCAGCCCGGGCGGCGAGCCGTGGGGTCCCGACCTGGTCGGGCTGTTCGTCGGGTCGGAAGGCAACTTCGGCGTCGCGACCCGCATCACGGTGCGGCTGCTGCCCGTTGCGCGGGCGGTGCGCACGCTGCTCGCCGACTTCACCTCGCTGCGCACCGCCGGCGAGGCCGTGTCCGCCGTGATCGCCAGCGGGATCGTCCCCGCCGCCCTCGAAATGATGGACCAGTCGTGCATCCGCGCGGTGGAGGACTCGGTGTACGCCGCCGGCTACCCGCGGGATGCCGCGGCGGTGCTGCTCGCGGAGCTCGACGGCGCGCACGAAGCGGCGGTGACGGCGGACGCGGAGACGATCGAAGCCGTGCTGCTCGCGCACGGGGCCCGCGCGGTGCGCGTGGCGGCGGATGCGCAGCAGCGCGAGCGCCTCTGGCTCGGTCGCAAGAAGGCCTTCGGCGCGATGGGCCGGCTGTCGCGCGACCTGGTGGTGCAGGACGCGGTCGTCCCCCGCTCCACGCTCCCCGACGTGTTGGAAACGATCGCCCGGATCGCGGCCGAGTACGAGCTCACGGTCAGCAACGTGTTCCACGCGGGTGACGGTAATCTCCACCCCAACATCTCGTTCGACGGCCGCACGCCCGGCCTGCGCGAGCGGGTGGAGGCGGCGAGCGCGGAAATCATGGCCACCTGCATCGCCGCCGGCGGCACCATCACCGGAGAGCACGGCATCGGGCTCGACAAGCTCCGCTACATGCCGCTCCTGTTCGACGGCGATTCGCTCGCCGCCATGCGGGCGGTGCGGCGGGTATGGGACCCGGAGGAGCGCGTGAATCCGGGGAAGGTCGTGCCGGTGCATGCGTGTCGGGAATGGGCCGGAACTCGGAACGCGGAACGCGGAACGCGGAACGAGAGCGCGGACGTTCGTTCCGACTTCCGCGTTCCGACGTCCGCGTTGCAACCATGAGTCTCCTGGACCGCGTCCGCGCCCTGCTGGGCGAAGAAGCCGTCGAGGTGGCGGCAACTCCGGACGGCGTGCCGCGCGTCGCGCCCGCCTCCCCCGACGCCGTGGCGCTGCTGCTCGGCACCGCCCGCGAGGAAGGATGGCGGGTGCGCATCGAGGGCGCCGGAACCTGGCTCCCCGCCGATGCGCCCGCCGACCTGGCGCTCACCACGCGGCGACTCGACAAGATCCCCGCCATCGAGCCCCAGGACCTGTCCGCGACGGCCGAAGCGGGCATCGGGTGCGACCTGCTGCGCCAGCAGCTGGCCGACCGGGGCACCTGGCTCGCGCTCGATCCCCCGGGGCTCGCGGGCCGCACGCTGGGCTCGATCGTCGCCACGGCCACAGCGGGGCCGTTGCGACAGGGATTCGGGCCGGTGCGCGACCATCTGCTCGGCGTCACGTTCGTCACCGGCGACGGCCGGCTGGTGCACAGCGGCGGCCGCGTGGTGAAGAACGTCGCGGGGTACGATCTCACCCGGCTCGAAGCGGGCGCGTTCGGCGCGTTCGGCGTGATCGTGCTGATCCATTTGCGGCTGCGCGCCCTGCCCCGCGCCGACCAGACGCTCGCGCTCGAGGGGTCGCGCGAGGACCTGACGCAGGTGGCGGAAGACATCACCGCCGCCGGCATCCAGCCGGCGGCGCACGAGCTCATGTCGCCCGCGCTGGCGCGCCGCGAGCGCTGGCTGCTCGCGGTGCGGTTCGCGGGCTCGGCGGCCCTCGTGGCGGCGGAAGAAGCGGGGTTGCGCGCCGCCACGGGCGGCCGCTTTGCACCGCTGCGCGCCGACGAGAGCCACAGCCTGTGGATGCGCGCCGCCGAGAGCTTCGCCACCCGGCCCGTGGCGTTCCGCATCGGCGGCCTCCCGGACTCGAGCGACGAGCTGCTCGACCTGCTGCAGCACCAGGTGGGGGACGAATGGATTTCGGCCAGCCCCGCCATCGGGGCGATCCGCTGGGGCGGCGACGCCACCATCGATCGCCTCAAGCGCCTGCGTCGCACGCTCGCCGGCCTCGAGGTGCCGCTCACCCTGGAGCGCGCCCCCTGGCCCGTGCGTTCCGCCGTCGGTCACTTCGGTGCGTACCGTGAGGGAGTGGGCCCGCTCGTGGCCGGGCTGCGGCGCACGTTCGATCCCGGCGAGGCGTTCGTGGTGGCGGCCGAAGGAGCTGAATGACGGATCGCGGGGGGTTCGCCGCGCTGGACCCCTGCGTGCATTGCGGTTTTTGCCTCCAGGCGTGCCCCACGTTTCTCGCGACCGGCGACGAAGCCGACAGCCCGCGCGGCCGCATCGAGCTGATGCGCGCGCTCGAGGCGGGCGAGCTCGCCCCGGACGACCCCGCCCTCGCGCTGCACCTCGATCGTTGCCTCGGCTGTCGGGGGTGCGAGCCCGTGTGTCCCTCCGGTGTGGGGTACGGCCGCGGGCTCGCAGCGGCCCGGGCGCTGATCGCGGACCGCCGCGGCGTGCCGGCGCTCGCGCGTCTCGCCCTCGCGGCCATGACAGGTGCGGACGTGTCGCGGGTGGTGTACGCCCTGGCGCGGGCGCTGCGCGCGACGGGAATCCCTCGCTGGCTCGCGGGCTGGGGGCGCGTCCGATTCGCGATGGGGATGCTGGCGGCGACGGCGCCGAAGGGCGGTGGAAGGCGGTGGAGGGCGGTGAAAAGGGGAGCACGAACCGCCGATACCTCCACCGCCCTCCACCGCCCTTCCCCGCCCTCCACCGTCTTGCTGTTCCGGGGATGTGTTATGGAGGGCCTCTTCTCCCACGTCCACGATGCCACCGTCCGCACGCTCGAGGTGAACGGGTATGCGGTGCGCGAGGTCCCGGAGCAGGTGTGCTGCGGCGCGCTGCACGAGCACGCGGGGCTCGAGCACGACGCGCGTGGCCTCGCCCGGCTGAACGTCGCCGCCTTCGGAGCCGGGGACGAGCCGATCGTCGTCAACAGCGCCGGATGCGGCGCGATGCTCAAGGAGTACGGCCACCTGCTGGACGAGAGCGCGGCCCGGTTCGCCGCGCGCGTGAAGGACGTCACCGAGCTGCTCGCGGCGCGGGGGCCGCGGCCGGGCGCGCCGATCGACGCCACGGTCGCCTACGACCCACCCTGCCACCTGCTGCACGCGCAGCGCATCGCCGAGCCGCCCGAGCGCGTGTTGCGGGCGATCCCCGTCCTGCGACTGGTCAAAACGCCGGACGCCGCGCAATGCTGTGGCAGCGCGGGGTTGTTCACACTGCTCGAGCCGGCGATGTCGCGCGCGGTGCTGGCGCCCAAGCTCGATACGCTCGCCGAGGCCAGGCCGCAGGTGGTCGCGACGGGCAATCCCGGGTGCCTGATGCAGCTCGGCGCCGGACTCGCGGCCGCGGGCATTCGCGCGGTCGCGCGTCACCCCGTGGAGCTGCTCGACGAGTCGTACCGCGCGGCAGGATATTATGCTTGAAGGACGATGACGGAAGCACTGCTGTTCGACTACAACGGCGTGATCACGGACGACGAGGAGCAGCATCGGGCCTCGTTCGCCGAGCTGCTCGCCGAGGTCGGAATCCCCCTCAGCCGCGATCAGTACTACGCCGAATACCTGGGGTGCGATGACCGGACTGCGTTCGTGGACGTGTTCCGACGCGCCGGCCAGCCGCTCGATGCACCCACGCTCGAAGCCCTCGTCGCCCGCAAATCACAGGTCTACACACGATTGATCGGGGCGGCGCCGGTGCTGGTGCCGGGCGTGGCGGCCTTCGTGCGCGCAGCGAGTGGCCGGTTCCGATTGGGACTCGTGTCGGGAGCTCAGCGGCGTGAGATCGAGCCGGGCCTGGTGGGCACGGGGTTGGCGGACTGCTTCGAAGTCATCGTCGCCGCCGAGGACGTCCCCCGCTGCAAGCCGGACCCCGGGGGCTATCTCGCCGCCTGCGCGGCCCTGGCCCGCGGCGGGCCGCTCGACCCCCGCCGCTGCGTGGTGCTCGAAGATTCGCTTGCCGGCCTGCACGCCGCGCGCGCGGCCGGGATGCGTTGCGTGATGCTCACGACCAGCCATCCCGCTGCAGCGCTCGCCGCCGCCGATCTGGTGTGGACCTCGTTCGCCGGGCACGACCCGGCGGAGCTGACCGCGTTGGGGGACGCGTGACCGGAACACCCGCCCCCCCCCCGCCCCCCGTCGCCCGCCTCGAGCCCGGCAGCGTCTCACCGGCGCTCGTCACGGCGCTCTACAGCGGTGCCGTGATGTCGCGTGCCGATGCCGCCCTGATCACGCTCACGGGCCCCGGAGCCGTGACGTGCGCCCAGGGGCTCCTCACCAACGACCTGGAGCAGGCGGGGGAGGGCGCGTTCGTGTACGGCGCGCTCCTGACGCCCAAGGGGATGATCGTCGTGGATGCCTGGGCGGCGCGCCTCGGCACCACCGTGGGATTCACAGTGCCGGCCGACGGCCGCGATCGCGCGGTGGCGATCTTTACCCGCTCCGTACCTCCCCGCCTGGCCCGCCTGCACGATCATGTGGCGGACGTGGCCATCTACCGGCTGGCGGGCCCGCGCGCGCTGGCGGCGGCCGTGGCCGCCGGGCTGGAGGTGCCGCCCGCGACCGGGCGGGTCTGCCAGAACGCGGGCGACGTCCTGACCGCGCGCGCCACGGAGTCGGCGCCTTTCGCGCTCCAGGTCACGATGCCTGTGGCGCAGCGCGAACGGCTCGCCGCCCGGCTTGCGGCCGCGGGAGCGATCGAGGCCGAGCCTGACATGCTCGAGCTGGCGCGCATTCTGGCGGGGTGGCCGCGTCTCGGCGCCGAAATGGACGAGAAGACCATCCCCCAGGAAGTCCGCTTCGACGAAATCGGCGGCGTGTCGTACACGAAAGGCTGCTACACCGGGCAGGAGACGGTCGCGCGGCTGCACTTTCGCGGACATGCGAACCGGCAGCTGCGGGGCCTGCTGTTCGATTCGGAACCACCGGCCGCCCCGGCCCAGGGGTGGACCGCCGTGGTGCATCTGGACCGCGAAGTAGGCCGGGTGACGAGCCTCGCCTTCGTGCCGGAGTCGGGCGTGGCGGGCGCGGGACGCTGGATCGGGTTGGCGGTGATCCGGCGGGAGGTCGCCTCGGGCGCGATGGTGCGCGCGGCAGGACGCGACGCCCGCGTCGTCGACCTCCCCTTCGCCTTCCCCGTCGCCGCTCCCGCATGACCGGGCACCGGTAACGAAAAGCCCGGGCACGAGTCCCGGGCATCGTCACCGATCCGAGCGGAGCTGCCTACGGCTTCTTCTTTTTCGCCGCCGGCTTGGCTGCGGGCTTGGCAGCGGGAGCGGCCATCTTCTTTGCCGTGTCGGCCATCATCATGTGCTTGGAGGTATCCGCCATCGGCATCTGCATCTTCGAGGTGTCGCTGCTCATCTGCATCATGTTGTGGGACGTGTCGGCGGCGGCCGCGGCGGGCTTCTGCTCGGCCTTTTGACACGCACCCATCGCCACGACGGCGAGAACCACTGCGAGACGCTTCATGCGTACTCCTGATAGAAAGTAGCTGACGGGGGAGTTCGGCGGGGGAAAACCTAGCGGCCAGCCCCCCGGAGTCAAGGGCGCGGAACCGCGCGGGGTATACTACCCCTACCATGCCCACCCATGACTGACCGACGCAGCTTTGTCGCCTGGCTTGGAACCCTCGCCACGGCACTGCGGTGGCCCCGAGCGGGCTCCCCGACACCCGTCCTTCGGGCCGTTCCGACCGCCCTGTATCGGCAGCCCGAGGGCCGCAGCAACCTGGTGCGTGTCACGGTCACCGGGCTCGACGCACCCGCCGCCCGGGCGCGCGTGACCGACCGGCGAGGCGCGCTGGTCGGCACGGCGGGGCTCTTGCCCGACGCGGGTGGCACGGGGCTCGCCGGCGAGGTGTGGGCACCCCTGGCTGAGCCAACCCTGTACCAGATCGACCTGGAAGTCGGCAAGCAGCGGGTGGTCCGCCAGCGCGTGCGACTCGTGCCTCCGCGCCGGTGGACGCTGTATTGGATCGCCTCGAGCCATACCGACCTCGGACTCACCGACCTGCGAGAGCGCTGTGTCGAAGCGCACCGCCGCAACCTCGACGCGGCACTGGCGCGTCTGCCGACCCATCCCGATTTCCGATGGACGGCGGAGTGCGCGCTTCCGGCGGTCTCCTACGGGGAGCATCGCGCGCCGGCGGCGGGTGACGCACTGGTGCGCGCGATCCGCGACGGCAAGATCGGGTTCACGGCGCTGTTCGCGAACCTCCTCACGGGACTGCTCGACCACGAGACGCTGGCGCGCGCTGCCTGGCCCGCCGGCTTGTTCGCGCGCGAGCACGGGCTGGGGTATGCGGCCGCGCTCATGGCCGACGTGCCCGGACAGACGCTCACGTTCCCGACGCTGCTCGCCGCCAGCGGCGTGCGGTACCTCGCGAGTGGGGTGAACCCGGAGCGCGCCGTACCGCTGCTCTCCCCCGCCGCCGCGGCGGCCGCGCAGCTCGCCGGCGCATGGACGACGTACCCCCAGCTGTACTGGTGGGAGGGGCCGGACGGCAGTCGCGTGCTGCACTGGCGCACCGATCGGTACGCCGACGGGCCGCAGTTCGGGTTTGACGTCGGGGCAGCGGAGATGGCGCACCGCCTCACCGATTGGCTGCTCTCGGACCCCATCTTGGGGGCGCCGGGCTACCCGTACGACGTGGCGCTCCTGTGGGGCGCGGCGCCCGCCAACGGCGTAGTGGACGAGCGGGTGATCGCGAATGTCGAAGAGTTCAACGGGCGCTACGCGTATCCCCGGCTGCTGGCGGCGCGCCCCGAGGATTTCTTCCGCGACGTGGAGCGCCGCTACGGTCCAAAACTGCCGGTGCGGCGTGGCGACACCGGCTGCTACCGCGAAGACGGCGCGGCCTCCACCGCGCGAGAGCTCGCCCGCTACCGCGCGGCCCAGCTCTCCGCCCGCGCGGCCGAGCTGCTGGCGCTGTGGGACGAGAAGACCGAGCCCCCGTCGAGCGGTGCGTCCGAACGGATCGAGCGCCGGGCGGAGCAGCGCCGCCAGATGTGGCGCGACCTATTGCTGTTCGGGGAGCACACGTGGGGCGCGGCGACAAGTGTGTCGGATCCCGACGGGGAGCAGACGGCGGCACAATGGGCGTCCAAGCAGCGCGTCCTGGAGCGCGCCGCCGAGACGGCGGGCGCCCAGGTCGCGGACGCGCTGCTGCGCATCGGCCTGAACGCCCCGGCGGGTGCCGGACGCGTCGTGTTCAACGCGTCGAGCTGGACGCGGAGCGACGTGCTTCACCTGCCCGATGGCGCGGGACGGCGGCTCGGCGTCGAGGGCCACGACTGGCCCGCGGTGGATCTGCCCGACGGCTCGGCGCTGGTCGTGGCGCGCGAGGTTCCGGCCCTGGGCTACGTGGTGTCGGCGGAGAGCGAGCGGGCGGCGAACCCGCCTCAGGACGAGGGCGCCACGCTCGAAGCGCAGGCCGGGACCTACCACGTGGTGCTCGATCCCGCGAGCGGCGCCATCCGCTCGCTCACGGCCGGGGACGGCAAGGAGCGCGTACGGCCGGGGGCCTGGTCGGGGTTGAACCAGCTCGTGTACGTGCGCGGCGGCGCGCACAGCGCCCTCTGGACCGATCCGACACCCGACGGGCTGCGCGCCGCCGCCGATCTCACCCTGAGCCAGGCCGAGCTCGAGTCGGCGCGGCGCGAGCGACTGCCCGGCATCGGCGTTCGCCTGCTGATCGAGCGACGGCTGCAGGGCTGCACCGGCGTCGCGACCGTCGTCACGCTGTACGACGAGCTCCCCTGGGTCGACATCGAGAACCGGATCAGCAAGCCGGCCACGCTCGAGAAGGAGGCGCTGTACGTCGCCTTTCCTTTCGCCCTTACGAAGCCCAGCGTCGACGTCGAGGTGCCCTTGGGCCGCATGACGGTGGAGCGCGACCAGCAGGCCGGCAGCAGCCGGGACTGGTATTGCCACGCCCACTGGGTCTGGCTGCGCGACGCCGTCGACGGGATGCTGTGGAGCGGGCCGGACACGCCGCTCGTGACGCTGAACGACATCTTCCGCGGCCAGTGGCGCCGCACGCTCGAGCCCGACGGAACGCTGTTCGCCTACGTGCTGCACAATTACTGGCCGACCAACTTCGCGGCGCGGCAGGGCGGCGATTTCGTGTTCCGCTTTCGCCTCTCGGCGCTCGCGCCCGGGAGCGATCGGGCCGAGCCGGTGCGGCGCGGATGGGCCGCGTGCGACCCGCTGTACGTCAGCGCCGGCTACACGAGCGCGGGCGCCGGGCCGCTGCCCCGCACGGATGCGGCGCTGGTCGTCTCGGATCCGGGCGTGGCGGTCGTAGGCGCGAAGCCGGCCGACGACGGCACGGGCGCGGTCGTGAAGCTCGTCGACGTGGCGGGCTCGGCGCGGGCGGTGGGCGTGTCGCCCGCGGCCTACACGTTCCGCGCCGCGCGGCGCGCGAACTTCGTCGAGATGACCGGCGATGCGCTGCCGCTCGCGCCCGACGGTCACGCCGCGGTGGATGTCTCCGCTTGGGGCACCGCCACGCTGCGACTCTTTACACCGCAGCAGCGGGTCGGTTAACTATCGCCATATGACCAAGCCAGCCACTCTCGGCGAGCTGCGACAAACCGAATGGGCGAGTCCCGCTCGCGTTCACCGTACGGTCAAGGACGAGCTGCGCCAGAACCTCATTTGTCTGCTCGAGAACGGCTCCGCCCTGTTCCCAGGCATCGTGGGCTACCAGGACACGGTCATCCCGCAGCTCGTCAACGCGCTCTTGTCGCGCCACAACTTCATTCTGCTCGGCCTGCGCGGCCAGGCGAAGAGCCGCATCCTGCGCCAGCTGGTCACGCTGCTCGACGAGGAGATCCCGATCCTCGCGGGGAGCGAGGTGAACGACAGCCCGTTCGCCCCGATCTCCAAATTCGGGCGCGAGCTGGTGGCGGAGCAGGGCGATCGTGCCTCGATCACCTGGCTGCCCCGCGAGATGCGCTACGTGGAGAAGCTCGCCACGCCCGACGTGACGATCGCCGACATCATCGGAGACGTGGACCCGATCAAGGCGGCGCGCGGGGGCCATCTGTTGTCGGACGAGCTGACCATGCACTTCGGGCTGTTGCCTCGGGCCAACCGGGGCATCTTCGCGATCAATGAGCTCCCCGACCTCTCCGGCAAGATCCAGGTGGGGCTGTTCAACATCATGCAGGAAGGCGACGTCCAGATCAAAGGCTATCCGGTGCGGTTGAACCTCGACGTGGCGCTGGTCTTCACCGCGAATCCCGAAGACTACACCGCGCGCGGCAAGATCATCACGCCGCTGAAGGACCGGATCGGCTCCGAGGTCGTCACCCACTACCCCCACACGGTCGATCTGGGGACGGCGATCACCGGTCAGGAGGCCTGGCTCGAGCGCGAGGGCCGACCGGTCAAGCTGCCGCCCTTCATCGCCGAGCTGATCGAGCGCGTCGCGTTCGAGGCGCGCGAAGACAAGCGGGTGGACCGCCGCTCCGGCGTGTCGCAGCGCCTGCCGATCAGCGTGCTCGAGAACGTGGTGTCGAGCGCGGAGCGGCGCACCATCGCCACCAAGGAGAAGACGGTGGTCCCGCGCGTGTCCGACATCTACG
>Ga0209471_1002144_pt1 | contig 11495 bp, 10 predicted proteins | sample GraSoiAngelo_128_FD_185885 | JGI IMG/M metagenome (GOLD analysis project Ga0209471, IMG submission 185885) | Grasslands soil microbial communities from the Angelo Coastal Reserve, California, USA - 14_0927_12_20cm (SPAdes) (version 2) | ecosystem: Environmental > Terrestrial > Soil > Grasslands ... | reverse complement strand
CGTGCCCTGGTTGTCGGAGAGCTTTCGCAGCACCGCGGGCGCGAGGTCGCGGCGCAGCGGCAGCGTCATGAGCGCGGTCATGATCGAGTCGCGCCCGAACGGCGCGACGAACCAGGGAATCCCCGCCGACGGAAAGAACCCATCGACGGTCTGGTCCGAGAGCATGAAGAGATCGAGCGAGCCGCGCGCGATCCACGCGTCCAGGTCGGGCGAGTCGCTCGCGAACTTCGTCGACGTTCGCTGCCACGCGTCCCAGTCGCGATCCGCGACGAGCGGGGAAGGGAGCGAGGAGTGCACGCGAATGTCGATCTCGATCGCGCGCCGGTCGCCGGGGGAGACCCGCACCGACACTCGCCCGCGTGCCGGCCCGTCGCCGGTATGCCACGCGTCGACGGGCGCCAGGAGCTCGGTCGACTGCTTCACGCCGTCGACCGCTTCGTACCGAAAAACGAGGTGATGCCCGTTTGCGGCCGCCGGCTCGCGGCGTCCCTTGGTGCTGCGGTTTCGGCGACGCACCTCGAAGAGATCGCGGAAGTCGGCGTCGACGGTGATGTCCGCCTCGAACGTGGTGACCGTGGGACCCGCGTTCTCGATCGACCACTGGTCCTCGATCGTGTTCTCGACGCGAATGCGCCGCTCTATTTGCAGGCGACCGAGCGAGTAGCGAAGCAGCGCGCCGTCCGGAAGGATCTCGGCCGACCGGAGACGAAGCGAGCCGTCCCTCGGCCGCACCTCGTAGTGCGAAAGGTGACGCGTGTCCCACGCGTAGACACCGGCGCCGCGGCGCGACGGCCCCTTGATGTCCGCGCCGCGGGTTCCGACGAAGACGATGCCGGTCCCTTTGAGTGAGAGCGCAAGTTTCGCAGCGGCGGCCATCTCGCATCATCCTGCGGCATTACCATTCGCGCGCGCACCTCGCGCACATTCGGAAGGGGGAGATGAAATTTGCGAGCTTCACTGCGCAATCTGATCGTCGCGCTCGGCGTCTCCGCGCTCGTCGTCGCGTTCCCGGGAACTCCGCAGGGCGCGAACGCCAGTCAGCCGACCTACGACCTCAACACTCTCGCCGGCAAGGTCGCATCGGTGAACGGCACCGCGGGCCTGCAGATCCGCTTCTCGGCATTGATCGAGCAGGAGGCGGACCAGGAAGATGCGGCGACCGTCGCCTCTACGATCACGCCCGCGTACGTGCTCTCGAGCCCGCTCGACGGAAAGACCATCGCGGCGCCCGCGGTCTTAGTGAATCAGGACACGGCTGCGGCATCGCAGAACGAGACGTCGATCGCCGTCGACCCGAATAATCCGAATCGGGTCGTCGCCTCGGCGAACGACTACGTCACACGCACATGGAGCTGCTCCGTGAGCGGCACGCCGTGCAGCGCGCTCGGCGACGGCTACTCCGGCACGTACTTCTCGAACGACGGCGGCACAACGTGGTGCTGCTCGTCGAGCGATCCGAGCAAGCTCGGAACGCTCATCCCGGGCGTCGAGCGACTCACCGGCGGGATCTACGACGCCGGCGGCGACCCGGCACTCGCGTTCGACAGCAGCGGCCACGTGTTCTACGCGGGTCTCGGCTTCAACCGCACTTCCGCGCCGAACACCGTCGCGGTCAACAGAGGGACCTTCGATTCGAGCGGCAAGCTGAGCTGGAGCCAGCCGACCTTCATCAACCAGACGACCTCGCCATCCACGCTGAACGACAAAGAGTGGATCGCGGTCGACACGCACACAGGGAGCCAGTTCCGCGACCGCGTCTACGTGAGCTGGACGCGGTTCATCTTCAACCCGAGCAAGGGCAACTACGTGCAGTCGCCGATCTTCTTCGCGTCGTCGAGCGATGGCGGCGCGACGTTCACGGCGCCGACGAACATCTCGAGCAACGTGCTCTACGACCAGGGCTCGCGACCGGTCGTCGGCGCGGACGGCTCGGTCTACGTGTTCTTCGAAGGGTCGACGCGCTTCGCGCAGCTGAGCAGCACCTACGTCGTGAAGTCGACCGACGGTGGCGCGAGCTTTGGCTCGCCGATCGCCGTGTCCACGCTGAGCGACATCATCAGTCCCGCGAACACGGCCTTCCGCGTGAACAGCTTCCCGGCGGCCGCCGCAGCTCCGAACGGCAGCCTCTACGTCGCATGGTCGACCGAGGTCGCCAACAACGCCACGGCGTTCGGCGGTGACCCGAACTGCACCTCCTTCATCGTCGGTACCGCGGCCGTTCGGGCGAACTGCCATGCCGCCGCCGTCTACAGCAAGTCCACGGACGGAGGAGTCACCTGGAGCGCACCGGCTCCGATCTTCGCGACGCTGAATGCGTCGAACCGAACTGCGGAGGGTTATCCCGCCACGAATCCTGATGGAACGACCCTCACCGCTCCTTCGGCTCAGAAGGTCGACACGTTCTGGCCGGGCGTGGCCGTCTCGTCGAGCGGCCGCGTGTACATGTCCTCATACGGTGCGGACTTCGTTTCGCCCTGGCAGACCTGCAAGTCGTCTCCGCCGCCGCCTGAGGGCCGCATCAATTGCACGACGCTCGGCAACTACATCCACAACGCGCGCCTCGACTACTACGTCGCGAACGTCGGAGCGGGCACCAGCCAGAAGGTCAGCACGCATCCGATCAACAGCCGCTACCACTTCGGCGGTGGATTCATCGGTGACTACACCGATCTCGCCGTCGGCTCGGACAACACCTTCCACGCGCTGTGGACCGACACGAACAACGTCCAAACGGTGGAGTGGTGGTACGGCCTCCACTTCACCCCGACGAAGGTCCACCAGCAGGACGTGGTGACCGCATCCGGCAACTTCTAGGCAATTTCTAGGGACACGCACCCCGGCGCCGAAACCCGGCGCCGGGGTGGCAGGCCGATTGCACCTCCTCTAGGCGGGCGAGCGGGCTGTTTCTTATCTTCGCGCGGTAGTTTCGCGAAGGAGAACGTGACGAAGGGCATCCGCGTCCGGTTCGGTCTCGCACTTCCGCTCGCCGCGGCACTGCTCGTCGCGGGCTGCGGCGGCTTTGGCAGCTCCAACGGGAGCGTCTGTCCCGCGCCGACCCTCGAGCCGGTGACCATGCCGGCCGGCTCCGGTTCCTCGGTCACGTACGGCTTCCTCATCGACCGCGCGTACACCGGCGACGCCAAGCGCTCTCCGTCGTATCCCTGGCCGCAGCTTCCGATGACCGCGCTCAACACCGTCGCCGGCGCGCTCACGAAGCTCGACCTGCGCCCCGGCGATTCGGTCTTCGGTACGTGGATCAGCCACAACTCGAACGACACCCGCGAGATCTTCCTGCCCCTGACCCAGGTGCCGAAGTCATCCGCGGCCGCGTATCCCCCCGCGCCGGTGGCGCCAAAGGCGCCGATAAACCAGCTCGAATGCAACGACTACAGCGCCAAGGTGCGCGCGTACAACACCGCCGCAAAGGAGTGGCAGGCGAAGGCGAACGGCATCGCGCAGGCGGCCGCGGCGCAGGACGCGCAGACGGTCGCGATGTTCATCGATCGAACGCAATCCGCGATTCGCGGGGCGTCGCCGGTGCAGGATCCGGTGGGGACCGACATCTACGGCGGGCTTGCCGTCGCGGGCGGAGTGTTCGGCGCGAATCCCGGGAAGCACAAGCTCGTGCTGTTCTCCGACATGACCGACACCATCGGCAACCCGGTGCGCCCGGACCTCCAGCAGAGCGACATCGTCGTCGGGCTCTATCACCGCGACGACCCCAACGATCAGGGCAAGGGCCAGCGCGACTGGGAGAACGCCTTCAAGACGCTGAACGCGCGGACTCCCGTGTTCCTGCCGTGGGCCGCGACGACCGCTGACAAGATCGTCGAGCAGCTGAAGGCGACCGGCAGATGAACGAGATCGTCGCCCTGCTCGAAGCGCTCCGTCCGATCCTGGAGCGGTGGTACCTCTTGCTCTTCGCGATCGTGCTTGTGACGCTGCTCGGCATCCCGGTGCGCATCCTCGTGAGCTCGCTCGCGGCGCTTCTGCGCGTGCCGGCGGTGTTCGCACGCGCGGAGATCGATCCGCCGCTGCGCCGCGCCACACCGACCGCGCCGTACCGGCTGCTCCGCAACCTTCGCGATTACTTCCGGCCGGTTCTCGATCGTCCGGCGCGCGCGCTCGCAGGCGCGGCCGCCGGACTCTTCTACACCGCGCGCGATGCCGCGAGCTGGCCCGTCGCCGCGATCACCGGCGCGATCGTCGGTCTCTTCAGCCCGCTCGTCGATCAAGCCGCGACCCATGCCGAGAACGGCAGCGATCGCCTCGGTGCGCAGGCGCGCTCGGCGGCGGGCGCACTGCGCGGGAACTCCGACCGTTGGGCGGGCTGGCGCGTGATCGGCGGTTTCCTCTTCTTCGGCGGATTGCTGCTCTTCCTCTACGCGGACGCGGCGCTCTCGATCGCCAGCCACGAGAAGGCCATCGGCGCGTCGGTGACATTCCTGCCCGAGTGGTTCCGCGAGATCACCGTCGCGTACGCGATCGCCTCGTTTGTCGGCGCGCTCATGCTCGGCCTCGTGTTCTTCGATCTCATCGGGATGACGCACCTCGGTCCGTGGGACGACCTCGCGCCGACGCCTCGCCGCTGGCTCACGCGGACGGCGCTGGTCCTCGCCGTGTGCTTCCTGCTGCTCTCGCTCTTCCTCGCGTTCTGGCGCGCGTCGATCGTCGTGACCGACTTCATTCCACCGGAGCTCGCGAACAAGTTCGAGGGGATCGCGCTCACGTTCCCGATCCCGCTCATGCTCGTCGCGACCGCGCTCATCGCGTGGGGCGCGATCGCGATGCCGTGGCTCGCGTGGATCCTCGTGGTCGGCGCGCTCGCACTCGTGATGCTCATCGTCGCGCTCGTCCTCCGCGCGGTCAGCCGCGCGCTGCCGCCGCTTGCGGTGCTGCTCGGCGGGGTTCTGCGCGTGCTGGGGGTGGCGGGCCTGCTCCTATTAATAGGAGTGGTGGCGCTCGCCGCGGCGTTCTACTTCGTCGTGAGCGTCGTCGCGGTCGGCGTCATCTTCGCCGGCGCGTTCGCGGCGCTCCTGCTGTGGGCCGCGGTGTGGCTCGTCGCCGAAGCCATCTTGTACGGCTTCCGGCTCGTCGCGAAGACCGCCGACGCCATTGAGATCGTGCTGCAGCGCCTGATCGACGCCCTCATGTATCCCGGCCGCGTTCTCTGGAATTGGATCGCGAGCTTCGACCGCGCACGCGCGATCCATCTGCAGCCGATCCGCTCGGAGACGCGCACGCTCCGGCTCGCGCCGGGGGAGCAGCCGCCCGCGCTCGAGGAGGCCTCCGGCCGCTAGTTCTTGTCGATCAGTGAGCGGGGTTCAGGGCGCGGGAGTTCCCGCCATGCGACGAGCAAGAACCCGAGATCCCGCCTGACTTGCTGAAGGTCGCGTCACGGCACTGCATCACGTAGCCGCGTCCGTTCCAGAAGTTAGCGATGCACGCGAAGTACGTGCAGAAATTGGCGGGGGGCGCCGCGATCACCGGACCGCCGCAGAAGTTGTAGCCCCACGGATTTGTCGGGGCTCCACAAAGACTCTGGACGGCGGGAGGTCGTGGCGTTGGCGTTGCCGGCGCTTGCGTCCGCGGGGCCGGCGTTTCCGGTCGAGGAGTCGCGGTTGCGGGCAGCACCGTTGGCACGGGAGTCGGCGAGACGGTTGGCGGCGCCGACGGAGCCGGTGAGCTCCGTGCCGTCACGGGTGCCGGAACCTGGGCGGCGGTCGATGCGGTCGGGGGCGAAGTGGTCACACTCGGCCCAGCCACGGCGCCGCCGCAGCTCAGGATCACGAGGGCCGCCATCAACACGGCTCCTGGCAGGAGGCACCCGAGACGACGCGAATACGAAAGGCCCGTACCCGGAATGCCCGTTGTCGCTCGAGTCCCCCGCCGTCCGGCGGTTATTCGCGCCCCGCGACGGCCCGCGCTAACGGACGCGCCACGTTTCGAGAGGTTCAACGTGAGGCCCTTGCCGATGCGGATCCGCCGCTGAAAGCGCCACGGCACTAGCTCGTCTCCCCGGCGTCGTTGCCCTTCCTCTGATCCAGCCGCCTCTCGATTCTGTCGAGTCGCTCGAGGATCTCGTGCACAGGCAAATGCTTATCTTGCGAAGCGTTGGATCGGACAAAGATTGTGGCGATGGCCGCCGTGATGAGCGAAAGAAATGCGAGACCTGACATCGCGACGATCGTCTCGATCACGCGCGCGGGCAGCGTTGCCAGCGCAACGCCACCGTCGCCCATCGACGTGGTACGCGATAGCGCCCACCATAGGCCGCGACTCATCGAATCGACCCGGTCGGGCTCGATCAGACGGATAGCGGTCGCACTCGACAGGATCAGGACGAGAAGCGTGATCGCTGCCGGACCAACAACACCCGTGCGTGTGAAATGACGTGCGTATCGGTGCAACCGGAAGCCGGCCAGGATCAGCCGCGCGATACGCAACACTCGGAGGGCGCGTAGCGCCTGCCAGCTCGCGGGAACGAACGGGGGTGTCAGAAGAACGAGAAGAATGTCGATCGCATGAGCGCGCAGCGCTTGTTTTCGGTCTTCGACGACGACGAAGATGCAAACGAGAGTGCCCGCAAAGCCGAGCCAGATCACCCAGTCGAGCGTCTCGCCCACGGCGGACCACACGGGGTCGTTCTCGTCAACGATTGCGGCCAAGAGAAGGCTCGGAATCACGAGGAGCGCGAAGATCGTTAGCAGGACGTCGAGCGCCTCGTGAATTCGACGACGCTTGAACGCAACGGGTCGCACGGAGACCTTCAGAGTCGTACCCACATTCCCCATCCACCGCGGCCAGCCAGACACAGGCAGGACCGCTTTGGTCAGAGTAAGCCGCACCGCACCCATGTAAAGGTTGTTTAGCGGTACAAGCGACTCATACGGCAATTGGTCGGTTCGTGGGGCGGATGGGAGAGGCCCCGCGGCTTGGACCGCGGGGCCTCTTGGATCAGCTCGCGCGAGCTACGGCTGGCTGTTGCAGAACGCCGAGAACCCGGAGTTGGTCGGTCCGGTGTCGTGGCCGAGACCGCCGTCCTCCCTCGCATCTACGGATCGCCAGTTGATGCCACCGTTGTCGAACGCGTCGTGATGGGCGAAGGCGCCGAAGGCGCCGTGTCCCGCATCGCATGAGTTCCCGTTCGGGTGATAGCCCGTGTCGACCGCGAGTGCGACGTTCCCACCGAGCAGTGCGCTGACCGTGATCGCAACAGCAATGACGGCTGTTCGCATCCTGCCACCCCTTTCGACTCCGCCCGTCGGAGTTTCCAGTGGAGTATCCGCCCGCGCGCTGGCGGCCGCTCCCGTCAGGGGAGCGGGGGTGTCGGGAGGGGCAGCGTTGGTATCGGCAATGTCGGCGTGGCCGTCGGTGTGCGTGTCGCCGTAGGGGTGGCCGTGGGTGTTGCGGTCTGGGTCGGCGTCGGACTCGGGGTCGGAGTAGGAGTCGGCGTCGGTGTGCAGTAGTCGTCGGGGCCGATGGCGGAGTCGTCGTCCGTGTAGGCAGAGGCGTCGGCGTCGACGCGACCGTCGCCACGGGCGCGGCTGTCGGTACAGGCGTGCGCGGCGTCTCCGAAGCGGGAGTTGCGGCGCGCTGCGTTCGCGGGGGTGGTGGAGGCGTGGTCGGTTCGGGAGCCGCCGCCGGTTCGGGCGCCGGCGCCGGAGCGGACTCCGCACTCGGAATTGGGTTCGCCGTAGCTGCAGGCTTGCTCAACCCCGGCTCGTTATCCGGTGCGCCGATCTCGGCAGGCGCGCTGTGCGCCGCGCCTCGCGGGACCAGGACCGCGAGGCCGATCGCCAGACCGATCGCCGCGCCTATGAGAGCGAGGCAGAGCTGTCGGAGTCCGCTCACGTCGCCGATCATCTGTCGGGCGTATTGAGGCCGCATGAAGTCCCCGTGTCCGTCGCATTACATCTTGCGACGCGCGCGCTACCGGAAGACAAGGTCGCGCGTCAAGACGTGCCGGGTACCAGATCGCTTTCGCTCTTGAGGCACGTGGCCGAGGAAATTCACCACGATTTCTGAATTCGCGATCGATACGACGTGACGCGGATAGGACATCAGTACCTGGGACCTTGTCGCAACCGCGAGCCGCTAATTACCTTGCACCCTCCTACCGATGCGTTGGGTTGTCGTTGTCGCCATGGTTTTCACCTTCGCGCTCGCCGCGCCGGCGACTGCGCTTGCCGCGCCTCCGGAGTACTACCCGCCGATCGAGTACGTACCCGCGGCGGGGTCCAACTACGCCGTCGGCCGCACGATGGCGATCACGCAGATCATCATTCACGAGACCGGCGGGACGTGGATCTCGGCGATCAACTGGTTCCAAAACCCGCGCTCGCGGGTAAGTGCGCACTACCTCGTCAAAGCGTGGGGCGGCGGGATCGTGCAGTTTGTCGCCGAGGGCGACACGGCTTTCCAGGCGCGCGTCGCCAACCCCTACAGCATCGGGATCGAGCACGAGTTCGACCCGCGCCACGCTGTTTGGCACACCGACGCGCAGTACCGCAGCTCGGCGCTCCTGGTGTGCGCGATCGCGCGCCGCTACGGCATCCCCGCGGACCGCGCGCACATCATCGGCCACAACGAGGTCCCCGGGACCGATCACAGCGACCCGGGTCCGACGTGGAACTGGACCTACTACATGTCCCTCGTCCGAGCCTGCTCGACCGATCGCGCCCAGGGCGTGGCGCGCTCCACCCTGCGCACGATCGACAACCAAGGGTTCGCGCCCGCCGCGGGACTCGAGCCCGAGACGGTGAGCGACGAGGTCGCGCTCCTTCAGTGGGACCTCGCGTACCTCGGCTTCATGAACGTCGATGAGGTGGCCGCGGGCGGCGGGCGGTTCGGCCCGATCACGGAGGCGGCGCTCACCGCGTTCCAGGAATCGAACGGAGTACCGCCCACGGGGTCGTACGGCGACCGCACCGCAGCGGCGCTCGCGCAGTCACTCGTCGCCAATCCGTCGGACGTGCCGATCAAGGATCTCGACGCCGAGACCGAGTCCGACGACGTGTCCAAGCTGCAGACCGCGCTGCAGAAGCTGGGCTACATCGATCTAGTCACCGGCTACTACGGTCCGATGACGTTGGACGCGGTGAGCGCCTTCCAGCAGGACAACGGGATCGAGGCGACGGGCGCGTACGGACCGGTTACACGCATGGCGCTCGCCACGCGCACGCGCGCGCCAACCGTCGGCGACGCGGTCGGTGACGCCGCTCAGGACGCTCTGATCGCACTGGTGCCGTCGGTGCCGGTGGGATCGGTGATGTTCGTCGACGCCGCGCTACTTCCCTAGCGGAACTCGGCGAGCAGGTCCTTCACGAGGTCGCGTTCCTTCTCGAGCTCGGCGATCGTCGCGGCGATCTTCCCCTTCGCGAACTCGTCCAGCGGAACGTTCGGCACGATCTCGAACGCGCCGTCGCCCCTGGAGTGGAGAGGGAACGAGCTGACGAGTCCTTTCGGCACCCCGTAGCTGCCGTCGCTGATGACCGCGGCGGAGAAGCAATCGCCTTTGGGCGTCGGCGTGATGAGCGAGCGCACGTGGTCGACGAGCGCCTGCGCCGCCGAGAACGCGCTCGATGCGCCGCGCGCCGCGATGACCGCCGCGCCGCGCTGCTGGACCTGCGGGATGAACTCGTTCTCGAGCCACTTCCGGTCGACGACCTGATCCGCAGGCTTGCCGTTTACCTCGGCATTCGTGAAGTCGGGGTAGAGGGTCGCCGAGTGGTTTCCCCAGATGGCGAGCTTCTTCACGTCGCGCACCCGCGCGCCGGCCTTCGTCGCGAGGAGCGAGCGTGCCCGGTTCTGGTCGAGGCGCGTCATCGCGCTCCAGCTTTGGTCAGGGATGGTGTGCGCATTCGCGCGCGCGATGAGGCAGTTGGTGTTGCAGGGATTCCCGACGACGACGACACGCACGCCGGACGACGCGTATCGCTGGACGGCCTTGCCCTCGTCGACGAAGATCGGTCCGTTCTTCCGGATGAGATCGCCGCGCTCCATCCCCGGACCGCGTGGCACCGATCCGACGAGCAGCACCCAGTCCGCGCGCTGGTGCGTCTCGGCGCGATCGGACGATGCGCTCACCCGCTCTAGTAGCGGATACGCGCCGTCCTCGAGCTCCATGAGCACGCCCTTGGCCTTGTCGATCATCTGGGGGATATCAGCGAGGCGAAGGTCGATCTCCGTATCGGGCCCGAACATCTCGCCGGACGCGATGCGCGGGAGGAGCGCGTACGCGACCTGACCGGTCGCGCCCGTGACGACGACCCTGACCGTGCTCATCTTGCGTTAGCTCCCTTTTCTCCGCTTCGGAGTGTCAACCGGTCGGCGCGGTGCTCGCCTTCTCGTCCGCACCGCCGTAGACGGCTTCGGCCTCGATCTCGACGAGGATCTTGGGATCGATGAAGTCCACCTTTACGATCGTCGACGCGGGACGAATATCGCGAAACGTCTCGCCGTGCACGACGGCCACGCTCTGGATGTCACTCGCGTTTTGCACGTAGACGCGGGTCATGATCACGTCGCTCATCTTGCAGCCGAGCTCGGCGAGGGCTTCCTTCATGGTCTGGAGGGCGGCGCGCAGCTGCTCGATGACGTCGTCGGACACGACGCTGCCGTCGGGCCCGATCCCCGCCGTGCCCGAGACGCGGACGACGCTGCCGTGCCGGATCGCGCGCGAGAAACCGAACTGGAACTCGCCGCGGCTCCCGGTCGTGTGCCAGTAGCGCTTGGGGTTGTTGGGATCGGTGGTCGGCATCAGTTGCGCATCCGCTTTATGACCGCGTCCGCGAATTCCTTGGTTCCGACCGCCGAGGGATCGTCGCGGTTCGTCTTGAGGTCGTAGGTGACGTCCTTGCCCTCCGCGACCACCGAGGCGATCGCTCGCTCGAGCCGGTCGCCGGCCTCGCGCTCGCCGATGTGTCGGAGCATGAGGACCCCCGCGAGCATCAACGCCATCGGGTTCACCTTGTTCAGCCCGGCGTATTTCGGCGCGCTGCCGTGGATCGCCTCGAACATGGCGACCCCATTCGGGCCGATGTTCGCACCTGGCGCGACACCGAGGCCGCCGACCAAGCCCGCGACGAGATCGCTCACGATGTCACCGTAGAGGTTCGGCGCGACGAGGACGTCGTACAGATCGGGCTTTACGACGAGCTGCATGCACATGTTGTCGACGATCCGGTCCTCAAACTGGATCTCGGGGTAGTCCTTCGCGACCTCGCCCGCGACGCGTAGGAAGAGGCCATCCGCGAATTTCATGATGTTCGCCTTGTGGATCGCGGTGACTTTCTTGCGCTTGTTCGTCCGCGCGTAGTCGAACGCGAACTTCACGATCCGGCGCGAGCCCTCCACGCTGATCGCCTTGATCGCGAGCGCCGAATGCTCGCGGATCGTGGCCTTGCCGACCCGCTCGATCACCGCCTGCACCTCGCGCTCCTCGGCCGAATCGACGTCAAACTCGATCCCCGCGTAGAGGTCCTCAATGTTCT
>Ga0209471_1002142_pt1 | contig 11509 bp, 11 predicted proteins | sample GraSoiAngelo_128_FD_185885 | JGI IMG/M metagenome (GOLD analysis project Ga0209471, IMG submission 185885) | Grasslands soil microbial communities from the Angelo Coastal Reserve, California, USA - 14_0927_12_20cm (SPAdes) (version 2) | ecosystem: Environmental > Terrestrial > Soil > Grasslands ... | reverse complement strand
GTGGCCGAGGACCGTGACCCGCGTTTCGAAGCCGGTCTCGCGCTCGACCAGCCTGGCCAGCGCATCGCCGATGCCGCGCTTGGCGAGCTGCACGTGGCCGAACGCATCGGTTTCCGCAGCTGCGCCAGCCTCGTCCTCGAGCTCTGGGATGTGAGCCCCTTCCGCGACGACGATGATGCTGAAGAGCTTGCCCTCGCCACGCCGGCGGTAAAGATGGCTGACGACGTCGCCGAGGGTCAGCGGGAACTCGGGGATGATGATCAGGTCGGCGCCGCCGGCGACCCCGCCGTATAACGCCACCCATCCGGTGTCGCGACCCATGACCTCGACCACCATCACTCGGTGATGAGCCGACGCGGTGGTGTGCAGGCGGTCGAGTGCTTCCGTGACCACGCCCACGGCGGTGTCGAAGCCGATGCAGAACTCCGTGACGCTCAGGTCGTTGTCGATCGTCTTCGGAACCCCGACCGTCTGGAAGCCCGCCTCGTGCAGGGCCGACGCCACGCTCAGGGTGTCGTCACCGCCGATCGGGACCATGGCGTCGACGCCGTGTCGACGCAGAACCCGGATCACGGTCGCGACTCCGTCCTTCATCTTCAACGGATTCGTGCGCGAGGTGCCCAGGATCGTGCCGCCCAGAGGAAGGATGCCGCGCACGTCGGCAGGACGCAGCTCTTCGATGGCGCCGCCGTCGAGGCAGCCGGCCCAGCCGTTCTGTACGCCGCTGACGGAATGGCCGAGCTGGAACGCTCGACGCGCGACAGCCCGGATGGCCGCGTTCAGCCCGGGCGCGTCTCCACCACCGGTGAGGAGTCCGATGCGCACGCAGATAGGTTAACGGCAACTCACGCCCCTCTCCCCAACCCTCTCCCGAGGGGGAGAGCGTTGCTACTTCGTTTGGCTCAAGCGGTCGAGGAGCTCTTGCAGAGTCACCTCCGCCAGCGACTCCAGCCGCAGGTCGGCTGCCCTCAGGTCGAGGCCCGCGGTGATGGGGTTGGGGATGGCGACGCAGAGAAGGCCGGCGCGCTTGGCGGCGGTGATGCCGTTGGGCGAGTCTTCGATTGCCACCGCCTCATTTGCCGGCACGCCAAGGCAGTCGACCACTGCCAGATAGAGGTCGGGCTCGGGTTTGACATGCTCGACGTCGTCCCGGCACCGGATGCAGTCGAAGCGTGCGAGGAGGCCGAGCCGCTGGAGATGCCCGTTGACCCAATCCCTCGATGAGCTCGAGGCGACTCCGACCTTCAGTCCCGCGGCCCCCGCTTCGTCGACTCGCTCGGCCACCCCTGGCAGGAGCGCCTGCGCCAGCACGAGCTCGATCCGCCGTTCCACGCGCCGGTTGATCACCTCCTCTGCGAGCGGGCGGCCCAGACGTTCTTCGAGATGGTGCTGCGGGTGGAAGGCCTGGTTCGAAGAGCCCACCGTTTTCACCCAGAGCTCGAACGGCAGCGCCACCCCGTGGGCCTCGTAAACCTCCGTCCACGAGCGATAGATCGGCCCCTCCGTGTCGAGGATGAGGCCGTCGAAATCGAAGATCAGGGCGCGGATCACGCGCTCGCAACTCTACCTAGCTTCAGTCGCGGTCCAAAGGCTTAGGATCGCGCCGAGTGGCTTCGAGAACTTCCCGTCTGACGCCGATGCGCGATTTGCAAGCCTCCCCGGGCTGGATCGGCGCCGGGCTTTCAGGCTTCGCCCTGATCGCCGTCGCGGCGATGCTGGTCGTGATCTTCGGCTTCCTTGACGCCACCCACTACACCTCGATGCAGAACCTCTTCACGCCCGATCCGCCGGCCGCGGCCGGCATTCTAGGCGTGGTAGGCGGCGCCGAGGGCGTCACGCTGAGCATCGTCATCCTGGTCGTCGTCTTCGGCATCCAGATGACCTCCTCGCGCTATTCGCCGCGGATCATCGGGCTCTTCACCACCAATCCGTTGAACGCGATCGTCCTCGGCTTCGCTCTCGCGTCGATTCTCTACACGTTCCTGGTTCGCGGCGAGGTCAAGACGAACTACGTGCCCCTCTGGAGTGTCTTGGCGGCGGTATTGCTCGGCGTCATCAACTTCGCGATCGTGTTTCCGTATATCGGCTACATCTTCGCGGTCATGCGTGCCGAGACCCTCGTCAACAGCATCCGGAGTCACGCACGCCGGCACCTGGCGCACGCGGTCGCGGGCAAGCAGATCGGCAAGTACCGTAACGACCTGCTCACGTCGATCAACCAGGTCACCGACATCGCGCTCGGGTCGGTGCAGCTCGGCGACATGCCGGTCTGCTTGCTCGTCATCGGCGTGCTGGGCGAGTTTCTCGCCCAGGACTATTCGAAGGTGAAAAAGGGTTTCGGGCCGGAGTGGTTTCAAGTCGGGCACTCGGAGCTGCCCGGCGATTCCGACCAGATCGTCGCCGAGGTCAACCGCGCCCATACGTGGGTCGAGTACACGGTGCTCTCCAGCTTCGTGCACCTCGTCGGGCTCACGCCTGCCCATAGGAAGGAAGCTGTGCACGCGATCGCAGTGGCGACGCGCGACATCGGTCTGGCGGCCATCGACCGAGGAGACCCCGAGGTCGCCGAGCTGACGGTTCGCTTCTTCAACACTTACCTGCGTGCGGCGCTCAACCAATCGGCGCCGACTTTCGCGTCGACGACCATGAACGAATACCGCCGCTTCGCCATCGGAGCCCTCGAATGGCGCCCCGACATCTCGGTCGAAGCTGCGTCGCACGTGCTCCGCTATGGACGGCATTTCGACGAAGCCGGCATGCCCGCGATCTTCGGCGCTGCGGCCGAAGATGTAGCCGACCTCGCGATCGAAGCCTGGTCTCGCGATACAGAGGTCACGCGCCGGCTGGCGCAGCTGCTCGTGCGCAACCTTCTCGATCTGATTCCGAATGCCCGCCCCATCGGGCTGAACGGTCTCTTCAAGGCCGTCGCCAAGCTGACCTTCTGGGCCATGGCCGCGGAGGCGAAGGACATCGCCCACATCCTGGTCGAGGGCATCGCCGCGGCACCACCCGATTTCGTCGACGCCGCCCTCGACCGGATGGAGGTCATGCAGAACGGCCTGTTCTGGGAGGTCAACGAGCGCGTGGTGGCGTTCGACTGGGTCGAGGAGCCGCTGCGCGCCGAGATCCCGCGCCTGCGCACCGCCCTTCGCCGGGCCAAGGCGTCCGGGCGCGGGCTCACGATCGAGCTCGACGACCCGCGGCCAACCGGTCCCATCGACCTGGTCAAGCCGGAGCCGGCTGCAGCGCCACAGACCAACGGCGCCTCGAAAGAAGCCCCCGCCGCCAAGGAAACTACGCCGGCCGGTTGATCATCGCGGTCGATGTGGTCTCGAAATAGTCGACAAGCGCCTTGCGAATTTCAGGCGCCAGGTGCAGCGAGTCGACCGCCGCCGTCATGTGTCTCAGCCACGCATCGCGCTCGGCCTGGCCGATCGCGAACGGTTGGTGGCGCAGGCGCAGCCTGGGGTGGCCACGACGCGCGCTGTAATCATCGGGCCCGCCCCAGTACTGGATCAGAAAGAGGGTCAAACGCTCGGTCGCGGCGGTCAGGTCCTCCTCCGGGTACACGGCGCGTAAAACAGGATCTGAGGCGACGCCCGCGTAGAAACGCTCGACCAACACTTCGAAGGTCTCGGCTCCGCCCACCGCCTCGAACACGCTCACGCCCTTGACCATAAAGGGTGAATAGACTTTGGAAACGATGGCGAGCCCGCGGCAGCTTCGCATCACTTTTCTGTTTGCGCTCGTGATGCTGATCGCGCAGTTTCTTCTCGGCATGGCGGTCAACCTCTTCGTGACGATCCCCGACCAGCACCCAGGCGCGAACCCGCCTGAGTACTTCAGCGGGGTGGCACAGAGCGTGACCTGGGCGATCCTGCACGGCCACATCCTGCTGGCGATCCATGCCGCCTTCGGGCTCGTGATCGTGCTCGCCGCTTTAGGCACGCTGGTGCAGGCGATCGGGAATCGCCGGCGCGGCATCGTGGTATCAGCGGTGTTCGGGTTCATCGGCGTGTTAGCCGCCGGCTTCAACGGGGGCAGCTTCCTGAACTACAACCAGGACTTCAGCTCGATGCTCATGGCCGCGGGTTTCGCGGTCGCGGTCGTGGCCTACTCCGCCGGCCTCTACATAGCGAACGACGAAACGTCAACCCGGACCACCGCCTAAGACTCGAAGTCCCATTTCGTCGGCGAGCCGGTGAAGTCGCCGTACGCGAGGCCGAAGGCCCACCTTGGTGTGACGCGAAAGCACGAGTTGACTGAAGGATCCAGCGACTCGATCTCGTAATCCGTCTCGTACTTGGTGTTCTCCAGCGCGAGCAACATGCCGAGCTCGTTCGGATCCGTCAGCAGTCGTGCCATGCCTTCGACGACAACCGGGTTCAAAGCGTCCTCTGTCGTGACCACGCATCGCTGATTGGCGCCGAGGTTTTTCGACTTGCGCGAAAGCCGGCTGCTGCTGAACCAGAAAGAATCGTCATGCCACATGCCCCACACAGGCATCGCGTGCGGCCTCCCGTCAGGCCACACCGTGGCGATCCAGTAGTTGCGCGAAGACACCAGCCGCTCCTCGGCCCATGACCAGGGCAACAGACCGGTACCTTCGCCGGCCGGCAGCATGCCGTAACCCGGCATATATGGACGCGAGACCGACCTCGACGTCATGTCTTGCCTGGAGTTACGCCGGCGCCTTCGAAGATCTCGTTCACCGGCCTGGCGATCGCCTGCGCCGCCTTCAGCCCTTTGGCATCGAGGTATCGCTCCACGATCCTGCGGCCGACGGCGTAGCCGCCCATGTGGGGAATGCCCACAGGTTCCGACCCGACTCGGCGAGCAACGTCGTCGCCCAGCACGTACGGACTCCAGTCTCGAAACGTGGTGCCGGTGCCGAACGCGGCGACCACCTTGTCCCACGTCTCATCGAACACCTTCCCGGTGACGTCTTGGTACCAGGCACCCGTGGAATCGGGACCGCACACCTCGACCGTGAAGACTTCAGCGAGGCCTTCGTGCACGACCCACTCCGCAAGGTTGAACGGCCCGTCGACATTCGGCGTGCGGATGTTGTGCGCCAGCTCATGCACCGCGCACGCGCCGATCCTCGTCTCGTTGTAATCGGTCGGCCAGGCCACCATCCAGATCGTTCCGGGCGTCGCCCCCATGCCGTAATACCCGTGCGTTCGGTCCAGGAAGATCGGGTCGTCGGGGTTGCCGAGCGTGAGCGTAACTTCGATCCGGTCCGGGTGATGGATGCCGGGCAGCGCGGCATTCTGGTAATCCCACGCGCGGGCAAGCTCACGCTTGATCTGTCCCCATGCATCGGCTTTGCCCAGGCGATCGACCGCCGCCGGGTAACGCGGGTCGTCGACCTCGACACGGAATCCGTCGCCGCGCTCGTGGATCTGGCGGAGCATCTCCATACCCGCGGTGTCGAAAGACGAGACGCCGCGCATCGCGGCGAGCGCGTCGAGCCGAGCCGACACCGGAAGGGTGAACAGCCGCTTCAGCGCGGCTGCGTCGTCGTGGACCGCGAACTCGATCTGGTCGTCGGTGCTAAGCGCCATCGTCTTACAGAACCCTGAAGCCTTGGCCAAGTTCCATGTGTATCTAGTTGGCAATTGTGAGCCTGGACTCATCCCGGACCGCGGCCGCCATCCCGGGACAGTTGATCGTCCTCGTAAGAGGATGGGCGCCTTTTGTGATCCTGCTCGTCGCGTACGAGGCCATGCGCGACGTCGCGGCGGTCGTGGGCATGCCGGCGCATGACCTGGCCCGCTTCGACCGCGCGCTCTTCGACGGCTACCAGCCGACCCTGGTCATGCAGGCGGTGGTCGGCAAGCTGGCCGACGCCGACCTCTTCGAGGACCTTGGCAGCGCGGTCTACCTCACGCATTTCCTGCTTCCCATCGCCCTGGGCGCCTGGCTCTGGGCCACCGACCGGAAAGCGTTTCGGACCTTCGGGCTGACGCTGGTGGCGCTGTGCGCGCTGGCTTTTGCAACGTACGTGATCGCTCCCACCACGCCGCCGTGGCTCGCCCAGCCCGGCACTGTGCGGCACCTCATCGAAGACACGATTCAGCGCAGCGGGGTGCCGGCAAGCGTGGTGTGGCTGTACTCCCACCACGACTACAACCTCTATGCCGCGTTTCCCTCGCTGCATGCGGGCTTCCCTGTGGTCGCCGCCACGGCTGCTTGGCGGCAGAGCCGCAAAGTGGGCGTCGTCTTATGGGTGTGGGCAGTGATCGTCTGGATCGTCGTCGTCTACCTCGGCGAGCACTACGTAACGGATGTCATCGGTGGCGTGGCTTACGCCACCATCGCGATCGCGATCGTCCGAACCCTGTCGGCCCGATCGGGTCGCGCTCCTCATTCGGCGATCGCCGGCGTGATCGCGGGGACGACGTCTGAATAGCGCTCGATCTCCTTTTCGGTGGGCAAGAACCACGCGAGGACGATCGTGCCGGCCACCAGGATCACATGCGTCATCAGCGATTCCTGCAGACCAACTGCGTCGCCGATGGCGCCGTTGATGGGAATGCCTATCGCCCCGGTGACAAATCCCAAGCCCATCACCAGGCCAGACGCGAGCCCCGCCCGCGAAGCCATCAGCTGCTGTGCCATCAACAGCATCAGCGGCGCAGTCGAGGCGGCCAGGACGCCGATGAGGATCGCGCTCGCGAAGGCCCACGGCCCGGGGAACAACGTGTACAGGAGGATGGCCGGGATGCTCGCCACCAGCGTGGCGAGAATGACTGTGCGGCGGCCGTAGCGATCGGCAAGCGACCCACAGCCCACCGTGCCGACAGCGCTCGCCAGCACGAGAGTCGTCACCAGCGGGCCGTAGAACTCAGGACCGTAGCCAAGCTGCCGGTACCACGTCGGCGTGAACGCTTGAAAGGCGCCGACGGTCCAGCTGCGCGACATCATCACGCCGATCACCATCGCCAGCGCGAACACCGGCACCGGGCCCGTGGCGGCGGCCGCTGCTTTCAAGGTTGTGGCTTTGGGGAGCGCCTGGTCGCGCACCCGCCACAGGAGGTAAGTGCCAGTCGCAATGCCGGGCACGAGCAGCAGGCCCGTGCCGTGAACGCCGAACAGCGCCAGGACCCCGATTCCGATCAACGGCCCCAGCGCTACGCCGACCGTGCCGGCGGTGACGTAGATCGACATGCCCAGGCTCCGCCGCCAGGTCGGAAGCAGCGCGCGCACGTCGAGTGCGCCGAACGGATGGAACGCCCCGGAGCCAAGACCCGATGCACAGGCGAGCACCAGGAGGAGGGGAAACGTCGGCACGAAGCCGACGAGCGCGAAGGTGAGTGCGGTCCACGCCAGGGAGTATCCGGTGAAGCGCGTCCCGTAGCGGTCGGCGATCACGCCAAAAAGAGGCTGCGAGATTGCCGCCGTACCCGTGTACGCGAGGCTGACAAGCCCTACTGTGGCCAGGGTCAGATGAAACCGTCCGATCAGCACCGGGTACAGCACCGGTATGACGCCGACATAGCTGTCGACCGTCAGGTGACCGAGCATCAAGCTGACCAGCTTGCCGTTGCGGAGGAAGTCCCACACTTTTGTCAGATCTATGATGCCCGGCGTGGGTGAGCTCCTATATCTGAGCCGCGAAGAGGTGGAGCGCCTGCTCGACATCGACGCGATGCTCGATGCCCTGGGCAAGGCGCTGATCGCCTTCTCGGCCGGGATCACGACCGTCCCCCCACGCGTCGGCATCCGCGTGCCGGATCTCGGCATCCTCGGCACCATGCCGGGCTATGTGCCGGGAGTGGCGCTCGAGGTGAAGCTCGTGTCGGTCTTCCCGGGCAACCGTGACCCGCTGCCGTCACACCAGGGGTTGATCGCACTGTTCGACGAAGGCGATGGCAGGCCGCTGGCGATCATGGATGGCACGTACATCACCGGTATCCGGACCGGTGGAACCGCCGCTGTGGCGGCTCGCGCGCTGGCGCGCAAAGATGCGCGGGTGCTGGCCATCCTCGGCGCCGGCGTGCAGGGCGCCTCGCACCTCGAGACCTTTCCCCGCATTCGCGACTTCCAGGAGATCAGGATCGCGTCGCGAGACGGCGACAAGGCTGCCCGCCTGGCCTCGAGGCATCCTCGCGCCGTCGTCGCCGCCTCCTTCGAGGAGGCTGTCCGCGGCGCCGACGTTGTCGCCTGCTGCACCGACGCGCGCGAGCCGGTGATCCGTCGCGCCTGGCTGAAGCCGGGCGTGCACGTCAGCTCCGTCGGCGGCACATTCGGCCCGGAGATAGATCGCGAGACGATGACCTCGTCGCGTGTGTTCGTGGAATGGCGAGGAGCGGCCACGAATCCGCCCCCCGCGGGCGCGCATGATCTCCAGGGCCTCGATCCCGATGCGCTGACAGAGGTCGGCGAGGTGTTGGCCGGCACGCGGCCCGGGCGCACTGGTGACGACGAGATCACCGTTTACAAGTCGACCGGTCACGCTGTCGAGGACGCCGCCACCGCCAGGCTGGTTTACGACCGTGCGCGCGGGGAGGGAGCCGGGGTCAGCCTTCCGTTGTAGTCAGATCTCTATCAGTCGGGATGGGATTGCGTTGACGATCAGCGTCGTCCCCAGCCGTTGCTGGGGCTGCGCCACTCCATAAGGATGGACGTGGCCGTGCACGAGGAGGCGCGGCGACAGGTTCTTGATCAAGCGGTTGAAGGCGCTGAAGCCGCGGTGCGCGAGGTCGTTCTCTTTGGCCCCGAATCCCTCGGGTGGTGCGTGCGTCAACAACACGTCGAGGCGGCGGCCGTTCCGCCTCCGGCGCAGGCGCGCCAGCATCTCCATGCGCCACGCCCGCCAGCGCATCTCAGCCTCTGAGTACTGGTTGGGCCCGGGCCGGTACCGCATCGACCCGCCGAGGCCGGCGATGCGAAGCCCAGCGGCATCCTCGACCCGTCCGTCGACGTTGATGCACCCCGGCGGCCCCTTCCCGAGCGGCTCGGCCCGCAGCGGCGACCAGGTTTCGTCCACCGGCCTTAGGTCGGGGTCGTGATTTCCCGGGACGTACAGCAGCGGCACGTTGAGGCGGCTGACGATGTACTCGAGGTAGTCGGACGGCAGGTCTCCACAGGACAGCACGATATCCGCCTGCATGCGGATCAGCTTGTCGCCGTAAAGACCCTCGTCGACCTCGTCGGCGACCGCAAGTATTCGCGTCAACTACAAGGGAGGTTAGGCCAGAACTTCGCGCCGGTGGGACAGATGCTCGATCTCCGCAGCACGCACGCCGTCGAAACCGGCGGCGAGCCCATTCTTGAGGACACGCGCGATCTGCTTGGCGGAATGGAGCCTTGGGACGTAGACGAAGTCGGCCCCTGCCTTATAGAAATGAAGGGCCTGCGGGATGTGATCGGTCGTCAACATGACCTTGGCTCTTGGACAGCTGGCGCGGGCGTTACGGAGCAGCCGGAGGTTATCGGTGCCGCGAAGGATGTCGTCCGGGATGCTGCTGACGACGAGCTCCGCGTTCTCGATCCCCGCGTGACGCAATGTGTCGGCATGCGCGATGTCGCCATACACGATGCTGATGCCGCGCCTCTGCAGCTCCCGCATCACCGTGGGGTTGAAGTCGATGACCAAGACCTTGTCGAGCATGACCTGACCCTCGACGGCTGAGCCCTCGCTTTCCAGTTCCAGGAGGATCGAGCTGGCGTCGCGGTAGAACCCGAGGAAGATCATCGTCTCGGGCCGCGCTTCCGCTCGCTGCGGAGCGGCCTCACCCTGATCGAGGTCCCGGACGCGGAGCAGCCTCAGCCCGCCGCTCAGAACCTCCTGCACGCGATGGCTCGAGTTGATCATGTACGTCGACACGACCGAGGTGATGGCGAATGTCATGATCACGATCGTCACCACGTCGCTGTTGATCTGGTGATACGTCAGACCGATCGAGGCGATCACGATCGAGAACTCGCTGACCTGGGCCAGGTTTATGGCCGGAAGCAGGCTGGCGCGATGGCCCATTTTGAGGAAATAGAGAATCGGCACGACCGACAGCCTGCTGACGATCACGAAGGTCGATGCGGCGAGGGCGATCTCCACCACCTGCAGCGTGGGGATGCTGATCTGCATGCCGAGCGCGACGAAGAAGAGGGTGACGAAGAAATCGCGGATGCTGACCGCCTTGGCCATGACGTCGAGGTTGTAGGGAAAGGTGGACAGGCTCACCCCCGCGATCAGCGCCCCCATCTCTCGGGAGAGTCCGATCACGCTCGCTGCGCTCGCCAGGAAGAAGCACCATGCGAGCGCGCTGACCAGCACGAGCTCAGGCGCCTTGGCGACCGAACGGAACAGAAATGGAAGGACGTACTTGGCCATGAAAAAGCCGCCGGTCACGAGCAGGGCGCCCTTCCACAGTGAGAACGCCAGCGGAAGCAGGTTTGGGTTTGTGAGGTTGGGCTGCACGGCAAGCATTCCGACTGCCCAGATGTCCTGGATGACCAGCACTCCAAGCGTGATGCGGCCGGGCAGTGTATCCAGCTCGAACTTGTCGTTGAGCAGCTTGACCACCACCAACGTGCTCGACAGGCTCATGCAGGCCGCGAGGTACAGGAGCGCGTAGTTGCCGCCGGAGTTGCGCACGCCGAGCAGATAGAAGAAGCCGAGGCCGAGGGCGATGCAGATAGGTACCTGTAGGGCGCCGGTGAGCAGCACGGGCAGCCCGGCGGAGGAGAGTTTCTTGAGGTCGATCTCGAGGCCGATGATGAAGAGAAGGAGGATGAGACCGATCTCCGCGACGGTCTGGATGCTTTCCTGGTTCTTCACCCAGTTGAACCCCACCGGCCCGATGACGACGCCGGTCACGAGGTAGGCCAGGATCAAGGGCTGTCGCAGCCTCCAGCCGACCACGGCGAGGACCGCTGCGGCGCCGACGCAGATTCCGATGCTCGACAGGAGGTCGCTGGGGACCGTCACGTTGCCGTTACCGGAGATGCGGCGTCCCAGCGCGCGCGAAGGGCATCGGCCTCCGCGGGGTCGCCGACGATCAGGAAGCGAGGGTGGTGCAAGCCGTCGATGAGACTCGCGGCGAGCTGGTCGAACACCCTAGTGCCATCTTCCGCGCCCAGACCCCCGCTCAGCCACCTGCCCATCCCCCTGGACCTCGTGTTCTGACCGATGCGCGGGCTTCGAGAGCCGGGACAGAAGAGCGAAACGGTGACACCGCTGCCCCGAGTCTGCTGCGCGAGGGCTTGCGTGAAGGTCGCCAACGCTGCATGACCGGTGTCGTAGGGGATGGTCATCGGGTCGGCAGGGAGAAGGCCGCCATACGACACCGCATTGATGATGTGACCGGACCTTTGCTCTGTCATGTGCGGAAGAAAAGCGGTGCTGCTTCTCACCGCACCGAGCAGGTTGGTCTCCAACATCCAGGTCCAATCCTTGCTGGAGATGCGGTCGAGCCTGCCCTGCAGAAGCACGCCGGCGGCGTTGACCAGGATGTCGACGCGGCCCATCGTCTTGACGGCGTCGCGCGCCAGCGCGCGCACA
>Ga0209471_1002141_pt1 | contig 11511 bp, 8 predicted proteins | sample GraSoiAngelo_128_FD_185885 | JGI IMG/M metagenome (GOLD analysis project Ga0209471, IMG submission 185885) | Grasslands soil microbial communities from the Angelo Coastal Reserve, California, USA - 14_0927_12_20cm (SPAdes) (version 2) | ecosystem: Environmental > Terrestrial > Soil > Grasslands ... | reverse complement strand
CGACCTGTTGCGCCACCTGACCGGCGCGGAAGGGGCGGCGGTTGTCAACAATTGCGCCGCGGCGGTGCTCTTGATGTTGACGGCCCTGGCAAAGGGCAAGGAGGTCATCGTCGCGCGTGGCGAGCTGGTCGAGATCGGTGGTGGTTTTCGGATGCCAGATGTCATGCGCCTTTCCGGCGCGCGCTTGCTTGAGGTCGGCACCACCAACCGCACTCGCGCCGAGGACTACGCCGCGGCGATCACGCCCCGCACGGCCGCCATCATGAAAGTGCACGCCAGCAATTTCCAGGTGATCGGTTTCACGCAAAGCGTGGAGCTCAAGGATCTCGGGGCCATCGCGCGGCAACATCAGCTGCTGCTCCTTCACGATCTGGGAAGCGGCGCCCTGCTCGAGACCGCCGCCTACGGACTGGCCGAGGAACCCCGCATCCAGGACAGCCTTGCGTCGGGCGCCGATCTCGTGGCCTGCAGCGGGGACAAGCTGCTCGGTGGGCCGCAGGCGGGGCTGCTGCTCGGTCGCGCGGCGCTCGTGGACCGTGTGATGAAGCACCCCCTGGCTCGGGCCGTCCGCGTGGACAAGATGACACTGGCGGCGCTCATCGCCACCCTCGACCTCTATTTGACCCAGTCGCTGGCAGGCCTGCCGGTCTGGGACATGCTGGGCGCGTCGCCGGAATCGATCGCTGATCGCGCCCGAGCGTGGCAGAGCCGGCTGAAGGAGCGTGGCACGGCGGTCGATGTCGTCGCCGCCAAATCGACGGTGGGCGGCGGCTCACTCCCCGGCGAGCAGCTCCCGACCACCGCGATCGCTCTCAGCCCGCGGCGCGGCGGCGCCGCCGACCTGCTGCGCCGTTTGCGCGAGCACGAGCCGCCCGTCATCGGACGAATCGTCGAGGAGCGCGTCCTCCTCGATCCGCGCACCGTCCTGCCCGGCGAAGACGACGTCATCGTCGAGGCGGTGATCGGGGCGCTCGTATGAATGACCTCCAGGCGGGGTCGTTCGTCGTCGGGACCGCCGGTCACATCGACCACGGCAAGTCGACGCTGGTGCTGGCCCTGACGAAGATCGATCCCGACCGGCTGGAGGAGGAGAAGCGCCGGGGAATGACGATCGACCTCGGCTTCGCCTACATGCAGCTGCCCAGCGGGCGGCGGGTCGGGATCGTCGATGTGCCAGGCCACCGGCGCTTTCTCAAGAACATGCTCGCCGGCGTTCACGGGATGGACGCGGTCCTGCTGGTGATCGCGGCCGACGAGGGACCGATGCCCCAGACTCGCGAACACCTCGCCATCATCGACCTGCTCGGCATCGAGCACGGCGTGGTGGTGCTGACCAAGGCCGACCTCGTTGACGACGCCTGGCTCGGGCTGGTTCGCGACGACGTGAGGGCGCTGGTCGCGGCCAGCGCGTTGCGCCAGGCGCCGATCGTCGCCGTATCGAGCAGCACCGGCTCCGGGCTGGACGAGCTGCGGACGGCGCTCGACGCGGAGCTCGCCAAAACGGCCCCACGTCCCGACGTCGGTCGACCGCGGTTGCCCGTCGATCGCTCCTTTGCGATGTCGGGATTCGGCACCGTTGTCACCGGAACCCTGGTTGGCGGCGCGCTCCAGCAAGGCGCCGAGCTCGCTCTCCTACCGGCTGGCCGGCGCGTCCGCATCCGCGGACTGCAGCAGCACAACCGGCCTGTCGAGGAAGCCCGGCCGGGAAGCCGGACGGCCGTCAACCTCAGCGGGCTCGACCATTCGGAGGTTCGCCGAGGCGACGTGCTTGCCCTGCCCGGAACGCTGCCGTCGAGCCGTCGACTGGACGCGCGCCTCGTCGTCCTGCCGGGCGTTCTGCCATTGCGTCACCACCAGCAGTTGCAGATGTATCACGAGACCAGCGAGGTGATGATCGAGCTCAACTTGCTCGAGCGCGATGAGCTTCGCGCAGGAGAGGCGGGTTGGGTCCAGCTCTTCGCGACGCAGGCCGTGGTCGCGCTCGATGGCGACCGCTTCATCCTGCGAGTCCCATCGCCGGCGGCCACGGTCGCCGGCGGCGTGATCGTCGATAGCGCGCCGCGCCGGCATCGGCGCCGCGATCCGGTGGTCCTCAAGGATCTCGCCGCCCGCGAGCGCGCCGACCCGGCGACCTCCGCGGTCCTGGAGCTCGGCAAGCACCCATGGGGTCTTGTGGAGACCGAGCTGGCGGGCCGGCTCGGTGTCTCCGTCGCAGTGCTGGGGCCGATCTTGGCGCCGCTCATCGAACGCGGCGCGGTGCGGCGGCTGGCCTCGCGCTGGTTGACCCGCCCGCAGTGGGAGCAGTCGGTGGCACGGGTGTTGAGTGTCCTGAATGCCTATCACGCGGCTCAACCGCTGCGGCGCGGTATGCCGAAGGAAGAGCTGCGCAACCGCACCGGCATTCCCGCCGAACTGTTTGGCGAGCTGCTGACCGTGCTCACGGTCGACCAGGCCCTGGCCGACCAGGGCGGCGAGGTCGCGACCGCCGCCCACCGCCCGGCGCTGACCTCGGAGCAGGAGACGGCGATCGGCGCATTTGTCGCCGAGCTCGAAGGACAGCCGTTCAACCCACCCCCACTGCCCGACCTCGTGCGCCGTTACCGACTGACGCCGGCGCTCCTCCAGTACCTGGTCGTCGATGGCCGGGTGGTGCGCGTCAACGAGGACACCGCCTTCGCCCGGTCGGCCTACGACGATGCGGTCCGCCGGCTACGGCGGCATCTCATCGAGCACCGGACACTGACGGTGGCGGCGGCTCGCGACGTGCTGGGATCGAGCCGTCGCTACGTTCTTCCCTTGCTCGAGTGGATGGATGCGCAGAAGATCACGCGTCGGGTCGGAGACGACCGTATCCTGAGAGGCTGATGCTGGCCGGTGCGTTAAGGGCTCGGACTGTGCTCGCCGCGCTCACGGTCATCGTCGGACTTGGGGCGTGCGGTCCGCAGCCCCCAGAGGCAGCAGCCTTGCTCAACCAGTCGAGCCAGCACATGCTCACCCTCAAGGGATTTCACTTCCAGATGCAGATCAGCGGCTTCACGGGCACGGGCGAGCCGGTGGAGAACGCGCAGGGCGATGCCCATCCTCCCGACCTTCACGCGCGCGTGAACCTCAAGGAGGGCTCGATCCTGCTGGAGGTCGAGGTCGTCTTCGCGGCCGACAAGGTGTTTCTCAAGTCGTTCACCGGGGGATGGCAGCAACTCACCGAGGCCCAGGTCGGCGCGTTTTTCGATGCCCGCACGCTGTTCGATCCGCAGAGCGGGCTGTTCGCCGCGATGCGCGACACGACGTCACCAACGCGCGGCAACACTGAGAAGATCGCCGGGCATGACACTTATCCGGTGGATGGCCAGGTCTCGGCGGCGCGGATGCACCAGTTGCTGACGCTGATCCGCGACCAGGGCAGCTATCGTGCCACCTACTGGATCGAAAGCCCGGGAAGTAACCTGTGGCGAGCACGCTTGACCGGCAACCTCTTCGATGCGTCCAAGGCGGCGACCATCACCTTCGACTTTTCGAACCATGATCACCCCGTTTCGGTCACTCCGCCGCCGCTCGGCTAACCGGTCGGTCCTCCTTGCGCTGACCGGCGCCGGGCTCTTCCTCGCCTCCCTCGACGCCTATGTCGTGGTGACCGCCCTGCTGCCCATGCTGAAGTCGGTCCACATCGCCGTCAACCGGCCGGAACAGGCGACGCCGATCATCACCGGCTTCCTGCTGGGCTACCTGGCCGTGATGCCCATCGCCGGCGGGCTCAGTGACCGCTTCGGGCGCCTGCGACTGTTCGCCGCCTGCCTCTTGCTTTTCGCCTTTGGCTCGTTGCTCACGGCGACGGCGCCCTCGCTGTCGCAGCTGGTGACCGGCCGCGTCCTGCAAGGCGCCGGCGGGGGCGCGCTCGTACCGGCGGTCCTGGCGCTGGCGGCCGACCTTTATCCCGTGGGTGGCCGCAGTCCCGTGCTTGGCGCCGTGAGCGCACTGCAGGAGGTCGGCAGCGTGCTTGGCCCGCTGTGGGGCGGCCTGATCACCGCGTCATCGTTTGGCTGGACGTGGATTTTCTGGATCAACATCCCGTTCGCCGGGCTCCTCCTCTGGGGCCTCTGGCCGGAGATCCGCGCCGGCGGTGAAGCGCGCCGCGAGGCCAGCCTCGACTGGCTGGGGGCGTTGCTGGCGACGGCCGGACTGGCGCTCCTGACGCTGGCGCTCTATGCCGCCAACCCGGAGCAAAGCCCGGTGGGGGAGGGATTCGTCTGGCAGGCGCCCCTGGCGCTGCTGTGTTTCGCCCTCTTCGTCTGGCACGAGCACCGAACCTCGCAGCCCTTGATCAACGTTCGCCGCTTTCGCGACTCGTCGTTCACCGGGTCGGCCCTGACGAACGCGATCGCCGGTGCCGGCCTGATGGTCGCCCTGGTCTACATTCCCGTGCTCGCCAACGCCGTCTTCTCGATGAATGCCAGCGGCGCGGCCCTGCTCCTCTTCCGGCTGATGCTTGGCATCCCCATCGGCGCCCTCCTCGGTGGCTTTCTGGCGCAGCGGCTTCGGAGCTACCGCGCCGTCGCGGCGCTCGGCCTCGTCCTCGCCTCCGCCGGATTTCTCATGCTCTCCGGGTGGAACGAAGACTCGCTCAAGCCGCACCTGCTCGGTCTGCCCTTCACGGTGGCCGACGGCGAACTGTTCCTCACCGGCCTGGGTCTTGGCATTGAAATCGCACCGGTGAGCGCGGCGTTGCTGGACGCGGTCGGCGAAACGGAGCGTGGCGCCGGGGCGTCGTTCCTGATCGTCATGCGGTTGGTCGGCATGCTCATTGGTTTCTCCCTGGTGGCCGGCTTCGGGCTCTGGGAATTCCACCGCGCGACCGCGCACCTTCTGCCGCCGCTGCCTGGCCTCAACCCGAACTTCGCGACCCAATTCGCCATCTACACGCTCAAGGTGAAGGACGCGATCTTCGATGAGTACCACCTGATCTTTCGCGCCACGGCCATCGCGCTCTTCATCGGCGCGCTGCTGGCGGGGGCGACCTTGCGGCCGCTGCCCCGGCCTCGGTGGCGATAGCCGGACTATTCTGAGCCGCGAAAACTAATGGCATTTGTCGGTGTGGATCTTGGCGGCACGCAACTGCGCGTCGCGGTGGCGGATGACCGCGGCAACCTGAGAATCGTGGTCAGGCGTGCCACCGAGGCGGCCCGCGGCCGCGACCACGTCATCAAGCGCATCGTGGACGCGGTGAAGGAAGCGCTGGCCGAGGACGGCACCCCAGCGCGTCGCGTGCGGGCGCTCGGCATCGGACTTCCGGGTCCGGTCGACCCGGCGGCGGGCCTTGTCATCAGCCCGGGCAACTTGCCCGGCTTCAGGAACGTCCCGCTCAACCGGATCCTGACCCGGGCAACCGGCATCCCCAGCTTCCTCCACCACGACGCACACCTCGCCGCGCTGGGCGAGCATCGACGTGGCGCCGCGCGTGGGGCCAGCGAGATGATCTACGTCACGGTATCCACCGGCATCGGGGCCGGCATCCTGCTCGGCGGTGAGCTCTATGCGGGGGCGCACGGCATCGCGGGCGAGGTCGGCCACATCGTACTGAAGCCGGATGGGCCCCTCTGCACCTGCGGGCAACGGGGCGACCTGGAGTCGATCGCCAGCGGGACCGGGATTGCCCGCGCCGCACGCGAGTTGGCCCCGGGCACGCCGGGCAGCGCGCTGCACGGTCTCGAGTTCCCGCAAGCGGAGGATGTTGTTCGCGCGGCACGGGCCGGCGACGAGCTGGCGACGGCGATCCTCGAAAACGCCGGCACCTACCTCGGCATTGCGATGGGAACCCTCGTCAACCTCTTCAACCCGCAACTGATCGTGCTTGGGGGGAGCGTGATCAAAGCCGGAAACTTCCTGCTCGGCCCCATGCGCCGCTCGATGAACGTCTCCTCGTGGAAGGCGGCGCGGCGAGGTCTTCGGATCGTGCGGCCCGCGCTGGGCGACGATGTGGGATTGATCGGTGCCGTCGAGTACGCCCGCCTTCGCGCCAGGCATGCCCGCCTCGCTTGACCCGCCGGCGCTTCCGGATTGGGAGCGCCCGTTTGACGTGGTGCGGGAGCAAGCCGAGCGGCGCGGATTGCGCCCCCTGGTGGTCGGCGGCTACGTCCGCGACCGCTTGCTCGGTGGAGAGCGGGCGAAGAAGATCCGCGAAGTCGACATCCTGGTCGAGGGTCAGGGTGCGATCGAGCTGGCCACCGCGGTTAGCGCCGCGTTGAACCTGCATCCACCGGTCGTGTTCGAGCGCTTCGGGACAGCGCATCTGGACGTGGATGATCGCCACGCCCTTGAGTTCGTGTCCAGCCGGACCGAGCGATACGATCAGGCCAGCCGAAAGCCCGACGTCACCCCCGGGACGCTGAAAGACGACGTCATGCGGCGGGATTTCACCGTCAACACGCTCTTGATGGAATGGGATGGCACCGTCCTCGACCTGACCGGCCGCGGGCTCTCCGATCTAAAGGCGCGCCGGATCGTGACGCCGCTCGAGCCTAAAACGACCTTCGACGAGGACCCGCTCCGCATGCTGCGCGCGGTCCGCTTCGCGACGGCCCTTGGGTTCACACTCGACCCGTCGGTCGAAAGCGCCATTCGCGACCAATCGGGACGGCTGCAGCCGCCGACGGTCTCGATGGAACGCATCCGCGACGAGTTTTCGAAGCTGCTGGTCGCGGATCAACCGCAGCGCGGCCTGGAGCTGCTCGACGCGACCCGGCTCCTGCCGCGGATCGTGCCGCAGCTCGAGGCCGGCAAGGGGATGCAGCAGGGGGGCTGGCACAGCCACGACGTCTTCGGCCACGCGCTGCTCGCCGCGGCGCTCGCTCCGCCGGAGCTGATCACGCGGCTGGCGGCGCTGCTGCACGACGTCGGGAAACCCGCGGTCCACGAGCTGCGCGACGGGAAGCCCACCTTCATCGGTCACCAGGACGTTGGCGCCGCCATGGCTGGACCCGCGCTCCGGAACTTGCGCTATCCGGGTGAGGTCGTCGACGCCGTGACGAAATTAATCCGGCTGCACATGCGGCCGATCCAGTACGACCCGCAGGGCTGGGAAGACAAGGCGGTGCGCCGGCTGGTGCGCGATGCCGGCGACCAGCTGGACCGCTTGCTCGCATTGGCGCGCGCCGACATGCGGGCCAGCCACTACCCGGACGTCAGGAAGATCGACGACCTCGAGGCGCGCATCCGGCGACTCGACGCCGATGCGATCGCCGCCATTCGCTCGCCGCTCACTGGCGAGGATTTGATGGCGCGCACCGGCCGGCCCGCCGGGCCCTGGATCAAGCGGGTCAAGTCGGCGCTCGAAGACGCGATCGTCGACGGAGCGCTGCCGCCGGACCCGCAGGCCGCCTGGCAGTACCTGGAGGCGCACCCCGAGCTGCTCGGCCCGTGACCGCGTTGCGCCGCTGGCCGTGGCCGTTCGTGCTGCTGCTTCTGGGCGCCGCCCTCGCCACCGCGCGCGTCGTGCCGGCCTTCACGGTGAGCCCGACACTGGTGCTGGTCCTCTTCTTACCGCCGCTGCTGTTCGACGCCGGCTTTTCCATGCGGGCCGCGGCGATCCGTCGCGAGCTGCCGTGGATCCTCTTGCTTGGCGTGGCCGGCGCGGTGCTGGCCGCGGCGGTGAGCTTCGGGCTCCTCCTGGGTGCGGGCGTCCCGTCGGATGAGGCCTTGATGCTGGCGGCCATCCTGGCCGCGACCGATCCCGTCTCGGTCTTCGCGGCGCTGCGACGGCTGCACACGCCGGAGCGGCTGCGGGTCGCGCTCGAGGGCGAGAGCCTCGCCAACGACGGTGTCGCGGTGCTCCTCTTCGTGGTCGCGCTCGCCGTGGTCGAGCGGCGCGTGATCGATGCACCGGGCGTGGCGGGGCTCGTCGGGTTCCAGACGGCGGGGGGCGTCGTCATTGGCGTCCTGACCGGCCTGCTCGCGCGCCGGATCCTCCCGACGCTTCCGCGCGCCGTCCAGATCGCGGTCACGGTCCTCGCGGCCTACGCGGGATACCTCCTCGCCGACCGGATCGGGGCGAGCGGCCTGCTGGCGGTGATCGCGATTTCGCTGATCGTTGGCACGGCTTATGAACCGTCGACGCACCATCAGGTCCATCGCTTCTGGCGGCAACTCGGCTTCGTCATGTCGAGCGCCGTCTTTCTGCTGGTGGGCCTTCAGGTGCGTCTCGACGAGGTGATCCGGGTCGATGGACGGCTGCTCCTGCTCGTGGCTGCGCTGATGCTGGCGCGGGCCCTGATGGTGCTCGCGGTCACCATCATGCGAGGGGATCTCTGGCCCTGGTCCTGGCGCCTGGCGCTGGTGTGGGCCGGGCTCCGCGGCGCGCTCTCGCTGGCGCTCGCCCTCGGCGTGCCGGTGGCGATCGCGCGGCACGACGAAATCGTGGTGCTGGTCTTCGGTTTCGTCTTTCTCTCGCTGGTTGTTCAAGGTCTTTCCACAGGCCCGGTATTCAGAGCTCTGGGGATATCGCGACAGACAGCTGTCACAACGGTTCTTTAGGCTGTGCTCTGCTAAAATCTGCGGCGCCACGGCCGTCGGAGAAGGGTCGACGCCACCGAAGGCTTCGCAGGAAAAAGAGGAAGCATGCTGTTTAGTCTCGGGCTGCTCCGTCGGATCGCTCGGGAACTTCCTCGTTACGGAAAGTTGACCTACTGTCTCTATCGGGATCCGCGCGTCCCTCAGCGCAACAAGCTGGCGCTCGCGGCGGCGATGGCGCTGATCCTGAACCCTGTAGTCGACGTCCCTCTGCGACTGCCGGTTTTCGGCGAGATGGACGCGGTGGCGCTAACCGTGCTCGCCGTCCGCTTGTTCGTCGAGAAGGCGCCCAAGGACGTCGTTGCCGAGCACCAGGAGCGGATCGCGCTCGGAACGAGCGTGTTCGACCAGGATCTGCGCAACAGCCGCGAGGGGCTGCGGGGTCGGCTGAACGAATTGCGTGAGCGCGGCCTCGCCGTGGCCCGCTCTCGCCGGAGGTTGGCATGAAGGTTGTCCTGACCCAGGATGTGAAAGGCACGGGAAAGGCCGGTGAGACCAGAGACGTGGCCGACGGCTATGCGCGCAACTTCTTGCTCCCTCGCAAGCTGGCCCAGCCGGCGACCAAGGGCGCGCAGCAGCAGGTGGACCGCGCCAAGGCGACGACGGTGCAGCGCGAGCAGCGCGAGCTGGATGAGGCGAAGGCATTGGCCGTCAAGCTCGAGGCCGTTCAAGTGGTGTTGAAATTACGGAGCGGGAAGGATGGCAAGCTGTTTGGTGCTGTGACGAACGCCGATGTGGCGTCGGCACTGAAGCAGCAGCACGGGATCACGCTGGACCGGCGGAAGATCGAGTTCGATGTGCCGGTGAAGGCCATGGGGGCCGGCACCGCTCATGTGAAGCTCCACCGTGAGGTCACGGCGCGGATCCCGTTGATGGTCACCTCCGCTTGACCGTTGACCTGAGACGCGCGCCGGCACCGCCGGCGGCCGGCGGCCGCGTGCCGCCCCACAATCTCGAAGCGGAAGCCTCGGTGCTCGGCTCCTTGATGCTCGATCGCAACGCCATCGTTCGGGTCGCCGACTTCCTTCGGCCCGATGACTTCTATCTCGATCACCATGCCCAGGTGTTTCGGGCGGCGCTGAATCTCTATGACCGGGCGGACCCGATCGACCTGCTGACGCTGGCATCCGAACTCGAGAAGATGCTGGTCCTCGAGCGTATCGGCGGCCAGGTATTCCTCGCCGAACTCGAATCCCGCGTCCCCACCGCGGCCAACGTCGAGTACTACGGCCACCTCGTGGAGGAAGCGGCGACAAAGAGAAAGCTGATCAGCGCCGGTGGCAGGATCACGGCGCTCGGATTCGACGACAGCACGCCCGCGGGCCAGGCGCTCGATACCGCGGAAGGCGTGATCTTCAACATCGCGGAAGGCCGCATCACGCAGGACTTCGTCGCCCTGAAGGACATTCTCAAGACGACGTGGGACCAGATCGAACAGATCCACAAAGATCAGTCGGTTATCTCAGGCGTCCCAAGTGGTTTCAACGATCTCGATGCGAAAACCGGTGGCTTCCAGAAATCCGACCTGATCATCATTGCTGCAAGGCCGGGAGTCGGGAAATGTTTGGTCGCGAGCACGCTCGTGGACGATCCGCAGACGGGAGCGCGGCTCACCATCGAGGAGTTTGTGAAGAGGAAACGACCTTCGGTTTTTGGCCTTTCGCCTCGAGGCCGAATCGAGGTACGAGATATTGTCGCCTGGGTGGACAGCGGTGTCCAGCCATGCTTTGCGGTGAGCACCCAAACCGGAAGGCGTGTTGAGGTCACCGGTCATCATCCGTTTCTCACCGTCTCGGGTTGGCAGCCCCTGCATGACGTGGTAGTCGGTGATGCAATCGCCGTCCCACGGACGTTGCCGATATTCGGCAACAACAAGCTAGAAGCAGGGCTGGCACGGCTACTCGGCTATTTCGCCGGTGACGGTGCGCTGTCTAGGACCACCCCGGAATTCATTAATGTCGATCCGGAGCTGGTAGCGGATTTCGAGGCAACTGTTGCATTGCATTTCCCAAGTTGCCACGTGACGAAGCGAGGCCCTCATTACACCGTCTGCGGTTATTACCGAACTCCCGTTGGCACCCATTCGCGGCAACCCAATCCTGTTGTCCGCTGGCTGAGGGAATTCGGTCTTTGGGGCAAGAAGGCGGAGTTCAAACGTTTCCCTGATGCGGCGTGGCGGTGGGATAAAGAGACACTCAGAGAGTTCGTTCGTGGCTTGATGTCATGCGACGGAAGTATCTTTCGAACGCCGAACGGACGGCCTCGAATCGAATTCTCCGTTGCATCGGAAGCGCTCGCGAAGGATATGCATCACGCCTTCGTGCGCTTTGGCATTGTGGCGCGACTTTACCGGAAATCGGAGCGGTGTTGGCGCGTACAAGTAACTGACTCTGGTTCGGTCGCCACGTATCAGAGGGAAATCGGTTGGATTGGCGAGAAGGCCGCCCGATTTGAGTCAGATTTTCGCGTATTCCGGCGAAACACCGGTCATCTGCCAGCGGTTGTCTGGAAGATGGTTGGTCAGGCCGCCGCCATGCAGGGCCTTGGCTGGTCCTCGCTGGCCGTGCTCTCAGGTGAGAGAGCCCACACGTCGAAATTCGATACTTATAACCCGAGGACGAATCACGGCCTGTCCCAGCGACGCCTCGGCATTTTCAATGAGGTCCTCGAGGATTGGTGGCTCAGTGAGCTTGCCAACCCGGAGCTCTATTGGGACCGAATCGTTTCAATTGAGCCGATTGGCGAGCACCAGGTTTATGATCTCACGGTTCCGTCGGGCGCAAACTTCGTTGCTGAAGACGTTCTGGTTCACAACACCTCACTGACGCTCAACATCGCGCAGCACGCATCGATCCAATACAAGATTCCGGTTGCCATCTTTTCCCTCGAAATGTCTGAGCAGCAGTTGGTGACACGACTGTTATGCAGCGAGGCCTCCGTCGACTCTTATCA
>Ga0209471_1002139_pt1 | contig 11525 bp, 13 predicted proteins | sample GraSoiAngelo_128_FD_185885 | JGI IMG/M metagenome (GOLD analysis project Ga0209471, IMG submission 185885) | Grasslands soil microbial communities from the Angelo Coastal Reserve, California, USA - 14_0927_12_20cm (SPAdes) (version 2) | ecosystem: Environmental > Terrestrial > Soil > Grasslands ... | reverse complement strand
GGCACGACCCTCCGCGTTCCACGGCGCGTCGCATCAGCGGTACCGCGACGCGCTCGAAAGCGCCGGCGCCGACCTCGTCGCGTTGCACCCGGGCGACCCCATGCCGACGGACATCGACGGGCTGTGCTTATCCGGTGGAGGTGACATCGAGTCCGCGCGATACGGCGAGGCGGACGTGGCGTGCGCGGACGTGGACACGGATCGCGACGCGCTCGAGATCGCTCTAGCCAAGGCGGCGATCGAACAGGACGTTCCGGTCCTCGGCATCTGCCGCGGGTTCCAGATCCTGAATGTCGTGCGCGAGGGCAGCCTCGTGCAGGACGTGCCCGGGCACAGGCCTGAAGAGCGCGAGGGCCTGGTCGAGCATCGCAACGTAGGGGTGCGGCCCGGGTCCCGCCTCGCGAAGGCGACCGGCGGAGCGCCGCTCACCGTCAACTCGCGGCATCACCAGGCCGTGACGAAAGCCACACTTGGCCGTGGCCTTGTGGCCACGGTGGTTGTGGACGATCTCGTCGAGGCCTTCGAGCTCGACGACCGGCGGTGGGTGGTGGGAGTGCAGTGGCATCCCGAGCGGACGGGCGAGGTCTCGCCCGAGGCGCGCCGCATCTTCGAAGCCTTCGTTCAGGAGGCGGCGCGCACCACGACGGCGCCGCGATGACGGTCTCGATCGGGACCGAGGTCCCCGTCGAGCGAACCAGCGTCGCGCTCGGTCGATCGCTTCGCGTCGCCCTTCTCCACGGTCGCGAAGAGGCCTCGCGCCTCGCGGTCCTTCGTGTCGCGCTCGCGTCGGGCGCGGAGATCGTGGCGCGTGTTCGCGCGACCGAGCCGCGATCTTTCGTCGAGGCCGCGCAGGCTCTGCGCGACGCGAAGCCCGATGTCGTCGTGATACAGGGTGGGACCAAGGACCAGGGCACCCTCGCCGAGCTTCTGGAGGCGCTTCGTCTCGGGTGCGGCGCGCAGCGACCGATGCCACGAGTCTTCGCGCTGGTCGACACCGGGGTCGCACACGCGCTCCGCCCGCGCGCCGACCCGTTCGCGTTCGAGCGCTTCGCGGCCGCCCCCGAGATGGTCGAGGCGCTCCGCGATCTGCGCCGCGCCGCGAACGAGGACGTCGTGTTGCGTGATGTCCTCATCGAGGATGCCGCACGCGCTCTCGCGACGACGAACGGGACGGCAGCGCTCGCCGTCGACGTGACGGAGCGTTCGACGTCACTCGTCCTCGCGCACCCGGAGGGTCGGATCGAAGCCGCACATCGCGTCCCCCTCGGACTGGGCATGGGTGCCGATCACGTCGTCGTGCGCGCAAGCCTCGATAACGTCCGTCGTTGGCTGCCGTCGCCGATCGACGCCCCCGCGCTCCTGGAGCGCGTCTTCAATCGTCCGCGTCGGCTGGTCGAAGGTCCGCCAACGAGCGAGCCTGCCGTCCTGCTCGAGATGGCCCTCGCCCGCGAGGCGATCGCGCACGCGCTTCGCGACGCGGCCGACGCCGCACTCGACGTCGCGGCGATGCGCGCCGCGCCGTCCATTCTCGTCACCGGCCGCGTGGCGTCGTTTCCCCGTTCCGGCCAGAGCCTTCTCGTTCTGGTCGATGGCCTCGAGCCGAACGCGGTCACGACGGTCTTCCGCGAGCCCGACGAGGGACGCGCGGAGCGTATTGGGATGGTGGTCTCGGTGCCGGGGCGCCGGCCGGCGAAGATCCGGATCGTCCGCGCGTCCGGCCGGAGCGTCGCGCGCGTGGCTCCCGGGTCGTTCGGCCTCGTCGAGATCGGCGCCGACGTCGAGGTCGCCGTCAGCGGCGCAGGCGTACGAGGTCACGGACGGTCGGGGGAGCTCGGGCTGCTCATCGACGCGCGTGGGCGGCCGCTCTCGCTGCCCGAACGCGACGGCGAGCGCGTCCCCGCCGTCGCTCGCTGGCACACCGCGCTGCATGCGACCGGCGCGGATGGAAGGTCGGGGTGAGCTGGCGTCGCGAGCGGTGGAGCGCGGATCACTCGCTGCCCATCGGGGTGACCAAGCGCGCGCAGGTCGGCGAGCTCGTGCGCGCCGGCGACATCATCGCGGCGGGCGCCACCCTCGCCGGCGCGCTGCGTGTCTCCGGCGCGCGACGCCTTGGCCTTTCGCCTACCGACCTCGAACGCGAGCTCCGGGTACGGGTCGGCAGCGACGTCGTTGCCGGAACGGTGCTCGCGCGTGTCGGGCGCCGCTTCCCGCGCAGCGTCACGGCGCCCATCGATGGACGCCTTCTGCACGTCACGGTCGATGGGGACCTGTACATCGCCCCGATCGTCGATCGCTGGACCGTGCGGGCGACCCTGGATGGCGTGGTCTCGCGCTCCGACGACGCGGTCGTGGAGATCGAAGGCGAGGCGTGGTGCCTGCGGGCTGCCGCCGCGTACGGGCCCGACGCGGTCGGCGAGCTCACGCTCGGGGTCGACGGGCCGGACGCGGATTTGGCGCCGGCGCGGATCGACGTACGTCTGTCCGGCCGGATCATCGTCGGCGGCGCGCGGGTGTCGGCTGAGGTCATCCCCCGCGCGCACGCCTGCGGGGTCGCCGGACTCGTCGCGGGCGCGGTCCCACCGGCCGGCCTGCGTGTCGTCTACGGCGACGCGGTGACCGCGTCGGGGTCACCCGGCCGCGACGATCGCCCGACGGTCCTCTGCCTCATGGGGTTCGGTTCGGGTGCCCTCCCGCAGGCGGTGTACGAGCCGTTCGCCGCTCTAGCCGGCGCGCGCGCCACGATCCACACCGCGTCGGCCCGGCTCTTCGTCTTCAGCGCCGCTTCCCTCGATCGGCCCGAGGTGCCGCCACCCGATCGTGTCCGAAAGGACGACGCTCCGGTCGCGACCGCACCCGCGGAGCGCCCTGAGGCCGAGGCCGAGGAGGGCGACGTCGAAGAAGAGGAGCCCGCGTCGGGGCGGTAGCCTCCGCTGGTGGCACGACATCGCCGGCGCCGGGAGCGGCGCGACCATCCCGAGCAGCGCGGTCAACGCGCCGAAAAGCGCGAGACGCGTGAAGAGGCCAAGAGGCGCGAGGCATTCGAGGCCGAGCGCGTCTCTCTGGTGAAGCGACGGAGGTTCATCGGCGCGCTGGCGTTCCTCCCGCTCATCGGCAATCTCGGCTGCGCCATCGGCATTACGCCGGCCTGCGCCGTGCCGACGGAGTGGTGGCTCGCGATCTTCGCCGCGCTCTTCGGCTCGTACCTCGGCATCACGCTCCGGCTCTTCCTCGACCGTCGACGCTTCGCGCGGGAGTCCGCTACCGGCCGGTCGTCGTGACGTGGTGACGATCGACCTCGTCAGCCATTCGTCCCTACACACCGAGCGGCTCGGCGAACGGCTCGGCCGCGCCGCGCGACCGAACGACGTCTTCGCTCTCTCGGGCGAGCTCGGGACCGGGAAGACGGTCCTCGCGCGCGGCATCGCGATCGGGCTCGGCATAGACGCGTCCGACATCTCGAGCCCCACGTTCATCATCCTTCGCGAGCACGGTGCCGGACGGCTCCCGTTCTTTCACATCGACCTGTATCGCCTTGAGGGCGTCGACCTCGCCAACACCGGATGGGAAGAGGTCCTTGAAGCGGGTGGAGTCACCGTGATCGAGTGGCCCGATCGCGCGGGTCCATTGCTGCCCGACGATCGCGTGGACATCAGGCTCGAGCACATCGCGGACACGAAACGGCGCATCGTCGTCTCGGCCACAGGACCGCGATCGGCCCAACACGTGGAGGAGCTGCGCTCAAGTGTTATTGGCGCTTGATACGTCGACCGACTGGGCGTCGGTCGCACTCTTCGATGGTCGCGACGTCATCGCGGAAGAGACCTGGCACGCGCAGCGGCGCCAGGGCGACGAGCTCTTCCCCGCGATCGAGCGCGCGCTGCTCATGACGCGCACGGCGCTGTCGTCGGTCGACCGCGTCGCGGTCGCGGTGGGCCCCGGATCGTTCACCGGTCTTCGCGTCGCGATCGCCGCCGGGCAGGGGATCGCCCGCGGAAACGGTGCCGCACTGGTCGGGATCTCGACGCTCGACGTGCTCGCGTATCCGCACGCGCCGTCGAAGCAGCGGACGTGCCCATTGCTTCGCGCCGGACGCGATCTGTTCTACGCGGCGTTCTATCAGGAGCGGAACCGTAAGTGGATGCGTCGCTCGCCGTTCCTCGTGGCGAGCCTCGACGAGATCTGCCGGCAGATCGGAACGCACACGCTGTTCGTCGGCGAGATCGACGCCGAAACGGAGGCGACGCTCCGCGACCTACTCGGCCCGAAGGCGCTCTTCGCCTCGCCCGCCTCTCGCGTACGCCGCGCCGGCTACCTCGCCGAGCTTGGGTGGCGCGAGCTCGAAACCCGTACCCAGGTGAAGATCAGCGAGATCGAGCCCCTGTACGTGCGACAGCCGTCGATACGCGGGTCGTTCGAGCAACCATTCGCCTCGCCGCCGTCAGACGAGCGCGCGCTTGGCCTTCCCAAGCGGTCCTGAGTTAGTTTCAGAGGGATGGTCGCCACATTTCCGATCGTCATCGAGGACATGACCCTCGATGACATCGACGGCGTGCAGGAGGTCGAGCGCGCGTCGTTCCCGGTCCCCTGGCCGGCGAACGCTTTCCGCCACGAGCTCACGCAGAACAAAAACGCGCGGTACCTCGTCGCGCGCGAGGGCGACCACATCGTGGGATATGCCGGACTCTGGCTGATGGTCGACGAGGCCCACATCACCACGTTCGCGGTGCACCCCGACCACCGCCGTCAGCGGATCGGGGAGCGGCTGCTCGTCCGGGTGTTCGAGTTGGCCGCGGCGCTCAATGCCGAGTGGCTGACGCTCGAGGTGCGCGCGTCGAACCTCGGGGCGCAGAAGCTCTACGAGAAGTACGGCTTCCGTCGCGCGGGTGTCCGCCGCCGCTACTACTCGGACAACAACGAGGACGCCCTCATCATGTGGACGGAACGGCTGCGCGAGCGGCCCGTGCGCGAGCGCCTCGCGAAGCTCAAGGCAGAGCTGCAGGAGACGGGATGAGGATCCTCGCGATCGAGACGTCGTGCGATGAGACCGGCGTCGCGATCGTCGAGGACGGGCGGCGGATCCGTTCGAACATCGTCGCATCGCAGCTGGTCCATCAAGACACCGGCGGCATCGTCCCCGAGGTCGCGGCGCGCGAGCACCTGCGCTCGCTCGATGTCCTCACCGAGAAGGCGCTCCGCGACGCGGGGCGGCAGCTCTCCGAGATCGACGCCGTCGCCGCAACTATCGGGCCCGGGCTCATCGGGTGCCTGCTCGTCGGCGCGAACTACGCGCGCGGGCTCGCGCTCGCGGCCGGTCTTCCGTTCGTCGGGGTGAACCATCTCGAGGGGCACGTGTACGCGAACTGGCTGTACGAAACCGAGGAGATTCCGCCCGAGCCGGAGATCCCCGCGATCGTCCTCGTCGTGAGCGGCGCGCACAGCGACCTGGTGCTGATGGAGGCGCACCGCCGCTTTCGGCCGCTCGGCCGCACCATCGACGACGCCGCCGGCGAGGCGTTCGATAAGGTCGCGCGGCTCCTGCATCTCGGGTTTCCCGGCGGACCGGTCATCGAGCGCGTGGCGAAGGAGGGAAATCCGAACGCGTTCCCTCTCCCGCGGGCGCTCCCCGCCGATCGGTTCGATTTCTCGTTCAGTGGCCTCAAGACGGCGGTGCTGCGGCTCGTTCGCGAGCTCGAGAAGAAGGGGGAGGTCCCGGTCGCCGACGTCGCCGCATCGTTCCAAAAGGCGATCACCGAGATGCTCGCGGAGAAGACCGCGCGCGCCGCGGCCGAGCACGCGGTCGAGACGGTCCTCCTCGGCGGCGGCGTTGCCGCGAACCTCGTGCTGCGCGAGGCGATCGCAAGACGCATAGGCCACCCGCTCCGCGTACCGCGGCCCGGCCTCTGTACCGACAACGGCGCGATGATCGGCGCGGCCGCGTTCTACGTACTACGCCATCGGGGCACCGAGATTCCCGTCGCGGCGCGCAGCGACCTCAAGCTCGCGTGACGTGACCAAGGAGGAGCTCTCCGCCGCGCTCATCGAGGCGCAGGCGCGCGCGAAGACGAACGGCTCCGGGAACGACGTCCCCGAGCTGGTCCTGCGCATCCTGACCGCGGCGAGCGGGACGGAAGCGGTGCGCGAATCGCTGAAAGACGTGAAGGCCGGTCGTGCCCTGCTCCGCTTCACGGACATCGGCCGCGCCATCGAGTTCAAGGCCGGGGCGGGTGAGCTCCATGCAGAGATCGCCGATATCAAAGGGCCGGGTCCGAAGGTCGACGCGACGAGCGCGACCTGGCTCGGGCTGCTGAGCGGGACGATCAAACCATGGCTCGCGTTCACCCGCGGGATGGTGATCGCTCGCGCCGGCCTGACCGAGCTTCGCTGGCTGCAGCAGGTCGCGGAGCGACTGCAAAAGGCGTACGCCGAGTAGCATGCCTGCTCGGCATGGAGATGCCTCCAATCCGTTACGCGCGCAGTGGCCAGGTCAACATCGCCTACCAGATCACGGGCGAAGGCGCTCCGCTCGATCTGGTTCTAGCCCCCGGGACGTTGTCGCATCTTGCGTTCTCGTGGAATGAGCCACGCCTCTTACAGTCCATCGAGCGGCTCTCACAGTTCGCGAGGCTGATTCGTTTCGATAAGCGAGGGACGGGCATGTCGGACCGTGTGACCGACGCCGCGACTCTCGAGGAACGAGCCGACGATATCCGTGCGGTCATGGATGCGGCCGGATCCGCGAGCGCCGTGATCCTCGGTGTGTCCGAGGGTGGCTCGATGGCCTGCGTATTTGCGGCAATGCATCCAGCTCGTACCAGAGCACTGATCGTGTGGGGCTGCCAAGCGCGGCCCACCCGAGCAGCCGACTACCCATGGGGTGTGACGCAAGCCGAGGAAGAGGCCCGAGTCGCGGCACTCGCAGATCAGTGGCCCTCACGTGAATATGTGCGAGGCTGGGGCGCCGGAGTCGGACAGGAGGCGGACGACTCAGTCGTCGACGCGATCCTCCATCGGATGCAGATGGCGGCGTCTCCTGGAGCCGTCGTCGCGCTCGAGCGGATGAACCGGGACCTCGACATCCGCGACGTTTTACCGACGATCCGCGTGCCGACGCTCGTCATGGCACGCGAAGGCGATCCATCTCTGGAGCCGGAAGCTGTACGCGACCTCGCGGGACGGATACCCGGAGCGCGTCTCCGCTTCTTTCCCGGAAAGACTCACTACATGGGTGCCCCGTGGCTTGGAATCGACCCGGAACCGGTCTACGCGGCGATCGAGGAATTCGCGACCGGATCGTCTCCCGCACCAACCGGAGAACGATTCCTGACGACGATCGCGTTCTTCGACATCGTCGCCTCAACACTGCGCGCGACCGAGCTCGGCGATCGTGCTTGGAAAGATCTTCTTGATCGGCACTATCGGGTCACGCGAGAGCTTCTGGCGGAACATCGCGGTACCGAGATCGATTCAGCTGGTGACGGGATCCTCGCGACGTTCGAGGGTCCGGCGCGGGCGATCCAGTGCATGCAGGGGATCGCCCGCGCGGACGCGGAGCTTGGGTTACGGATCAGAGCGGGTGTTCATGTCGGCGAGGTCGAGCGTTCTGGGAACGCGATCAGGGGCATCAATGTCGTCTACGGCGCGCGGATCATGTCGTTCGCTTCGGCCGGACAGGTCCTTGTCTCCAGCACGGTCCGAGACCTTTGCGCGGGCTCAGGAATTCACTTCGGGGATCCGGAAATGCGCGAACTCAAGGGGATCGGGCCGCGTCAGGTGCTCGCCGTCGTGGACTAGAGTTTCGTCGATGACAGACGCGGCACAGGCCCCGCGCCCGGGACCCGACGACACCATCGCGCCCGACGAGCAGAAGAAAGTCCATCGGACCGAAACGAAGACGCGGACCACCGTCGAGGCGAAACGCGAGGGCCCGACGCTCGACGTCGTGAAAGGCGACGAACGCGTCAAGGTCTTCATCCGCTCGGCGAACCAGCAGACCGGCGCGATTGGCTACACCGAGCACGGCGAGCGTCACGCGAATACCTCTGCGGATGGCGCCCGTTTCATCCTCAAATCGCTCGGACACGACGCCCGCCGCTGCGAGATTGCCGCGGTCGCGGCCTACCTGCACGACATGGGCAACGTGGTGACGCGGGAGAAGCACGCGCAGACAGGCGCTCTGCTCGCGAAGGACATCCTGCTCGACCTCGGCTTCCCCCTCGAGGAAGTCGCGACGATGATGGGTGCCGTCGCCAACCACGAGGAGGACGAGGGCGGGCTGCCGGTGAGCGCCGTGTCCGCGGCGGTGATCATCGCCGACAAGAGCGACGTCCACCGGAGCCGCGTGCGGAACCCCAAATCGACGTCGTTCGACATCCACGACCGCGTCAACTACGCGGTCACGGCCTCGGAGATCAAGGTCAGCCGCAAGGAAAAGCTCATCACCCTCGAGCTCGCGGTCGACACCGAGGTCTCTCCGATCATGGAGTACTTCGAGATCTTCTTGCCGCGCATGATGCTGTCCCGCCGCGCCGCCGAGTTCCTCCATTGCAATTTCGCGCTCGTCATCAACAACACCAGACTCCTCTAAACTCTCCTTCTCACGTTTCCGGGAGGATCCACCCATGCCGACGGTCCGTACCCGCCGTTCTTCGCGCGTCCGCGACGCGATCGCCGCTGGTGGGGTCGTCCTCCGCCACCGGGACGGCGCCCGCGAGGTCGTCCTCACCGGGCGCCACGCCGACGGCACCTGGGTCTTTCCGAAGGGCACCCCGGACCAAGGCGAGGCGATCGAGGACACCGCGCTTCGCGAGGTCGAAGAGGAGACGGGGCTCAAGGTCCGCATCCTTCGGGACCTCGGCACGACCGATTACTGGTTCGCCGCACCAGGCGAGCGCGTGCACAAGTTCGTGCGTTTCTTCTTGATGGAGCCCACCGGCGGCGACACCTCGGCGCACGATCACGAGTACGACGAGGTCCGCTGGGTCCGCGAGGATGAAGCGCGCCACATGCTTTCTTTCGACACGTACCGTGAGATCCTCGACCGCGCGCTCGCTGCTTCGAGCGAGGCCGCCTGATGGCGACCGAGGCGCCGACGATGCGGCGCACTCCGCTCTACGACAGACATGCGGAGCTTGGGGCGAAGATGGTCCCCTTCGCCGGCTATGAGATGCCGATCCAGTACGAAGGGATCGTGGCGGAGCATCGCGCCGTGCGCGGTCGGGCCGGCCTCTTCGATCTCTCGCACATGGGCGAGTTCTTCTTCAAAGGCCGCGGCGCGGGCGCCACACTCGATCGGCTGATCTCGAGCGACATCGCAGGGCTCGCGGTAGGTCAGGCGCGCTACGGGCTTCTCACCAACGAGCGCGGCACGATCGTGGATGACGTCATCGTCTACCGGATCAGCGAAGGCGAGTACATGGTCGTCGTGAACGCCGCGAATATCGCGAAGGACCGCGCGCACGTTCTGGCGCGCCTCGGCGAAGATGTCGCGTTCGACGATCGCTCGTATGGAACGGCCCTCGTCGCGATCCAGGGACCCCGCGCGGTCGAGATCCTCGCTTCGACAACCGACGCCGATGTGCGAACGCTGCCGGCCTTCGGGGTCACGCACGGCCGCGTGGCGGGAAGTCGCGCCACGATCGCGCGCACCGGATACACCGGCGAGGACGGATTCGAGGTCTTCGTCGCCAACGCCGAAGCGGACAAGGTGTGGGACGCCCTACTGGGGGCCGGGCGCGAGGCTGGGATGAAGCCGATCGGCCTCGGCGCGCGCGACACGCTGCGCCTCGAGGCGCGCTTCTCGCTGTACGGGAATGACATCGACGAGACGACCGACCCGATCGAGGCCGGTCTCGGGTGGACGTGCAAGCTCGACAAGGAGTTCACCGGCCGCGACGTGATCGCCGCGAAGAAGGCCGCGGGGCCGAAGCGGAAGATCGCGGGCCTCGTGATCCAGGGCGGTGTGGGCCGCCACGGCCACGAGGTCGCCCACGAGGGCGACGTCGTCGGTCGCGTCACGAGCGGGACGTACGGACCGACGGTCGAGAAGAACATCGCCCTGGCCTACGTCCCGACGCCGCTGTCGAAGATCGGAACGGCTCTCGCGGTCCGAATCCGTGGCAAGGACGTTCCCGCTACGGTAGTGAAGACACCTTTTTATCGGAGGCCCGAGTGAGCACCGTTCCCGACGATCTCCAGTATTCGAAAGAGCACGAGTGGGTCCGCGCCGACGGCGACGTGGCCACGATCGGCATCACCCACTTCGCCCAGGAGCAGCTCGGCGACGTCGTGTTCGTCGAGCTACCGGAAAAGGGCGCGACCGTGCGGCAGTTCTCGAGCCTCGGGGTCGTCGAGTCGGTCAAGGCTGCTTCGGACATCTACGCGCCGATCTCTGGCGAGGTCGTGGAGCGCAACGTGAAGGTCATGGAGAAGCCCGAGCTCGTCAACACCGCGCCCTACGGCGACGGTTGGATGATCAAGGTGCGGCTCGCCGACAAGGGGGAGCTGACGCAGCTGCTCTCGCCGACCGACTACCGCTCCCATATCGGCGAGACGGCCGGCGCAGGCGGGGACTAGACGCCCAGAGATTGAATAAGAACCCGTACTCCTCGCACACCGATGCCGACCGCGCGGCGATGCTCGAACGCGTCGGCATCAAGAGCGTCGACGATCTGCTCACCGCGATCCCCAAGGACGCGCTCCGGCCGAAGCTCGGCCTGCCGGTGGGCATGTCTGAGCTTGAGATCCAAGCCCACCTGGAGTCGCTCGCCGCGAAGAACCGCACCGCCGGCGCGGGCCCGTTCTTTCTCGGTGGGCCGGTCCAGCGCCGCTACATCCCCGCCGCGGTGCCGGTGCTCGCGCTTCGCGGCGAGTTTCTGACCGCGTACACGCCCTACCAGCCCGAGGTCAGCCAGGGCACGCTGCAGTCGATCTTCGAGTACCAGTCGCTCATCTCCGAGCTTCTGGCGATGGACGTCGCGAACTCCTCTATGTATGAGGGCGGATCCGCGGTCGCCGAAGCCGCGTTCATGGCGGTTCGCATCACCGGTCGCAGGAAGGTCGTGATCGCGGGCGAGGTCTACTTCGAATTCCGTCGCACCGTTCGGACATACGCGAAGGGACCGGACCTCGAGATCGTCGAGGTTCCGACGCGCGACCTCGTGGCCGCGGCCGACGGCGCGGCCTGCCTCATCGTGCAGCACCCCGATGCGTTCGGTGGTCTTGTCGATGTGCGCGCGATCGCGGACGCGGCCCACGCCGCCGGTGCGCTCTGCATCGAGGTCACGGAACCGCACGCGAACGCGCTGCTGGAGCCGCCCGGGGCGCTCGGCGCCGACATCGCGGTGGGGGAAGGGCAGCCCCTCGGGATACCGATGAGCTTCGGCGGCCCGTATCTCGGAATCCTCGCTTGTCGCGCGGCGCTCGTCCGCCAGATGCCCGGCCGCATCGTCGGCGAGACGCACGACGCGCGCGGGATGCGTGGGTTCGTGAACACGCTGCAGACACGCGAGCAGCACATTCGCCGCGAA
>Ga0209471_1002136_pt1 | contig 11531 bp, 12 predicted proteins | sample GraSoiAngelo_128_FD_185885 | JGI IMG/M metagenome (GOLD analysis project Ga0209471, IMG submission 185885) | Grasslands soil microbial communities from the Angelo Coastal Reserve, California, USA - 14_0927_12_20cm (SPAdes) (version 2) | ecosystem: Environmental > Terrestrial > Soil > Grasslands ... | reverse complement strand
TGCCGTCGGCGAAGCCACGATGGCCGCCGTCTACCCCGACTCGCGCAACCCGCGCGCCTTCCGCTCCTTGCTCAAGCAAGGGTTCGAGCCGCACGAGGTCAAAGAGGTCTGGATCCCCTTTTGGACCCACGGCGACTATCTCGTCGACATCACCCCGACCCTCGACCGCAAGATCGAGGCGCTGCGCAAGCACAAGAGCCAGGTGTCGAAGCCGGGGCGTGAGTGGGACTTCGAGAAGTTCATGCGCAAGCGCCACCGCGATGTCGGCAAGCGGGGCGGCTACCAGTACGCCGAGTCGTTCAAGAGAATCACGGTCTAACCCAGCCCTCGCGGACCGCCGCCCAGATGGTGTCGGCCCAGACCGAATACTGCACGTCGCCGGGGTGAAGCTGGTCCGACGCGATCCAGCCTTCGCTCCCGATGCCCGACCTGCTCGCGGGACCGATGTCCACCCAGACGAAGTTGCGCGCCGAAGCTTCGCGTTGGGCCACACCGTTGAAGAGGGCGGTCAGCTTCTCGACGCGCTTGGCGCCGCCGAATTCGGCGGCCGCCGGAACGTACGACCACGTCGGGATCGAGACCGCCGCGACGCTGCCTGGCATCAGATTCAATGCGCTGATGCGGTCGTAGATCACCTTCAACGACTCGCGGTACTGGTCAGGCGTACGTCCCTGGACCAGGTCGTTGACGCCGATGAGGATCGACACGAAATCGGGCCTCGAGCGCTCGAGGTAAGGCAGCTCGTGCCGGATGAGATCGAGGGTTGTAAAGCCGTTGACCGCGGGGTTGGTCAGCTCAGCGCCCATTCGCGCCGCGATGATGGAAGGCCAGCTGCGCGACTCGTCTGAGGCGCCGGTTCCGATGGTGTAGGAGTCGCCGAGCGCCAGGTATCTCAACGCTCGATGTCAGCGAGGGCGCTCCACACGTCGACTTTGGTTTTCACGCGCCGGACCACCTCGTTGGAGAAGTCGCTGGTCGAGGTGTGGCCGCCGAGATCTGCGGTCCGAACACCGTCCGAAACCGCCTCGAGCGCAGCCTCGTAGATCGCGCGCGAGGCCCGCCGGGCGTCCTCGCCTTGCATGTAACCGAGGAGCGACGCGACGGCCATGATCATCGCCATCGGGTTGGCCACGTTCTTGCCCTCGAGCGCCGGGGCGGTGCCATGGGGCGCCTCCGTCATGGCCACCGTGACAGCGCCGGAGTCGTCGAACGCGAGCAGCGTCGATTCCGCGCCGGCGATCGTTCCGAACATCTGCATGACCAGGTCCGACAGCGTGTCACCGTCGCGGTTCAGGGCGGGAATGACCAGCGCCTCGCCGCTGGTCGCGAGGAGCAGGGCATAGGTGGCGTCGATCAGGTGCGGCTCGTAGCGAACGTCGGGCTGACGCGCCGCTGCGGCGTCCAGCTCTTCCTTGAACATTCCCTCGTAAACCGGGCTCACCGTAAACTTCGGGCCGCCGAAGACCTTGGCCTCGATGCGGCGGGCGTGGCGGAACGCGTAGTCGGCCACGATCCGGCACGTCCGGCGGCTGATCTTCTCGGTCCGGTAGGCCCACTCCTCGAGGTCGTGTCCTTCACGCCATTCCCTGGCCCCATACGCGTCGTCGACCGCCATCCGGATCACGGAGATGGGGGCATGCACTCCCGCGAGCGGGCGGACGCCCGGGATCCGGCGGCCGGTCCGCACGATGACCCGGCCGTCGACCTGCTTGCGCAGGATGGCGTTCGGGCTGCCCACGTCGCCAGAGCCTTCGGGCGTGACAGTCGCCGCCTTGATGCCGAAGCCGAGCTCGCGGAGGGCTGAGGCGGCGTCCAGGACACATTGGTTTCGGGTGCGGCGGCGCTCCTCGAGCGACAGGTCGAAGTCGCGGGTCTCGACCTTGACGCCGAGCACGCCCGGGTCGAGCAGGCGCAGGGCCTCACGAAGAAGCTCTTCGCCCGTCTGGTCGCCGTGCAGCACAGCAATCACGTGGGCCGGCATCGACCGAATCATATGGCCCGGTCCGCGCCGGACCGGGCCTCGGTGACGACTAGACCTGGGCGGCCGCCGGTCTCCTCGGGGGAGCGACCAGGCCGAGCTGGATGAGCATCGAAAGCTGGTCCGGCACTCCCCAGTGCTCTACCACCTTCCCGTCTTCGAACCGCACGACGTCGAAGACCTCGATGTAGCCGGTGTTGCCCGTCGGGGGATGCCCGAAGAAGCTGCCCACGTTCTTGCCGCCGCCACGTTGCCTGGCCCAGATGCGATCCCCATCGACGGCCAGGTCTTCGATCGTGAGGGTGAAGTCCGCGTACGCGTTTCGGAGTGTGGTGGCGATCCTCTTCACGCCTTCCGGTCCGTCGCCCATGCCCGACGCCTGGTGCTCGACACAGTCGGGAGCGACCAGCTCGTCTGCGACGTCCATCCGTCCCTGGTTGAATACCTCGTCGATAAGGCGTCGGTACAGCTTCTCGTTGTCGTGGCCTGCCATTCGAAAGACCCCCAATTTAACCGAGGTGAACTAGGATCAATATTGGGAGTCTAGACTGAACCGGTGGCAAGAGTCAAGGCCAAACGCCCCTACACGTCGACGCTGCGACAGGAGCAAGCGCGCCAGACGCGGCTGCGCATCCTGGACGCGGCTCAGCGTCTGTTCACAGACCGCGGCTACGGCGCCACGACGATGGAGTCGATCGCCGCTGAGGCAGGCGTGGCGACCGACACCGTGTATGCGAGCTTCGGGACGAAGGCGGGCGTGTTGCACAGACTGTTGGACGTCCGGGTAGGCGGGGACGACTCGCCGGTCGCTCTGCTGGATCGGCAAGGCCCGCAGAAGGTCCGGGCCCAACCGACCCAGCGCGCGCAGGTGGCGGCTTTCGCCGCCGATGTGGCTCAGATCCTGGAGCGCGCCCGCCCGGTCGACGACATCATGCGCGGCGCCGCCGCGGTCGACCCGGAGATCGCCGCCCTGCGGGCACGCATGCAGGGCGGTTCGCGCTATGCCAACACCAGTCGGTTGGTTTCGTGGCTGGCGGCGAAGGGGCCCTTCCGAGGAGGAATGGACGAGCAGGAGGCGGCCGCGATCGTGTGGACTTTAGCTTCGCCCGAGGTCCACGGCCTGCTGCGTGGCGAAAGGGGGTGGTCCATGAAGAGATACGTATCCTGGCTGGCTGACACCATGACCCGAACGCTGCTCAACTGACCTGGGTGCTCAGAACCGTCTGCTACTATTGACAGCGCCTAGGAAACCTAGGCTTTTTTCTTTCTCCCCACCAAAGAGACAACTATGGAAGACATCATCACCCTGGCCTGTGGCGTCTGCAAAAGGCGCAACTACACCACCTTGAAGAACAAGAAGAACGATCCCGACCGGATCGAGCTCAGCAAGTACTGCAGGTGGTGCCACAAGCACACCCCCCACAAGGAGACCAAGTAGTGGCTGTCACGGCACGCAAGCGCGACGAGCCGGCAGCCCGGCAGCCGGGCATCGGCCAGTTCCTGCGCGAGGTTTACGACGAGCTGCGTAAGGTCGTCTGGCCTACTGGCGCTGAGCTCTACCGATACACCCTGGTCGTGATCTTCACGGTTATCCTGCTCGGCGTCTTCATCGGTGGCGCGGACTACTTCCTCGCCGAGGCCGCCCGCCGAACCATCTACAACAACGGAGCCCACTGATGGCAGTCGAGAAGAGCCCGACTACGTCCCCCGAGGAAGAGGCGCAGTGGTACGTCGTCCACGCCTATTCGGGGCATGAGGAGAAGGTCAAGAAGAACCTCGAGAAGAGGATCGAGTCGATGGACATGCAGGACAAGATCCTCCAGGTCCTCGTTCCGATGGAAGACGAGATCGAGATCAAGGACGGCAAGCGCCGCCACGTCCAGAAGCGGATCTTCCCCGGCTACATCCTGGTGAAGATGAAGATGTCGAACGAGTCATGGTTCGTCGTCCGCAACACACCAGGCGTGACCAGCTTCGTCGGCTCCGCGAACAGCCCAGTACCGCTCCAGGAAAAAGAGGTGCGGGCGATTCAGAAGCAGATGAAGCAGGAAGCCCCGAAGATCCGGGTCGAGTTCCAGGTCGGCGAGTCCGTGCGCGTGGTGGATGGTCCCTTCACCGACTTCCATGGCAAGGTCGACGAGATCAACCCAGAGAAGGGCAAGCTGAAGGTGCTGGTCAACATGTTCGGCCGCGAGACCCCTGTCGAGCTCGACCTCCTGCAGGTCGAGAAGGTCCACTAGTCGCTACACATATAGAAAGGTATGGGTAAGAAGAAGGTTCGCGCGGTGCTCAAGCTCGAGCTGCAGGCCGGCAAGGCCACGCCCGCGCCGCCCGTGGGCACGGCCCTCGGCCCGCACGGCATCAACATCATGGAGTTCACCAAGGCCTACAACGAGCGAACCGCTCAGCAGGCCGGCGACGTCGTGCCCGCGCTCATCACGATCTTCGAGGACCGCACCTTCACGTTCGTGCTCAAGACGCCACCCGCGGTGCAGCTCTTGAAGCGAGCTGCCGGCGTGGAAAAGGGTTCGGCCAAGCCGAACCGGGAGAAGATCGGGCGCGTCACTCGACAGCAGCTGCGGCAGATCGTCGACGCCAAGGGCAAGGACTTGAACGCCTTCGAGCCTGAGGCGGCGATGAAGATGATCGAGGGAACGGCCAGATCGATGGGACTCGAGGTGGTCGAGTAATGCCCAAGAAGCGAGGCAAGAAGTACATCGAGGCGGCCAAGAAGGTCGAAGCCGCCGTGGCGAGCAACGGCAATGGCGGTCTCGAGCCCGAGGTCGCCTGCCAGATGGTCCGCGAAACGTCCATCTCCAAGTTCGACGCCACGGTTGAAGCGCACATCCGGCTTGGGGTCGACCCCCGTCACGCCGAGCAGATGGTGCGAGGTTCGGTCGTCCTGCCCAACGGCACCGGCAAGAAGGTTCGCGTCGCCGTGTTCGCCGTGGGCGAGAAGGCGCGCGAGGCCCAGGACGCCGGAGCCGATGTGGTCGGAGGCGACGACCTCGTGAAGCGTGTTGCGGATGGTTGGACTGAATTCGACGCAGCGGTCGCGACGCCGGACATGATGTCGAAGGTCGGTCCTCTGGGTAAGGTCCTCGGCCCGCGCGGCCTGATGCCGAACCCCAAGTCCGGCACGGTGACCAACGATGTGGGGCGTGCGGTGCGCGAGGCGAAGGGCGGCAAGGTGGAGTTCCGCACCGACAAGTTCGGGATCATCCACGTGCCGATCGGTAAGGTCTCGTTCGACCAGAAGCAGCTGCACCAGAACCTCACGACGCTCGTCGATGCGCTGATCCGCAACAAGCCGACCACGTCGAAGGGCCAGTACCTGCGCAGCTTCTACCTCGTTTCGACGCAGGGACCGTCCGTGCCTGTCGACGTGAAGGAAGCCGCCCAAGCTGCACGTAGCGGGCTAAAGGGTCGCGAACCTCTAGGCTTTCGGGCCATGTACGGGCCCGTCATCCACGGCAAGCTCGTCCGGTTGCGGCCGCCTCGTCCTGAGGACGCGGCTCTGATGATCACGTGGTTCGAGGACCTCGAGGTGACCCGTTTCATCAAGCTGCGCAATCCGCCGTCGGCGGAGGCCGAAAAGGAGTTCCTCGACAAGATGTCGCGCGATGAGACCGTCGTCTTCTGGACAGTCGAGCATGAGGACAAGGTCGTCGGCGGCACCAGCATCGTCGCGATCGATTGGAGGAACGGCCACGGCACGACCGGAACCGTCATCGGTGACAAGGCGGCGTGGGGCAAGGGCCTGGCGCGGGAGTTGATGCAGCTTCGAGCCCGTTACGCGTTCACTCAGCTGCCTCTTCGCAAGCTGAAGTCCGCCTACATGGAAGGCAACGAGGCCAGCGGCCGCGCCCAGGCCGCGGCCGGCTATCGGGAGGTCGGGCGGTATCGCGCCGACCGTTTCGTCGACGGCAAGTGGATCGACCTCATCCTCACCGAGGTGCACCGGGAGGATTGGCTGAAAACCAACTCCGTATAATCCGTTTCCTGCCCTAGACCGTAGGCGCCGGCGCGAGCCGGCTTAATTTCCTACCGAGGCAATCGGAAGTGAAGGACGACGTCGATCCTTCTTGCCTTGAATCTTGATTGGGGCAAGGAGGATTTTTTATTTGCCGAGAGCACGCAAAGAGCAGAAGGCCGAGCAGGTCGAGCTGCTGAGCGAGAAGCTGAAGAGGGCCAAGGTGGCGGTCCTGACGGACTATCGCGGCCTGACCGTCAGCCAGATCCAGGACCTGCGCGGCAAGCTTCGCACCGGCGACGTCGAGTACCGAGTCGTCAAGAACACCCTGGCCCGGCGCGCGGCCGAATCCGCGGGAGTTCCGGCGCTGGAAAAGGAGCTCGAAGGACCGGTCGCCATCGCGTTCGGTTACGACGACCTGAGCCTGCCTTCGAAGCTCATCAACGAGTGGGTCCGGCAGACGAGGCTCAAGCTCGACGTCAAGGGAGGGCTTGTCGAGGGTCGCGTTTTCTCGCCCGACCAGGTCAAGCAGCTGGCCGACCTGCCGTCGCGCGAGATTCTCCTCGCCCAGCTGCTGGGCACCCTGCAATCGCCGGTCGCTCAGCTGGTCGCGATCATGGAAACCCCGCATCAGCAGCTCCTCGGAGTGCTGAACGCGTACAAGAACAAACTGGAGGCAGCGTAGGAATGGCGGCGACGAAGATCACCCCGAAAGAATTCGTGGAGGCGCTCAAGGACTGGAGCATCCTCGACGTCGTCGAGGCGGTGAAGGCCATCGAGGACGAGTTCGGCATCAAGGCCGCGGCGCCCGTGGCTGTGGCCGCGGTGGCTGGTCCGGCGGGTGGCGGCGAGGCGGCTCCGGCCGAAGAGGAGCAGACGGAGTTCACCGTCACGCTCACGGCGGTTGGGGACAGCAAGATCAACGTGATCAAAGCGGTCCGCGAGCTGACCCAGCTCGGCCTGAAGGAAGCCAAGGACCTGGTCGACGCCGCGCCGAAGCCGGTGCTCGAGAACGTGTCGAAGGCGGACGCGGAGAAGGCGGTGGCGAGGCTGAAGGAAGCCGGAGCCACGGCGGAGATGAAGTAGGGCTACCCAAGTCTGGGGTTGGAGAGCCGGGTCCTCGGGCCCGGCTCTTTCGTTTCTAGCGGCTCACTCCGGCCGTGAGGTGCTGGAAGACGAGGTCCATGCCCCGGTCGAGCTCCTCCTCGGTCACGCACCAGTGGGGTGACAGCCGGATGCGGCCTGGGCGGGAGTCGACGATCACTCCGGCGGCGTGAAGATTTGCCTCGACCTCCTCGGGCCGGTCGCATTCCAGGGTCACGATCCCGCAGCGGCGCCCGCGCTCACGCGGCGTGAACGTCTGGACGCCCGCCTCGTCGCACCGCTCCAGGATGCGGTCGGTCAGGTCGCGCAGCCGCTCCTGGATGCTGGCCACGCCGACCTCCAGGATCAGCTCCAGGCCGGCCAGCCCCGCGTAATGGCATGCCATCGCCCACGTTCCGGTCTCGAGGCGGCGGGCGTCGTCGGCGAAGACCAGGTCCTGCAAGGTGAAAGAAAAGGGGTCGCGTGTGGCGAACCAGCCCGTGCCCTGGGGCCTCACCCTCGGGATCAGCTCGGGGCGCACGTACAGGAATGCGTTGCCCGGCCCGCCGCTGAGCCACTTGAGACACCCACCCACGAAGGCGTCGCAGTCCATCGCCTTGACGTCGAGCGGCACACAGCCGCAGGTCTGGTAGCCGTCGAGCACGAACAGGGCGCCGGCGGCGTGGGCCGCATCGGCGATGGCGCGGACGTCCTGCAGGTAACCGGTCGTGTAGAAGAGATGGGTCGTCGTCACCAGCGCGGTCTGGGCGTCGATCCGCTCGGCGAAAGCCTCCGGCGGGATGGTCATTCCGTCGCGGCTGGGCACGAACTCGACCTCGAACTGCGGCCGGCTCAGCCATTGATGGCCGATCGTCGGGAAGTCGAGCTCGCCGATGAGCACCTTGCTCCGGCCGGCGGGCAGCGGCAGGCCGGTGGCCAGGGTGGTCAGGGCAACCGAAACCGACGGGGCGATCGCCGTAGAGCCGGACGGCGCCCGAAGCAGCTCCGCGACGCGGCCCCGGAACCGCTCGAGCAGTGGCAGCCAGGTTGAAAACCAGACCGGGGTGCCCCGCTCGTCCCAATCCTGGCCGTACCTGGCGAGCGCGGCGCGGCCGCTCCGGGGAAGAGGGCCCAAGGAGCAGGCGTTGAAGTAGACATAGCGATCCAGGAGCGGGAATTCAGCCCGCAGCGCCCCCCAGTCAGGCATCCCGTCAAGGCTATCCCTCCCCGGCGCGGCCGGTGGTATAGTGCCCGGAAACCTTGGCCAGGCGGCCATTTCGCCTGGTCCTGTTTAAGCGCCCCCATGGAGGGGTATTTCGTCGTATACTCGCCGTTTGTGCACGTCCCGGCCGCTCCAGCCCATTAACTGAGCGCGCCCTTTTTCCTGGAAGGAGAACCGAATTGATCTCAGAGATGAGAGCCCCCTCGCGCCTCAGCTATGGCCGTATCCCGAACCTCGTCGAGCTGAAAGACCTGATCGCCACGCAGATCGAGTCCTTCAGTTGGTTCAAGAACGACGGCCTGCGCGAGCTGTTCGACGAAATCAACCCCATCACCGACTACACCGGCAAGAACTTCGAGCTGAAGTTCCTCGACTACGAATTCGGCCAGCCGAAGTTCTCGGTCGAGGAGTGCCGCAACCGCGACATGACCTACGCCGCGCCGCTGCGGATCCGGACCCGCCTCACCATCAAGGAGACGGGCGAGATCAAGGAGTCCGAGGTCTACATGGGCGACTTCGCCATGATGACCGACGAGGGCACCTTCATCGTCAACGGCACCGAGCGCGTCGTCGTGTCGCAGCTGGTGCGCTCGCCGGGTGTCTACTTCACCGCCGCCGAAGACCCGAACACCGGACGCAAGCTGTTCGGCGCCAAGCTCATCCCCAACCGCGGTGCATGGCTCGAGATCGAGACCTCCGCCAAGGACCTGCTGACGGTCAAGATCGACCGCAAGCGCAAGGTCCCGGTGACGGTATTGCTCAAGGCCCTGGAGCTGCCGCAGCTCAAGGGCACCGAGAACGACCGCGAGGCTCAGAAGCGCGCGCTGCTGGAGATGTTCGGGGACGTCGACAACAACCCCGAGCACCGCTACATGGAGTCGACCCTGGACAAGGACACGACGAACAAGACCGAGGACGCGCTGCTGGAGCTGTACCGTCGCGTCCGCCCAGGTGACCCGCCGTCCGTGGACAACGCGCGCAACCTGCTGCAGTCCCTCTTCTTCAACCCGCGTCGGTTCGACCTCGGCCGCGTCGGCCGATACAAGGTGGACAAGCGCCTGGGCCGCGACGAGGAGGACATTCTCGAGCGCGTCCGCCAGCGTGAGCTGCGAATCCTCGAGAAGGGCGACTTCATCGCGTTCCTCCGCAAGCTGATTGAGCTCAACAACTCGCCGCGCGAGAGGCAGATCCCGGACGACATCGACCACCTCGGCAACCGCCGCGTTCGGGCCGTGGGCGAGCTCTTGCAGAACCAGTTCCGCATGGGCCTCATCCGGATGGAGCGGATCATCAAGGAGCGCATGACGATCAGCGACCCGCACACGGTCACGTCGGCGTCCCTGATCAACGCGCGCCCTGTTGTGGCCGCGATCAAGGAATTCTTCGGCTCGAGCCAGCTGTCGCAGTTCATGGACCAGCACAACCCGCTGTCCGAGCTGACGCACAAGCGCCGCCTGTCGGCGTTGGGTCCCGGTGGACTCTCACGCGAGCGCGCCGGATTCGACGTCCGGGACGTCCACCACAGCCACTACGGCCGCATCTGCCCGATCGAGACGCCGGAAGGCCCGAACATCGGCCTGATCGGCAACCTCGCCACGTACGCCAAGGTGAACGAGTTCGGCTTCATCGAGACTCCATTCCGCCGCGTCTACAACCGGGTGTCGGTGAATCAGGAGATCGCGCCGACGCTCGTCGGACGCACGCTGCGTCGCGCCGCGGCGGACCCGAAGGGGACCGAGGTGCTGCCGGTGCAGGAGGTCCTGGACGAGAAGGCGATCCAGAAGCTGATCAAGGCGCATGTCGCCTCGGTCGACATCGTTCCCTGGGTCTCGACGGAGGTCGAGTACCTCTCCGCCGACGAGGAGGACATGTTCGGCATCGCCCAGGCCAACGCCAAGCTGACGCCTGAGAGCAACTTCGTCGATCAGCGTGTGCCGGCGAGGGCGCGTGGCGACTTCAAGATCGAAGAGATCCAGAACATCCAGTACATGGACGTGTCACCGAAGCAGATCGTGTCGGTCGCCACGGCCATGATTCCGTTCCTCGAGCACGATGACGCCGGCCGCGCCCTGATGGGCGCCAACATGCAGCGCCAGGCGGTGCCGCTGCTGGTCACCGACGCGCCGCTGGTCGGCACCGGGGTCGAGTACTACGCCGCCAAGGACTCGGGCGAGATGATCGTCGCCGACGTCGCGGGCACGGTCACAGACGTCGCGCATCCGAAAGAGCTCAAGACGGTGCACGCGACGCCCGTGTTCGAGATCATCGTCAAGCCCGACGCCGGCGGAGCTGACCGTCACTACCCGCTGCAGAAGTTCGCGCGCTCGAACCAGGGCACGTGCCTCAATCACCGTGCGATCGTGAAGCCGGGTCAGCACGTCGAGAAGGGCGACATCCTCGCGGATGGACCCGCGATCGACAACGGCGAGATGGCCCTGGGCCGCAACGTGCTCGTCGCCTTCATGCCGTGGGAGGGCTACAACTTCGAGGACGCGATCCTTCTCTCGGAGCGAGTGGTCAAGGAAGACATGTACACCTCGATTCACATCGAGGAGTACGAGTCCGAGGCGCGCGAGACGAAGCTCGGTCCCGAAGAGATCACGCGCGACATCCCGAACGTGGCGGACGACGCGCTGCGCAACCTCGACGAGCGAGGGATCGTGTACGTCGGCGCGGAGGTCCAGCAGGGCGACATCCTGGTGGGCAAGATCACGCCGAAGGGCGAGACCGAGCTCTCGGCCGAGGAGCGACTGCTCCGCGCGATCTTCGGTGAGAAGGCGCGCGAGGTGCGTGACTCGAGCCTGCGCGTGCCGCACGGCGAGCGCGGAATCGTGGTCGACGTGAAAGTCTTCTCCCGGGACAACAAGGACGAGCTCGGCCCGGGCATCAACGAGATGGTCCGGGTGTACATCGCCCAGAAGCGAAAGATCTCGGCGGGCGACAAGATGGCCGGCCGCCACGGCAACAAGGGCGTCGTCGCCCGGATCATGCCGTCTGAGGACATGCCGTACATGCCGGACGGAACGCCCGTCGACATCGTGCTCAACCCGCTGGGCGTGCCCAGCCGCATGAACCTGGGCCAGGTGCTCGAGACGCACCTCGGCTGGGTGGCCAGCACGCTCGGCATCAAGATCGCGACCCCCGTATTCGACGGAGCGCCGATGCAGACCATCGTCGCCGAGCTCGAGAAGGCCGGCCTGCCCGTGGACGGGAAGGTCAGGCTGCGGGACGGCCGGACCGGTGAGGAGTTCGACGAGCCGGTGACCGTCGGCCAG
>Ga0209471_1002135_pt1 | contig 11531 bp, 13 predicted proteins | sample GraSoiAngelo_128_FD_185885 | JGI IMG/M metagenome (GOLD analysis project Ga0209471, IMG submission 185885) | Grasslands soil microbial communities from the Angelo Coastal Reserve, California, USA - 14_0927_12_20cm (SPAdes) (version 2) | ecosystem: Environmental > Terrestrial > Soil > Grasslands ... | reverse complement strand
TCGCTCGAGCCTTTCGTACGCGGCACGACCGGCGGACAGCGATATCTGCTGCTCGAGGATGATTTGGACGAGGGTCTGGAAGCCAGCCGGGCGGTCCCATAGAGGCGGCGCGCCGTGGCGCGCGACCACCGCGGCGAGGTGCGGGTCCCTGCGGGCGAGCTCGCTCACCCCCTCGGCGAGCGTCTCGCTGGTCAACTGCAGCGTCACGTCAATCTAACGAGACGGGCGAGGTCAGTGTGAGATGGCGACCTGATTTCAGGCTACTTACGCGTCTCGCTCAAATACCAGATCGACCGCTCGAACCCGGGAAATGCCCGTCGCAAGGTGAGCGACATTGTCCTGCCGCCCGGGCACGTCACGGTCGCGATCGCGGTATCCGCGTCGGACTTCGACAGCGTGTAGGTGCCGGAGCCGCACGCCAATCCGACGAGCTCGTCGCGGAGAGCCTCTTCGGCGTTCATCAGACCGGGGCGATGTCCGGCGAGGACCGCGAGCTGCGTGCGAAGCAGTGAGTCGGCCGTGAGGTTCAGCGTGCTCGACGTCGGGGCCACGCGGTACTCCGGGCGGATGGCATCGACGGTGAAGATCGCGCTCACCGGCTTTCCGCTGGCCGTAGTGCCCGTGGCGTAGAAGACCCACACCGGCACGAGCGTGTCGTCTTCGTGCGTAAGAGCACGCCGCGCCCCGGCCCACGCGTGTCCTAGACGCGCGTCCGCGGGGTCTACGTGAAGCGCCATCGCTTCGGTCGGCGGCACCGAGAGCAAACGAAGATATCGGCTCGGCGCCGTTTTCAGCTCTCGCGCCGCCTCGCCGTAGAGCAACGTGGAGCTGATGTCGTAGACCGCTTGGACGGAGACACCGACGATCGGACGATGAACGAGCTCCGCGAGCTGACCGCCTGCGGTGAACAGGCTGAGCTCGTCCGTCCCGTAGATCGCTGTGCCGTTTCGTCGGTCGGGTGTGCCGTACCACGGGAAGAAGGCGACAGTCGTCCGCGTCCCCGGCAGCAACCACGAACCGTCGACCACCTGCTCGACCGAGGCCGTCGTGTCGCCGCCGTGGAATTCGGACAGCAACGTGTAATCGAATTGCGCGACGGTGCCGAGGCGGGTGAGCAGCTTGATCTGGTCCTGACCCGGATCGTGGACCGCCGGCCCGGAGGGCGCTGTGCCGTCATCCGTATTGGGACCAAGGAAAAGGACGTCGCCGGTCCGTTCGTTCATCGCGACGATCCCCTTCACGTCGAACCAAACGCGCCACGGAGCCGTCCCGTCCGGGGCCGCACCGACGAAGCCGTCTCCGCTGACCGCGAACGCTTTCGCGACCTGCGCCCGATATGCCGAGTCCACCGTGGATCGGGTCACGACGAAAGCCGTCGCCTCCCATGGCTGTCCCGGCCGTTCTTCGGCGTCGATCGTGATCTGCGCTCGCTCGAGAAACGGATTCGGCTGCAGGGCGGGGACATGCGGTATCTGCCGTGGAGCGAGCGTCGGCTCGGGCGTGATCGTTGGACTCGCCGTCGGAGAAGGAGCGCGAGCCGCTGTCGCCACGGCAGTCGGTGACGAGTCCGGGACCGGCGCGCCCGACGTGCACGCGATGAAAAGCCCGACGAGCCCGAGCGCGGCGAAAGACCTCATTCGCGCCAGCATCCGTCGCCAGATCGTCCCGGTCATCTGAGGTACACGTAGTTAACTGCTATGCCGCCGATATTTTGTAACCCTGCCGTGCGGCCCACCAGGAGGTAGCGCGTGAGCCCGAAACGTCCGCGGGCTACGGAAATTCTTTTGATCGCGGGACTCCTCGTCGCGGTCGCGGTAGGGGCCTGGCTCTTCGCCCCCGAGTCATCCCTACAGGTCTCGCGCGTTCAACTTGTCGGACCCCCTCCAGATGAAGTCACGGGCGGCGCTGACTGGGCGATCTCAGATCCAGTGCTCATCCGTGCAATTCACCATGCGATCGATGAAATGCCCCGAGTCGACGAATCTCGGTCGTGGTGTCCGATCTCTTACGGCATTCGGTATCGACTGGATTTCCGAAGGCCAGGGCCGAACTTCATCGTTTCCGCCGAGGCCGACGGGTGCCGCTTCGTACATCAGCCGCTTGGAGACGTGCGCCAAAGCTCGCCCGCTTTCTGGGACCTTCTCGCCGGGGCGATGGGTGTCCGAACCACCGACCTCTTTCGTCACCCACAGGGTTAGCGGAACAGGCGTCACCGCTGCGGCCGGGACATTCATCATGGCGGTACGAACCGCCCGCCTTCTTGCGACCGGTCGTCTGAGGTGCGGCCTAACTACCTGCTACAACCCTCAGGGACGAGCTGTGCCCACACCCGGGCGACGGCACCACCACGCTGATACTCGGGCGCCGATCCCTCTGAGCTTGATCAGGGACGGCGTAGGCCCGCGCCGACAGACGGCATCAGCACCTGGATGGTCGAGCTCGTCCCGGTGATGTTCGCGTCTGCGGTGTCGGTCGCGGTGATGGTCTGGCGGCCAGGTGTCACGAGGCTCGCGCTAAAGCTCCGCGTCCCCGTGTCGGCCGCGTGATAGGACTGCTCGAACGTGTAGTCCGGGGGAAGGGTCGCAAGTGCATCGGAACTCGTAAAGTGGATCGTGCCCGTGTATGGGACGGCCGCACCGGTAGCGACGTTCCCGAATCGGTCCAAAAGAGTCAACGTGAAAGCGAAGGACTGACCCATTGTCGCGTTGGACGGGCTGTCGAGCTTCATGCTTGCCGTGGGCCCCGGACGGATCGTCACGTTGAGCGTCCCGGTGATGCTCGACGCCGCCGTATCCGTTGCGGTGACCGCCTGCGAGCCCCCTTGGACGAGCGTTGCCGAGAACGTGCCTTGTCCATTCGTCAACTGCGAATCGGGTGGCATCACCGCGTCGGGGGAGCTGTCGTTGGTCGCGAAGTGCACGATGCCCGTGTACGTCGGAGCGACGTTCCCGTTCTGATCCACGGCCGTGACGGTGAGCGCAAATGGCTCGCCGGCAATGGGTGTCATCGTTGAGGCGGTCACGACGAGTTTCGATGTCGCATCCGCCTGCATCGCGTCAATGGTCGGGCTCGTACCGGTGATGCTCGCATTTGTTGTGTCGGTCGCGGTGATGGTCTGGTGGCCGGGCGTCATCAGGGTTGCGGTGAAGATGCGCGTCCCTGTGTCCCCGGAGTAGGACTGCTGGAAGGTGTAGTCGGGAGGCAGGGTCGCCAGCGAGTCGCTGCTGGTGAAGTGGATCGTACCGGTGTACGGGACGGTTGCGCCGGTCGCGACGTTCCCGAACCGGTCCAGGAGCGTGAACGTGATGTCAAAGGGCACACCAGCGGTCGCCGTGGGCGGAGTGTCGAGCTTGAAGCTTGCCGTGGGCCCTGGACGGATGCCGACGTGGAGCGTGCCGGTGATGCTTGGCGTTGCCGTATCCGTCGCCGTGACCGTTTGCGGGCCGGCCTGATCGAGCGTGGCACTCAAAAAGACCTGAGCGCAGCAGACCCCCTGGTCGGGCGGTAACGCCACGCCCGGCGAGGTATCGCTCGTCGTGAAGTGAACCGTACCTGCATAGGAGCGCGTCCGGTTGCCGTAACGATCAACGACGATCAGAAAGAAACTGAATGGGTATCCGGCCGTCGGACCGGTCCGGAGCGAGAGTGCGAAGTGGTCCGCCGCGGCACCATTCACCGTGAACGTCAAGGTTGCGCTGAGCGAGGCCGGGGCGTCGGAGACGGTGATCGTCGGCCACGAACCAGCCTGAATGAGTGTCGCCGAGAACGTGCCTTCTCCATTCGTCAGCTGCGAATCGGGTGGCATCACCGCGTCGGGGGAGCTGTCGTTGGTGGCGAAGTGGACGATGCCCGCGTACGTCGGATCAACGTTCCCGTTCTGATCCACGGCCGTGACCGTGAGCGAGAACGGCTCCCCGGCAGTCGGCGTCATCGTTGAGGCGGTCATGACGAGCCTCGCGGTCGCCGCGTCCGCGTTCATCGTCAGCAGCAGGCCCGAAACGAGCGCGGTCAGGATCGCTGCGGTGATGGGTCGCCTGAACGGAGCCACTGGCCCTGAGGAAAGACCAGCCTCATTGAGGAGGCCTGCGGTCTCCTCATGGTCGCCCAAGACGATCTCACGCACGGAGGCCAAACCTTTAATAGCCCGCTCAACCAGCCAACAAGGGGTACTCAACACCAATCGCGAACCGGACCCGGCGCCTAACCGAAGCGCTTCTTGTAGAGCTCCTTCAATTCGGCGTCGGTGCTGCCGAGGTAGCGGCTTGTGGTCGCGACATTGCGGTGTCCGGCCAGGCGCTGCGCCGCCGGGACGTTCATCTGAGTCGCCCACGAGGTGATCGCCGCGTGACGCAGCCAATGCGGAGAGACGCTCTCAGCGAGACCGGCCCGCTTCGCCGCTTCGGCGACGATCGTCTGCGCCATCTTCACGCTCATCCGGTACGAGCCGCCTTCTTTCTTGCGGCCGGTGATGAAGAGCGCCGGGTCCTTGTCCTTCCGGCTTCGCAGATACCGCTCGAGCCACTCGCGCGCGCGCATCCGGAGGAACACGCGGCGATAGCGGCTGCCCTTGCCGAAGACTGTGAGCTCGTCCGCGATGCGCACGCCGTCCTTGGGATTCACGGCACGCTGATCGAGCTCGAGCTTGTCGCGATCGAGCGCGACGAGCTCCGACACGCGGCAGCCGGTCGCGGCAAGGAATTCGAGAAGCGCGCGGTTCCGGAGGCCGTCGTCGGTCGCGGTGTCGAAGCTCTCGAGAAGACGCTCGAGCTTCTGCTGATCGAGGTGCCGGGCGTCGGGACTCGGGTCGGGCGCCTTCGCGAGCTCGACCTTCTCCGGGGCCGGCACCGGAAGGTCCAGCAGGACGCCGAACTTGAGGAGCCCGCGGAGCGCGATGAGGTGCAGGTTCTTCGAGGCGGCCGAAATTGGTCGCTTCCCGGCATCCCGCCCGGCGAGGAGCCGGCGGCGGGTCAGATGGCTCCCGAAGGCCTTCAGGATCCGGAGGTCGATATCTCGGACGCGCGGCGCGGCGCCATCACGCTCGACGAACTCCAGGAACTCCACGAGGAAGCGCTCGTACCGCGGGAGCGTCGTTTCGCTGCGGCCTTTGTCGCGCAGCTCCTGTAGATATGCCCGTGCGAGGTCGCGTACGGGGCTATTCGGCCCGAGATCCCGGGGATCGACGTAGGAGGCCGAAATGAGGCCGTTCGCTGCCTTGGCCTCTCCTGTATCTCGTGTAATCCTCATTCTGCGAGATGTCTACCAAGGGTACCCCGGATGTGTCAAGTGGCTCCCCCGGGCTTCCGCGCTTCGCCCGAGTGAGCAAGTCTGGACGCCATGACTGAGACACTCCCTGCGGCGAGAGTGGCTGATGTGGTCTGCTCACAAGGCGAGGGTCAGGAATCCGCCCGGATCTGCTGTGAAGCTTTGCGCGCGAGCGTGCCGGGGCAGGTGCGATCCAGCTTCGTTCCGACTCGGCACCTTCGTCGCATCTACGGGATTCGGCTGACTAAGCCGGGAATGGACTGGGCCAAAATGCCTCTCGGGGCCGACCGCCTGTTGGCCCAGCTGGCGGCGTACGACGGCGAAAACGTGCGGATGACCGTCGTCGACTACGGTTCGCGCTCCTGCTGTGTGATGCTCGATGAAAGTGCGAGTCGTCTGATCGCAAGCCTGGTCGGCAAAGACCGACGAATACTCCCGGACGAAGCCGACAACCCGCCGGAGGCGAGAAAGAAGATCTAGTCCAGGGCGATCATCTCCTTGACGCGTCTGCCGCGCTTCGATTCTTGCTCAACCCCTAAGACTCATTGGCCAAGGGCACATATCCTTGGCCCGGGCTGCGCGAGAGGGAGACGGGCGTAACCAAGCGATCAGCTACAGCACGCCGGCCGCGTGGAGCACTGACAGACCGCCAAAAGCAAGTTCTGGCCGCGGTTGCCCGCGGGCTCACCAACAAAGAGATGGCGTATGAGCTCGGCATCACCGAGCGAGGGGTCTCCGCGCAGATCTCGAGACTGTTCATGGCGTTCAAAGTCCGCAACCGAGCGCAGCTGCTCGCTGAGACGATGTCGACGAGCTTCGGAGAGAAGATCGCATTCGAGCTCGCGACCGACGCGATCGCTGATCGCCGTGCGATTCCGAACCTCGAGCAAGAGCTCTTCGCCTACGAGGATGCACCATTTCTCGTCGGCGTGACGCTCGGGCCAGATCACGTACTCGCCTATCAAAACCGCTTGAGCCGCGGGCTCACCGTCACGTCGGCGATCGGCAAGACGCACCGGGACGTCTACACCGGAGATGCGAGTCAGACGTGGTGGCGAGAGAAGAACGATGAGGCGTACGCGACCGGACGTCCGGTGGTCATCTCATCCGCCGTGAGTCGATTTCAGCGTGGCGACGGCACCTGGGAAGACGACACGTTCAGCTGCGTGGCCCAACCGCTGCGGAACCACCTCGGACGCGTCCGCGGGATCCTGTGGATCTGCGTGAGGGACAGTGGCGTCACGCGATGAGTCGCACCTTGGCGAGCCCCGCAGCGGCGCGCTCTAGCCCCGCATCGGCGGTCCAGAGCTCGATCCGACGTAGGCGCGCGAGCGCGATGTAAAACGCATCGGCCGCCGAGATCCGGTCGGCGATCACGTGAGCATCCAGCATCAAGCCTGACAGCCCAACCCGCTCCGCAGCGAGCCGCGCCAAGCGTACGGCGATCGCGTCGAACCTTCCCCGTGTCACCGTGCCCTGTCGGAACAGCCGGCGAAAACTCCCATAGACCTCGATATCGAAATGCGCAGGAACGACGATCCGCTCTGTCGCGATCGTCGTAGCGGCCGCGACGCCCGTCGCCGACTCCGCGAGCATCTCAACTGCGACCGAGGCGTCGAGGACGATCAGTCCCCGAGGCCCATCTCTCGTCTGGTCTCGCGCACGAGGTCTGCACCCGTCTTACCGCCGAGGTCGATGGGCGGGAGCTTTCCGACCTCGGCCGCCCACTCCGCAACGGTCGGCCGCGCCAAATCGTCCGTAAGGATCCCGATCACGTACTGGCTCATCGACAGACCCTTGCTGTTGGCTCGCTTGCGGAGACGCTCACGGAGTGCCACCGGAACCCCTCGAAGCTGGACATCGGTCTTCTTCGCAGCCATCGGAGAAGTTATAGCATGCATATTGCATGCAGGCATCCCTCCCGCCGCCTGCCTGACGACGCTGGTCAGTCGCCCGGCGGCTTCGGCTCTGGGATGCGCTGCTCGACGGTCGTGAACGGTCGTCGCGTTTGCGCAGCAAACAGGTTCCCCAGCGCGCGGACCCCTCCCGGCGCGTTTTCGACCGGCGGATGCAAGGTGATCGGGGACGGCCGGCTGGTCGTCCAGAGCACGAGCTCGTCGGTCCTGCCAGCCCCCGTTACCCACATCCCGGTCCGCATCTCGATGCGCTGAACGTCAACGTATGGGCGGCGGCTGATGTCTCCCACCCCGCGGAGCGCCGTCCGCTCCTCGACGACGCCGTCACTCAGCAGCCACGACCGGCGGATCAGGATCGCGCGAAGACCGACAACCGTGACACCGACACCCACGGCCGCGGCGATGCCGAGGAGCACGACTTCGTTCAGTTCGAAGCCGTCGCGGCCGGCTCCGACGATCATGCCAACGGTCACGACATCCCAGAGCACCGTCCAGAGGCCAACAAACACGGTCGCGCACGAGAGCGTCACGCTCGGCCGGACGATCGCCAGCCCGCCTTCGGTCGTGCGGGTGGTGTAGCCGGCCGGCAGGGACGGGTCCGGATGGTCCTGTGGAGCAACCCGCTCCTGCGCCGCGGCCTGGCGACGCTTCTCAAATAGCGCGGCGAGCTCATCGACCTCCATTCCGTAGCTCGCCGGCAGCGTGGCTGCGGTCCAGCGTAACGAGCCAGGAAGAGCCTTCCGCCACGGATAGTTCACTCGGCTGTCGGAACGAAGCTCGATGTGCATCCACGGACGCCCTCGGTCACGGACAATGGAGGCGCGCACGACATCTGACCAGGGACACCGGACCGTGAGAGCTCCGCGCGCGACTGTGAATCCGGCGTCGTCGATGGTGAGTCGATCGGGCCGCTGCCTGTACCACGCGACGGAGACCGCGAGGAAGAGGCCGAAGATAACGACGAGCACGATGCCGCCGAGCTGTCCGGTCGCGATCGCCGCGCCGCCGACAAGAACGCCGATGGCCGCGCATCCCGGTTGCCACAGTTGCGGCCCGCGCGACTCGTAGAGGACGAGCTCACCATGCGTCACCCTGGCCTCGCCGCCACGATCTCATGACGCGGCAGGGCAGCGCGAGGGGTGCGCTTTTGTCGATCCGGCGTGCCGGCCTTCGTCGGTAGGTTGGAGCCTCAGGAGAGGCAAGAAGGAGGACGGCGTGCGTTACATGCTCACCTTCTACGCGATCGAAGACGAGTGGATGGCGTTGACCCAGAGCGAGCGGGAAACCGGGATCGCCGACATCGGCGAATGGTTCGGGGAGCACGCGCGGTCGGGAAAGATCGTCGAGGGTCACCGCCTGGGGCGCGGGACGAAGACCGTCCGCCTCGGTCGCGTCCGCAAGAAGGACCTGCCGATGGTCAGCGACGGACCCTTCATGGAGGCGAAGGAGTCGGTGGGCAGCTACGCGGTCGTCGACGTGAAGGATGAGGCGGAGGCGATCGCCATCGCCAAGCGCTGGCCCGCGGGAGGCATCGTGGAGGTGCGGCCGGTCGCGGAGTAGCGGTGGCCTAGCCTGGCGACGGCTTGAAGAGCATGAGAAACAGGATGACGAGCAGACCGCCGGCGCCCGTCACGGCGAGGAGCCACGGGCTGAAACGCGTGAGCAGGCGTTCCATCTCCGCGTCGTCGTGCGTGTCGGCGATGCGATCGATGGTCCGGCCGCCGTAGACGTTCATGACGACTCCGATGGCGACGAAGATCGCGAGTGCCGCCCAGAACCATGCGGTTCCCCACCACGAACCAAGGGAGCCGAGCAGGACGCCGGTCGCGATCGTGAGTCCGAAGAAGAACCACCGCAGCTTGCTCGCGGCTTCGGTCACTTCGAGGAGCTCGCGGATTCGCGTGTCATCGCGCTCCTCCTTCAGGTGGAACGCGACCGTCACCGGATGTACCAGGAGGAGCCCGAGCACGCTCGCGATGTGAATGAAAACGATAAAGCGGTACATACGGCCCTCCTAGCGGGTCTGGTCGTCCGGCGCGCCTCGTCTCGCCGGGATGGCTCCCAATTGCCGGTACAAGCCGAGAAAGTCGAATTTGAACCACGCCTCGGCGGCCTTTCCGCTTTTGTAGCGGCTGATGACGATGCCTGAGATCGTCACACGCTTTCCCGTCGCGGGGATTCCCGGCAGGTCGCCCTCGTGTGTGCCGCTCGCGGTGAGACGGGTCACGACCTTGTCGCCCTCGGCGACCATGTCGTCGATCGCGAAACGCAGGTCCGGAAAGGCATTCCGAAACACGGACACTTCCTGTCGAACGCCATCCGGACCGACACCCGAGGTCATCGCGTCATGATCGAGGTACTCCGGTGTGACGAGCTCCTTAGCGACGGCGAAGTTTCCCTTGTTCCAGATCTCTTCGACGAACCGCCGCTCGGTGGCCTTGTTTGTCGCCTCGTCTTCAGACATGAGCGCTCCGTTCGCTAATGCTTCTTCTTCGCCAAGCGTCTCTGCCGCGGGGTCATGAGCTCGACGGGCGAACGCCACTTGGACTTCTCCTCGCCGGGACGGCCGCCGTATCTCGGATCGGGCACAGACTCGAGCCCCTGGACGCGCTTGCGCGCTCGGCTGGTCACGCCTCGTTCGGGATCCTGACGCGCGGTCCTCTGAGCGCCGCGGAGCGCCCGCTTGGACGGTGTCTCGCCGCGTCCTCGGTCTCGCTCGGCTCGTGACTTCGGCATCTCGGCCTACTTACACCGCGACCGTCGGCAGATCGGCCAGCGCCTCGTCGACCTTCTCCGCGGAGTATTCGTAATCCTCGAGTTGCCCGTTCAGGTAGCGCTCGTACGCGCCAAGATCGAAGTGACCGTGACCGGAGAGATTGAAGGCGATGGTCCTTGCCTGTCCCGCGTCTTTGCAGCGGAGCGCTTCGTCGATCACGACGCGAATCGCGTGCGCGGACTCAGGTGCGGGTAGATAGCCCTCCGCGCGCGCGAACATGACCGCCGCCTCGAACGTCGCCCGTTGGTGCACCGCGACCGCCTCGATCTGCTTCTGCTCGTAGAGCGCGCTTACCGCAGGCGCCATGCCGTGATACCGGAGCCCGCCCGCGTGGATGGGTGCCGGCATGAACGAGTGACCGAGCGTGTGCATCTTCACGAGCGGCGTCATCATCGCCTCGTCACCGAAGTCGTAGACGTACCGACCCTTGGTGATGCTTGGCGCGGCCATCGGCTCGACCGCGATGATCCGAATGTCCTTGACCCTGCCGGTGAGCTTGTCACCGATGAAGGGGAAGGCGAAGCCGCTGAAGTTCGAGCCGCCGCCGATGCAGCCGACCAGGATGTCCGGACGCTCGCCGGCAAGCTCGAGCTGCTTCTTGGCTTCCTGACCGATGACCGTCTGATGCATGAGCACGTGGTTGAGGACCGACCCGAGCGAGTACTTCGTGTCGTCGCGGGTGGCGGCGTCCTCGACGGCCTCTGAGATCGCGAGTCCGAGGCTGCCGGGGCTCTTGGGATCCTTGGCCAAGGCGGCACGGCCCGCCTTTGTGTCGGGGCTCGGGCTCGGGACGACCTCGGCGCCCCAGGTCTCCATGAGGATCCGCCGGTACGGCTTTTGGTCGTACGACACGCGAACCATGTAAACCTTGCACTCGAGGTCGAACATCCGCGCGGCAAGCGCGAGTGCGCTCCCCCACTGGCCCGCGCCGGTCTCGGTGGCGAGACGTTTGGTCCCTTCGGCCTTGTTGTAATAAGCCTGTGCGATCGCGGTGTTCGGCTTGTGGCTGCCGGCGGGGCTCGTGCCCTCCCACTTGTAGTAGATGCGCGCAGGGGTGCCGAGCACTTTCTCGAGACCCAGCGCGCGGATGAGCGGCGTCGGTCGCCAGACCTTGTAAGCATCGCGGATGGGCTCGGGTATTTCGATCCAGCGTTCGCGGCTGACCTCTTGCTTGATCAGCTCCATCGGGAAGAGCGGTGCGAGATCCGCCGGGCCGAGCGGCTGCCCGGTGCCGGGGTGAAGGGGTGGCGGAAGCGGCGAAGGAAGATCGGCCTGGATGTTGTACCAGTGCGTCGGCAGGTCTTTCTCGTCGAGCTGGAACTTGCGCGTCTTCGTCGTCGGCATTTTCGTAGTCGTGGTGGCCACACCGAGCTCCCCCATTCGTCGCGGATCCGCGAACCGGCAGAGCCTACTCCGCGGCTGCGGGCCCGCGTGCCGGGCCCGCAGCGGGGGGATCGTCTGTCTAGTGGCAGAGGACCTTGATCATCTGCGTGGACGTGAAGAGTGAGCCGACCCCGCTGAGTGACTCGGTGCCGACGGTGAGGGTTGCGGTGGCATCCCGCGAGCTGCCCTTCCCG
>Ga0209471_1002134_pt1 | contig 11534 bp, 8 predicted proteins | sample GraSoiAngelo_128_FD_185885 | JGI IMG/M metagenome (GOLD analysis project Ga0209471, IMG submission 185885) | Grasslands soil microbial communities from the Angelo Coastal Reserve, California, USA - 14_0927_12_20cm (SPAdes) (version 2) | ecosystem: Environmental > Terrestrial > Soil > Grasslands ... | reverse complement strand
CTTCGACGTCTTTCGCGACCACGAGTCCCTCGTCTTCAAGCCACTGCAGCGTGGGATACACCGTGCCCGGGGACGGCGAATAGCAGCCATGCAGCTGCTCTTCCAGCTCCTTCATCACCTCGTAGCCGTGCCGGGGCTTGTCCTTGAGCAGTTTCAGAATGACGTACTTCATGTCCCCCGACTCGAACCAGCGACGGCGGCGGCCCCGCGGTCCGGCCCAGAAGAAACCCCGGGGCCCAAAACCGAAGGCGAACCGGTCCCACGCGAACGATCTCGTCATGCGTTCTCCAAGTTATACGATGTAACGGGAAGATATTGCTCGACGATATATCGTGTCAACGGGGGAGGATCGCGAAGCGGTAACGACGCTCACAGCCATTCCAGCACGACTCGCACAAGTTGTAAGGCCGCATGAACTTGTGCAGGGGAACCGCGGCGCTACATTTGGAGCCCGCGCGAGACCCCGTTACCCCATAGCTCGAGCGCCCTGGGAGGAGACCCGATGTCAGTACAGGTGACCCCCCACCCAAAATGGGTGGCCGACCTGGATGCCGTTTTGGATCCGAGCCGCGAAGCAATCCTCGACACTTCGGTGATCGTGGACGCCTCGGAGAACCAGCTGGTCGACGGCCAAATTCAGGACTTCCTCGTGAACTTCTACCCGATCATCCGCGACTTCCCGCAGTGGCTGCAGGTGCTGCTGGACCGGTCGCCGGAGGACGGGAAGGTCTTCTTCCGCGACAACATCCGGGTGGAAAAGCGCCACGACGCCATGTGGCGTGCAATGGGGGACGGCTTTAACGTCCCCAAAGAGCGCTTCCAGATTCCCGAGCCGATGATCCCCGAGGTGAAGGAGTTCCACGGTTACCTGACCGAGATGTGCCGTGGCGCGACGTTCGGCGCGGCGGTGTCGGCGACGAACTACGCGGTCGAGGGCGTGGCGCAGAAGATCTCGGAGAAAGCCCTGCGCGGACTCGCGAAAAACGAGAAGATCGGGCCGCGGGGGCGTTGGTGGCTCGAGGAGCATGCGAAGTACGACGACGAGCATCCGATCCACGCCCTCGAGATCATCAAGGGGTGCGTCAAGCGCGGGGAAGCGCCGCAGAGCGTCACCGAGTCGGCACTGAAGAGTCTCGCTCTGATGAAGGAAGCCATGGTGGCCTCGTACCACTCATGAGTAAGGGCAGGCGCGGCTCGCCGACGCGGGGGATGCGACCTCCGCCGACGTCCCCGAACGCGACACTCAAACGCCGGGTGTTCGACCCGGTGCGAGTGGCGGCGGAGATCGTGGCCGCCCTCGCCGACGCGGTGGTGGTGACCGGGGTGGATCGGCAGGTGCTCACCGCCAACCGCGCCGCAGCCGAGCTGTTCGGCCGGCCGCTCGACGACCTCCCGGGAACACCGATCGACGATCTCGTCGCCATCGCCGAGCGGCAGCACGTGGCGGATCGGGAGCACCGGGCCGTCGAGGGCGAAGAGCAGCGGTACGAGACGAAGATCGTGACCGCGACCGGCGACGAGCGCGTCGTCGCGGTGTCCACCACCCCGCTGGTGGTCGACGGCGAGCTGCTCGGGACCGTGGCGACGTTGCGCGATGTCACCGAAGAGAAGCACGCGCAGGATACCCTCGCCCGGTCGGAGGCGCGCTACCGCAACCTGTTCGAGTCGGCCTCCGATGCGATCGCCACATTCGACGCGAACGGCCGCTTTACCACGTTCAACCACGCCGCCGAGATCATCTCCGGGTACCGCCGCGAAGAGCTGGTGGGCCAATGGTTCGCTCCCATGCTGCCCGACGACGAGCTCCCCAAGGCGCTCGGGCACTTCCAGAAGGCGCTCGCCGGCGAGACCGGCCTGTTCGAGACGAGCTTCTACCGCAAGGACGGCGACGTCCGCACGATTCAGGTGACGTACTCGACGCCGCGGCTCGACGAGGAAGTGCTGTGCGTGATCCGCGACGTCACCGAACAGAAAATGCTGCAGGAGCAGCTGATCCAGTCGGAGAAGATGTCCGCGATCGGGCAGCTGGTGTCGGGCGTGGCCCACGAGCTGAACAACCCGCTCGCCGGGATTTCGGCCTTCGCCCAGCTGCTCCTCTCCGAAAAGCGCTTCCCGCCCGATCAGCGGACGGCCGCCGAAATGATCTACGCGGAGGCCCGGCGCGCGTCGCGCATCGTGCAGAACCTCCTGACCTTCGCCCGCCAGCACAAGCCGGAGCGCACGCCCACCTCCGTCAACCAGGTGCTCGACGATACGCTCGAGCTGCGCGGCTACGAGCTGCGGGTGCGCGGCATCGACGTGCAGCGCGATTACGATGAGCAGTCGCCCGAGACGATGGCGGACGCGCACCAGCTGCAGCAGGTGTTCTTGAACCTGATCACCAACGCCGAGCAGGCGATGGAGCGGGCGGAGCGGGACCAGCAGCGCCTCAATATCCGCACGCGCCGCACCGGCGACGTCATCCGCATCGAGCTGGAGGACACGGGTCCCGGCATTCCGCCCAACTTGCTCGAGCGCATTTTCAACCCGTTCTTCACGACCAAGCCGACGGGCTCGGGCACCGGGCTCGGGCTCTCCATTTCGCTGGGCATCGTGCGCGAGCACGAGGGGCGCATTTGGGCGGAGAACGCCACCCAGAGCGGCGCCCGGTTCGTCATCGAGCTGCCGATCGTGGCCCCGCGCCCCACGGGCGAGTTCCAGAGCACGCCGGCCTCGCAGCCCGTGACCGACCGCCTGCACGTGCTCGTCGTGGACGACGAGGCCTCGGTCCGGGTGGCGCTCCAGCGCTATCTCTCGGGTCGGGGGCACGAGGTGGAGACGACCGCGAGCGGCCGGGAGGCCCTCGCCCGGATGCGCGAGGACGCGTTCGATGCCGTCATCATCGACATGCGGATGCCGGATGTCTCGGGGGAGCAGTTGTACGGCGAGCTCAAGGCCCGCGACCCGTCCTATGCGGAGCGCGTGATCTTCACGACCGGGCAGCTGGTGGACGACACCGTCCGCACCTTCCTGCAGTCCACGGGCCGCCCCTGCGTGCCCAAGCCGTTCGAGTTCGCCGCCTTCGACCAGGTGCTGCCGGCGCGCCGCGCGTCCTGAGCCGCGTTCCCGAGTCACAAGACAACGGGGGCCGCGTCGTCCGCGGCCCCCGTCGTCATTCCGGCGGAGCGGGATCCCGTCAGACCCGCTGCAGGTGCGTCAGCCGGTGGAGCTGGAGTTGGAGGTGGTGCAGGCGGCTCTGATCCTCGTGCCCTTCGCGCTGCTGATGCATTCGCGGGAAGCGCTCCTCGCGCGCCGGAACCTTCCAAGCCACGGTCATGCGCTTCTGCTTGCGCAGGATCTCGATCGACACCGTTTCGCCCTTTTCGTACGAGCGGAGGATCCGCATCGCGTGCGAGGGGTTCGCGGGCTTCCGCCCGCCGATGGACGTAATCACGTCGCCGCCCTTCAGCGGCAGACTCGAGTCCGCCGGGGCCTTCACGACGAGCACGCCGTCCTTGGTGCCGAAGTACTCGCCCAGGTCGGAGTTGAGACTCACGAGCTCGAGATCACCCCACGGCGATCCGAACATCTCGAAGTGATCCATACCGAGCATGGGGCCCATGGCGATCCCGGGCGGCCCGGGCATCTCCATCTGAAACCTCGGGCCGAGATCCGCGGCCACGAGGGTCGCCTGCTTCGTGTCATTGCCCCGCCGGTACTCGACCTGCACCGTGTCGTCGGGCTCGAGCTTGCGCGCGAGCTCCACCAACTTCCGCCCTGGGCCGGATTCGTCTTCGTCCTCCGCCTTCACGGCTGCCAGCGACGTCCCGTTGAACTTCGTGATGACGTCGCCGACCTTGAGGCCCGCCTTATCCGCGGGGCCGCCGGGCGTGACCCCTTCGATCTTCGCTCCGGTCTTGTCGGTCTCTGGACTGGCATCGGTCTTGACCACCACGCCGATCCGGCCGTGGTGGTCGCTCAACATGAACGCCCGGGCGCGCGGCGGGCGGGGAGTCCCCTGCGCCGTGAGCCCGGCCGGCCAGGCGGCCAGGGCCGCTGCGATGATGATCCACTTCCGCTGCATGTGCGATAACCCTCCGGGGCGCTAGAGCCCCACGTAAGCGGCACGAGTGACGTGGACGCTCATGAGCTGCTCCATGAGCTCCACGCGCTGCTGCCACAGTGTGACGAGGTCGGCAGGACGTGCCTGGGCTCGAGTGGGGCCCAGCTGTGCCAGCTCGCCGTCGATGACGGCAATGCGGTCTTCCAGGGCGGCGGCGAGCGCCGCAGAGCGCCCGCTCGTCACTCGCTCGTCCGGATCGTAGCGGCGCAGCTGCTGCTCGAGCGTCGCCGATTGCTGCTTCACACGCGCGAGCTCGGCCGCGTCCACCGGCTTCGTCCAGAACGGTCGGAACACGAGGAGTCCGGCGAGCGCCGCCGCCGCGGCGAGACTCGAGATACCCCAACGCTCGCGGCGCCGGCGCCGCTCGGCCAGCACGGCGTCCCGCACCGCGGGCCAGCGGTCCCGTGCCGACCGTCGTGCCGGCAGCGCCTTGAGCTGCGCCACGCGCTGGTACAGCGCCTCGAGCTCCGCCCCGCACGCCGCGCATGCCGCCGCGTGCTGCCGGGCCCACGCAGACCCTTCGCCGGCCACGAGCGCCAACAGGTCGTCCATCGTGCAATGCATCATGGTGCCACTCCTTCGTCATCGAGCATCCGCCGCAGGCGCGCGTGGGCGCGCGCCAGCTGCGATTTGGAAAAACTCACCGTCTTGCCCATTTGCTCCGCGATCTCCTCGTGGGTGTAGCCCTCGACATCGTGCAGCCATACCACCGCACGCGATGTCTCGCTCAACCGCTCGAACGCCCGCTCGAGATCGATCTGGGCGGGCACCGCGCCCGGGCTCACTCCGCCCACGCCGCCCCCCGCCCGCACCCCCACGACCGACTCCTCGTGCAGCTCTTCCGTCTCCCGCACCCGGTCATGCCGAATCCGCATCAGCGCCTTGGAGGCGGCGATTTGCCGGATCCAGCCCCACAGGTGTCCTTCCCCGCGGTACTGATTGATGCTCCGCACCACCTCGAGAAACGTCTCCTGCAGCACATCCTCGGCGTCCTCGGGACGCCGCAGCACGCGCAGCGCGAGATTGTACACGGGCGTCTCGAACGCCCGGTACAGCGCCTCGAGCGCTTCCAGGTCGCCTGACTTCGCCCGGGCAACGAGTATGTCGGGAACGGCGAGGGAAATCGTCATCTCCTGAACAACATAGATGCGTCAACTACGAAAGACGTCGCGCGAAGGCGTCAAGCAACGACGTCAAGCGGCGTCGTTGTGCTACGTCGTCGTGCTACGGTGTCGCTTGACGTAGTTGCGTGACGTCGTCTAACCCATTGCCATCTTGCGAGTTGCAACTATCTTCCGGCATGCCCGATCTCGACAAGTCCACGCTGCACACCTGGCTGCACCACTGGCAAGACGAAGCCGATGCGGCCTACCTCTATCTCGTGCTGGCCGGCCAGGAGCTCGATCCGAAGCGGAAGGACGTCTACATCAAGTTGGCCGGGGTCGAGGAGCGTCACGTCCAGATGTGGGACAAGCTCCTCGCCGAGCACGGTCATCCGGTCGGACGGCCACGCCCCTCCGTGAACGCCCGCCTGCGCGCCTGGTTCGGACGCCGCTTCGGGTCCCGCTACCTGCTCCCGCTGCTGCTGCGGGAAGAGGGCCAAGAGGTCAAGGGCTACATGGACCTCCACCAGCAGGCCCGCTTCGACGACGCGCGGGAGGTCTCGCTCAAGCTCGCCAAGGAGTCGGCGGCACATGCCGAGACGTTGGCGGGTCTCGCCGGTCGGGCTGCGGAGCCCTGGCACAAGACGGGGTCGGGGGGCTTCCTGCGCAACGTGGTCTATGGCTTCAACGACGGCCTGACGGCGAATTTCGGGCTGGTGGCGGGCGTGATCGGGGCCGAAGTCGCGCCGCACATCGTGTTGGTCTCGGGGATCGCGGGGATGTTCGCCGACGCGTTATCGATGGGCGCGTCGGGCTACCTCGCGGCGAAGAGCGAACAGGAGGTGTACGACCACGAGATCGCCATGGAGAAAGAAGAGATCCGGATCATGCCCGAGGTGGAGGAGGAGGAGCTCGCGCTCGTGTACCAGACGAAGGGCATCGAGGGCGGCATCGCTCGCAAGATGGCGGCCGAAGTGATGCGCGACTCGCAGCGGGCGCTCGACGAGCAGGTGCGGGAAGAGCTGAAGATCGGCGAAGCCCACGCGACGCCGTTCAAGGAAGGGTGGCTCACTGGCGTCTCGACGGCGGTCGGCGCATTCATCCCCGTGGCGCCGTTCCTCATGTTCAGCGGTCCTACGGCCGCCTGGATCGCCTTCACGATCGCGATGCTGTCGCACTTCGGTGTAGGCGCGGCGCGCAGCGTCTTCACCGGCCGTGGCGTGATCCGCAGTGGGGTCGACATGTTCGTGGTGGGGCTGGGCGTCGCGGGGGTCGGTTACCTGGTTGGCGACGTCGTAGCACGGATCTTCTAGACCACGAAGTTCAACAGCCGATCCTGCACGTAGATCGTCTTCCTCACCGGCTTCCCGTCCACGAACTTCCGCACGGACTCGTCCTGCATCGCCAGGGCGACGACCTCCGCCTCGCTCGCCCCGCGGCTCACCGTCACGCGCCCGCGGACCTTTCCGTTCACCTGCACCACTACTTCCACGTCTCCCGCTGCGGCGAGTCGCTCGTCGAACGAGGGCCAGGTCGCGGTGAAGATCGACCGCTCGTGTCCGAGCAACGACCACAGCTCCTCGGCGAGGTGCGGGGCGTACGGCGCGAGCATGATAAGCAGCGGCTCCACCGCCTGCCGGCTCCCGGCTCCCTGCTCCCTGACGAGGTTCACGTACTCCATCATCGCCGCGATCGCCGTGTTGTAGTCGAGGCTCTCGGTGTCGGCGGTGACCTTCTTTATCGTCTGGTGCAGCTTGCGCGCCACATCGGGGGGCAACCCTGGGCTTGCGTCTGGGGGCAGTCCCGTGGCCTCGTGCGCCGTGGTCCACACCTTGTCCAGGAAGCGCCGGATCCCCACGATCCCGGTCTCCCGGAAGTCGCCGCCTTCCTGGAAGGGCCCGAGGAACATGAGGTACATGCGGAAGGTGTCGGCACCCCACTGCTGGATGTAGGAGTCGGGGATCACCACGTTGCCGCGCGACTTGGACATCTTCGCGCCGTCCTTGATGATGAGCCCGTGCGCCCGGAGCTTGGGGAACGGCTCCTCGAACTGCACGTGCCCCAGCTCCTGGAGCACCATGCTGACGAACCGGGAGTAGAGCAAATGCAGCACGGCGTGCTCGTTCCCGCCGATGTAGCTCGTGACGGGGAGCCACGTTTTGGTGCGCTTCGGGTCCCAAGGGCGGTCGTCGAACTCGGTCGACGGGTAGCGGAGGTAGTACCAAGCCGAATCGAGGAACGTGTCGGACACGTCGGTTTCGCGCCGCCCCTGCGCACCGCACTGCGGGCATTTGGCGTAGTACCACTCTTTGTGTCGCGCGAGCGGGCTCACCCCGGTGGCATCGGGGCGGAAGTCTTCGATCAGGGGCAGCAGCACCGGGAGGTCCTGCTCCGGCACACCCACCGGCCCGCAACGGTCGCAGTAGATGATCGGGATCGGCGGGCCCCAGTAGCGCTGGCGCGAGATACACCAGTCGTGCAGACGGTACTGTACCCGGGGCGTGGCAAGCCCCTTGGCTTGAAGCCAGGCGACGATGCGGCGCTGCGCGTCGCGACACGACAGCCCGTCGAACTCACCCGAATTGACGAGCACGCCGTCCTCCGTCACGCTCGGTAGCGGCTCCCCTCCACCGGTGCGCACCACCTCGCGGATCGGGAGCTTGAACTGGGTCGCGAACTCGAAGTCGCGCTTGTCGTGCGCCGGCACGGCCATGATCGCTCCGGTGCCGTATTCCATGAGCACGTAGTCCGCAATCCAGATGGGAATCGCCTCACCCGCGGCCGGATTGCGGGCGTAGGAGCCGAGAAACATGCCGGTCTTGGTCCGGTCCCCGACCCGGCGGGACACCAGGTCCTTCCCCTGCACTTCGCGCCGATAGGCATTCACCTGGTGCCGCTGCTCGTCGGCTGTCAGCTGGTCTACGAGCGGGTGCTCGGGCGCGAGCACGAGATACGTCGCGCCGAACACCGTATCGGGACGGGTCGTGAACACCGGGATCTTGGCGCCGGCCGGCGTCTCGAAGATCAGCTCCGCGCCCTCGCTGCGGCCGATCCAATTGCGCTGCAGCGTCCGGGTCGAGTCGGACCAGTCGAGCCGGTCGAGGTTCTTGAGCAGGCGCTCCGCGTACCGGGTGATGTTGAAGAACCACTGCTCGAGGAACCGCTGCTCGACTTTGGTATCGGGATGGCGCTCGCAGTACCCGTTGATCACCTGCTCGTTCGCTACCACGCTCATGTCCTTCGGGCACCAGTTGACCGCCGCTTTCTTTCGGAAGGCGATCCCCGCCTTGAACAGCTGCAGGAAGATCCACTGCGTCCACTTGTAGTAGCGGGGGTCGGTCGTCGAGAGCTCGTGCCGCCAATCGAACATCCCGCCGAAGCGCTTCAGCTGGCGGCGGAACGTCGCGATGTTCTGGGGAATGAGCTTCGCCGGGTGCGTGCCGACCGAGAGCGCGTAGTTCTCGGAGTGAATGCCGAACGCATCGAATCCGATCGGCTCGAGCACGTCGTACCCGTGCAGCCGCTTGAAGCGGCCGTAGATGTCGGCGCCCGTGAACGCGAACATGTTCCCTACGTGCAGTCCCTCCGCGGAGGGGTAGGGGAACATCATGAGGTTGTAGAACGGCCGGCGTGGCTGGTCCAGGTCGGGCTCGTTGGTGCGCTCGCGCGTCCACCGTTCCTGCCACCGCGCCTCGACGACCGCCGGGTCGTAGCTGGGCACCTGAGTCATAAGTGCATGAAAATAAACAGGCTTGCCCCGTCGGGTAACCCTGCGTAGCTTCGCTCCCGACCCTCGACATGTCCAGCCGCACCCAGCAGCTCCGGCAGAGCTTCCTCCTCACGGGGTCCGTGAGCGCCCTCGTCCTGGTGATGGGGTTCGCGCTGCTCGCGAGTCGCAGCGTCACCCGGATCGTCGAGCGGCAGGCCAACGAGCGCGGCCAGGACGTGGCCACGCACGTCGCGTTCCTGGTCGGGATGTACTTGCAGGAGCGCCGCCGGGAAGCGGAGGCGTTGGCGCGCTCGCCCGCCGTGGTGCGGGCGGCGCTCGATGGGTCGCAACAGGCGATCAGCCAGCGACTGCCCCAGCTCGACACGCCCACCCTGGAGCGGATGTTCACCCAGCGCCACGCCTTGGGCGGGGATCCCGACCTCGCCGCTTACCTCCGCGACTATACCCAACGGTCCGAGTTCGCCGAGCTGTTCTTCACAGAACGCCACGGATACTCCGTTCTCGGCTCGAAGCGGACCTCCGCCTTCGTGCAATCGGATGAGGAGTGGTGGCGACGAGCGGCGGCGGATGGCATCTATGAGGGCACACCGCGTTACGACTCGTCGGCCGCCGCGGTCTCGCTCGAGCACGACGTGGCCATCCGGGCGCCGTCACGGCGGCTGTGGGCGTGCTCAAGGCCGTGTTCGCCCTTGACCGCCTGTCCAAGCTGCTGACCGCCACGGACGTGGGGGGCGGAGCCCGGCTGCAGGTCGTAGACGCGCAGGGCAGGCTGCTCATAGGAGGGGGAGGGGGGGGGCCGAATCCAAGCCACCTGCTGCACCCCATCTCCGACGCCGCCCTGATACCGCGGCTGGAGCGCGCCGACACGGCGACGGTGCCTGGGCCGGCAGGCGAGGAGCTGGTGGTGACGGTTCCCGTCGACAACGGGAAGTGGTGGGTCGTGTTCCGGCAGCCCAAGGCCACGGCTTACGCGGCCGCGCGCACCACGGCTGCGAGCATCGTGCTCTGGACGGTCGTGCTGTTCGGCACGACGCTCGCGTTGCTGTTCGCGTTCTGGCGCCGCCTCAACCGGCGAGTGACGGAGCCGGTCAAAGCGGCGGGAGCGATTGCGAGCCGGGTGGCGGGCGGCGACCTCTCCGTGACGGTCGTGACCGAGCGGACCGGCGCGGCCGAAGTGGGCGACCTCCTGTCCTCGGTGCACACCATGGTCGTGGCGCTGCGCCGCCTGGTGGGTGCGATCCGCACGGCGGCCGACGAGGCGGCGGCGATGGCCACCGAGATCTCGGCTTCGACCGAGGAGATGAGCGCGTCCACCGAGGAGATGTCCGCCACCTGCCAGGATCTCACCAAGAGGGCGGCGGAGCAAGCGCAACTGGTGCGCGCCGGGGCGGACGACGCGACCAAGATCCTCCAGATCGCGACGATCCTCGCCGCCGGCGCCGAGGACTCGGTGCGACGCAACACCGCCGTCGCGGACGTCGCCCGGCGCAACAAGGAAGTGCTGGACGAGAGCACAGAACATCTCGCCAAGCTCGCGGAGGAGGTGAACCGCGGCGCCGCCGAAGCCGAGGCGTTGGCGCGGGCGTCGTCCGAGATTCAGAAGTTCGTGACGCAGGCGAAGGCGGTGGCCACGCAAACGAATATGCTCGCCCTGAACGCGGCGATCGAGGCGGCGCGCGCCGGGCCGCAGGGACGCGGCTTCGCCGTCGTGGCGGACGAAGTGCGGAAGCTCGCGTCGGTCGCCGCGGCGGGGGCCACCGAGACCGCCGACACGGTGCGCGGGGTGCTCGGCCGCGTCCAGGCGATGCGCGACCGGCTGACGCAGCTCGCCCATGGCACGGACGTCGCGCGAGGCGCGGCGCAGACGGCGGCCCAGGGCCTCGGGACGGTGGCCGCGGAAGCTCAGGCGAGCGACGTGTGGGGTCGGGAGATCGCGAAGATGGCGGGTGAGATGCGCACTCTCGTGGAGGAAATCAGCGCGCGCCTCGGATCGGTCGCCCAGGGCACCGAGACCCTGCTCGCGTCGGCGCAGGAGATCGCCGCCTCGAGCGAGGAGCAGAGCGCGTCCACCCAAGAGATCGCGTCGTCCGCGAACCAGCTCGCCGAGGCGGCCGACAAGCTGACCGGCGCGGTGAAGTCGTTCCGACTGTTGGCAGACGAAGAGCCGCCCCCGCAGCAGCAGGCGGCGGACTGATGTGCGGCGCGCGCCGTCCGGTCGGCGTCGCGCTGCTCGGATGTATCGCGGCGACCGCGCCCCTGCTGGGGCAACAGACCCCCGCCCCGCTGGTACGTTTCCTCCGGCACAGCATCGGCCTCGACTCGGTGCAGCTCGCGGCCGTGGAGCGAGGGGCGGCGCTCGTGAAGGTCCTGGACACCAAGAACCAGCGAGACGTCGCGGTGTTCGGGATCATCACCGCCGACATCCCCCGGCAACGGTACGTCGCACACCTCCGGGACTTCCCGAGCTCGCTGCGCGCACCCACGCGTCCTCGCTTCGGCGTCTTCAGCGACCCCGCGACCGCCGCTGATGTGCAGGGCCTCGTGGTCGACCGGCAGGATGTGGCCGAGGTGAAGGACTGCCATCCAGACGATTGCAAGG
>Ga0209471_1002133_pt1 | contig 11534 bp, 10 predicted proteins | sample GraSoiAngelo_128_FD_185885 | JGI IMG/M metagenome (GOLD analysis project Ga0209471, IMG submission 185885) | Grasslands soil microbial communities from the Angelo Coastal Reserve, California, USA - 14_0927_12_20cm (SPAdes) (version 2) | ecosystem: Environmental > Terrestrial > Soil > Grasslands ... | reverse complement strand
CTCGACGTACTTGTGATGTACCCAGCTGCGACCTTGAGGGCAGTGGCGTGGACGTGCTCTGGTAGCCCGGCCTTTTCCACCGCGTCCCACGATTTCCTGAGCAACTCGGCTGCTTCCACGCACATGGCCTCCAGTGGCTTGTCTGCCCGAGTCTCCACGATTGGAGCAAGCCTGTCAAGATCTATTCCTAACTTGAACATGACATTGCCACGCTATGCATCTTAGAGGCCAGACGTTCTCGAGGGGGCTTATGAGTAGCGGGAGGATCGCTAATGAGCACCGTGGAATGACTGATCTTAACCGATCAATGACATGTTAGTGTCCAGACCAGAGGATCTCAGTATTCGCCAATGAGCATGACTAATAGCCGGCGTGTCATTGCCATAAGTTGATGAAGATAACCCATGCTGGCATCAAGATGATCACCAGCCCAACACCGGCGACAGGCACCCCAGCGACCGTGGGGCGTCCGGATTCCACCGTCGACTGGGAGCGTGTGAAGACCAGGCAAGCCCGCTTTCGAATACAACCGGCTCCGACGGTGTGGCCGCGCGGCAGGCAAGGGTGCTTGGTCGACGAGAAGTTATTCAGGCGGTCCTGCAATACCAGCGGTCCTTCTGCCGGCGCTCCAACCTTGGTGGTCGGCCCCAGCGGGCGAGGGCCAATGCCTGTGGTCAGAACCAGCTCAGCGAATCTTGCCGCTGCCAAATACTCATATGACCTGCAGCGATCAGCTAATTCTCATGCGCGCTGAAAGTGATCTCATTCTGGGATTGTCCTCATCACCAGCCCAACGCCGGCGACAGGCAGCCCAGCGACCGTGGGGCGTCCGGATTCCACCGTCGACTGGGAGCGTGTGAAGACCAGGCAAGCCCGCTTTCGAATACAACCGGCTCCAACTGTGTGGACGCGCGGCAGGCAAGGGTGCTTGGTCGATGAGAAGTTATTCAGGCGGTCCTGCAATACCAGCGGTCCTTTTGTCGGCGCTTCAACCTTGCTGGTCGGCCCCGCCCGGCGAGGGCCAATGCCTATGGCCCAAGGAGCCAGTTCAGCGGGTCAGTCGTTCCCTGCCGCGGCTATCTAGCTCGCCGGTGCCTGCGGCGGAAGGCGTAGATCGGTTAAGCGGCCTGGTCAGTCATAGTGATCGTCAACAAGGCCAAACGATCGGGTGGCAGCGCACGGGGTTTCGTTGCCTGCTTCGTCAGCTTGATGTTCGCGAAGGCCGCATATGCCAACCGTGACACAGGTGTTGGATGGGCTGGAGCGATTACATCAGCCGCCGCTCTCGCCCTGTCCGTCACTGTGCTGAGGCCGGGAAGGAAGCCGAGGACCGTGCAAAAACGGGACCGCGCAATTCGCCCCAGCCGTGATTCCGAGAGGTAGGCTTCCACTTGGTCAATGGCCTCCACTAGCTCGCCCTCAAGGCGGTCCAGGGCCCGCGCCTCCTGCGCAGGATCCGCCATGCGAAAGATCTCATCAACCCTTGCCTCCACCTCGCGGCGAAAAGTGGGCAAGATGTCGCCATGGCGACCTCGAAACGCCTCAATGTCCTTTGGCTCCGGCACTCCCATGGGAGCAGGGAAGAGCCGCTCCAGAACCATTGCTTGGATGCGCCGCACATTCTCAGCGCCGGTTGCGCGTGCTCGGAAGGCATGCTGTTCCAGTGCGACTGTCCCTGAGAGCACCGGAAGAAGGGAATGAGCCTGATCGGTAACCGGCACACGTCGTACTCCACCTTGCACCTTCTCCCACCAACGATACCCTACGCTTCCACGTACTTCCTGGTGTTCTGGCGCAGCGAGAGCAAGTGCTAGGGCGGCCATGTAGTCATCAGCGGTGGAACGCTCGACAGACCACCAAGGCCCCGATGCCGGCGAGCAAAGGCCCTCTCGCATCAGCTCAGTGAAGATGTGTAGATCCATCTTGTCGACGTGAATACGGCTCGCCGTCCCGCGCCGGAAGTCTCGCCGCCTCCTTCGCAGGTTCTCGCTGTCCAGTGACTGTACATACATTGCAAATCGAGCCCCCATCGTATGGACATCGCCGCAACTGGGGAGCACCTGGGTGACGAGCTCTCGCTGTACGAGCTCCTGTGTGTACGGCCCTAGTTCCTCAGGGGTTTCAAGCCACGCGTCGGGCACAATGGTGGCAACGTCGTCCCAGTACAGCAGGAGCCGGCTGAACCAGCCGGATTTCGGGACCCGGATGTACGGGTAGTAGAGGACACCATCCACCCTGCGACGATAGTCCATGCGGAGCGGATAGAGGCTGGCAGGCCAGGGTAGACCGCCCCGAACGCAGACAGCTCCACCGATGACCGAAGGCGGTCTTTTCGCAGAATTGCTGCCTCATAGAGCTCTGAATGAAGGTGGCAGCCCGCGACAAAGGGTCAATGACCTTCATGGCGTCGCCGTACGCTGCTTCTAATTCCTGCCGCATCGTGCTGGCTGCGGCAGGAGGTAGGTCGCCCATCGCTGGGTTCGTCGACCGCGGACCGTTGAGGCGCGCTCAGATGTTAAGGAGTAGGTCAGTTCCCCAACGGAGGAGATGGAGAAGGCGTGATCTCCCTAACCGTCGCATCGCGTCTCGCTAGATGGTCCTCACACGCGATGAACGCGTCGCGCCCATTACACCGGCGCGTGTGGTGGTCGTACAAGCCGACGAGACGTGTCCTGACAGCTGCCTGTTCCGACGGATCAGATCCCTCCACCTTCGCCAGCGTAAAGAATCCAACCTAACTTCACGCCGGGAAACTCGTTGCCATCTGATGCCATCCGTCATCGGGCTGCGGCTATCGCTCTTGCGATGAATCTATCATCAAACAGTCTTAAGGGGTGCGGTCGCCCGGCGCTTTGTCGGCTATCGGCTCCGCTTCACCACTCGTATCGGAGTTGCCTCCTGGTGCGACTCCTCCACCCGGCAACTTGGGGCCATGGGGATCGACCCCGCCTGTTGGTCCAGGTGGCCCCGCGGTTGATCCGTTGAGGAGGCTGTTCGCACGCTTATCGACAGCGCGCGTGACAGCTTGCTGCGCGATGCCGAACACCATTGCCCACGCGACGAGTGCGTTCCCGGCCTGCGGCTTCAGTATCCCAAGGACGTCGTGTTGCATTGTGAACAGGGCGATCAGAGATATCAGGGCCCCAGCTGGCAGCTTCAGTAGCGCCTGCGCTATGGCAAGAGTGTACGGACCACCAGTCACCTTGACGTTCAGCAGCATGGCAAGCGCGCCCAGCGATCCCCCGGCCACGCCAGCCAGGCCAAGAAGAAAGACGTCGCCAGCGCCGGGCGCGCCACCACTAGGACAGGAGGCACTGGCGTCAGCCGAACAGAGCGAGAAGAATGAGGGGTCCCGCCAACCCACCAGCGACAACAACAAGAAGACCAGGAGAAGCCCCCCAGCCGTGCCCAGCAGCATGTTCCGATATGTGCGCGCTCGGTAATGCTGGCCGTCACTCCCCTGATTGATAACCTCCGAGATCTCCTTGAGTTCAGCTCGGACATCGTCAGTTATTTGCTCGCGAGAAAGTTCTGGAAAGGCAACCTTGCGCAGAATTGATCGGTACTCATTGAGCCGGAAGTCATCGTGGGCGAGGCCGCAGAGCGGCAGGCGACCGAGGAGCAAGGCAGCGCGCTGCCGAAGGATCGGTGCTGGCGCGAGTGCAAGGTATGCCCCATCGGCGCGGTGCAGCGCCGAATAGGCTGCCTCCGTCCTGTCACCTGTCCACCAATCCCACGGTTTGAGCAGGATTGACATCGCTCGCCCCCGTATGGCCGGTGGTGTTGGACGCGCGGAGCCTTCCTCCCCAGCAGGGTCAATGTCGGGTGATACCATCCGCAGGCCAGCTAGGATGCGAGCGTCGCGGACGCCTGCCCATGCAACCCTGTAATCAACAGAGTTGCGCTCGGTGGCCGGCACGTGCCTGAGATCGTTCTCTAGGCGCTGAACTCGGTCGTCAAGATATGTCTGCCAAACCATGATCGAGTTCGCTCGTCTCCGCCAGCGTCAGCCCCGAACGCGCTGCAGCCTAACTCATTTGGGACCGAGGATGGCGGGCAGCAAGCCAGCCCGCGCCCTTGCGTTGGCCCTCAACCATACCCAAGCAAATCGTGCAGTAGACTCGAGTGCGTCTCGATCAGATCCAGGCGAGCCCTGGCGCGTGCCGCGAGCTCAATAGGGTCTATAGGCTCGGGCTGCTCCGGACTGGTTCGCAACCACGCGTATGCCATCATGTTCATGCCTTGCGCTACGACCGGCGCCGCAGCGCGGAGGGCTGGACGCAGCATCACGGTCTGCACTCGGCCAGAATGTAGTGCAATGTTGCGCTGACGGAATAGCCGGCGTAGCGCAGCGATCAAGTGACGCCGGATGGCTGGAAAGGCGGTGTCTGGTTGGTTGATCATCCGCATGAGCCGCTGGTAAGCGGCTTGATCCGACTGCGTCGGCAGGTAGAGCTCTACGCCAGCTCGCAGTGCCTCCTCGAGCGAGCGCACGGCTTCGCGGTGACCGTGACCGGCTCGTAAGTCCCCGCGAAGTTGTGCCGCGAGTGGATCAGAAGACGGCGCTCCATCTATGTGAGAATGAACGAGCGCGGTCAGCTCCGCTCGCGGCAAGGAACAAAGCACGATATCTGCACAACGCACCGCGGCCAATCCACGATCGTCGTCGCCAGGTCCGATGAGTAGAGATTCGATTGCCGCCCAGGCAGCCGAGACTGCAGCGCCAGGAGGGCCGCTGTTGAAGGTGGAAAGCAGGTCGAGTGCTCCATCAACTCGGCTGTCAGGATCAATCTTATAAACGGTTCGTGTCTTGGCAATTGCTTCAATCTCGACGGCCCACTCGCGTCGTAGCGGTAATGAGTGGCCAACTCCTTTAACCCAACACTTGCCGAGAAGTGGCATGGCCTTTGAGGGGCCGAGACGCACTCGTGCATCCATGCCAGCGATCATTTCGGTGGCGCGCTCGGCCGCCGCGTACGGATCCCGAGCATCCTCAATCGTAAATAGAAACGCTCCCGACTGACGCACGGGGGGAGATGTAGATGCGTACCGCTGCAGCCACTCGGAAGCCCGCTGGGCATCCCGCCACGCCTGGGGCAATGGCTGAGTGGGATCAGGCCGAGCAACGAGTGGAATCAGCACTTCGTAGTGGCGGGCGGCGTTGCGAAGAAGTTCCTGTGCTGACGCAATCATGTCGACCACGGTCGTATTCCCGCGAGTGAGCTTGCCCAGCCAGGCAACCAAGTACTGTTGGCTGTAGCCAGTATCCAGCAGGTGCGCGGCTATTGCGCGAGCAACCCTTTCCGGATATGGCTTTGGTGAGATCTGGATGGCAGCGGCCCAGTTGTCTAGATAATCGACCGAAATGTTGGCGGCCAGCTCTTTCAGATGCTGATATCCAAACCCGCCAGGTGCGATAGGCTGTTTGAGGCAGGTTCGCAGCGCGGCAAGGTGCGGGCCGGTCCCAAGCCCCGCATCGTTCTGTGCTGCCAGCGTGACCGCCTTTTTCAGGAGATCAAGAGACTTCGACCACACGACTCTCTCGGCCACGGCCCGCGAGACCTCGAGCACCTCGTCAAGCGAGAGAATCAGCCCCAAGGACCACAGACGGCGGTTCCAGGGCGTGCCTGGCCTGAAGAAGTCCTCCAGCCGAGCCGTAACCGTCGCCTCAAAGGCGGGTTGGGCGAGCATTGGGCGTGGTACGATACATGAGCCTAAGATCGTTGAATCGGAGGGTGTCGCCCTTTGCGGGCCTCTCCCTCCCCGGAGGGTGTGCTACGGCCCGCCCTCCTTTTTTTTCCGGAGCCAGACGGTAGGTGCAGGCTTGGCTGTTGGCCGATACCCAACCCAGGCGCACAAGCATTTTGCTTTTGACGAGGCGTCTTTGCATGCGTTTGGGGATTTGTTGCTGGGGTCGCCGTCATCTGGGCCGCATGCGTTAGTGAGCAGCGAGAGGGATCGTTGTCGTCTCCTCGCACGCGTGCAACCAGCCGGAGTAACTGACCGGCCCTATCATCGTTTGCCCTCAAGCGGACAGGGTCGTCCCTGCCGCTCCCGTGGCGCAGCGGAGTGCGTAACCCATGGACTCGGGAAGCGCTCGCTAAGGGGCCGTCGCGTTCTGGAACCGGGTCGGGCATCGCGGGATGCCGGCGCCGTAAAGGCACTTGAACCGCTCGAACAAACGAGCGGCGTCGGAGTCCTGGGGTCGGACGCGGTCGCGGTGCCCATAAGACGACGGATATGCACGCGTTATAGAAGGGCTCAGCGCTGTCGTAATGGCGCGCCATTACGCACGTTGGACCACGGCGCTGCGGGTCCCGAATGCCTGTTCCTCACCCTGGGCAATTGCTTCGAGTTGATCCGTTCTCGCGTCAAGCGTCGCTAATAGTCGTTCCGCGTTGCAATCAAGAAGGGGTAGGGACGCGAGGAAGTTCCATATACGACGCTCTAGGAGCGTGTACTGGTTGGCAGCGAGTGCGGCCGACTGCGATGTGCGGGCGGTGTTCATGGACGATGCTAGCCCGGCGGCCGCGGCCGCGACGAGACCAATGATGCCTAGAGCGAGTCGGACATTCGTAGCGCCCGGGCCGGACGTGGCGCCGGAGAGAACGGCACCCCCGCTGCCCCCGGCACCGAGAGCAGCGACGAACCCAAGTACGACGTTGGCCCAAGACCAACGAAGTCGTCGATTGCGCTCGTCTTTGGCACGCCTCATGGCTTCGTTAGCAAGGTCAACTAACTGCATCGCGAGCGCTTCGACTTCTGGTTTGGACTCACACTTCTTCAGTAGACCGTTCAAACTATCGAGACGGCGCCTTTTCTCGTCTTGCTCGGTGGCCCGCGCATCAGCCGTCCCTACCTGTCGGCGTAAGCGAATCACGCGCCAGATTAGGACGAACGACGAGATAAGGGCGACACAAGCGATCGATATCGTGGAGATTTCTAAAGCTGAGAAGCGACTCATGCCAACTGCGCGAAACCTTCAGGCCGCCGCCGCCCAGATGGCCCACGCACGGGAACAATGGCCGCGGTGGCAGCGACGATCCCGCAAGGGACGGGACGATGGTCCCCGCAGGCACAGATGGGCTCCCAACCCGGAGCGGTGGTTGACAAAGTCATCTTGGTGCCCCCTGCTCTCCATCCCGCCGGACGCCGGGCGATTAGGCTAGGCCTCGGTAGCCGACAATAGCCAGAATCCTCTTCATTCTTTACAGCCAGGCCCGCGTTGCATCGTACGGCGCGCCGGCTCGAGACCACCTCAAGCCAGATGGCTTCCTCCTTGAGGCTGCGGTACAGCCCTCGATGAAGGCGTTGCCGTCTGGGTGACGGTAGCGCGTGCGCGACAGGGTGATACCCAGCTGCTAAGCGACGTCGCGGTAGTGCAGCGAGGTGAACTGGGTGCCGTTGTCGTGACGGCAGACGACGGTGGCCCGCTCCGCCGGCGTGTACGGCCAGGTCGTCGCCCAGGCCCGCTTCAGCGACGCCGAGACGTCCTTGGCGCGGCAGCGCTGGGTGAAGCTCCCCACCCAAGGATGCTGCGGTCGACTGGGTGCCTTGATCGCTGTGAAGGACGGTCTCGCCGTTCGGCCAGCGCTGATCGATGGCCATTCCCAGAGCCTTGGTGACGGACTGTGAGAACCGGGAGTCGACGCGGTCACGGCGCCCCGGCGTGGAAGTCGAAACGAATAGCTGCGTCCCCGAAACGTCCCTCCGCGGGGTGCTGTGTCCCCTACGTGTCGTCATCCGTCGCCACTGACAGATCACTGACACATCCCCGGCCAGCGCGGTTGCCCCGAGGCAACGTCGATGCCGATTCCGCCCGACCTGAAGGGCGAAACGAACAGCTGCGTCCACGCGACGTCCGCGCCGTCGCTGCTCGGATGGCAGGGCGCGCATGTAACAAGTTCGTCTCTATCTGTCCTCTTTCGGCTCGAGAGCCGGATTTGTCTGTGGGGGGCCTTGTGCCCGAAGGACGCCAGCATCGTCCCAGCCAGAGCCCCGACATCGCCGGAGGACACATCGTCGGGATCGTCTCGGAGACGCCAGGAAGGGAAGGCTGTCAGAGCAGGGGCCTCGCGCGAAGCGGAGATCGCGTCGGCCAGCGAATCGGGGGGCGTCTGGGGGGGCGCCTGGGGGGTCGCTCTAGACGCGAACAGCCACTCGGTCAGATGGACGCGGGACGCGCGTTGCCCAGCAACGCCACCAGCCATAACCGGGTAGTCGCATGACTCCCCCGACTTATAGGGGATATAGGGGTTATCGAGAAGGGGTCGGGTCGCAGGCGCGGCCGCGGGCAGCGTCGAGCCTCGTGCATCAGGTCATCTCCTCCCTGTCTGAGCGTGATCGCCTCGTCGTCCGGCTGCTCGACCGCCATCGGGTGCTCACCACGCACCAGGTGGCCGAGGCGGCCTTCCCGAGCATCCGCCGGACGGAGACCCGGATGGGCCAGCTCCACGCCATGCGCGTCGTGGATCGCTTCCGCCCGTTCCGCGCCACGGGGTCGGCACCCTACCACTGGGTCCTCGACCACATGGGCGCCTGCATCGCGGCCTGGGAGCGCGGCGTGGACGTCGGCCAGCTCGGCTGGCGGCGCGAGCACGCGGTCAACGTCGCCGCCAGCGGCACCCTGCCGCACCTCCTCGGGGTCAACGGCTTCTTCACGGCCCTGATGCGCGCCGCTCGCCAGAGGCCGGGGTGCGAGCTTGGCGGGTGGCTGTCGGCGGCGGAAGCAGAGGCCGAGTTCCACCGGCGGTACGGGCAAGGCTATCGTCCCGATGGGTCTGGCGAGTGGGCCGAGGCGGGTGTGTGGCTCCCCTTCTGGCTGGAGTACGTGGTCCCCAGCGCCCGCAAGGCGCAACCGCTGCGTGACCGGCTCGCGGCCTACGAGCGAGCCGCCCGGCATGAGAGCGCGCCGCGACTGGTGCTGATCGCCTTCGAGGATCGAGCCCGCGAGTCCGAGGCGCGGCGCGGGCTCGAGACGTGGCTGCCCGCCGCGACGGCCGTGATCCTGCCCCACCCGACGCAGAGCCCGGCAGACCCCCTCTGGCTGCCGCTACGGCCCGGTGCCGACCGGCGCCGGCGCCTCATCGAGCTGAGCGCGCCCCAGGTGTGGAGGCGGCAGGCGGCGGTCGACGAGGATCGGCTGGACTGCGGGTCAGCGGCGGGTGGACGTCGCGAGCGGCACTGGGGCAGCGCCGGCGACGACGCCCCGTGGGAGAGCACGAACAACGTCGCCGCAGATGACCCTCAAGACCGAGGGGACGACCCCTGGCGATGACCACCCGACCGGCGGCACCCGACCGGCGGGTACGACGCCGTGCGGCGGGCAGGTCTGACGCCGAGTCGTATGTTCGCGATGACCTCAGCCAGGACGACGGCGCGTGGCGTTGACACCGCCGGCATGTGAACGACAGCGGCATGACCTTCGCTGAAGTGATCGCGCGCAACGTGGCGGTGTGCGGAATCCGGTGCGGCTCGCACCCGTCTGGAGGACGGTTGTAGGTGGAGCGGGAGTCGCACCCGGTCGCTCAAGGCCGAAGCGAGCGCGAGCCGCGCTGGTCTGCCCTCTGGATCGATCTGGCTCGCGTCGTGGCCGAGGCAAACGTTCGCGCGGCCGTCGCCCGCCATGGCGCAGAGATCCGGTACTATGCGACTGACAGCGACAAGGGGCTACAATGCGCGAATGGTCGATCTTATTCCCCTCGCGAAGGCGGCTGAGGAGTTCAACCTGCATCGCGCCACCCTGTACCGCTATGTCAAGGCGGGTCGGCTGAAAGCCTACGAGCGCGGCATCGGCCGAGGGACATACGTGGATCGCGACGAGTTGCGTCAGTTGGCGGAGTTCCGGCCTGTCGACGCGGAGGGCAAGTAGTGAGCCGGAACCTCGGGTACATCTACATTCGCCAATCTCGGCATAAGAATTACGAGCGCACCGTGAGCCCTGAAGTGCAGGAACAGGAATGCCGCGACCTCCCCGAGATGCGGTCATGCAACGAAGTCGTTGTCTACAAAGACCTCGACCTGAGCGGTGGATCGGCCAAGCGGCGCAAAGGGTGGCTTGCTCTCCGTGAGCGACTGGAGGCGGTTCGCAAAGACGACCAGGTCGTGCTGGCGCTCTACGACCAGTCGCGATCCTTCCGCAATACCGCAGAGGCTCTGGAGTTGTACGCGCTGTTGGAACAGAGGCCATGGATAGACGTCGTGTTCGTGCACGGCAAGTTCGACCGGTCACCCATCGGTGAGTTCAGCTACACGACGCTTGCAGCCGCACATGCCATGCAGCGTCGCATGGATGCCATCAAGATTCGTGAGGCGAAGCGGTATGCGGCGGCCCAGGGGGACGCGGTGGGGCCTCTGCCGGCCGGATACAAGTGGAGCGGGAACGGCGTCGACCGCTATGTGGAGATCGATGAGACGACCGCGCCACTGGTCCGGCGTGTGTTCGCCGAGTACGCCACCGGGAAATACAGCGCCCGGCTCTTGGCCCATCGCCTGAACGCGGAAGGAGAAATCCTGCCTGCCAATACCGGGCCCAGAGAATATCGCGGTAAGGGTTGGCATGGCGACACGATCATGCAGCTACTTGGCAACGTCGCGTACATCGGCAAGACGTACTCGGGTAGTCGTCGTTTTCGCGATGGTGAGCTGATCGACGCCAAGTGGCCCGCTCTGATCGACGGCGAGACATGGGAGTCTGTTCAGAAGCAGCGTGCCACCTGGCGGCGAGGGGTCGGCGGATCGGACAAGCGCGATCCGCGCGCCTACACCTTCCAAGGGTTGCTGCGGTGTGTGTGCGGACGCCGGATGACGGTGCACCGCAACCGGGGCCGAATCTACTACCGCTGCCGGGGAGGCGATGCTCCAGATCGCTGTACTGCGCGAATGATTCCCGAGGCTACCTTGCTGCCCTGGGCCGTGGCGGTCATGGGGTGGCTGGACAGTAATGCCCCCGCTAGGTTCAAGGAGAAGGCGGAGGAGTTGGCGGGCCAGCGGGGGGACGACGCGCCAACCGCCCTGGCCAACGTCGAGGACTCGCTGCGCCGGGCGGACTTCATGTTCTACACCGCGAAGCGATGGACGGAGGATCAGTACCTCGCCGAGTCCAGTCGCTTGCAAGCTATTCGCGACGAGCTGGCACGGGCGGTCGCCCCCAGCCGGCCTCCCCTCGACTTCACGGGCATTCTCAGTGCATGGGATGGCGGCGATGCCCTAACGCGGCGCCAGCTTCTGAAGAGCGTTTTCGAAGCGCTCGATGTGGAGGACGGCGAAATCGTTGCGTACGTGCCCCGATCCGACCGGGCGGCCGAAGTGGCGGCATTGCTGGAATCGGGGTGGCAGCCGCGGAGCGAGAGGGATTCGAACCCTCGAGGCACCTTGACGGCACCTACCGCATTTCCAGTGCGGCGCCCTCGGCCAACTAGGCGATCGCTCCGCCATGGATTGTACCCAGGCCTCTCGGAGCGGTCTGGGAAGCGCCGGTATACTCGCTCGCCGGAGAGGTGTCCGAGTGGTTTAAGGTGCCGCTCTCGAAAAGC
>Ga0209471_1002132_pt1 | contig 11534 bp, 9 predicted proteins | sample GraSoiAngelo_128_FD_185885 | JGI IMG/M metagenome (GOLD analysis project Ga0209471, IMG submission 185885) | Grasslands soil microbial communities from the Angelo Coastal Reserve, California, USA - 14_0927_12_20cm (SPAdes) (version 2) | ecosystem: Environmental > Terrestrial > Soil > Grasslands ... | reverse complement strand
TGCGGTATTGCACGTCCGTCCCGGTGAAATATCGGCCGGTGAGGAACGGAATGCGCGTCCCTTCCGCGAAATTCTCGCCCGTGCCGAAGACGATGAGCGACTTGGTCTTCAGGTCGTGGTAGAAGACGCGGCGCTGCGTCACCGGACCCGGTCCGGCGCCCAGTTCGAGATCGACGTACTGCAGCGTCGTCGTCTGCTGCTCGATCGCGCGCGCGTCGGAGAGCGTGAGGTCGGGGCGCTTCAGCAATTCGCGAAGGTTCGAGCCGAAGCTGCTGACGCCGAACCGCTGGATGTAAATGATGTCGGGACCCGACTGCGAGATGAGCTCGCGCAGCGATTGATCGAAGCCGCGGATCAGCGCGGTCATCCCGACGATCGACGTGATCCCGATCACCACGCCGAGCACGGTCAGCGCGGAGCGCATCTTGTTGGTGCGCACCGTGTCGGCCGCCATCGCGATGACTTCCCAGAAAAGCGCGAGCCTCAGAGCCATGGTTACTCGCGCCTCAACGCCTCAATCGGGTCGAGACGCGCCGCGCGCATCGCGGGGTACAGCCCGAAGAACAAGCCGACCGCCGCGGTGATGCCGATACCGAGCGCGACCGACCAGGGTTCGACTGACGCCGGAATGGGCGTCACCGCGGAAATCGTGAGCGCGATGATCGCGCCGATGATGGTCCCGACGACACCACCGAATACCGACAGCACGACGGACTCGGTGAGAATCTGCGACATGATGTCCGAGCGGCGGGCGCCGAGCGCCTTGCGCAGACCGATCTCGCGCGTACGCTCGGTGACGACCATCAGCATGATGTTCATGATGACGATGCCGCCGACCACGAGCGACAGACCGACGACGCCGACCAGCACGGCGAAGATCCCGTTGGTCGCCGAGTGGTAGATGGTCAGAATCGTGTCCGACGTGAAGATGCCGAAGTTGTCCGGCTGCTTCGGCTTGAGCCGCCGCGACATGCGCAGCGCGAGCGTCGCCTCGTCGATCGCGGCCGCGACCAGGCTCATGTCGTGCGGCTTCACGGTCATCGACAGCGGACGCCGCGACCCGAACAGCATCTGGAACTGTCCCAGCGGAATCACCGCGAACTCGTCCTGCGACTGGCCGAGAAACGCGCCGCGCTTCGCGCTGACGCCCACGACGCGGAAATGGTGTCCTTCGATCTGAATCGTTTTCTCGAGCGGATCAACGGTGCTGCCAAACAGCGTGTCGGCGGTCTGCCACCCGAGCACGCACACGGGACGCGACGTATCCACCTCGGTCGGGCTCATCAGGCGGCCGCGCTCGGCATCGAAGCTCGAAAAGTTGACGTACTCGCCCGTGACGCCTTGCACCCGCGTGCTGTCGATCGACTTGTCGCGATACACGATTCGTCCGGCGGAGCCGGCGTCGAGCATGACCGCGGTCGCCAGGTCGCTGTAGCGCCGGATCGACCTGGCGTCCTGCAGCGTGATCCGCGGGTTGCCGCGCACCTTTTCGAATTCTTCGTCGCTGCGCGTGATCGGGAACTGCTGGATGTTGAACGAGTCGGCGCCGGCCTGATTGAGAATCGCCTGCTTCACCGAGGCGTTGAGCCCCTGGATGAGCGACACCACCGCGATGATTGACGTCACCGCGACGATGTTCCCCAGCACGGTCATGAACGACCGCAGCTTGGCCGTCCAGATTGCGTCAAGAGCGATGCGCGCAGATTCCCAGAACTTGTTCATTTATTACTTCCGCGGGGCGCCACCCCCTCGGCTGACGCCCTCGCGGCATTTCCTTGGGCTCGCGGGGCCCCACCCCCGCTCGCTTGGCCGCAGGCGCTGCGCTCGGGCGTATCCAGAACAGAACGTCGCCACGCAAGTCCGCCCATCCTGCCCGTCCCGCCCATCCTCTCCTGTCGCTACCGCTTCTTTGCGTTGTCCACCTTCACCGCGTCGCCGTCGGTCATCCCGCGGACGGAGTTGTACGGCCCCGTGATCACTTCATCGCCGTTCTTCAGCCCCGACAGCACCTCGAAGTACTTGTCGCCGGCGACTCCCATCTTGATCGGGAGGAATTCGGCCTTCGCGTCGCGGACCACGAACACGCCTTCGCTCTCTTTCCGCGTCTGGCCCGGCTTCAACTCCTCGGCCGACGCCACCGGCTCCACCGTCGGGCGGCGCTTCTTGTCGGTCCGCGGCTGCCGGACGACCTGGCCGTTCGCGTCGTACACCAGCTCGCGGACGGCGACCGCCGGAATCGGCACCGACACCACGCTCTTGCGCGTCGCGGTCGTAATGTCGGCGGTGCAGGTGAAGCCCGGACGAACTTCCGGCACCGGCTCGTCCAACACCACGACCACCTTGAAGTTCGTGGCCTGTGTGCCGGCGGCCACCTGGCCCGTTGTCGTCGACTGAATGGGACTGTTGCCGATTTCGGTGACGTGTCCCTTGAACGATCGATCGGGAATCGCGTCGATTGTGATCTTGGCGATCTGCCGGATCTGCACGTTCGGAACGTTCGTCTCGTCGACTTCGACCTCCGCCTGAATGACGGCCATGTCGGCGAGCGTCAGCAGCACCGTGCCCGCATTGTTCATGGTGCCGACGACGGCGGTCTCTCCCTCTTGAATATTGCGGCGCGTGACGATGCCGTCGATCGGCGACTCGATGCGCACCTTGCTGAGGTCGTAGCGCGCGCTCTCGAGCACGGCACGCTCCTGTGCGATGCGGCTCTCCTGCGGCTTGATCTGTTTCTCGCGCTCCTGCACGTTCGACTCCGCGGCCCTCACGTCGTTCACCACCTTGTCGAGCGCCTCGCGCGTCGTGAGCTGCTGGCGCCAGAGGTCCTGCTGGCGCGCCAGGTTCTGCTGGGCCTGCTGCAGCTGCACTTTCGCCGTCTCGATCGACTGCCGCATCTGATCGAGCGACTGTTCCGCCGCCTGCAGCGAGGCGGCGTTGCTGTCGACGCGCGTGCGCAGCGACTTCGGATCGATCTGAAGCAGGAACTGCCCGACCTTGACGCGATCCCCTTCGTTCACGGCGAGGTTGACGACGCGGCCCGGCGTGTCGGCCGAGATCTGCACGAGACGCTTGGGCTGGATTTTGCCCGAGGCCGACACGACGGCTTCGAGGTCGCGAGACCTGATGGCCTCGGTCGTCACCGGAAGGCCCTTGTCTTTCTTGAAATAGAGATTTGCGCCGACGACTGCCCCGCCAATGAGGACAATCGCGACGCCGATGAGGATCTTCTTCTTGCGAGACATTTACGCTCCTGACAGCGCAGTCCGAATCGCGGCGATGACGAGCGCGATGACCGCGTACACAACCAGCATCGTCGTGGCGATCGGGGCGGTCCGCTTTCTGTAGAGCACGCCCAGACCAATCGAGAGGCTGACGATCCACCAGATCTGAAATAGATCAATCGTGCCGAGGAACCGCGCGGCGAACGAGCTCTCGTCGAGGAACGGCAGGAACACCGCGAGGTTCGTCGCGCTCGACAGCGACTCGCGCGCGTACGCGAGCGGCAGGCCGAAGATCTGCGCGAGAGAAATCACGACGCCTGAATGGCAGACCACGGCGAACACCTGCTTGAACTTCGCATCGCCGCCGAGCAGCGCGTTGAAGATGCCGAGGAGGATGCCGGCGATGATCGCCGCCGCCAGCGGCAGCGTAATCGCCTGTCCGATCGCGCCGGTATAGGGCGCCCGATTCATGCCCTGTTCGAGGCGGGCGTACTGCGCGTCGGTCAGCTTCATACCGAACGACTCCATCATGCGCACCTGCTGGTCGATCGCAGCCGTCTTGCCGACGTCGGTCGACATCAGGGTGAAGACGCCGGTCGCGCCGATCAGCACGATGACGGCGAGCACGCCGAACCAGCGCGGATGCGCCGCGACGTTCGCGTACGTGTCGCGCGGAGAGATGATCACGCCGATGATGCGCGCCGCCAGGCTTTTCGGCGCGGAAGACGCCGCGTCTGCCGTTCTGGTTTCCGTCACATCAGCCTCGCTTCTTCATCCTGAATAGATACGCCAGCCGTTATCGCCGGTTCCGACGCCGGACGGCCGAAGCGGACGGCGCCGGTGTAAACACTTTGCGAAGCACGCCGAGGCCGTTGTGAAGGCGGCGGCGCGACGGAACGTCGAGCGGCGCGAGCACCTCGGCCAGGTGCGATTCGGCCGAGCGCGCGACGCGATCGAGCGCGGCCTTGCCCGATGCGGTGACTTCGACCATCACCATGCGACGATCGGCTTCGTCGGGCTGCGCGCGACGGACCCAGCCGCGCTCGACCATCGCGCTGATCGAGTTCGACATCGTCGGAAGCGTGACGCCCTGAATGGATGCCAACTCGGTGAGCGTGCGCGATCGCTCGCTGAGCATCGACAGCAAGCCGAAATGCGCCGGCGCCGGCAGCTCGCCGGCCGATCGCAACTGCGCCGCGACGGCTCGCATGACGAGCGGAATGATTTGCAGAATATCGCGCGCGGCCTCCCGCGCCTGATCACGAGTCATTTGTTAGGGGACCTAACCATTATACGCCCGTCAGTTCCTTGACAGTGAGAAACTTGCTGTTTACCATGCGTGGTCCCTTGCGACAAGGAGCGTGAGCGTGGTCGGATTCGTTCCCAAGGAGATGTTCTTTACAAAGGGCGTCGGGAAACACCGGGAAAAGCTGACCTCGTTCGAGCTCGCGCTTCGTTCCGCCGGCATCGCGGCGTGCAATCTCGTTCGCGTCTCCAGTATCTTTCCGCCGAAGTGCCGCATTCTGTCGCGCGGCCAGGGCATGAAGCGTCTCGAACCCGGCCAGGTCACGTTCGTTGTCATGTCGGAAGCCGCCACGCGAGAGCCCCACCGCCTGATCGCCGCCACCGTCGGCGTCGCGATTCCACGCGATCGCGAGTTGTACGGTTATCTATCGGAGCATCACAGCTTCGGCGAGAGCGAAGACATCGCTGGCGACTACGCTGAAGAACTCGCCGCCGAGATGCTCGCGACGACGCTCGGTCTGGAGTTCGATCCGGACAAGAGCTGGGACGAGAAGAAAGAAGTCTATCGGCTCTCGAATCAGATCGTCCGCACGCAGAACGTCACGCAGACCGCAGTCGGCGACAAGAAAGGCCTCTGGACGACGGTCGTCGCGGCGGCAGTCCTCGTCGGATAGCTGTCTCTCGGTCGGTTCGCCACCAACATTCAAACCGCGCGCAGGCCCGACCGACGTCTAGGCCCGGGCCGACACGCGCGTCCGCCCCTACAATGACCTGCCATATGCGCAGAGTCTGTCTGACCTTCGTGTCCTTGGTGTCCTTTGCGTTGAGTTCGGTCCCGCAAGCGGCCAATGCGCAACTCTTTGAAAGTTTCGGCATCCGTGCGCAAGGGATGGGTGGCGCGTTCGTCGCCGTCGCCGACGACGCCAGCGCGACGTGGTGGAACCCGGCGGGCCTCGCCAGCGGCGCGTACTTCAACCTGCTGTTGGAGTACGACCGTTCCCGCGAGCCGCCGGAGCCAAGCTCGCAAGCATTCGCCTTCGGATTTCCGGCCCTGGGTCTCAGCTATTACCGCTTGCCCATCAGTCAAATGCAGCCCGCTACCTCTACAGCACCGGACGGGCCGAGCCGACAAGATCAACGCCATCTCAGTCAGTTCAGCGCGACCGTCGGGCAGTCGGTCAGCAACCATCTCGTCGTTGCATCGACGTTGAAGTTGGTGCGCGCGGGAGAAACACATGGCGACCTCGATGTGGGCGCCATGGCAGCGATCGGCCACGTTCGCATCGGCGCGGTTCTTCGCAACGTCCGCGAGTCGTCGTTCGCAGCCGAGGCCGGTACCGACGAAGAAGCGCTGATCCTCGCGCGGCAGGCCCGCGCAGGCATCGCTTTCACGGCGCGGAGTCCAGGCATCGTGAACGAGGTGACCATCGCGGCCGACGTGGATCTCACAAAGACGATGACTGTCGTCGGAGCGACCCGTCATGTGACGGCTGGGGCTGAACTGTGGCTGTGGACGCGAAGTCTTGGAATTCGCGGCGGATTGAGCAAAGACACGGTCGTCGATCGTGGGTCGGCGAGCGCCGGTCTGAGCCTGGCTCTGCGGTCGGGCATCTACCTCGAAGGTCAGCTCACCGGGGGCTCTGACGCGACGCGTCGGAGCTGGGGGAGCGGACTTAGAGTGACGTTTTAGGTCAGTTATTGACATATTTTGTCAAGACCGTGTAATCTCAACCGTTCATGGCCGTTCGAATAGGCGAGCTCCTCCTCAAAGAAAAGCTGATCACGCCCGAGCAGCTGCAGCAGGCCTTAACTCAACAGAAGGCCAACGGGGGAAAGCTCGGCTTCAACCTCGTCAAGATGGGGTTCGTCAAGGACGACCAGATCACCGCTCTGCTCAGCAAGCAGTACGGCGTCCCCTCCATCAACCTCGCGCAGTTCAAGCTCGACCCGACGATCATCAAGCTCGTTCCAAACGAAACCGCCCGGAAATATCAAATCATTCCGCTGAGCCGCTCGGGCAGCACGCTCACCATCGCGATGACGGATCCGACGAACGTCTTCGCCATGGACGACATCAAGTTCATGACCGGGTATACGGTCGAACCGGTCGTCGCCTCCGAGATCGCGATCACCGAAGCGGTTGAAAAGTACTACCCCGCAGGCGGCAAAGGCGGCGGAGCGGCGCCGGCCAAGGGGGGCAAGCCGGGCGCGGCGGGCTCGAGCGGCAGCACGCTCGAAATGGCGAGCAAGGGCCTCGAAGAGCTGCAGGCGACGCTCGGCGGCGACGCCGACGACGTCGAGGTTCTCGAGGAGCTGCAGGAGATCAGCGCCGAGGCGTTGGCGCGCCAGGGCGAGGAAGCGCCGGTCGTCCGGCTGGTCAACGTCGTGCTGATGTCGGCGATTCAGAAGGGCGCCAGCGACATCCACATCGAGCCGTACGAGAAGGAGCTGCGCGTCCGGTACCGCATCGACGGGATTCTCTACAACATCATGAGCCCGCCGATGAAGTACCGCGACGCGATCTCGTCGCGCATCAAGATCATGTCGAAGCTGGACATCGCCGAGAAGCGGCTGCCGCAGGACGGCCGCATCAAGATTCGCTACAACGAAAGCGGCGAGCCCAAGGAGATCGATTTCCGCGTCTCGGTGCTGCCGACGCTGTTCGGCGAAAAAATCGTTCTCCGTCTCCTCGATAAAGACAAGTTGATGCTCGACATGACGCGGCTCGGGTTCGAGCCGGAGTCGCTCGCCAAATTCGAATCGGCGATTGCGCGTCCATGGGGCATGGTGCTCGTGACGGGACCGACAGGCAGCGGCAAGACCAATACGCTGTACTCCTCGATCGCGAAGATCAACACACCCGAGACGAACATCATGACCGCCGAGGACCCGGTCGAATTCAACTTGAGCGGCGTGAACCAGGTCCAGGTGAAGGAGAACATCGGTCTGAACTTCGCGGCGGCGCTCCGCTCCTTCCTCCGCCAGGATCCGAACATCATCCTCGTCGGCGAAATCCGCGACTTCGAGACGGCGGAAATCGCCGTCAAGGCGGCGCTCACCGGACACCTTGTGCTTTCGACGCTGCACACCAACGACGCGCCGAGCACGGTGAACCGGTTGATGAACATGGGCATCGAGCCGTTCCTTGTCGCGAGCTCGGTGCACCTCATCTGCGCGCAGCGCCTCGTGCGCCGCGTCTGCTCGAACTGCAAGGAGCCGAACCCGATGGCGCCCGAAGCGCTGATTCAGGCGGGCTACTCGCCCGAGGACGCGAACGAAGTGACGCCGATGAAAGGCGCCGGATGCGACCGGTGCAATCAGACCGGCTACAAGGGCCGCGTCGGTCTGTATGAAGTGATGGAAATCGCCGACGAGCTGCGCGAGCTGATTCTGGTCGGCGCGTCGTCGCTCGAGCTCCGGCGCAAAGCGGTCGACGAAGGGATGCTCACGCTGCGCGCCAGCGGGCTGCGCAAGGTGAAAGACGGGGTGACGACGATCGAAGAGGTCGTTCGGGAGACGGTCAAGTAGGGATCGGTTGCTGGTTGCTGGGAACTCGGAACGAAGGACAAAGGACAGAGGACCAAGAATGGCTACGCTGCCTGAATTGTTGAAGACGCTCGTCGACATGGGCGGGTCGGACCTGCACCTCACCACAGATACGCCGCCGCAGATTCGTGTGAACGGACATCTCCAGCGGCTGCCGATGCCCGCGCTGACGCCGGCGGAGACGAAGAACCTGGCGTACAGCGTCCTGACCGACGAGCAGAAGAAGAGGTTCGAGCAGACCAAGGAGCTCGACTGTTCGTTCGGTCTGAAAAACATCGGCTCGCGTTTCCGCTGCAACGTCTTCAATCAGCGCGGCGCCGTCGGCGCCGTCTACCGCGTCATCCCTGAAAAGATTCGCGCGTTCGGCGATCTGGGCCTGCCGGCCGTGCTCGCGACGCTCTCGGAGAAGCCGCGCGGCTTGGTGCTCGTCACCGGCCCGACCGGCAGCGGCAAGTCGACGACGCTGGCGGCGATGATCGACAAGATCAACGCCGAGCGCCACGATCACATCCTGACCATCGAGGACCCGATCGAGTTCGTGCATCAGCACAAGAACTGTCTGGTGAACCAGCGCGAGGTGCACGGCGACACCGACAGCTTCGGCAACGCGCTCCGCGCGGCGCTCCGCGAGGACCCGGACATCGTGCTCATCGGCGAGATGCGCGATCTCGAGACGGTCGAATCGGCGCTCCGCATCGCCGAGACCGGCCACTTGACGTTCGGCACGCTGCACACGAACTCGGCGTCGCAGACGATCAACCGCATCATCGACATCTTCCCCGCCGGACAGCAGGCGCAGATTCGGACGCAGCTGTCGCTCGTGCTCGAAGGGATCGTCACGCAGGCGCTGCTGCCGAAGGCGGACGGCACCGGACGCGTCTGCGCGCTGGAGATCATGGTGCCGAACTCGGCGATCCGGAATCTGATTCGCGACGACAAGATTCACCAGATCTACGGCGCGATGCAGACGGGACAGGAAAAGCTCGGCATGCAGACGATGAATCAGTCGCTGGCAAGTTTGCACATGAAGCGTTCGATCACGCTCGAAACGGCGATGTCGGCCTCGTCGAACCGCGACGAGCTGCAGGACATGATCAACCGCGGCGTTGGGGTCGTGGCGGGAGCGGGTCTGGGACGAACTCCTGGCACCACGACTGCGCGTCCGGTGAGGAGCTAAGCGTATGGCGACGTTTGCGTATTCGGGCCGCACGCGCGCGGGCCAGACGGTGTCGGGCGAACGCGTCGCCGACACCATGGACGGCGCGACTGCAGCTCTCCGGCGCGAGCAGATCAACGTCACGAAGATCACGCCGGTCCAGGCCAAGGCGGATGCGAAGGCCGAGAAGAAGGGGAAGATCGGCAAGAAGGTCAGCGCGAAGAACCTCGCGGTGTTCACGCGGCAGTTCTCCGTCATGATCGACGCGGGCCTGCCGCTGGTTCAGTGTCTCGACATTCTGGGCACGCAGGAAGAGGACAAGAACTTCGCCGCGGTGATCCTGCAGACGCGGACCGACGTCGAATCGGGCGCGTCGCTGGCCGATGCGATGCGGCGCCACCCGAAGACGTTCGATCCGTTGTTCACGAACATGATCGCGGCCGGCGAGGCGGGCGGCATCCTCGACACGATTCTCAAACGGCTCGCGACCTACATCGAAAAAGCGGTCAAGCTGGCGGGACAGGTCAAGTCGGCGATGGTGTATCCGATCGCCGTCATCTGCATCGCCGGCATCGTCGTCGGCGTGATTCTGTGGAAGGTCATTCCGACCTTTGCGGCGTTGTTCTCGGGCCTCGGCGCCGACCTGCCGCTGCCGACGCGCGTCGTCATCATGATGAGCGAGAACCTGGTGCGCTTCTTTCCCGTCCTACTGGTCCTCGGCGGCGCCGCCGCGTACGGGTTCAAGAGTTACTACTCTAGCGAAAACGGCCGGCGCGTGGTCGACAAAACGGTGCTGAAGGCGCCAATCCTCGGAAACATCATGCGGAAGATCGCCGTGGCGCGCTTCTGCCGCACGCTCTCCACGCTCATCAGCTCTGGCGTGCCGATTCTCGACGGCCTGGAGATTACGGCGCGGACCGCGGGCAACGCGATCGTCGAAGACGCGATCATGGTGACGCGCAAGAGCATCGAGCGCGGCGAGACGATCTCCGTGCCGTTGAAGGACACGAAGGTGTTTCCGCCGATGGTCACGCAGATGATCGGCGTCGGCGAAGCGACCGGCGCGCTCGACACGATGCTCGCGAAGATCGCCGACTTCTACGAAGAAGAAGTCGACACGGCGGTCGCCGGCCTGTTGACGCTGCTCGAACCGATCATGATCGCGCTCCTGGGCGGCGTCGTCGGCGGCATCGTCATCGCGATGTACATGCCGATCTTCGACTTGATCAGCAAGCTGACGTAACGGTTGCTGGGGACTGGCGACTGGGGGCTAGAGGCGATCTTGGATAGCGAACTGCGGAAAAAGGTGGCGCGGCTGATTCTGATCCGCGCCATCATCAGCACGATTCTGCTGGGGACGGCGACGTTCGCTCAAATCGCGGCGCCGGGTTCGCTGCCGGTCGATCCGTTCTTCATCCTCATCAGCCTCACCTTCGGCCTGACGATCGCTGGCGCGATCACGCTCCGGTTCGTCGAGAAGAACCGCTGGCTGGTCGATGTCCAACTCGCCGGCGACGCGCTGATCGTCTCGGCGTTCATTTACGTGACGGGCGGGATCACGAGCTATTTTGCGTCGTTGTACGTTCTGCCGATCGTCGCGGCGAGCACGGTCCAGTTTCGCCGCGGCGGGCTGCTCGTGGCCGCTTTCAGCGCGCTCTTGTACGGCGGGCTCGTGCTCGCTCAGTACTTCGCGGCGTCGCACCTGCTGCCGCGCGGCTGGCTGTTCGACGAGGACCTTGCGCTGCCGGCGCGGTCGTTCGCGCGGTATACGGTCGCCCTGAACGTCTTCGGCTTCTTCGCCGTTGCGCTGCTCAGCGGATCGCTGGCCAACAGCCTGCGATCCGCGGGCGCGCGCCTCGAAGAGGCCTCGTCGGAAATCGCAGACCTGCAGGCGTTGAATCAACATGTGATCGACAGCCTGCCGAGCGGGCTCGTCACGACCGATCCGGCGCACCGCATCCTGACGTTCAACCGCGGCGCGGAGATCATCACCGGCCTGACGGCGCGAGCGTGCGTCGGTCGGCCCATCGAGGAGATTCTGCAGTTTCCGGCGGCGGTCATCGAATCGGTCGGCGGCGATCCGAAGTCGCGCGGCGCGCGGCGGCACGAATTCAGGTACCGCACGGGCGACGGCCGCGGCGATCTCGAGATTGGCTTGACGGCGACGCATCTCGAAACGCCGCGCGGACGGGCCGGTCTGCTGTTTACGTTTCAGGACGTGACCAACATCCGGAAGCTGGAACGCGACTCCGCGATTCAGCAGCGGCTCGCCGCCGTCGGCGAGATGGCGGCCGGCATCGCCCACGAGATCCGCAACCCGCTGGCGTCGATGTCCGGCTCGATTCAGATCCTGCGTCACGAGCTGC
>Ga0209471_1002131_pt1 | contig 11539 bp, 12 predicted proteins | sample GraSoiAngelo_128_FD_185885 | JGI IMG/M metagenome (GOLD analysis project Ga0209471, IMG submission 185885) | Grasslands soil microbial communities from the Angelo Coastal Reserve, California, USA - 14_0927_12_20cm (SPAdes) (version 2) | ecosystem: Environmental > Terrestrial > Soil > Grasslands ... | reverse complement strand
GGCGCACAGCTACCAAGGACGCGGTGGGATTGTGATGACGCTCTTGATTGGCCTCATTCTCGGGACGAGTCGGCTCGCGTACGGAAGCCTGGTGCCCGCGATTTTCTGGCACAGCGGCGTGGATGTGGTCGCCGGAACGGCGGGACCACGATACTTGACGCCGAGGGGAGCTAGTAGCCAAGAAAGGGAAAATGTGATACACTAGAACTAAATAGTTACTACTATGACAACAACTATCTCAGTCCCCTCAGTCGCCGTAATACGCCGTGCCCTGACGGAATTCAGTCTCCCTGCCTACGACGATCAAGTGCTTCAAATTCAACAATATATAAAGATTTTGCTGACTTGGAATGAAAAAGTCAACCTTACGGCAATTCGCGACCCGCTGGAGATCCTTCACCGGCATTTTTGTGAGAGTATGTACGCTGCGGAGGCCCTTTCTTTGGAAAAGGGTCGGCTCGCCGACGTGGGTTCTGGAGGCGGTTTTCCAGGCTTGGCGCTGAAAATTATCCGGCCTGGTTTGCAGGTTTTTCTGGTCGAATCGAACATCAAGAAGGTTACATTTCTGGCGGAAGTCATTCGTGAATTGGGACTTAAGGGCGCACAGGTTCTTGCTCGACGTTATGAAGAGCTTGGCGAGGAGATAGCGCCTCTGGAGCACATCTGTTCTCGTGCTCTGGGCGAATTTCCTGGCTTTCTCGAGTGGGCTAGATCGGAACAGATTGCAGCGAAACGGGTTATTCTGTGGATTGGAGCCCGGGATCTCCCTGAAATCCAGAGCATCAATGCGTGGGAGTGGCAAGAACCTATTTCGGTGCCCCATTCCCTGCGAAGGCTCCTGTTAGTAGGCAATAAGAAACCCTCTTCTGTCAGCATTTCGCTGCCCGCCATAGTGTGATGATTTGTGTTCCACATGGAACAAAATACCAGGTCGCAGAGCGCCGCAATGTTCCACGTGAAACACTACTGAGCCAAGGTGCGGGCTTCATCGCTGAGCGCCAGATGGAACAGCTTACTTGGGGCCCGATCTATCACCCACAAGATGTTCCACATGGAACATTCCGACTTTCACACGTCGATTTGCACACACCGATGGTGTTCCACGTGAAACATCTTGCATCCTTGCCCATCGTTTGTTAGATTTTCGCTGGCGGAGGAACATTGGCTCGAATTATCGCCGTCGCAAACCAAAAGGGTGGAGTAGGCAAGACGACAACCGCTGTCAATCTTGCTGCCTGTCTTGCTTCCGCTGAACAGCCCACTCTTCTCATTGATTGCGATTCCCAAGCAAACGCTACCGCAGCGATTGGCTTCGCGAAAGACCCCTCTCGGCGGACGCTTTACCACATTTTGATTCTCAACGAGCCGTTTGACAGGATCATCCAGAAATCGCAAGTGGATAACCTGGATGTTGTTCCGGCCGATAAAAACCTCGCTGGCGCGGCAGTTGAGCTCGTAAATACCGAGAATCGCGAGTATTTGCTGCAAGCAGCGCTAAAAACGCTGGACGATAAATACCGATTCATTATCTTGGACTGCCCTCCCGCCTTGGATCTTCTCACCCTGAATGCACTCGTGGGTGCAAACGCCGTGCTGGTTCCTATTCAGTGTGAATACTTGGCACTAGAGGGCGTTTCCGAGTTGCTGGATACCCTGATGCGCATCCGGCGGACGCTGAATCCCAGCCTCGAAATCGAAGGAATCCTGCTTACCATGTATGACGAGCGGACTTCGCTCTCGCGCCAAGTAGCAACGGATTTGCGCAGCTTCTTTGGAACGCAAATCTTCAAAAGCGTGATTCCGCGCAACGTGCGGCTGGCGGAAGCCCCAAGTTTCGGTAAACCGATCATATTCTACGATGTTCACAGCAAGGGCGCAGAAGGCTATACGCAGCTCGCCCAGGAGGTCATTGCCAATGCCAAGAAACGCACTGGGACGGGGGCTCGGAGCGCTCATTCGGGAGCTTCAGCCTAAGGATTCTACAGAAGCCGCCGCAACCGTCCAACCGCATGCGACGAGCGCCAGCGGCGCTGCCGCCACTCCCGCTCGCGAAGCTGCATACCCCGGCCCTACGCAGATAGACATCGATTTGATCGAGCCGAGTCCTTTTCAGCCGCGTACGCGTTTTCGCGAAGAGGCTCTCGACGAGCTGGCGCGATCGATCAAAGCCAGCGGGATTATCCAGCCATTGGTTGTTCGCCCAATCGGCTCGCGATATCAGTTAATCGCCGGCGAGCGCCGATGGCGCGCCGCGCAACGCGCGAGCTTGACCAAGGTTCCAGTCATTGTCCGCCAAGTGTCTGACGAACTTGCGCTGGAGATGACCCTGGTCGAAAACATCCAGCGTGAAGACCTAAATGCCATTGAAGCCGCTCGCGCATTCGAGCGTCTGATGGACGAAGCGCGATTGACCCAGGAAGCAGTTGCGGAACGAACGGGCAAAGATCGCGCTACGATAGCGAATTCCATTCGCCTGCTTAAGCTCGAACAGAAAATTCAGGATTGGATTGAAGAAGGGAAACTGACGGCGGGCCACGGTCGCGCCTTGCTCGCCGTTCCCGATTCGCAATTGCGCATGCGTTACGCGACGCGGGCCGCCCGGGGGGGACTGACCGTCCGCCAGATTGAAAAGTTGGCGTCGCGGCGGGCCTCAGGCGGACGTGCGCCAGTACAAGTTCACCTCGATGCGAACATTCGATCGGCGCTGGATGAACTCCAGCGACACCTCGGCACGAAAGTTCTTCTACACCAAAAAACAAAAATACGTCCAGGACAGCTGGTGCTTGAGTTCTACGATGACGACCAACTGATGGGTCTCTACGATCGCTTGATGAAGTAGCTTGCGAGTTCCGCCGGCGGATACTGACCGTTCGTTCAGTCGCTCATTCGACAACACACTTGTTCAGTTGCATTGACTTACGCGCGTGCGCGGCTAAAGTAGAACAGTCTCTCGGGGGTTTTGCAATGGCATGGAAGTGGCCCAGCGCTGCCAAAGATGGCGCAAGCGAAGAATGGACAGGATTCATCGACCAAGGAGTGTCGCTCGAAGGCACGCTGACGGTTACCGGCACGTTTCGCATCGACGGCAACGTGAAGGGAAACATTATCTCAGAACAGACGGTGATCCTCGGCGATGGCGCGAAAGTCGAAGGTCAAATCGAAGGCAATCGCGTGGTGATTTCCGGCCGCTTCGATGGCGTGATTTTCGCGAAGGGCCGCGTGGAGATTGAGGCCAAGGGCGTGGTGACGGGAGAGGTGCACTCTCCGTGCATGGTCATCGACCCGGGCGGAATTTTCGACGGACGCTGCCACATGCTGGGATCTTCAGAGGCTGCTGCTACAGTGACGATTCCCATTCGTGCCGTCGGCAACGGTTAATCTTAAATTACTCTATAATTATATAACTTTTTATATATAACATTCACCTTCGATCGTGTCATAAATCTGCGCTCTTCAAACCCGAACAATCTCATCGAGTTCCCTATCCCCAGGTTGACACGCTTCATAGGCCCGTCTATCGTTCGGAAGAGTCGTTACCGAGGGATTGCGGATGAACATTCTTGTGCTGGGCGGAGGCGGGCGCGAACACGCGTTGGTGTGGAAGCTGAAGCAGAGTCCGCGCGTGAAAAAAATTTGGTGCGCACCCGGCAATGGCGGCATCGCGGCGGACGCGGAGTGCGTAGCTATTGATGCAAGCGATGTCGACGCCGTCGTTGCGCTAGCCGAAAAGATTCAGCCCGATCTGACCGTTGTGGGCCCGGAACTTCCTCTCGTGAACGGGCTGACGGATGCATTCCGCCATCGGAATTGGGCCGTTGTAGGCCCTTCTCAAAGAGCCGCGCAACTGGAAGGCAGCAAAGTCTTCTCAAAGCAGTTTCTGGAGCGCCATTGCATTCCCACCGCAAAGATGTACGGCGCGTTTGATTCTCCGCAAGAAGTCGATAAAGCGGTGAACTCTGTGAAATTCCCCGTGGTGATTAAGGCCGATGGATTGTGCGCCGGCAAGGGAGTCTTTCTGGCCCCAGACTTCAGCGCCGCGAATGACTTCGTCGAACGCGTGATGGAGAAGAACGAATTCGGTCCCGGCGGAAACCGAATCCTTCTGGAAGAAGCTCTCGAAGGGGAAGAGCTCTCATTCATCATTCTCACTGATGGAAAGCGCTATGCACCGCTCGTGCCGACACGCGATCACAAGCGTGTCTTTGACGGAAACCAGGGGCCAAACACCGGGGGAATGGGGGCGTACTCCACCGATGAATTGTTACCGGAGCGTCTTCGTGAAACCGTCCGCTCGGCTATTGTCGAGCCCACTCTGCAAGGGCTGGCGGCAGACGGCATCCCTTACCAGGGGTTCCTTTATATTGGCCTGATGCTGACCAAGTCTGGTCCCAAAGTTCTGGAGTTCAATTGCCGGCTGGGGGATCCGGAGGCCCAGGCGATTCTGGCCCGGATCGACTTCGACTTGGCCGAAGTCTTGAGCGATGTGGGTGCTGGGCGCCTCGACCCCTCCAAGTTGTGCTGGAAGACTGGTGCCAGCGCTTGCGTAGTGCTAACGTCGGGTGGTTATCCGGGAAAATTCGAGACCGGCAAGAAGATTGATGGATTAACCACTGCGGAGCGAATTACCGGTGTGAGGGTCTTGCACGCCGGTACAAAGCTTGCCGGGGATGCGGTAGTCACTAACGGGGGCAGAGTGCTTGGGGTTACGGCATCGGCAGCGTCCCTGAAGGCCGCTCTCGTCTCTGCTTATGAAGCAGCCGCGAAAGTCCACTTTGATGGAATGCACTACCGCAAGGATATCGGAGCACAGGCAACGGGACTGAGGGCTGCCGGAGATTAGCCATGGCGAGGGTGCAAAATCTCTTCCGTGCTCCGAAGAAGCGCCTGCCGATGGAGGAACTTGCCGAAGTCCAGGCAGTAACCGACGCCGGCTTTGAAGGCTGCGCCCACGGGCGGCCCGCCAGCAAGCGTCAAGTCTTGCTGGTGGATCGCGAGACCTTGGAGGCCGTGGACCTCCGCCCGGGAATTATTCGCGAGAACATTACAACGGACGGCTTGAATGTGAACAGCTTGCAGATCGGCCAGCTCCTACGCGTCGGCCAGGCGCGCTTGGAAGTCAGCTCGGTTTGCACACCGTGCGATCAGATGGAAGCCATTCGTCCCGGGCTGCGCAAAGAACTATGGGGGCGCCGGGGCATGCTGTGCCGCGTGCTGGATGGCGGAGTGATCCGGCGCGGCGACCCCATCGAAAAACTCTCGTAAGGAACGCTGGCCGGTCGACGGATTTCCACGGGACTCGCGCGAGGACAAGCATCCTCCAAGCGTGGTCAACGAGCAAGCCGGCGAGCCTCGAATAACTTCCGGTTAGCCCGTCATCATCTGACCACGACCCGAACTGCGAGTGCCGGTCCCGAGTGTAATCGACTGATTTCGGCAATGGAGATACACCTGCTCCAAGAATTTAGGCCTTTTCAGTGGGACACGCCGTTCCCATTTCGGAGATAATCCTGAAATGACGAATCGACACTATCGGACCCGGAGGAACTATTGGCAAAAGTAATCGTCGGGATGACCATCTCGCTTTACGCAACCGCTCTAACATCGACGCCACCGAGCGCATGAGAGATATCCTATTCCGACCGCAGGGCTTCCATCGGCTCGACCGAAGCGGCGCGCCGCGCAGGCAGAAACGCCGCAGCCATGGCTGAAAGCAGGAACAGACCCGTCACCATCAGAATGACTGCCGGATCGACTGCGTGAGTCCCATACAGCATTGTTTGTACGGCACGGCCGGCCAGCACGCTGCCTGCCAGCCCGACGCTTACGCCCGCAAATACCGGCACGCCCGCCTCGGCGAAGGTGAGCGCATAAACCTTCGCGCGAGTGGCCCCGAGCGCCATGCGGACACCGATTTCCTGTTTGCGTGTGACCACCGAATAACTCAGGACGCCGTAGATGCCGAGCATAGCCAGCAGTAGGGCAGCGGCTCCGAAGGAGAGCAGTACCAGGGCCTCGAAGCGCTCGGTGGCCAGCGAATCCATCAATTGGGCGCCCAGCGTTTTGACGCGGGCGATGGTGACTTCCGGATCGTACTTCCAGATCGCCTGGCGCATGGCCGAGACTAGCCCGCTGGCATACGGGGCGCGCGCCAGAAAGTACGTGGGGAAAGGCGGGCGGTCTTTGTAGTGGACATAGGCCATGCGGGCCGGAGGCGTCTTCAGCGATGTGTTACGGGAATCGGCCACCACTCCGATCACGGTAAAGATGCGGCCTTCGATTTTGACCTGCCCGTTTATCGCGTCGTCGTTTCCCCATAGCGCTTTGGCCTCGCCCTCGGAGAGGACCACGTTGCTCAGATTGCGGTCGCGTTCTTCGAAGAAGCGGCCGGCCACAAGGCGTTGCCGCGTAGTCTCGAAATACCCAGGGCTCACCCAACGAAAGTTGATCAACGGGGATTCCCGCTCGGGCTTGTCCACACGTTGAACAAATTCGATCCACGACTCGCCGCCGAGCGGCATGGCGCTCACCATGGCAGCGGCTTCAACGCCGGGAATAGCGCGCAGATTAGCGAGGACCGCGTCGTCGAAATTAACCCGGCTCTGGTCTTCGCCGTAACTTTGCGGAGTGAGCCGGACCTCGGCCACTGCCACTTCGGCGGTATCGAAGCCTTTATCCTCGGCGAGCAGATGGAGCAGGCTTTTAGAGAACAGGCCGGTCACCAGTAGCAGCACGGTGCAACCCGCAACCTGCATTCCGATCACCCATCGGCGCAGGCGGTTACCCTGGCGGCTTCCAAACGAGCGGCTGCCCGATTGCTGGAGTGATGCTTGCGGGTCGGTAGTGAGTAGCCGAACTACGGGCAACAAGGCGGAAAGAAGGCTCGCTCCAAAAGTGAGCAGAATCGCGAATAGTAGCACGTTGAGATTCAGATGGATTTCCGACAGGCGCGGCAGGCCGACTGGCGTATAGCGCATGAACAGATCCAAGGCGGCCTTGGCCAGCAAAATGCCCGCCGCGCCACCGAGGGCTGCCAGCAGTAAGTTTTCTGCCAGCACAGTCCAGATCAAGCGCCACTTGGCAGCTCCCAATGCAGCGCGCACAGCAGATTCGCGGCTGCGCGTCAGCGCGCGTCCGAGTTGCGCGTTGGCCAGGTTCAGGCAGGCGATCAGCATCAGACTCAGGACGGAGGCCATTAGGAACCACAAGGCGGTCCGGGAACCACCTACGATAGCTTCTTGCATTGGCTGGACCCAGGCCCCCAGCGCGCCGGCGCGGCGGTCGGCGGGCCAAGACGGGTCCCCGAGGATTTGCGCCTGGATCGTGTTGAGCTGGGCCGAAGCCTGTGCCAGTGTGACGCCTGGATTCAGCCGCCCGAGTGTGATCCAGTTGCCGTAATTTCCGTTCCATTGGAATTTCGTGATATCCAGCGCGGCGGGGATAAAGATGGCCGGATCGGGCGCGACGCTCACGCTCTGGTCGGCGCGCCGGAACGACCGCAAGGCGCTTCCACTGGGGAAGTGGAAGTTGGCGGGCAGCACGCCCACCACTTGACGCGAAACGTCGCCGAGGCGGATCGTTGCGCCGACCGCTCCGGGATCGCCATGAAACAGGTCCTGCCACAGCGGGTAAGTCAGAACCGCAACGTTGTCATGGCCCTGAACACCATCCTCCGGTACAAACGTCCGGCCCTGCAGCGCGTGCACTTGGAGAATCTCAAAGAGATTCGGAATGGTGACAACCGCGCTGGTGAGGCGAGGATGTTCGGCGCCCAGTGTGAGCCCCATGGCAGCGTTCTGCAAGTAAGTCAAGCCGCTGAAAGCGGTGGCGCGCTGGCGCCAGACCTCGACGTGACGGGGATTGGGGCCGGTGGCATCATCCCCCAGAAATCGGACACTTTCCCAGCAAGCGACTAGACGGCCACTCTCGTGAAAGGCGAGCGGTTTCAGAAGCACCGAATCCACGACGGTGAAGACCGCCGTGCTTGCACCGATGCCCATCGCCAAAGTTAGAAATGCGGTCGCGGCGAACCCCGGACTTTTCCGCAGAGTTCGCGCGGCGTAGCGCAGTTCCCGGAAGATGGTCTCCCAAAGCGTCCAGCCCCACATGACACGCACCTCCTCTTTAACCCAAGTCACGCTGCCGAACCCTGGTGCAGCCTAGCGCGCATCTTACAGCCAAGACCATTCGCTTACTGTCCTTCAGGTCCAACTCGAAGTGGCAGCCGACCTCGCATTCAATCCTGCTCGCAGTAAGATCACACAGGGTAGACGTTGTATCATTGGTTTTAGTTATGGGGAAATGGGGGCGAGGACCTCAGGTGGATACCGAGGATAGCTCGAGCCTCTAAACAGGACGGCATCCGCGCCTAGCTAGCAACGCTCGCGGCGCGGGGTAGGTGACGTTCAACTTCGTGAAGTTGAAACTGCGTCCGGGGCGGATTGTCGCTAGCCGGAAGTTACCATCGGTGGGCTGGGCCAACACTTGGCCGCGAGCTCGCGTATCAGAAGATTGCGAGATTGCGTAAAACTCTAGGGTTTGGGCGTGCGCCGCAGTGTGGGCGCATCGGGCGGGCGGTTCTTGTCTTCCTGGGCCTTCTCGGCAGGCTCCTCGGGCGGAACCATCCATTGGAATCCACGGCGCTCGTCCATCGTGCCAAGAACAAAAGTCGAATTCCCGGCAATCAGGGGCAGAACAGCCCGCATAAAATCAGCAGAGTCGATCGGGGCAGCCTTTTGCGCCTGGCCGCCACGGATGTTATCGAGCACTTTTACAAAGCGTGGATCGCCGGAGCCGAGGTGCGTGATGTTGGGGTCGTTGCCCTGGATCAGCTCGGCCAAGGTGGGACCTTTCGCGTTCGGAGGGTAACGGCTTTCCACAATCGTGCGAGGAGCATGTTTTTCCGGTGGGTAGAGCTGCGTAAAGCGCGGCCGCTGAATGCGCGTCTGCCAATAGTCGCCACGCGTGGCAACCTGCGACTGCTCCATATGATATTCCACCACCCACACCTCAGGTCCGTACTCGTTGGGAGCGTAGCCAATGATCACGATCTGAAAGATGGGGTCATCGGGAGAGAAATCAACTTTGTGATGCAGTTGAGCGACGAACGGACGAAGCTTCTCAAGGAAAGCGACTCCGATCGTTTCCAAGTCCGTCTCGCCCTCACCGGGAGCTTGATAGCGGGGATCGCCACGGCTGACGCGTTGGAAATTGCGGTCCAGACGGAAGGGCTTAGGGTCGGCGGGAATACGCCATTCCGAAGCTCCGAACAGGATGCCGATGTGCGTTGCATCGAGGTCCATCACGCGCGGGGGAATCGAATTCCGCTCCACCGGCTGATTGATGGCCGCGAAGATGATGGCGTCCTTGGCTACGTGAACGATAGCGCGGCCGCCGGCGAGATTGGCGATGATTTCGTCTTCGCGCTGGTCCTGCGCCAGGGCGTCAAACGGAAACGCGCAGAGGACTACGGCGAAAAGGACGAGCGTAATTCGGCACACAAATGGTGCTCGAAAAAATAGTGAAAATAGTTCGCCGCGTCCCGCCATGACAGGTTGGTCTCCCGCTCAAAGGAAAGTTTCGCACACAGCTTCACGCCGCGCGACCCCATCCGGGCAATGGGAAACCGTAAACCTCACACTACCACACCCGGAAAGGACGGATGGGACTGGCGATTCGTTAACACGCGGGAAAATCGCGCTTGACCGCGCAATTCACTTCACGTTGCAATGACAACATAGCGTGTTTGAGCATTCTGCCCGTAACACACGGAGCGAACATGTCACTAAGTCCCGGTGGTATTCCTGCAGCGGCATCCGCCCCCGCGGCGACGGATCCTCGCATTCCCATTATCCTGCGCATGCGGCGTGGTGCGGGATGGTTTCTGACCATCGCGATTCTTTCCGGCGTGAATTCTGTCCTGCAGATCTTTGACGCAAAGATCCGTTTCATCTTTGGGCTGGGCGTAACGCAGGTGGTGGATGCCGTGGCGCACCAGATGGGGCAAAACGGGACGCTCGTAATGATTTGCGTCGACGGGCTCTTTATCGTGATGCTGTTTCTCTGCTCCAAGTGGGCAAAGGCCGGTTCGCAGGGGGCCTTCGTCGGCGGAATGATCGCCTACGGGCTCGATGGCGTTTTGCTCTTGTTCTTCAACAGTTGGTTGGACGCGGCGGTGCATGCCTACGCACTGTGGATGATCTGGCAGGGCTATGCGGCGTCGCGCGAGTTGGCTCAGATGCAGCAGGCTGCGCAGCCTGGACTATCCCAGCCGAGGCTCCCCTGACCATGGCCAGCAAAATTCGCGGTATCGAAGGAATGAAGCAAGGCGAGTTGGACTTCGAGATTCAGCGCGGGCGAAGTTCGTTCTTTTCCAGTATTGCATTTCCATCGTCATCCTCACGTTCCGGCGGCCTTCGGATATTTACTTTCTCCGGCAAGGCCAAAATTCCGTGGTGAAGGGCCTGCCCTTTACTTTGCTGTCGCTGGTTGCTGGTTGGTGGGGCATCCCGTGGGGGCCGATTTACACGGTTCAGTCCGTCTACAACAATTCGCGCGGCGGAAAAGACGTTACGCAATCCGTGGTCAATTCACTGCGCGCGCAAGCCGCGCAGCCGCAGCCTGCCTCCCCGATTCTCACCAAGAGCTGAGTGCGCGCAGTTCCGCGCGGCCCCCACATCGAGTAAACTATTGGTCAAATACCATCGATGGCGGGCAAAACATGGGACTCAGAAAACCAAGAAACATAAAGCACAACGGCAAGTCGCTGGTGGAAATTCTGGAAGCACACGAGCGCTTTTTTACGGGCAAGGACGGCGGGGCACGCGCTGACCTCACCGGAGCGGATCTTTCCCACTCCGACCTCAGTGGAGTCAACCTCAGCGGCGCGATCCTTCGCAATTCGAATTTGGAGGGAAGTGATTTGCGCAAAGCTAAACTCCCCGGCGCCGATCTTTCGAATGCAAATTTGCACAGGGCGGACCTCCGCAACACGGACATGACCGAAGCGATTCTTCCCGGAGCGGACTTGACCGAAGCGCAAGCCAGCGGCGTGGAATTTTTTCGCTGCGACCTTTCGAACGTAAATTTCCAGCGCGCTCAGTTGCGCAATGTGAACTTGCGGTTGGCAAACGTGACCGGCGCAAGATTTTCCGGCGCTGACATGGGCGTAGCTATTTTGCGAGAGACGGATTTGACGGGAGCGGATCTTTCGGGCGTCGATCTTTCCACGGCACTTTTGCCGAAAGGCTTTCCGGCGCCGCAAGCCGCAAAGAAGAGCGCGTAGAGATGGCATTCGAACGGTCTTGGATGGCAAGCCGCTAAGAAAAGCGCACTGAGAGGATTTTAATCGTTCATGGATCGTTCATGGATGGCAATCCGCGCTTTGGCGTGGTAGCCTCACGCGGAAGAACACAAACCTCGTCGTGAATCCTGTGGCTACCCCCGCCGCCCAACTCGACCGCTCTGCCGCGCGCGAACGCGTGCTGGAAGTGATCCGTGGCCTGCTTGAGGAATTGGGCAGCCAGGGCGCGCTGCCGATCCT